>Ga0208617_1000013_pt1 | contig 116038 bp, 106 predicted proteins | sample CryBogCBE06Nov07_FD_184581 | JGI IMG/M metagenome (GOLD analysis project Ga0208617, IMG submission 184581) | Freshwater microbial communities from Crystal Bog, Wisconsin, USA - CBE06Nov07 (SPAdes) (version 2) | ecosystem: Environmental > Aquatic > Freshwater > Lake | place: Crystal Bog...
GGGTTCCACCACCAACCTGGGAACCAACAACGGCTCCGTCGCCCTCCTCTACACCTCCCAGACCAATGCCAACGAGGCCGGACTCTCCAATACGGCGCTGGGGACGAATACCCTGACACTAGAGGCGACGGTGTATGCGTATGCGCAGGCGACGACGTTTGGAAGCAACACGACGACGAACTCGTATGGAGGAAGTAACACGGTGACGGTATTGGATTTGGGAGCACGGCACCGGACTAACGGCGGGTATACGACGAATTTGGTGGTGAGCAACAGTGCAACAGGGGATCCGAGTTATGTGGAGAAGCTTGGTGCGTACTTGACCAATAACAACAATATGAGTGGAGCTGGGTTCGCCGGGTTGACCAACGGGTATACCAATGGTGTGAGCCTGACGTTGAGTAATACGAATAGTGGCTTGAATACTGGAGCGGTGCAGGTGGTGTACACGTCGCAGACGAACGCGAACGAGGCCGGGTTGTCGAACACGGTTATTGGAACCAATACGATCCAGGTGACTGCGACAGTATGGGATTATGCTGTTGGAACAATTAACACGAACCAGTTTGATTTGGGTCGTGTTCACGTGGGAGGTAGCTTCTCGAATTCTACAAGCCTGCTTGTGGTGAGTAATGCTGGTCCTGTCAGCCCTTATACGGAAACCCTTCTTGGGGTCTTTACTAACTCAATCGGAGGTGTCGGCTGGAGCACGGATGTCAGCGGTCTTGCAGCGGGAAGTATCAGCAACACCTACTTGGCCTTCACGAACAACCAGTTGGGAAGCAATGTTGGTTCGATTGATTTGGCCTTTACCTCGCAGACGAATGCGCAGGAGGTGGGACTCGCCAATACCTACCTGAACACGACCAATATCGGGATACGGGCATATGTGTACAGCGGTCAGTCGACGTGGACTGGGGGTGGCGGCAACTGGACGAACTTTAATAATTGGGATGTCGTGGGCGGGACTCCCGGTCTGGATGGCAATCTGAGTTCCAACGATACGGCCACCTTTGGGACGAATGGGGTAGGGGTTGGTGGCACAGTGACATTGGGTACGAATGCACGTTTGATGGCGATGACCTTTGACTCCACGAACTCGTATGTCATCACCAATAGCGGGGTGGGGACGGGAACGATCACCATGACGGCGGGAAGCAATTCACCGACGATCACGGTTCTGGCTGGAAATCACAAAATATATAACGACATGGTGTTGAGTAATACCGTCGTGGACTCCAATGCTGTGAACACCTTCCTTACCATTAGTGGAGTGATCAGTGGACCGGGAGGATTTATCAAGACAGGTCCTGGAACGACGATTTTAACGGGTTCAAATACCTACACCGGTACAACGGTTATTCAGGAAGGCATCTTGGCTCTCAACGACATGCCTCAAAACGATTCGAATAATACTACCACAAATTATGTGGTCCATGATCAGGCGACTCTTGCGGTTGTCAGCTCCACAAATTACACAATTCCGACACCGATCGAGGTGACCAACGGCACCGGAACCTTTGCCAACATCGGATCAGCGACGACGACGTTGACTGGTCCGATTTCCAAGTCTGGAACAACGCTTGTTCTTGTTGGCAGCAACATTGTGATCACCGGGCAGATCACCGGAAGTGGTGTCGTGGATTCGTTTAACTCAGACTTTCAGTTGGGTACGAACGGATCAAATAACTATACTGCAAGTGCGATTGTCACTGTGAGCAGCAGTAACAATGACTACACCGGACCCACCAAGATCTGGGCTGGTTCCACTCTTTATAACGGAGTTACTGACGCCCTTCCTCACAGCACCGGGCAATCGAATAATACGATCGTGGAACTTGGGGCGACAAATGACCTGGCAAATGTCATCAACATGTATGATCTGAAAGGATTTAATCAGAGTGTTTTGGCAATTCAGGATGCAGGTCCTGGAGCCAATCTGATCACTAACTCTGGATCGGGTGCCTCCACGTTGACGCTGAATGGTTCTACCAACACATCCTTTGGAAGTCATGGAGGCATCCTTAGTGGTGATCTCTCCTTTGTTCGCTCAGGAACAGGCACGATCACTCTTTGGGGACATCAGACCTACACGGGTGCCACACTCATTAATGGTGGAGCGATCATGCTCAATGGCACTCATACCGGAGGAGGTCTCTACACCGTGAACACGGCTGGAACACTTTTGGGCACAGGAACAACCACAGCGGCAGTGAAGGTCCAGAACGGTGGAACCATTACGCCTGGTCTTGGAAATACCACGGGGAACCTAACAGTGGGAGGTCTCTCCTTCACGGGTGGACTTCTCAATATTTTTGTCGACACAAGCAAAACGAGCCAACTGATTGTGACGGGAGGAAGCGGAAACACTCTCAATACCGGAACGGTTAAATTCACAACGATCGGGTTGCCGACCTTTGCTCAGTACATGTTCCTGACCAACACGACTGGGTTCTTTACCGGTAAGCTAACAGACAGTGCCGTTCCGACAGGTTACATGGTTCAATACAGGACCAATGCCCTTGGAGAAACCAACTCGGCCTGGTTGGTTCTCGAGGCACCTGTACCGGCTCCGACGCCAACGCCGACGCCTGCATGTCTTGCCCCCGCGGGAGGATATGTGCCATACGCCGCTAATCCGAACCAGGTCAGTGTCGCAACCTCTCTTAATGGATTTAGTCCCGCCAAGGAAGGAAGCGACCAGTGCACTGTTATTGATGCGCTCAATGCCTTCACCAATAATCCCGGTCAGATGCAGCAAGCCTTCAATGCAATCTCGCCACAATTCTACCAGTCGCTCTCCACAATCGCATTCAACATGGCGAACGCTCAGTACAACGACCTCGTGGAGCAGATGTTTGGAATGAGGGTTGCCGGTACAGGGTTCAGCATGAGTGGCTTCGGGGATAACACCCCAATGCTCCAGGAAGGGCAGGGGGATGGTTCGGGCAAGGGAGTGCTTGATGCCAAGAATGACATCCTTCGACCCGGAGAGGACAACCATTGGGGGATGTTCGTGGACGGCAACGGTATCTTCGCCCAAGCCAACAGCGGCAACATGCTGCCGGGTTATAACTCCGAGAGTGGCGGTGTCATTGCCGGACTCACTTACAAGTGGAGCCCTTCCTTTGTGACGGGACTCTACTCCGGCTACCAAGGAACCGATGCCAAATACAGCGGTTACAATTCAGGTAGCAGGGTCATCGATAATGCTGTCCGATTTGGGCTCCTTTCCACCTATGGTGATCCAAGTGGAACAGGCTTCTATGGAGATGCCCTTTTGGGTGGCTCCTACCACAACTATGATGTGGCACGCACGATCTCCTTCCCACGACTCAACCGTACGGCTGATAGCTCCCCCGGTGCCGGAGAGCTCGATAGCATGATTGCGGCTGGGTACAACTGGAAGAAAGGCAACTGGTCCTTCGGACCGGTCTCCAGCTTGCAGTACACCTACTTCGGGGTGAATGCCTTCAATGAAACCGGTGCCCAGAGCCTCAATTACAATGGTCTGAACTGGAACAGCTCGAGCATGATCTACAATCTGGGAGCGAATTGCGCCTATGCTTGGCAGGCCAATAAAGATCTCATGGTGGTTCCTCAGATCAATCTGGCCTGGCAGCATGAGTTCCTTCAGAACCCCTACACGATTTCGGGCAATCTGGCAGGGTCGGGGGTTCCCGTTTCCAACTCAAGTTCGGCACCCCTGCGAGACAGTCTCTACACAGGAATTGGCGTGACGCTTGAGTACAGGAAGAAATGGCACACAGGTCTCTTCTATAACGCGGCAGCCGGTAACAACAATCTCGAGAGCCAGAACCTCTTCTGGAGCATCGGCTGCAAGTTCTAAAGACAATTCACCACCTTCAACAAAAGAGCCTCCCCTTATTCGGGGAGGCTCTTTTTTTTGAATTCAGAACTCTGAGCGAGTGTCGTCATGAGCTCATCCCGAAGATTGAGCCAGAGCTGGGTTGAGGAATGGCTCTTAAGGGTACCCTTGGGCCAAGGGATCTTTTTATTAAAAATTATCTGCTCGGAGAGGGGGTCGAACCCACACACCTTTCGGTACTAGATCCTAAGTCTAGCGCGTCTGCCAATTCCGCCATCCGAGCATCGCGAAATGCATCATTAGTCCAATGGATCCGGGTCTCAAGCTTTATCGTGCATTGCGATGGAACGGGCGGAAAGAATGCTTAATGACATTAACAAAACAGCCGTGCTAAGATCCCCATAATTCATTGTATGGTTGATCCTTCACGACTACCCACTCCCCTCGGCAAACGTGCCGCGACGCAGGGATGGCTCAAGTGGGCGATCCTGTTCTCTGCCTGCCTCGGAGCAATGATGGAGACGGTCGACACCAGCATCGTGAATGTGGCGGTTCCAGACATGCGGGGTAATCTCGGTGCTACCTTGTCCGAGATCGGGTGGGTCTCCACGGGCTACACGATGGCGAATGTCATCATCATTCCACTCACGGCATGGCTCGGGGTGCGCTTTGGGAAGAAGAACTATTTTCTCTTCTCGCTGATCTCTTTCACCGTGGCTTCGGTTCTCTGTGGGATGGCGGATAGCCTCGGCACGCTGATCGCGGCCCGAGTCCTTCAGGGGCTTGCTGGTGGGGGACTGCTTGCCAAGGCACAGTCCCTGCTCTTTGAGACCTTCCCTCCGGCCGAGCAGGGGATGGCGAGCGCGATCTTCGGTCTCGGCGTCATTGTGGGTCCCGCGATCGGTCCCACACTCGGCGGACTCATCACCGATGGGCTCGATTGGCGATGGATCTTCTTTGTCAATGTCCCAGTCGGCCTTGCCGCCATCTGGATGATCCACACCTTCCTGCCCCAGGATGATCCGGTCCATCGGGCCGATGGGAGCGGGGCCACGGTCGACTGGTGGGGCTTGCTTTGGCTCACACTTGGTCTTGGCGGATGCCAGTTGGTTCTGGAGCAGGGACAGCAGGAGGATTGGTTTGCCTCCCCCTTCATTCGCTGGGCCTCCTTCATCAGCATCGCGAGCCTCATTCTCTTCGTCCGTCAGGAATTCAGCACCAGGCATCCGGCCGTCGATCTGCGTGTCCTTCGGCACAAGGCCCTCATGGCGGGAAGCCTCTACTCGATCGTGCTTGGCTTCGGCCTCTATGGTGCCGTCTTTATTATTCCGGTCTTCGCCCAGTCTCAGCTTCATTTTACCGCGACGAAGACGGGACTGATGCTTCTACCGGGCTCTCTCGCCTCGGCTGTGGTAATGATCATGTTCGGGAAATTCCTGAAGAACTATGATCAGCGTATCCTTATCACTACAGGGGCGTTGATCCTCTGTATCTCCATGTGGGCCCTTGGGGATCTGAGTCCGGAGACAGGTCAGGATGATCTTTTCTGGCCGCTTATCGGTCGTGGTGTGGGAACGGCACTGATCTTTCTTCCCCTCTCTATCGCGACTCTCGGCGGTATTCCGAGGCATGAGATTCCGGCGGCTGCGGGACTCTTCAGCCTTACTCGCCAGATGGGAGGGAGTGTTGGCATTGCCGTCCTCACGACAATGCTCGAAAAATTCACCCTCATCCATCGTGGTGATCTCGTGAATGATATCAATCCCATGAGCGTTCCCTTTCTTCAGCGTTCCCTGATGGCGAATTTTGCCCTGGCACCCAATACCCCGAATATCCAGATGGCCTCCACCCGGACGATTGGAGTCTTCGACAGCATCATTAATCTCCAGTCGAGCATTCTGGCCTCGATCGATATCTTTCAGGCGCTCTCCTGGATGTTCCTGCTAACTCTGCCGCTTATCTTGTTGCTCAGCCGAGGCGGGGGGAAACCGGCAAATGCCCACTGATGAAAAGTTAAAAGGTTAAAGAGTTCAAAGGTTAGAAAGCAAAAGCCCCGATCACCCATTACCTATATCATCCATGAACCCTGATAAATCACCCCAAGCTCCGGCATCTTCTCCACCTTCAGCTGTCGCTTCCTCAGTCTCATCACCCATGTCCACAGGTAAGTCGGCTCCGATGAATCCTAAAAAGAAACTCCTCCTCATCATTCTCGGGGCGATCTGCGCACTCTTTGTCATCAAATACGGTCTCTACCGGTTCTTTCACGAGACCACGGACAATGCCTACATCACCGGCCACGTCCACTACATCGCCCCACAGATCACTGGCGTCGTGCAGACCGTGGCCGTCGAGAATAATACACGGGTGAAGGCGGGAGATCTCCTCGTGCAGGTCGATCCTGAGCCCTTCGATGCCCAGCTTGCCGATGCCGTTGCCAAGAACGAAAGGGCCCAGGGTGACTACCAGCGCGAGCAGGGACTTGCCAGCACCCGTGTGGTCTCGGTGCAGGACCTCGCCCATGCCAAGGATGATGCCAACTCGGCCGCTGCCCAGCTACGGATGGCCCAACTCAACCGCAAATACACCACCATCGTCTCTCCGGTCGATGGCGTCGTGGGTGGTCGTAGCGTCGAGGCGGGTAATACTGTCATGCCCGCAATCAACATGATGGCCGTCGTCGAGGGGAACCCTTGGGTCGAAGCCAATTTCAAGGAGACTCAGGTTGCCCACATTCACACGGGACAGGAGGTGAGTCTCACCGTCGATGCGATTCCCGATCATGAGTTCAAGGGGAGGGTTGTCAGCATCGCCCCGGCAAGTGGTCGCCAGTTTGCGCTACTCCCCGCCGATAATGCTACCGGCAACTTCACCAAGATCGTCCAGCGCCTCCCTGTCCGTATCGAGTTTGAAAAAGACTCGGTGAAGGGCTATGAGGATCGGATCGTGCCGGGGCTCAGTGTGCTTGCGAGCGTCAGGGTGAGGTAATTGCAGATTATTTTCGAAACGCAGGATTGGCTTACTTATTAGTCTTGAGCATTCAATTCTAATACCTTTTTTCTTATGAATCCTCACGAACAGGCTCGCCGGATCGTCGATTATGAAGCCCGTCGGGATGCTGCTGGGCAACTAAAGGTTTATCATCTCCCCTCGGGTGATGGAGGAGGGGAGCGCGAGGTGGCCGGAATCAACGACCGCTATCATCCCGAGGCGCTCGACCTAATCGAGAAGCTAATTACCGAGAGAAAATATGACGAGGCGGAGAATGCGGCTGCCGATCATATACGCCACTATACTGATCCAGTGGCGATGCTTGCAGACGTTCCTGCGGTGCAATTCGCGTTACGGGATGCCGCGTTCAACAGGGGGCCGACGGGTGCTGTGAAGATTCTGCAGGATGCCCTCGGCCTTCCTGCAGACGGAATTGCGGGGCCCAAGACCAACGAGGCACTCCGAGAGGCGGAGAAGAAGCCCGGTGAATTACTCATCAAGCTTCGCGTGGCTCGGGAACAGTATGAACGGCGGACGCGTGATGAGTCCTCGAAATTCTGGACGGGTCTTACCAGTCGCTGGGATCGCCAACATGCAGACAGTCTCTCGATGCTTGCATAGGTGAGGGCGTCCCCTTTTTACTATCACGCTTAACCCCCAACCCCTCGACCAACATGACCAAGTTTCTCTCCATGTTCCGTTCCTCCGACGGCAAGAACTACCTCGGCACCTTCGCCTTGGTGACAACGCTCTTTTTCCTCTGGGCCTTCTGTAACTCCATGATCGACACCATGGACAAGCACTTCCAGGACCTGCTTCACCTGACGCGCTCTCAGTCCGCTTGGGTTCAGTTCGCCCACTATCTCGGTTACTTCCTCATCGCCCTTCCTGCGGGTTGGTTCGCGCAGAAGCTAGGCTATCGCAAGGGTATCATTGCGGGGCTTCTACTAGTCTCCCTGGGTGGTTTCTGGTTCATCCCGGCGACCCATATCGCGCAGTTCTGGGCCTTCCTTCTGGGCGTCTGCATCGTTGCGATGGGACTTACATTCCTGGAGACCATCGCTAATCCTTACACCACTGTTCTTGGCGATAAAAAATACGCGGCTTCTCGTATCAACCTTGCCCAGTCCTTTAATGCGATTGGATGGCCTCTCGGGCCGATTGTCGGTGGGATGTTCTTCTACTCGGCAAGTGGCAATGCAGAGGCTGCCAACCAGACCCTCTACATTCCTTATCTAGGCATCGCGATTTTTGTTCTGATTCTTGCCGTTTTTTTCATTGTTGCACCTCTTCCTGAACTCAATACGGAAGATGCCTACGGGTCAGATCATCATTCCGACGAAGAGGTCGCCCCCACGAAGTCGATTTGGAGACTTCTTCACTTCCCCGGAGCTGTTGCGGCCCAATTCTTCTATGTTGCGGCACAAGCCGGCATTTTCAGCTTTTTCATGAACTACATCTGTTCTGACACACCTCCGGTGCCTGAATGGCTGAGGAACTCATTTTTGATCGGCGGCTCTATCGGATCCAGCACGCAGTCTGACGGTCTGGCATTCTTCACTGAAAAGGGTGCTGCTGCACTAAGTGCCGTAGCCTTTCTCTTTTTCGTGGCCGGTCGATTCACGGGTGCTTGGTTAATGAGTTTCATCCGCCCCTATATTCTTTTGGGTACTTATTCTGTTATCAGCGCCCTGCTCTGTGGTGTCGTTCTGCTCAAGCTGGGTTGGATCTCGGTCGCGGCCCTCTTCCTGATCTACTTCTTCCTATCGGTGGGTTTCCCCACGATCTTTGCCCTCGGTATCTGGGGTCTCGGCAAGCGTGCCAAGATCGCCTCAGCCTACATTGTCATGGCGATCATGGGTGGAGCCATCATGCCGAAACTCATGGGATGGCTGAGTGATAAGTATGGAACGATTTCCGGATGGTACGGACGTGTGGATCAATCGGCACAAAACAACAATCTCATGACACCCGGATTCGCGATGCCCCTGATCTGCTTCCTTCTGATCGCTCTCTACGCCTTTAACTGGTCACGCCTCAGCGGTAGCACCGGCGATGATGTCGCCGTCAAGCAAGGCGGCCACTAACAGGTGATCGGGAACAGCTGATCGTGAATAGGGGATAGGTCATCGGGATTGCCCGGTTACCACACCCTTCAGATCTGTTAGATATCGAGAGCGAGGAAGTCGCGGACGAAGGTATTGCCAGATCCTGATCGGATCTCGTCCGGAGTGCCGATCTGTTGGATCATTCCCTTGTCAAAGATCACAACCCGATCAGCTACTTCAAAGGCCTCCTCCTGATCGTGCGTCACAAAGAGGCTGGTGAGGTGGGTTCGTTCATGAAATTCGCCAAGCCAAGTGCGGAGTTCCCGACGGACCTTGGCATCGAGTGCTCCGAAAGGCTCATCCAGTAAGAGAACCTTAGGTTCCACGGCCAGAGCCCGCGCGAAGGCGATGCGTTGTCGCTGTCCTCCCGAGAGCTGCACCGGGAAGCGGTTCTCCAGACCCGTCAACTGGATCGTCTCCAGCAGAGAGAGAACCCGCTCGCGAATTTGCTCCCTGGAGAGGCGTTTGGCCCGAGGGGCGACGCGCAGACCGAAGGCTATGTTTTCAAAAATGGTCATGTGGTTGAAGAGGGCATAGCTCTGAAAGACGAAGCCGGCCTTGCGTTCGTTGGCACTCTTCATAGTCACGTTCTCCCCCTCAAAAAAGATCTCTCCCTTGTTGGCAAACTCGAGTCCGGCGATGAGTCGGAGCAGGGTCGTTTTCCCCGAACCGCTGGGTCCTAGGAAAGCAACCATTTCGCCCGTCTCGATCTTCAGACTGACATCATTGACTGCTGGGAAGGCGCCGAAGCTCTTGGTGAGTGAGGTAATTTCGATGCTCATGAGAAAAAGCTGGAGGCTGAAAGTTAAATGCTGATGGCTAAAAGTGGGAACAGTGTAAAAAATGGAATCAAACAGGTGACCAAGTCACTTAGGGAAGCGTTTCAATGGTCGTTTCGAGCGTTGAGCGTTGCCCGGCCTCGAACTGCCGTTTGTTCTCCCATTCCGCCAGGGTCTTGAGGCTGAGAGTGACAATGGCCAGCAGGGAGAGTGCCGAAGCGACGGCGAAGGCCGAGGCGAAGAGGTAGTCGGTGTAGAGTCGCTCAATCTCGAGGGGCATCGTGTTGGTCATGCCGCTGATCTTCGCGGAGACAACGCTGACCGCGCCGAATTCACCCATGGCGCGGGCATTGCAGAGGATCAATCCGTAGAAGAATCCCCACTTGATTTTCGGAAGTGTGATGCGGCGCAGGATATCGAATCCTCCGGCACCGAGAGTCAGTGCTGCCTCCTCCTCCTCACACCCCTGCGCCTGCATGAGCGGGATCAGGCTGCGAGCAACGAAGGGGAATGTCACGAAGGTGGTCGCCAGCACCATGCCGGGAAGAGCGAAGATGATCCGGATGTCATGGGCCTGAAGCCATGGACCGATGTATCCGCGTCGTCCATAGAGGAGTACGTAAATCAATCCGCCGATGACCGGGGAAACCCATAGAGGGAGATCGATGAGGGCAAGCAGGAGCTGCCTTCCCCAAAACTGGAAGCGCGTGATGGCCCACGCCGCTGCGATCCCGAAGAGAGCGTTGGCCGGAACAGCGATGAGAGCCACAAGCAGAGTGATCTGGATCGAGTGGAGAATGTCACGGTCGGTGAAGGATTTCAGGAAGGTTCCGATTCCTTTGGCGAGCGCCCCCTGGAAAACCACGATCAGGGGAAGTGCCAGGAAGAGGATGAAGAAGGCAAGGACACTGCCGATCAGCAGGCGGCGGATCCAGAGCGGCTCGGAGGTGGCCCGGATCAGTCGATCGGCACGGTTGTCACTCCCCGGGGGATTTCGAAAATCAATGAAGCTAGCCATCGTATTGCGGTGTTGGGGTAGGCTTACGAGTGTTTCCGAAAGCGGTTGCCCCAGGACTGAAGTTTGTTCCCTATCAGGACGATGACGAGCGAGGCGACAAGCATGGTAAAGCCGATTGCGGCTGCCCCCGTGTAGTCGTACTGCTCGAGCTTGGAGACAATCATCAGGGGAGTGATCTCCGTCTTGAACGGGATATTCCCCGAGATGAAGACGATGGAGCCGTATTCCCCAACGGCTCGGCCATAGGCCATGATCACTCCCGTAAGAAGGGCCGGAAAGAGGGGAGGGAGAACCACGTGACGAATGGTCTGCCAGCGACTGGCTCCCAGGCATGCAGCGGCTTCCTCGACGTCGGCTGAGAGTTCGGTGATGACGGGTTGGACAGCTCTGACGACGAAGGGAAAGCCAATAAAGGTCATGGCAATCAGAACGCCGAGCGGCGTGAAGGCAACATCGATGCCAAGGGGAGCGAGGTATTTACCAATCCACTCATTCGGTGAATAAAGGGCCGTCAGGGCGATGCCTGCAACTGCCGTCGGGAGGGCAAAGGGGAGATCGGTCGCCGCTTCCAGAAGCTTGCGGCCGGGAAATTCATAACGGGCAAAGATCCATGCTGAGAGAAAGCCGAAGAAGCCGTTGATCAGAGCCGCAACCAATGAAAGCCCGAAGCTGATGCGGTAGGTGGCAACGACCTGCGGGTCGGTCACCGTCTCCCAGAAATGGTGCCAGCCTCCCGAGAAAGTCTTCCCGATCAAGGCGGCAAGAGGGACGAGCACGATCAGGGAGAGCCATGTCACGGTCCATCCGAGGCTCAGGTGGAAGCCAGGCAGGATATGTCGCTTTCGGCTCATGCGTCCCGTGGGATCCCTAGATATCCCTGCCCTCGGAGCTGATACTCCGGAAGAGTGAGAGGATCTGCTTCATGGCGACCAGATGAGCCTCGACCTGTTTCCCCAGTGGAGCGTGGTGCGGTGTCTCAAAGACGATGGAGAAAGGTTGCGGATGCTGATCCTGGGGTGCTCCGAGGATCCCCTGATAGCCGCCGAAGATCATCGAATCGCTCGCCGGGTGCGTGTCGATTTCCTGACGGGCATCGCGAGGCAGCACTGCCGAAGCGGCATGCAGTGCTGGTTCGAGCAGATGTCGGGTGAGCGTGCTTCCGTTCACGTAGCCATAGATTCCTTCGCTGGTATCGTCGGTGTGAAGCGCGATGATGCCGTCGAACTGTCGCGCCCGCAGATCCTGTTCCAAAAGGCGTACTTCGGGTTCCTCGGTATCACTCCAGAAACAACGGTTCAGATCCTTGCCTGACTCTCCCTCGCGCCGTCCCATCTCGAATCCCCAGGGGTTGCAGACCGGGTAGACAAAGAGTTCGTAGAACTCGGCGATGTGGGGATTTTCTTTTAGTTCCTGGAGCAGTTGGATGGCGGCGATGACGCCCGACTGCTCATCGCCATGGATTCCGGCAAAGATCCCTACTCTGTAGAAAGTCGAGGAGGAGGGATCGCTCCAGCGGTAGCGCATGAGATGACGTCCCCCGGGAGATTCCCTGACATGGCATGGCTCCAGAAACCTATTGCGGGCCGCCAGTTGATCACCATACCGCAGGATGGACTCCGTACGCCTACCCAACAGCGATGACCCCGACGCAGTTGTCGTGTGGGGCGTCGCGTTTGAAAGCTGAGCGTTCATCCGTGGGGTGGGCAGGCCTAGTCGTTCAGTTGCGGTTCAATCCCTTGATGATCTGATCGAAGATGCCGCCATCGGAGAAGTTCTCCTTCTGAGCCTTCTTCCAACCTCCAAAATCGGCAATGGAGGTCAGTTCCAGATCCTTGAATTGCGAGGCATACTTGGCTTGCGCTGTGGGATCGATGGGGCGGTAGAAATTCTTTCCGATGATCTCCTGTCCCTCGGGACTATAGAGGTACTCGAGGTACGCTGTCGCCTCCTTGCGGGTGTTATGACGCTCGACATTCCCATCGACAACCGTGACGGGTGGCTCGGCGAGGATGCTAATGGATGGAACCACGATCTCGTAGTCATTGGGATGGAGTTTTTTGATCATGAGAGCCTCGTTCTCCCATGAGATGGCAACATCTCCCAGCTTACGCTCGGTGAAGTTGATGGTGGCTGCTCGGGCTCCAGCGGGCAGGCCGTTCTTTTGGGCGCTCTTGTAGATTTGTCCCAGGAAGTCGCGGATCTTCTGCTCATCCGCACCAAATTGTTTCTTCGCATAGGACCATGCTGCAAGGTAGTTCCAGCGGGCTCCGCCGCTAGATTTTGGATTGGGCGTGATGACGGAGACATCCTCGCGTGTCAGGTCATTCCAGTCCTTGATGTTCTTTGGATTCCCTTTGCGAACCAGAAAGACAATCGTCGAGGTGTAGGGGGAGCTGTTGTGTGGGAGTCGGGATTGCCAATCTTTTGGAATCAAGGGCTTCTGGTGATCGATGCTTCCTTTCTCGTAGATGGCGTCGATGTCATAGCCGAGCCCCAGTGTGGCCACGTCAGCTTCACTTCCATCCTGAATCAGGCGGGACTGGGAACCCGAGCCTCCGTTGGAGGTGGAAATCGTTACCACCTCCCCGGTCTGATCTTTCCAATGCTTCGCAAAAGCATCGTTGTATTCCGCGTACAGCTCACGGGTCGGATCGTAGCTGACATTTAGAAGAGTCACTTCCTGCTTCGGCTTGGAGCATCCCGAGAAGAATCCGATGATGAAGAGTGAGGTTAGAAGTATGAAAAGCGAGTGCCTGAGGTTCATGAATGTCAGAGAGTTCAATAACGACCATAAAGGTCATGAATAAAGAAACAATAAAATACGATCTGAATCGTTAGATGAAGAAGGGGAGAATCAAACCCTTCCCGGAAGAGCCAACTAAATCCCGTCTCCGTCGAGTCCCTGAATCCGTTGGAGTTCCTCGCGTCCGACGGGGGTCGATTTCATGACATCCGCAAGGGTTGTTCTGTCCATGAGTCCGGCAACGAGATTCCTCGCAGTCAACATAACGCGCCTGAAGCGGCAGGTGGATTCCTGGCTGCAACGCTGGTAGTCGGTGACCGAAACACAGGCGATGGGTGCGAGATAGCCGTCGAAGTGACGAACGACCTCTCCCATGGTGATCTTCTCCGGGGCTTTGGCGAGTTGGTAGCCGCCTCGCTTCCCTGCGGTGCTGACGACCCATCCCTTCTCCTTGAGATCGAGCATGATGTGCTCGAGGAAACGCTTCGGCACGTCATTGCGACGCGCGAGTTCAAGAATAGGGATTGGAGGACTCCCCCGGTGTTCCACCAGAGTGAAGAGCGCCCTTAAGGCATAATCGGTCCGCATCGAGAGCTGCATGACTTTTTAATATACGCGACTTCGCAAGTCGGAAAAGCTGTAACCTGTCAAAAGAGTCAGAAAGTTACCGGTTTACAAGGCAAACCAAAGCGCGCCCACCCCCCTCCGTGTGGCGCTTGCACGTTCTAACTTTTTAACGCTTCAGCCTCTCCTCTCAGATCATGAAGTCGATTTCGTCCTCACTAACCTGAACGGTAAAGGTCTGCTTCCTAGGTCCGCTTTTCTTGTCGAGGCGGCTTTGGATCTGCTCTCCACGAACCAGCAGGGTATCGGGAGCGACGCTCTTCATCAGGAAGACATTCGCCCCAATGGTACTCCGTGCCCCGATGGTCGTGTCTCCCCCGAGGATGATGCCGTTGGGATAGATCGTGACATCGTCCTCGACATGGGGATGTCGCTTGAGGCCCTTGACGATGGCCCCCTCCTCATCCTTCTGGAAGCTTCGGGCACCCAGTGTCACTCCATGGTAGAGTTTCACTCGGTTTCCGATCACACAGGTCTCCCCGATGACGACTCCGGTACCATGGTCGATGAAGAAGTGGGAGCCAATCGCGGCACCGGGATGGATGTCGATTCCGGTGCGGCTGTGAGCCCACTCGGTCATCATCCGGGGAAGGAGCGGAACGTGTTCCTTGTAGAGCAGATGGGCGACGCGCTGGATGGCGACTGCTTCGAGTCCAGGGTAAGCTAGAACGATCTCCTCGAGACTCCGCGCCGCCGGATCACCCGCGTAGGCGGCCTCTACGTCAGTTTTCAGTAGGGCACGTACTGAGGGGATCCCCGCAAAGAACCGTTCGGTAATCGCCGTGGCATCACTGCGAAGATGTTCCTCGCTATTTGTTTCCTCACGGATTTTCAGGCTCACAGCGATGGCCATCTCGAGTTGGATGGCTATTTGATCGATGATTTCCAGAGCCGCTTCAGGAAGTTCCTGAGACGAGACAGCCTCGTCGGAGAAGAAACCCGGGAAGAGAAGGTGGAGAAGGTTCTCGCAGAGCGCTGCGACAGCATTCTTGGAGGGCAGATTCGAGCGGTCGACATGGTTGATTCCTCCGCTCTCCCGATAGGAATCGAGAATCGGTTGGAGCAGGTGCGTCCGTGGGTTCATCCGACAGAAATTAGTGCTTTCAGGTAGCTCATGCCAGAAAAAGCCAGATCAGACACCGGTGGGAACTTTTGAGGAGGTAATCACGGGGTATTTCTCCAATAGCGCGGGCACTGTTTGACACCACCTCCAGCGGTGGGTATGAGGGAGCGGGCTTCCTGCCTCTCCCGGGATCCCATAACAAATCATCCATCATTCACCATGACTCCCGGCTACGACAAAAAACTCTATCTACTTGCCTTTGATCACCGTGGATCCTTTGAACATGGACTCTTCGGGGCGACTCCTCCCGTTTCCCCCGAAATCAGGAGCAAAATCATCGAACTGAAAAATATTATTTTCGATGCCAATCAAACTGCCATCGCCGGCGGTGCCTCGAGGGAGATTTCAGGGATCCTGGTTGATGAAGAGTTCGGCACCGAAGTGGCCCGCAGGGCAATCGCCGATGGAGTTCCCCTGGCGATGCCTGTGGAAAAATCCGGACAGGAAGAGTTTGAATTCCAATACGGGGATGATTTCGGAAGCCATGTCGAGGCCTTCAATCCCACCTTTGCAAAGGTTCTCGTACGGTATAACCCCGAGGGTGACGCCGCTTTGAATGATCGTCAGACGGAGCGTCTGGCGACATTGAGCCGCTGGTTGAAAGCCAACGGCCGCAGGCTTCTCTTCGAGCTTCTGGTGCCGGCCACGACCCAGCAGTTGGACCGATTCGAGGGTCATCAGCGGGAGTTTGATGGGGAGCTTCGTCCTCAACTTGTTGTTGAAATCATTCGGCGCATGCAGGCTGCGGGGGTCGAGGCGGATATCTGGAAAATCGAGGGATTGGATTCCTCGGAGGCCTGTGATGCCGTTGCCAAGCAGTCAAGGGCTGGTGGTCGTGACGACGTGAAATGCATCATTCTCGGACGTGGAGCCGATCTTGATCAGGTGCTGACCTGGATCAAACTTGCCGCTCCGGTCGAGGGATTTGATGGATTTGCCGTCGGACGTACGCTCTGGCAGGAAGCGCTCAAGGGATTCGTTGCGGGCGCATCGTCACGTGAGGCAACCGTCAAGACGATCGCCGATCGCTACCTCTCCTGCATCCGTGCCTACGAGACTGCTGCTGGAAAATAACTCCCCGTCAACCGATAGGAATCAAACTCAACTCACTACCATGATAACTCCCAACGATATCCGCATGATGATCGCCGACGTGGACGGCACCCTGGTTACTCAGGAAAAAGTCCTTACCGAACGCGCCATCGCAGCGGTTCACAAACTCCATGATGCGGGCATTCTCTTTGCTGTCACAAGCGGTCGTCCTCCCCGCGGTATGTCGATGCTCGTTGACCCGCTGAAGTTAACGACTCCAATCTCCGGATTCAACGGAGGTATCGTCGTTGACCAAGAGATGAATGTCATCGACCAGAAAGTCATCCAGCAGGATCTCGTGAAGCCGATGTTCAAGCTTCTCAAGTCAATGTCTCTTGATGTCTGGGTCTATCAGGGTGCCAGTTGGTTTGTGGGGAACCGCAAGGCGCCTCATGTGGATCGGGAAGCATGGACTGTGAAATTCGAGCCCACGGTGGTTGATGATATCGGATCAATCACTGAGAATATCGCGAAAATCGTCGGTGTGAGTGATGATCTGAATGCCGTCCAGCAGGCCACGGAGGCTGCTCATAAGGAGTTCGGAACCCACGTTTCAGCAGAGCCTTCCCAGCCCTACTACCTCGACATCACGCATCCCGAAGCCAACAAGGGCTCGACCGTCGAGTACCTTGCCGCAAAGTACAACATTCCCGCTTCCGCAATAGCCACAATCGGGGACATGCCGACCGATGTCCTGATGTTCGAGCGTTCCGGTGTCGGGATTGCCATGGGCAATGCCAAGCCCGACGTGCAGAAGGCCGCCCGCGACGTGACTCTCTCCAACGAGCAGGAGGGTTTTGCTGTCGCCGTGGAGCGCTTTATTCTCGGCTTGGGCTAAGAAGCTTGCCCGTTGGTTTGGCTTCGGGTGATTGCTTTACCGGTTCCACGGTGCCCGCGCCAGTAGAAGTCCCATCCCGCACCAGTCGGTGACTCCGGCAAAGACCAAGCCTGCACCGATGAATGCGGACAGCCCAAAGAAGGCAGGGTGGATCAGAAAGCCCAGGATGACCCCCGTCAGCACGAGGATTCCTGCGCCGATGCGTACCTGGCGCTCGATGCTTATGCTTTTTCGGCCAGTTCCCTCCAAGGGAAGACCCTCCGAGGCCCAGGCCTCAGTCCCGCCTGTGACTACATGGACATCGCGATGTCCTGCTTTGAGAAGATGATGGGCGGCAATGGCCGCGCGGCCCCCTTTTTCGCAGAGAACGCAGATGGTGACATCCTTCGGAAGTTTTCCAGAATCGATCGTAGCCGGAATTGTATCAAGCGGGATGTTCCGTGCGCCGACTGCCCTCCGCGCCGAGAACTCCGAGGGGGTGCGGACATCCAGGAGAACCGTTGCGGTGTTCTTCTCAGCGATCTCGCAAGCCTTTTGGGGAGTGATGGTGGAGGTGTCTGTGCTCATGGTCTGTGTCTTCCGACCAGATCATGCAATGCGGCAACGAGGGTGTCGATCTCGTCGGTCGTATTGTAGAACGCGAGGGAGGGGCGAACGGAGCTTTCCAAGCCGAAGTGACGGATTGTGGGCATGGCGCAGTGATGACCGGCACGCACGGCGATGCCTTGCTTGTCGAGATGCGAGGCGATTGTTTCGTTAGGAATCCCGGGGATGACAAAGGAAAGGACGCTCGCCTTGTTGGCCGCAGTTCCAAGGGGGCGGAGTCCCGGCACGGCAGCGAGTCTCGGCGTCGCATACTCGAGCAGCGAGTGCTCGTAGGCGGCGACATTCGCGATCCCGAGGCCGAAGAGATAGTCGATGGCCGCGCAGAGTCCTACGGCACCGGCAATGTCCGGCGTGCCGGCCTCGAATTTCTCGGGGGCATCCTGGAAGACCGTCCGCTCGAAGGTGACATCACGGATCATGTGTCCGCCTCCCTGCCACGGGGGGAGTACCTCGAGGAGGTGGGACTTCCCGTAGAGGGCGCCGATGCCGGTAGGTCCAAAGACCTTGTGACCCGAGAAGACGAGGAAGTCGGCGTCGAGGGCTTGGACATTGACCGGCAGATGGGGGGTCGACTGAGCTCCATCCACCAGGACGTGGACGCCGTGGGCGTGGGCGATCTGGATGATCTCCTCCACGGGATTGATGGTTCCCAGCGAATTGGAGACATGCGCGACGGAGACCAGCTTGGTGCGGGGGCCGATCTGACGGATGAATTCCTCAAGAATCAGCTCACCGCGATCGTTGATCGGGATGACCTTGATGACCGCGCCGACTTGTTTGGCGAGGAGTTGCCAAGGAACGATGTTCGCATGGTGTTCGAGTTGGGAGAGAATGATCTCGTCACCCTCGCCGATGAAGCGACGTCCGAAGGTATTGGCCACGAGGTTGATCGCCTCGGTGGTTCCACGGGTGAAGACGATCTCCTTGGAAGAGCGTGCCCCGAGAAACTCCGCAACCTTGTCACGGGCTCCCTCGAAGGCCTCGGTGGCCCGTTCCGCGAGTTCGTAGGCGGCGCGGTGGATATTGCTGTTATCGCGCTCGTAGAATCGTGAGGTGGCGTCAATGACGGCGCGCGGTTTCTGCGTGGTTGCCGCATTGTCGAGGAAGATCAGTGGCTTCCCGCTGTTCTTCTCCGAGAGGATTGGGAAATCCCTGCGGATCCTATCAACGTCAAAGGGTGCAGTCGGAATGACCGAGGCTTCAGGAGTGCCGGACTTGGGTTCTCGGGAAGTCTCCGGGAGCGGTTCATCAATGAAGTAGTAGCTCGGTGTGTCGGAGTGTCCGGGGAGGTGGACGGTCCGTCCCTCTCCGGCTGAATCCCTTTCCCCCCGCAGCGAGGAGTGAAGAAGGGGTCCAAGGGGTTCCCCATAGGGAAGTTCAGCACGTTTTGATTCTGTTTCCGACGATGTGGTGTCTGGTGACAGGGAGTAGATCGGAGGTGGATTCAATGCGCCAGCTTTATGCTGGGGCTCGTTGTTTCCAAGGGAGAGTTCGGAGACGGGGGTGGCCGGGGTAACAGGCGCCGCCTCCGCGGAGAATGGTGATCCTCCCAAGCTAAAATCTCCAAAATTCGGATAGGAGGGGATTTCGAATTGCGAGGTAGTCAACTCCGCCACGTCGGCATTAGGAGCCGAAAAGCCGTGATCCGGAGAAACCGAGGGAGTCTTCCGGGAAAGCTGTTCCCGGAAGAGGCCTGCGACGAGGTCGCTATGGGCCGTCTCCCCGATCCCGGGGGGCGTGAAGCCCCCGGGGATGACGGGAATCGACTCAGACATACTCGTGATACTTGTTCAGGACGACACCATCGAGGCTTGCCAGAGCATCCTCCGCCAGCACGGCGAGGGAGAAGTAGCGGGTAACGAGGTGGGAAGCGATCGAGTTGTCGCTTGTGCCGCTGTAGCGGACTGAAAGACCTGGCTCGACCTCGCCGGCAACGCCGACTTTCTGGAGGCCGACGACGCCGCGCTTATCCTCACCGACACGCAGCAGGAGGATGCGGGAGGTGCCGTCCTTGGCGATCGGCAGCTTGTTGGAGGGGATGAGGGGGACGCCGCGCCAGGTGATGAAGGGCGATCCGAAGAGGTGCACGACGACCGGGGGAACTCCGCGTCGGGTTGCCTCGCGACCGAAGGCAGTGATGGCCTTGGGATGGGCGAGGAAGAAGGCGGGCTTTTTCCAGATCAGGCCGAGTAATTCGTCGAGATCATCTGGAGTGGGTGCGCCTTTACGGGTCTTGATGCGGTAATCCGAAGCCACTTTGTTCAGGAGTCCGAAATCAGCATTGTTGATGATCTCGTGTTCCTCGCGCTCCTTGACGGCCCCGACGGTGAGGCGAACCTGCTCGCGGAGTTGGTCGATCTTGTTGCTGTAAAGGTCGGTGATGCGGGTGTGGGTGTGGAGCACCGTCGTGATCGCGCTCAACTCGATCTCAGCGGGATCCTCCTCGTAGTCGACGTAGGTGGTGGGGAGTTCGTTCTCGCCGCCGCCAACGGTAGCGAGTTCGGGAAGGGGGGCGCCGCCCTTACCTTTCTTGTCGATGACCCGGTTGATGCGGTAGGCACCGCCATCCACGTTCACATAGGGGAGCAGGTTCAGGAGCCAACGCGGCGTGATGTAATCCCACTGTGGGATTGTGACGGTGGCGGTGGAGAGTTGACGGGCCGCGATGGGACCGAGACTCAGGATGTTTTTATTGCTCATATTTGTGTGTGGTTTGGATCTGTTTGTTTGGTCTCGGTGGAAAACCTAATATTATTCCGCGTAATTAGAGAGAATTGGGGTAAGCTAACCTCCATGAAAAATCTTAGAAGGTGACCTTTGCTACAACCTGTAGGATGACATCATTCCCTACGGTGCCGTTGCCTGCGGGATTGATGATATACTGGACTCCCGGTTTGAGTGAGGCCCATTTGGTTAGCTGGATGTTGTAAAATCCCTCGATCACCTCCGAGGAGGAATAATGAGGAAGGTATTCGTAGTAGCTGGTGTAGGCAGGAACGGTCTTTTTCTTACTCCCGGTTCCGGTGGTGGTGGTGGCTGGTTTGCCCGTTGTGGGGTTTACATTCTGAACATAAGCCGGCCCGTCAGGAACAGTGGCGTTGTATTTGCTTCCATAATTGTTCTCGAGTGCCTGGTTTTGCGAATCAATATACTGATTGTAATATGAGCTATAGAAGCCTGCGCCCAAGGCAACGCCCAAGCTGTCGTTTTCACGTTTTGGGATGAGTCCCTTGTAGACCAGTCCCGTCTGGAAGTAGAAGGGCAGGGCATTGTTCTGAGGTGGTGTGAAACTGAATTCATTGAAGCTGTAGAGGCCGTTTTTGGAGGGTTTTGCGGGGTCGTCACTCTTTGCGCGGTAGAGTTGCTGATCAGCTTGGAGATAGAGTCCCCAGATCAGGTTGTTCTCTGAAAATGCGGTTGGTTTCTTTTGTCCCGCGACCCACGTGGTGGGAGTAAAGGATGTGTTATTCTGCCCCCAGATATAACTGCCCAGGGCATACTTGCCTTCCAGTTGGCTCTTGCCGAATTTCGGTTCCCATCCGATTTCGTTCACGTTGTAGAGGCCGTTCTGGTTGTAGTTGCCTCCATACCCATTGGGTTGGAATGAGGATGATCCTTGGAAATTAAACCCATGACTTGTGTAAGGGGATGCGACGTATTTGCCGGTTCCTCCCGTGCCATTTGCTTGCCCCTTTCCATTGATGGTACTGACCGTGTTGTTATAGCCGGCGGGCTTCAGTTTGCCCAAATAGGTCGGGGACACCGCTGTGTAGGGATAGACATCCGTGGGAGAGTAGGGGGATGAAACGGTTGCAGAGGTTCCTGAAATCGCGAGGTAGAGACCGCTCTGGATATAGGTATTCTTGAGTGGTTTGACCCTTAGTGTGCCACCCCAGGCAGCATAGGCGCTATTCCAAGGCGTTGGGCTTGTCGTATAGGAGACGTATTTGCCAGTCTTGTTGGAATAAACAGGTATGCCTGCGCCCGCCAATCCGCCAATACCCTTGGCCTGTGTGATATTGTTGTTTTCAAACATTTTGGAGAGAGGTTGCTGAAGGAACTGCTCATAGGGGTTTTCCCAACCGAGGTTGATGGTGAGGGCTTTGTTTGGAGTGGTGTACTCCAGTTGCTGGGTCATGATTCGCACCCCCTGATTCCCGCTCAGTACGGTGGGATTGAAGAGGTTGTACGTTCCTGCCGTGGCTTGCGGTTGGCCACCGTATCTGTCGCGCCAGTTTGATTCGGCAGTCAGGCCCTTGATGCCGAAGAGGGGTTCAAAGTCATACTGGAACTTCAGTTTCACTTCACCATCCCAGTTGCTCTTGGGTTGGTTGGGGAGTCCACCGGAGATTTGTCCGGAGTATAGCTCCTTGGCTTCACCGCTGACGCTAAAGCCGTATGTTTTTAGCGGTTGAGCCAAGCCGAACCATCCGTAGGTGGCGCCATTGGTCTGGGTCAGCCAATCTTGGAAAAAATTGCCGGAGGATGAGATATCTGCCGAATAGGCGATCGAAGCAGTCGTTATAAATGCCAAAAAAATGGCTTTTGGAAGGAAGATAGCATAGGTGAGCTTTCGAGGATGTCTTGGTTTCATAGGTTTGAAACTGGATGATTTAAAAATAGTAAGGAAGGCTTTTTATCACGATCAATAGAGTCGTCAATCAATTTATGAAAATTATTGACGACTGGAGTGATCGAAACGACTAGATCGCGAAGTCCTTGTATTCGGGACGGGCCACCTCGATGGGGGGCAAGAGCATTCCCGCAGCCACTGTGGCATTGGTTCCCGGTTCGATCAGGATGAAAGAGCCGGTGAGGCGGTTGGTCGCGTAGCCATCGAAGATCAGGGGTTTGGCGGTTTTGATCCGCACTTCACCGAGGTCGTTCATGGCGAGTTCAGTGATGCCCTCTTCCTTGTCGAAAGTTGAAATATTGATCCGATTCTCGATGGCTGTTACCGCGGCCTTTACCGTTTGGGTCGTGTGTTTGAGGAGATACTGTTTGCTGGGGGTGAGAGGACGTGGATTCATCCAGCAGATCTTGGCATGAAGATCCGAGGAGGATCCTGGAAGATCCTCGGCATCGACGATGACATCCCCGCGGCTGATATCGAGATCATGCTCGAGAACCAGAGTGACAGACTGCGGGCTGAAGGCCTCCTCGACGGCTCCATCAAGCGTCCAGATCTGCTTGATCGTGGAGCTGAAACCGCTCGGTAGAACCATCACCTTCTGGCCGACGCGGACAATTCCACCCGCAATCTGGCCGCTAAGACCCCGGAAATCATGAAGGTTCTTGTCCGTGGGATTGTTGGGCCTGTTCACCCATTGCACTGGGAATCGGAAATTATTCAGATTCCAGTCGCTCGCGATATGAATCGTCTCCAGATGCCCCAGCAATGTGGGGCCCGGATACCAGGGAGTGTGGGGCGAAGCGGTGACGATATTGTCGCCATTGAGGGCACTAACCGGAATGAACTTCACATCCTTGATATCAAGGCGTGGCAGGAACTCGTCAAACTGATCCTTGATTTCCAGGAAGCGTTCTTCACTCCAATCGACCAAATCCATTTTGTTGATGGCAACGACAAGATGGGGGATGCGCAGGAGTGAGGCGATGATGGCGTGGCGCCGGCTTTGCTCGATCACTCCTTGTCGGGCATCGATAAGGATGATCGAGAGATTGGCCGTGGAGGCTCCCGTGACCATGTTACGGGTGTATTGAACGTGGCCCGGGGTATCGGCGATGATGAACTTGCGATGAGGGGTCGCGAAGTAGCGGTAGGCGACGTCGATCGTGATACCCTGCTCGCGCTCGGCTCGAAGACCATCGGTAAGATTAGCGAGATTGATCTGTCCACCGCCGGTGATGTCCGCGGAGCGCTCTAGGGCCTCGATCTGATCCTCCATGAGTGATTTGGAATCATAAAGGAGGCGACCAATCAGGGTCGACTTGCCGTCATCAACGGATCCGCAGGTGTTGAAGCGGAGAAGGTCGACGGGATGAGCGTTGGGAGTCATGGCGGAAAAGTTAAAAAAGTTAAAAGGTTAGAAGGTTAAAATATGAAAGAGTGGAATGAAATGAGGAGTCGGTATCCGTCGTAACGTTTCAACCTTTAACGATGTAACATCTCTTAAAAGTACCCGGCTTTCTTGCGGTCTTCCATTGCCGCTTCGGAGACGCGATCATCGGCGCGGGAACCCCGCTCGGTGACTCGTGCTGCAGCGATCTCGGCGATAATGTCGTCACAGTTGGCTGCGGGGGACTCCACGCAACCGGTGCTGATGATGTCGCCGATGGTGCGGACACGGACAATCAGTTCCTTCACTTCCTCATGTGCCTTGGCTGGCATTAGTTCCGTATCGGGAACCCATTGGCCCCCTCGGCGGACGCAGCGACGCTTGTGGCTGAAGTAGATGGAGGGGACTTCGAGCTTCTCCCGCTTGATGTATTCCCAGACATCCATCTCCGTCCAATTGGATAGAGGAAACACACGCATATTCTCGCCTGGATTCAAGCGGCCATTGTAGAGATTCCAGATTTCTGGGCGCTGATTCTTGGGATCCCATTGCCCGAAGCTGTCGCGGAAGCTGAAGAAGCGTTCCTTGGCGCGTGCTTTCTCCTCGTCGCGGCGGGCTCCTCCGATGCAGGCGTCAAAGCGGAACTCCTCGATAGCTGCAAGCAAGACGGGGATCTGAAGTTGGTTGCGGCTGATTTGCCCGGGAGCCTGGACGGCGAGTCCTTTCTCAAGCGCTTCATCCACGGTGCGAACGATGAGTTTGGCACCGAGTTCCTTGGCGCGTCGGTCACGGAATTCAAGGAGTTCCGGGAACTCGTGGCCTGTTGCCACGTTCAGGAACGGAAGTGGGATGTCCGAAGGGCGGAAGGCCTTCTCCGCAAGTCGAAGCAGGCAAATCGAGTCCTTGCCTCCTGAGAAGAGTATCGCCGGACGTTCAAACTCCGAGGCGACCTCACGCATGATGTGGATAGCTTCAGTCTCGAGATAATCCAAGTGGTCCAAATGATAGCTTTTCATGGGTGATGAGATTTATGAGGCCAATTGTGCGGCCGATTTCGCAGCTGCGCCGCCCCATGCGGCATGCAGTCCGCATTCGCGCTTCTCGTCGGCTTTGGCGGGATCAAAGTAGTCCCACTCGTTGGGGAGCTTGTGATCGGCGAGGTAAGACTCCATGTCCGCATCGGAGAAATAAAAGACGGGACTGATCTTGAGGGAACCGAAGTTGGCATCTGCGGAAACGATATCGAGTTCGGAGCGGTTGGGATTCTGCACCTTGCGGAGAGCGGTGATCCAGATGGAGGGGGCGAGTTCCCGCATTCCGCGCTGGAAGGGTTCTAGTTTCATCACGGCGCTGAATTTCTTGAGTCCCTCCTCGTCCTCGGGAGTCGGGATGGGGCCGTCGATCGCATCGCGGTGCGCTGGGGTGATCTTGGGGAGGTAGGCCTTGAGATTCAGACCCAGGAGGGCTTTGACCTCCTCAGCATGCTTGTAGGTGGCAGGCCGGTTGTAACCGTGATCCACCCAGAGAACAGGGATGTCGGCTCGAGCTTGCGTGGCCAGATGGAGGACGACCGCCTCGTAGGGGCGGAAGTTCGTGGAGACGATGGCCTTGCCGCCTGATTCTTTTGACAGGGCGATGGCCCACCGGATGATCTCCAGCGGGCTTTTCTCCCGTTGTTCGGAATTCCAGGACGCGATCTGTTCTGCGGATACCTTCACGGATATTAAGCGGTCAAGCTACCCTTTAGCGTACCGATGCTATGGAAGGTGGCATCCGAAGGAAGGATCTCGCGGTCACAGAAGTCGCCGAAGCCTTCGCCTTCATTTCGCTCCTTAGCGTAGCGCTTGATGATCGGGGTGAGGGTGGAGACTGCGTCGTCAATCGTGATGCTCGGTGAGAAGAGGCGATTGAGTCTGGTACCGTTGTACTTCGCTCCCAAGTAAAGGGCGTATTTTCCGGGAGCCTTGCCGACGAAACCGATCTCCGCCAGGTAGGGGCGGCAGCAGCCATTGGGGCATCCGGTGATGCGGAGGCTGATGGCATCGTCGCGGAGTCCTGCTTCGTCGAGGACGCTCTCAAACTTGCCCAGGATCGACGGGAGGTCACGCTCGCTTTCTGCGAGCGCCAGACCGCATGTGGGAAGAGCAACGCATGAGAGAGCGTTCAGGCGGAGGCCTGAGCGATCGTTCTCTTGGGAGAGGCCATGCTTCGCGAGGATCGCCTCGATCTCGGCCTTTTTCTCGGCCGTAACGCCGGAGATGGTGACGTTTTGCGAGGGGGTGAGGCGGAAGTCTCCTTCATGGATCTCGGCGATCTCACGCAGTGCCGTCTTCATGGGCCACCCCTGGACGTCCTTGATACGTCCGCTGAGGATATGGAGTCCATAGAACCAAGTGCCATCTGAGCACTCGTGCCAGCCAAACGGATCCTCGATCGTCGTGAAATTGAAGGGGCGGGCAGGCTCAAGCTGGAAGCTGATGCGATTCTGGACTTCACCTCGGAACCACTCAATACCGCGATCCTGAATCGTGTACTTCAGGCGCGCGTGTTTGCGGTTGGTACGGTCACCGAAATCGCGCTGGGTTGTGAGGACGGCTGCGCCGACCTCGTTGACCTTGTCTGCCGGGATGAAGCCAAGGAGGTCAGCCAGGCGTGGGAAGGTCTCCGCATTGCCATGACTCATGCCGAGGCCGCCTCCGACAGTCACATTGTACCCGGCGAGTTTCCCATTCTCGACGGTCGCGATATAGCCCAGATCCTGGGAGAAGATATCGACGTCATTGGAAGGGGGAATGGCGAAGCCGGTCTTGAATTTACGGGGAAGATAGGTATCGCCGTACATCGGTTCGACCTCGGGTTCTCCGCCGGCAACGAGTTCCTCGTCCAGATAGATCTCGTGATAGGCACGGGTCTTAGGGAGGGCATAGTTGCTCCAGTTCGCCGCGTCCTCGTAGACCTGCTGGAGGATTTCCGAGCGCTCGGGATTAGGCGGGGCCATGACATTGCGATTCACATCACCGCAGGCAGCGATCGAGTCGAGCAGGACCTGATTCATCCCCTTGATGAGTTTTTTCACGTTGCCCTTGAGCACGCCATGGAACTGAAAGGTCTGGCGAGTCGTCAGTCGCAGGGAAGGGGAGGCAACGGCGTCAGCCAGCTTGTCCAGAACGATCCACTGTTTGGGGGTGGCTTTACCTCCCGCCAGTCGGACGCGAAGCATGAAGGCGAAAGCCTTCTCCTTGCCTTCTTTCTTGAGTGTGTTGCGAAGGTCGCGGTCATCCTGCATGTAGAGACCATGGAATTTGGAAAGCTGGTTGCTCTCCTCGCTGATATTTCCAGTCGATGTATCGGCGAGATCGGCGGCAATGTTCCCACGAAGGTGATGGGAGTTGATCTTGTAGGTCTCGTTGGCGGCGAGGGGTTTGGGAGTGGTGGTCTCGGTGCTCATGGAATTACTGGGTACTAGGAAACGGGTGATCGGTGATAGGGTCAGAGTGTTCTGAATAAAGACGACTTAAATGGTGGGCGTAATTTGATTGCAGTTCGTAAAATCTGATTCTGGTACTTCGGTTGAAAAGGATTCTTAAACAGAAAAAACCATTTTAACTGAAATCACTGCTGGGACGAGAAAAATAACACAAGATTCATTTTAAAAACTATCTGAAAGGTCGTTAATATCTCTTTTTTGCATGACCCGATAGCCTATTCCCTAGATCCTATAACCCATCCTCGATTACCTATCTCCGCGCTATGCCCGCGGATGGGCTGCATCATACGCACGCTTCAGTCGCTCCGTTGTGACATGCGTGTAGATCTGCGTCGTGGTCAGGCTTGCATGCCCCAAAAGCGACTGGACACTTCTTAGATCGGCTCCGTTGTCCAAAAGATGAGTAGCGAAGGAGTGTCGTAACTTGTGAGGGCTAAGTGTAGCAGGCAGGCCTGCTTCGCGAACATAGTTCTTCAGCAGGAGCCAGATGGAGCGATGTCCAAGGCGTTTGCGACTTTTGTTCAGGAAGAGTGGACCGCTCTGTATATTCGCCTGATGGCGGTAGTGGGAGAGAGCCTCCAGGGCGAGTCCCCCGACCGGGACGATCCGCTCTCTCGATCCTTTGCCCATGACCCGGACAGTCTCCCCGATGGGATCGAGATCCTTCACGTCGAGGGCCGATAGTTCGGCCAGACGGAGTCCCGAGGAGTAAAAGAGTTCAAGAATCGCCGCATCACGCACGGCCATCCATCCGGTGGCCTGTTTGGACTTAGGCTTTGCCGTGGGTTTTTCCATCAGCAAGCTGACCTGCGGTACTGTCAGGAACTGGGGAAGTTTTTTTTCAATTTTCGGCAGGGAGACTAGCTTGAGAGGGTTGGAGGGGATGAGATTCCTATCCGTAAGGTGATTGTAAAAGCTGCGAAGTGCCGCAAACGAGAGTCGGATGGTCGAGCGGGATCTCCCCCGTTTCATCAGGTCAAAGAGATAGGCCCTAAAGTCATCGGCCGTTGCTTCTTTCCATCCGAGCGAGGGGCGGAATTCATGAAATTGCGTCAGAGCCTGCCTGTAGGAGCGTAACGTCTGGGGAGAGTAGTTTTTTCCGTTGCCCAGATAATCGAGAAATTCCTCGGCGAGGGGATCGGACTCTTCCTCATCATGGAAGCGTTCCTTATTTTCACGACGAGCTCTCATAACATTCAATTCTAGTGGTGAGATGGACGGAGAGGAAGAGTCTAGGTAATAGGTTCTGGGAAATAGGGTGTGGGGATGAGTTGATCAGATCGTCAGATTTAAGAATGATGCCTCTCGATCCCCGATCATCTATTGCCGATTTTCCAATTTCTTAACTGACGAATTTCATGCCCGAGAGCCTATCCCCAATTCCCGATGCCCGATTTTCCATCGGATTCCTGCGTCGCGGATACTCCTCAACGGGAGGGGTTGAGGCCTATCTCAAAGGACTTGCATTTGGATTGATTGGCGAGGGGCATCGAGTCGTGCTCTTTGGTACCTCGGAATGGCCCGCGAGCGAATGGCCGGGCGGAGAAATTCTCCGGTGCAAGGGGGCGAGCCTGTCTGAGTACAGTGCTGAGGTAGCGCGGCAAAAGGCCACCTCAGGCGTCCGCTTTGATCTGATTCTCTCGGTAGAGAAGGTGCCCGGATGCGATCTCTACCGTACTGACGAGGGACTGCATCGGGCCTGGCTTTCCCAGCGTTCTCACTACATTTCGCTGTGGGCGAGGTTGTTTCAGCAGATCAGTCCCAAGCATCGTGAAAAGCTCCGTCTGGAGAGGCAGCTCTTCACGCCCGAGGCAACGCGACGCGTCATCTCCCTCTCGCATAAGATTAGCGGAGAGATCCGGGATCTCTACGGCTATCCAGAGAAACTAATCAGTCTGATCAGGAATGGTGTGCCTACCCGCTCCGTAACAACACTCAAGGAACGAACTCGTGCTCGCAAAGAGCTTGATATTCCTGGGGATGAAAAGGTCGTACTCTTTGTCGGTACAGGATGGGAGCGGAAGGGGCTTCGATTTGCCATCAGTGCCGTGGAGGCGCTGAATGACCAGAAGGTGAAACTCCTTGTTGCGGGGAAGGGGGCGACCAAACGCTATGCCTCTTCCTCCGTGCGCTTCCTCGGCGGAGTGAGGGAGATGACCATGGTCTATGATGCTGCAGATCTCTTTCTCTTCCCGACGCTTTTCGACCCCTTTCCGCTTGCGACACTCGAGGCATTGAGCGCTGGTCTTCCCGTGATCACCACGGCAGCCAATGGCGTCTCGGAGATTATGACTCCGGGGGTGCACGGGGAGGTGATTTCCGAGCCTTCCGATAGTGCGGCTCTCATTGCGGCCCTTCGTAAATGGCTCGGCATGATGAATGATCCTAACCAGGTGATTCAGGTACGTGACACATGCAACACCCTCGCCTCAGAGTTCACTCTCGAGCGAAATCTTAAGGAGACGCTGGCTGTCATCCGCGAGGTCATCGCGGAGCGGGAGTAAACTCTTAAGAGATCCGCTGGACGGAGACCTCGACGACCATCTTGCGAGTTCCCTTGCCGCGGAAGGTGCCTCCCACGGGACGGATATCGCCATAGTCACGACCAACAGCCAGCTTTACGTACCGGGTGTCGGATTCGCGGCGGTGTGTCGGGTCGTAGCCTTTCCATCCATAACCGGGAATGAAAACTTCCAGCCAGGCATGGCTGGCCTCGATCTCTCCCGGTAGCTTGTGCTGGTTCAGGAAATAGCCACTGACGTAGCGGGCCGGGATACCATGGGTCCGTAGGAGACCGAGCATCAGGTGAGCGAAGTCCTGGCAGACCCCCTGCTTCTTCTTGATCACCTCGGCAGCACGAGTATTCACATTGGTGGCAAGCGGGGTGTATTTGTAGTTGCGGTGGATGTATTCGCCGATCGCCACAGCATCATTCCAGACATCGCTGACTCCTCCGGGGAGTGCGTCGACAGCCTCTCTCCAGACATCAGCACCCAGGGAGACGAATTCTGAGGCATGAAGGAAGTCGAAGTGATGCTCCTTTACGGAGGGATCCTGCAGGCTCTTCAATCCAGCCTCGGGAACGGGGCCCCGAGCCTCACTGATGGTCTGAACTTCAGATTCAGCCAAGACTTCCAGGGATTCATGGGGCTGTGGCACGTCGAAGTAATGGACACAGTTTGCGTAGAAGTCTGGGTAGTCGCGCACCGAGGATGCCGGATCGATCGTGAAGCGGAAGTCCCGGCATTGCTGGAGCGTATCGGTGATCGGCTGGAGGCGTGCCTCGTTAAAGCTGTCCTGAACAGCTCCTTCATAGGTGTAGCGAGTGAGATGGGAGATTGAGAGCAGGATTGGTTCCGTCCAAGGACCCTGCACTCCCTTGACCTCCGCTGTGCTGGAAGATTGTGGAATCATTGCTGTTGCTGCATTTGCTGCTGATGAAGAAGGATCTCCGCCTGGGTATCGACGGGGGGATGATACATGTATTCCTGGTAGATGTGGTCGTCGAGGCGGTCGAGTGTTGTCTGGACAAGCTGGAGGAACTGATGGAGTCCATTGTTGAGAATCTCCTCAATCGTCATGAAGTTCATGTCCGAGAGAAGCTTCCCAAAGGCTCTCTCTTCGGGGCTCTTGTATTCGCGTCGCTCGTTGCCGCTCAGGCGGTGCAGATCCTGGTCTAGATGCTGCATGCAGGCCCGGATGGAGCGCGGGAAGGTGGTCGAGAAGATCAGGAACTCCGCAACCTTCTTGGGTAGGATGTCCTCGACATGGAAACGGCGGTAGGCCTCCAGAGCGCTGGCCGAGCGCAGGATTGCCTGCCACTGAGCCGCGTCGACGGCACCACCCACATCAGCCACGCTGGGAAGCAGAATATGGTATTTCAGATCAAGGATACGAGTGGTCTTGTCGGCCCGCTCCAGGAACTTTCCCAGGTTGATGAACTCGTATCCTTCGTTGCGGGTGAAGGTCGAGCCGGTGAGTCCTTGGAAGAGATGGGAGTATTTCTTGATCTGCTGGTAAAATTCATGGGCACCTGTCTGCCAGACCTCGCGCGCGTTGCTTGATTTCAGGAAGAGGTAGCACTCATTAAGCGTCTCGAACATCTCGAGCGATATCTGATCCCGTACTTGGCGTGCATTCTCACGCGCGGAGAAAAGGCAGGAGATGATGGAGTTCGGATTCTCCTCACTGAATGTCAGGAATTCGGTGACGCTTTCGCTGTCAGCTTTTTCATATAGCTTGAAGAATGTCTCCTCGTCACCGGCCGAGCGTAGGATTGGCAGCCAGTGCTCTTTGAGTTGCTCGTCGTTGAAATCGGCAAAATCGAGCATCAACTGAAGGTTGACGTCGAGCAAGCGGGCAACATTCTCCGAGCGCTCAATGTAGCGGCTCATCCAGTAGAGGGAATTGGCCACCCGGGAGAGCATGACGAGGCTGTTGCGTCGGTTGGAAATCGGCTTCTGGGCCGTGGGGATGAGGGGTTCGCTCATGTGGAAAGAGGGTAAGGGAAGATAACGCTGAATTTAAGAGTCACCATGGAGGACCCAGGTATCTTTGGATCCGCCTCCCTGGGAGGAATTCACGACCAGGGATCCTTTGCGGAGCGCCACACGAGTGAGGCCACCGGGAGTGACGGTGATTTTTTCTCCGTAGAGAATGTAGGGACGCAGATCGACATGGCGGCCTTCGAATCCTCCCCCAAGATCAGAATTGCACCATGTGGGGTGACGCGAGAGAGAGATCGGATGCTGGGCAATGAAGTTCCGTGGATTGGCGCGTACTTGCTCCCGGAAACTCTCGATCTCCTCTTTGCTTGCCCAGGGCCCCATGAGCATGCCATAGCCGCCTGCTTCGTTGGCCGACTTCACCACGAGTTTCTCGAGATTGTCGAGGATAAAGACACGGTCTTCGGGTTCGCTTGCCAGGTAGGTATCGACGTTTGGCAGGATCGGATCCTCACCGAGGTAATACTTGATGATTTTTGGAACAAAGTAGTAGACCACTTTGTCGTCGGCCACACCGGTGCCGATGCTGTTGGCAAGGCTGACATTACCCGAGCGGTAGGCATGGACAAGACCTGGAACACCCAGGAGGGAGTCGGATCTGAAGACCGTGGGATCGAGGAAATCATCATCAATCCTACGATAAATCACATCGACGGGGACAAGTCCCGAGGTCGTGCGCATGTAGACGCGGGCATCCCTTACCACCAAATCTCGACCCTCCACAATGGGGATGCCCATCTGGCGAGCGAGGAAGGCATGCTCAAAGTAGGCGCTGTTGAAGACGCCAGGTGTCATCAGAACAACATTTGGCTGGGCGCCGCCAAGTGATGGGGTAGAGACGTACTGGAGGACCTTGCGAAGCTCTGCCGAGTAGTTGTCCACGGGTTGAACACGAGCTGAGCGGTAGAGGTCAGGGAATGCGCGCTTAAGGGCCGCGCGGTTCTCAAGCATGTAACTGGCTCCCGAAGGGCAGCGGAGATTATCCTCAAGCACCAGGTAGTTCCCCTGACGATCACGGATGAGATCGGTGCCGCAGATATGGACATAGATGTCCTTCGGGACATTGAATCCCATGAACTCACGACGGAAATGTTTCGCTCCAAGGATGTAGTGGGGAGGGATGACCCGGTCTTTGAGAATCTTCTGGTCGTGGTAGATGTCGTGTAGGAAAAGATTGAGCGCTGTGATGCGCTGGATCAGCCCTTTCTCGATGCGCTGCCATTCGGTGTCGGGAATGACACGGGGGACAAGATCAAAGGGGAAGATCCTCTCGGTTCCCTGATCGTCATTGTAGACGGTGAACGTGACACCGCTCCGCATGAAGGCGAGATCTACTGCTGTTTGCTTGCGGCGGTGCTCTGCAGTGTCGAGGAGTTGGAATCGATCGGCAACCCGCTGATAGTGGGGGCGGACAGTTCTTCCGTCATCCATGAACATTTCGTCAAAAAAATCTTCCGATTGATAGTTATTCAGGAGCATGGCTGGAAATGGTGAGGGCTATAAAAAGGATTTAAGGCGCGAGGCTTAGGCTGACTGTTATTAAGAAAGTAAACCTGAAAGCAAATTCTACGCCAAATCTGGTGTTGTATTAAAAAATCAGTTTTGCAGGAGTAACGTTTTAATCTTCAGTTCATAATCATCGCGAGCGTTGAGAGCTCGGAGACAACCCTTCTTGTCGATCAGCCAGAGGGTGGGGATCGTATTGATCCCAAAGCCGCGAGCAATCGTGTTGTCCCATCCCTTGCCATCGAAGAACGTCGGCCAGGTAATGTTCAGCGACTGCATGGCCGAGCGAAGGTCCGGGCGGTCGCGGTCGAGGCTTACCGTCACGACTTTCAGGGCCGGGACCTCTGCTGCATAACGTGAGAAGTATTGCATCCAGACAAGGCAGGGGGCTGATTCAGCAGACCAGAAGACCAGGGCGACGACATGCCCCTTTTCCTTGGAGAGATCGAACGCCTCACCATTCATCGCGGTAAAGGAGAGGTTAAGAGGTTTTTCGAGTTGGTCCAGTCGCTTCTTGTCGTCCTGCAGTCGGCGCATGAGAGGCTCCTCTTTGCAGAGGGAGAGGGCCTGCTCGATAAGCTTGGCTTTCTCTTCCGGGTGGTTGTCGCAGAGCGCTGCCGCCTCGGCTAGAAGTCGTGGTGCCCGTCGATCCAGGGGGAATTCCGTCGCAAAGAGGCGAGCGTAAGTGGTTGCATTCTCACGACGCTGATCGGCGGTATCGCCGAGATTCTGCCACTGGAGGGAGAGTCTGCGGAACATCGTCTCGGCGCGTTGGGAATCGTCGGGGGCCTGTTTTTCCAGGGCCTTCAGTTTCTCAAGTGCTTCGGTGACTGCCGGAGGATTGCCTTCCAGCGACGCAAGCTTCGCCTGAGCCACAGCCAGGCGCACGGAGGATTCGTAGGCATGAGGATCCTTGGGAGATTCCTTCAGAGATTCTTTGAGGAAGGATTGGTTGGCAGTGATCTGTGCCTCGAAATGAGCCTTCATCGCGAGCTTGGCCTTCCTGGGATCGGGAGAGAGTCGTGTGATGGGTTGGTCCAAATCGGTTACCTGAGACCAGTCTGCGTGCAGGATACCAAGAGGCAGAAAAGGGAACACGACGAGCGGTAGGAGCGTTCTTCTGAAAGGAATCATCATGGTGTGGACGGGGGGGGGGGTGATGAGGGCGTCATGATGTTCTTCAAAGGGTCCTTGAGGGTAAGATAGACTGGGCAGTGATCGCTTGCCTCGTTCCAGAATGGAGGACGACAAATTCCTGACTGACCGAAATCAACTTCTCCCTCCAGTTTCTTGGAGACCATGATGTAGTCAATGCGCGAGTAGATGTCGGCCGCGGACCAGAACTCCGTCCAGAGTTCTCCTCGATCATCCGTCAGGGAAAGTGCCTTGAGACTATCGGGCCATTCGGGCCTGCCCATAATCTGCCAGATCGCCTTTTCATTTTTCGTGTCGTTGAAGTCTCCCATCAGCACGAGGCGGGCGGCGGGATCCGTTCGCAGGATATCACGGACATAGCGTCTGAGATACTGCGACTCGGCTAGGCGAAGATCTTTCTCATCGTACTCAGCCACCTCCAGCTTGGCTTTCAGATGGACACAGAGAATGCGAATCTTCTCACCGGGTGAGGACTCAATCGTGACATCCAGAATACCGCGGGGACTGTGCAGGGTCACTCCGTTCACCCGAAGGGGCAGATCATTCTGAGAGTGATGTTCCAGGATCGGGGTTCGACTGAGTAGGGCGACACGACGACTGCCGTCGGCGGCCTGCAGGTATTCGCTGTAAGGGAAATCGAGCCCAGCTTTGCGGAGGCGACGCTGCAGATCCGCGAACTGAGATGGCTCACCCATCTCCTCCAGACCCAGAACGTCGGGTCGGATCGTCCCGATCATCCGGACGACGGCGTCACGTTCGGTTTCTGGTTTTCCAACATTCGGCCTCAGGACACCATCGATACGACGCGGCATCGTGATGTAGTTCTCCACATTGTAGGTGGCGATCCGGAATCCGTTTGTCCCCTCGGCATGCAGCGATCCTCCACTGCTGGTTAAAAAACAAAAGACGATCCCCAGCGCAGAGATCGTCTTCATGAACCAGCCAGAGATGTTCGTTCCGATCCGATCTTTAGGGAATTTCCCTAGGCGGGTTTCTGCTCGTCCTTGATTGCTGCAGGGGCGGTGGGACTAGCTTCGGTGACGACCGGAGTGGAGGCAACGATTGCCGGGGAGGGAGCAGTCGTCGGCTTGGCCACTTCCTTATCGAACTCATCCTTGGCTTTCTTGAATTCATTCACGCTCTGGCCGAAACCGCGGGCGAGTTCAGGCAGACGCTTGGCACCGAAGAGAACCAGAACGATCACCAGCAGGATAATCAGGTCGGGGCCGCTTGGGATACCGAAGGCCAGGAGAGGGTTGATACTGAGCGCTGAGGCAATCATCTGCATGATCTATCTCCTAACACTCCCTGCGATCCATGCAACAAAAAGTCCCATCCTGCCCTAGGCGTTCTGCTTGCGGATTCGCTCAATTTTTCGACGAGATTGTCAGAAGGGCGAATTGGCATTAAGAATATAAATACAACCATGGCTGCCCAGTTCCGCGATTATTACGAGACCCTGGGGGTCTCCAAGACCTCATCCGCTGACGAGATCAAGAGTGCTTTCCGCAAGCTTGCCCGCAAGCACCACCCCGACCTGGCCAAGGACAAGAAGGCCGCCGAGGAGAAATTCAAAGAGATCAACGAGGCCTATGAAGTCCTGAGCGATCCCGAAAAGAGGAAGAAATACGACGAGTACGGTTCCAACTGGCAGCATGCCGGCAACGGATTCCCCCCTGGGGGAGGAGCGACTGGCCGCGGAGGTGCGGGGGGATTCGGAGGATATGGAGGTGGCTACGGTGGAGGAGGTGATGCCTCGGATTTTCACTTTGGTGGGACAGGATACAGCGATTTCTTCGAGCAGTTTTTCGGTTCCCGTCGCGGACGGGGATTCAGCAGTGGTGGGGGAGGTGTTGATTTCGAGGAAACGCCGCAACGCGGGCGTGATGTCGAGGCCGATATTCTCGTGACGCTGGAGGAGGTGCTTCATGGTGCCACCCGACAGATCTCTTTTCGCAAGGGTAATTCACCCGACATTCAGACCTACACCGTCAAGATCCCTAAGGGCGTGCGGGAGAGCCAACGCATCCGTCTTGCCGGGCAAGGGGGCGCGGGTGGTTCACGCGGGGAGGCCGGAGATCTCTACCTCAGGGTGAAGCTCCAGCAGCATCCCGATTACCGCTTCGAGGGTTCCGATATTTATCACGAGGTTGATATTCCCGCTTGGCAGGCTGTGCTCGGAGGCGAACTCACCATTCCGACGCCCGATGGGAGAGCCAAGCTCAAGATTCCGGCAGGCACGCAGAATGGTCGTAAATTCCGCATCCCGGGTCGTGGTTTGCCCGACAAGGGAGGGGCCCGGGGTGATTTCTTCGCTGTCATGGAGATTGCCATTCCCGAGTCGCTCTCCCCGGAGCAGAAAGAACTCTGGGAAAAACTTTCCTCACTCGGCTGACAAAACAGAGTTGAATGAGGTTGTTGTGGAAGTGAATTAAGGATTCATGACCCTGTAACTTATTTAAACCTTCATCTTTCACCGTCTCAACCTGTGTCCCAGCTCGATTATCCCGATTCCTTCCGCGAACTGGTGCGCCAGTTCAGGAGGCTTCCGGGGATAGGACCCCGAAGTGCGGAGCGGATCGCCCTCTGGATGATGCGATCTCCCGATGCCAAATCGGATCAATTGGTCTCTGCGGTTTCCAAAGCCCGTGAGAGTTTGAAAACTTGCCGTCTCTGCGGATTCTTTGCCGAGACAGAAGAGTGTACCCTCTGCCGTGATCAGGCTCGTGCAGGGAGAGAACTCTGCATCGTCGAAACGGCCACCGATATTCTGCCGCTGGAGCGGACAGGGGTCTTTCGCGGACGCTACCATGCGCTTGGAGGGAAGCTTTCTCCTCTGGATGGCATCGGTCCCGAGCAGCTTCGAATCGCCGAGCTGATTGAGCGGATTGGAGAGGAGCGTCCTTCCGAGGTGATTCTGGCTCTCGGGGTTGATGTGGAGGGTGAGGCCACATCCCATTATCTGGCTGAGATGATCGCTCCCACCGGCGTTCATGTGACACGGATCGCCCAGGGATTACCCGCTGGCGGGGGTGTCGATCAGGCAGACCAGATCACCCTCCATCGTGCCCTCGCGAATCGCGGTGCGTACCTGCAACGGTAACGGTTCTTATACAACGCGCACGCTTGATGATTTCACTCCGGTTGCTCCTGCTTTCCTTTTGCCTCTTGATCACTGCTTTTTCTTGTCGTCTTCAGGCCGACGTTAATGAACGTCTGAATCCGCTGGTGACCCTCATGATCCAGAGGCTCCAGTTATCTCGCGAAGTGGCTTGGAGCAAATGTCAGGCGGGGATTCCTGTAGCTGACCCGGCTCGGGAGGCGCGGATGCTCACCGAAATCAAGACTGCCGGATCTCAGGAAGGAATCACATCCGAAGATGTCTCCAGATTATTCCTGCCACAGATTGCAGCCTCACGACGCTATCAGCAGGAACTCATTGCCGGATGGCGTTCTGGAATCGAAGTGCCGAAGATCAAGCCGCTCAATCTTGCTTCCGAGATCAGGCCACGCATAGACAGGCTGAATCGAGAAATGCTCCGTCAGTGGGTGCTTGTCTGCCATACCCAGTTCGACTGGGCTGACAGAGAGGAGGCGCAGCGAATGCTCCAGCAACGAGGGATTCCCTCTAATGTGGCCAAGATCGCGGTGAGCCCCTTGGGAGGTTTGAGGTGAAGACTCCGCTAAGATACTCTTTTTAACTTTTTAACCGTTTTAACTCCTTTATTCTTTCAACCTATGGCTACTCCGAAGATTGATCCCGCACTCCATCAAGAGAGAAAGCCCGACTGGATCAAGGTGCGTCTCCCCTCGAATCCCGTCTTCTTCTCCACCAAGGCGATGATCTCCGATCTCCGTCTGCACACGGTCTGTGAGAGTGCCCAGTGCCCGAATCGCTGGGAGTGCTGGAGCGGCGGAACCGCCACCATGATGATCGCTGGGGACCGGTGCACCCGTGCCTGTGGCTTCTGCGCCGTGGATACAGCCAAGCCTTTCGCATTAGAAGAGGACGAGCCGGAGCGCGTTGCCGAGGCGGTTCGTCGCATGAAACTGAAGCATGTCGTCATCACTGCGGTGGCTCGTGATGATATCCCCGATGGGGGCGCTGAGCATTTCGCACGGACCATTCAGGCTATCCGTGACATGGATGCCTCGATCATTATCGAGATTCTGACTCCTGACTTTAATGGAAATGATTCCTCACTCCAGACCGTGGTTGATGCCGCACCCCATATCTTCAATCACAATCTCGAGACTGTGGAGCGTCTCACTCCAATGGTTCGCTCCCGGGCGAAGTACCGACTCTCGCTCGACTTTTTGAAGCGTGCCCGCGTTCTTGCCGAGTCCCGTGGTCAGAAGATGGTGACTAAGAGCGGAATCATGCTTGGTCTTGGAGAGCAGGAGAACGAGATCTTCCAGGCAATGGATGACCTGCGTGAGGCTAACGTGAGCGTCCTCACCATGGGACAATATCTCCGTCCCAGCCCTCAGCATCTTCCTGTGGTTGAATACATCACTCCTGAGACCTTCAATCTCTATGGTGAGATCGCCCGCAAGAAGGGATTCAGTCATGTGGCCAGCGGTCCGTTGGTTCGTAGTTCCTATCACGCCTCGGACTTTAATCCGATCGAGGGTCTTGGTTTATAGGAATCGGGATATCGGCGTATAGCAGTGTTGGCCTGCAGTCGGCGTAGGAATACTACGCCTTCCTTTGGCCGCCTTGCTCTCCATCCGATCTTCCGATCCTCAAAGCCGCAGAAAGAAATGATGCAGGTAAGATCTAGTCAGCTGAGCCATCATTCGGTATTCAAAGGTTGATCAAGTCACTGCCGCAATGCTGACCAACAACGCCTTTACTTACGACATGGTGGGCAACCGCCTCTCCAAGCAGCAGAATAGCTCCCTCGTATCGGGAACCTTTAATAACCTCAATCAACTCACCGCCCTAACCGGAGGTAGTGGGAAATTGCAAGTCAACGGGACAATCAACAAAACCTCCAAGGTCACCGTGGTAACCGGCACCAATAGCTACCCCGCCACCACCCTCTGGGGTACCAACTTCAGCGCCAGCATCGCAGCCAGCTTAGGGACCAATACATTCAGCGTGGTGGCCCAGGATGCCAATACGAACTTGGTGACCAATACCTACCAAATTGCTGTTACAGCTCTGGAGGGGAGTAGAGGCTTCACCTACGACGCGAATGGGAATTGCACGAGCGACGGACAACGGAGCTACCAATGGGACGCCGAGAACAGACTCGCTAAACTGACGGTAGGGACCAATATCTACAGCTTCGGATACGACTTCGCTGGTCGTCGGATAAGCGAGAAGCTCAACGGTACCGTAATCAAGCAAACCGTCTGGGATACGGCTGGTAACTCACCAACTCCGCTAGAGGAGCGTACAGCTGCCAATGTGGTGTCCAAGAGATTCTTTGCTCAGGGAGAGCAGCAGGGGGGAACCAACTACTACTACCTAAGAGACCATCTTGGATCTGTAAGGGAGATGGTTAGCAGTAGCGGATCTATTGTCTCCGAGGCCACCTACGATCCCTACGGAGTAGCAACAATAACGGGGAGTGTCATCCCCACCTTCCAGTACGCCGGATACTATGCCCATCAGGGGAGTGGACTGAACCTCACCTGGTATCGAGGATATGATCCGGTGATCGGAAGATGGCTATCTAGAGATCCAATAGGATATGAAGGCGGAATTAACCTGTTTAGGTATGTGGGAAATGGGCCGATTATTAGGATTGATAGCTTCGGCTTACAATACTTTCAAGGGGGATCTCACGATACCAATGATCCTGAAGCTATGCAAAAGTTCATACAGGATCAATATGGTGAAGACGATAAAACAGCAGCGCAAAGAAAAAACGATGGGGGTGCTACCTGTAAAGCATTTGCAAATACTACCAAAACCTGGATGTCATTGATTACAGCTCCATTAAAAGAAGCAACATCCGCTGCTGAGTATACAGAAATATTAATTAAAAAAGCTATTAAAAGCATTATTATAAATAAATAATATATATGATTTCGCCAAATGTTTATTTTAGAATTGAACCGATAATAAGCTGCCTATTTCACATAGTCGTCGTGATTATGTTTTCGATGGCTATTTTTAGAAAATTTAGCTGGCCGTTTTTTATGATACTTATCTCATCGATATTATCTGCACCCGTATCTCTTTCATTTCTGATTCTTAAACAGCTGAGCAGTGGAGATCTTAAAGTTGAAGTATCAAAAAAAGCAGTTCGTGAAATATATACACTAATAACAATTCTTGAGCCTAGTGCAGTAATTTTTCTTTTTATCGCATTATTAATGTTAGTAATTGAATATTTTAAAATAGATAGTCTGCAATCAGAAAAACGTTAACGGATCGGATAATAGCTTTAGAACCCATAGCGGAGCAGCAATAAATACACCTGCCAACCAATAGCATTGGCCGTGCCGACCTATTTTGAAACTGAAGTGCAATCGAATCTGCCCGACTACAAACAATCTTCTCTAAATCTCATAGTCGATCATTTCCTCACTGAAGAATTCATCGTTTTTCATCTTGGAGGCAGGATGACATCTGCGATGCACCTCCTTAAGCTGGCGGATGTCGAGCGTGGTATAGATGGCTGTGGTCTCGAGTTTTTCGTGTCCTAGGAGCTGCTGGATGAACCGGATGTCTGCCCCTCCTTCGAGCATATGGGTGGCGCAGGCATGGCGTAGCTGGTGGCAGCTTCCATGACCCGCCAGGCCGGCTTTCTTCATGAAACTAGAAACCCTGCGGCTGAGGACGTCTGGATTGAAGGGGCCTCCATAGCCGGTGAGGAAGAGGTGCGTCTCCTGGCTGTCTCTACAAAGAAGTGGTCGTGTGGTTTTGAGGTAGGATCGGATCCAGGCGACGGCACGCCTACCCACAGGGATGATCCGATCCTTCTTACCCTTGCCGAGTCGGATATGGACTGATCCATGATCGGGATTGAAGTCTTGGAGTTCCAGATTGCAGAGTTCGGCACGGCGGAGACCATTGGTATAGAAGAGCTCTAAAATCGCTCGATCACGGATTCCTAGGGGATCTGTGATGTCTGGTATAGAAAGGAGGCGTCTGATCTGTCGGATGGTCAGGGAGACGCTAGGAAGACGTTTCTCGGGCCGAGGAAGGACCAGATCGCTTGCTGGATCGTAGGGAATGACGCTCTTGCGATTCATCCAACGGAACCAATCACGGAGGGTAGAGATCCGCTGTCTTTGTGCGCTCCAGCCCAGGGGTTTGCCCTTAGTCGGGTGGCGATAGCTCCAGAGCCATACTTGATAGGCTTCAAGAATGCACTGAGTGATCTGACTGGCGGAGGTCAGATTGCGTGCAGCACACCAGTTAATGAATGTCTTCAGGGCATCTCGACGCCCCTCGATAGTACCGAGCGAGTAGTTGTGAGCCCTGAGTTGCTCCAGGTAGGTGTCCTGGAGTGTGCCTAAAGAATCGGGAGAAGTACGATCCCAGCAGTCATGCCATTGAGCTACTCCACCTCGAGCATGGACAGGCCTATCCCGCATCCAGCGGATGTAAGTAATGCCCTTGGGAGCACTCATGGCGGATGAGACGGCGTGAATGGCTTATCTCAATCACGCACATGCCATTCACAGAATCAAGTGAGTGATTCCGATGAAGACGCAGTTTCCTTCGATGATGGATGGGATGCGCGGAGATAAAGCTCCAGACACAGAGAGTTAGAAGATTATCACGCATCGTCAATTATCATGGACGATGTGTCGGGAGCCGAGCCCCCAAGGAAACTCCAGGAGCCAAAGCAGCCGCAATCCAGCCGGATCCCTCGTAGCAAATGCCTGCCCGATAGCTTCGGCGAAGAGGGCACCCAGCAGGAGCAGCAACAGAATACCAACCATGCCTTGCCAGTGGCATGGCGGCTTCCACAGGGTCAACAGGCCCGCCAAGATTTCCAGAACGGGCAATCCCTCCGCCAAATCTGCGAATCAGGAGGCGTGCGACCAATGACAGGCGGGAGACTACGGTGGAAACTGCCAAAGGCAGCTCAAGGGTGAGACGAGCGGTAGCAAGCGAGTCAAAACGGGCACATTAGGTGTTGGTACGCGTCAGGAGGGTTTGCGTTCGTCGAAACTCGCGGTGCGGCTACGCGAGCTGCTTCCGCCGGCCTCACTACCATCGGGCTGTTCGTAGCCAAGCAGCTTCTCGGGTGTTTCATTCCCATCAATAGGTTGGCTCTGTTAATGCTATCGGTGGGGGCGGGATTAAACTAATAATCATCAAACTTTATAAAATATATGATTACCCATAGAGGCCAAAACGCTATAAATAATATTACCCCTATTGAATAACCTGAAAAAAGTCCTCCTAAGAAATTAACGAGTGATACTTTCTGGCTTTCTGCATCAGAAAATATAACATAAATATATAGTAGCAGTCCAATAGCAAAATACCCTATTGTTAACAACTCAATCCAATTCATATAATTTGGCTATGGGCAAAAAGGCCGCATCGGAGCTACAGGATCAACATTATTTGGGATAATATTTCTTCCATTTCCACTGATTCCATTTAAGAAATCCGCATAGCCAGATGTTAGATTGTTGGCTCCATTGTATGCTTGATAACCACCCCAAAAGGTTGCTGGCAGGCCAGCGACTTGACCAATAATAGGAATAGTGGCTGTTGCTGTAGAACCTGCTGCCAGTATGCTTCCACCACTTGCTAATTGAACTGTACCTCGAATCATATTTACTGCCCCGAAAACTGATCGACTGATGGGTAGGTTCATCCATCGCAATGAATCATTAACCGCATTTCTACTGATTGTATCTAGAAAAGATCTAAAACCTGCAGCAATAGCCATTCCGCTTGCATCATTGGCATTTGAAGCACCTGCCATAGACCAATTAGCATCACATGAACATAACCCAATGGGATCCCATATATTAAATGGACTATTGCCCACATACCCATAAAAGTTAACCCCTCCCTTAGTTCCAATAGGATCTCTAGATAGCCATTTCCCGACCCCTACAGAGGTTGGAAAACGAGCGGTGGAACGGTAGAGGAGTGCCACGTTCGAACTGTTACCTGGGGACCATCCGGGATGCAAGACCTCATTTGGTAAGAATAGTTTGGGCCCATTTCATGAGTCGGGCAGATCAAGTAAAAGGCAGAATGATTTCCTCCCTTTCTTTCTTTTTCTTGGTGGGCTGACCTGCAATTGACATCATGATGATTTTATGTGATGACTTGATGCATGAGGACAACCATTTCTATTTCGGATTCGCTGCTGGATTTGGCCAAGAAGGCTTCTAGGGAAAGACGTTCAACGCTCGGGGAGGTGATTGAGGAGGCGCTTCGGGCGACCTTAGTCCCCCGATCCAAGTTCACTCGGAAGCCACTGCGCCCTGTCCTTCCCACTTTCAAGGGATCTGGACTTAGAGAGGGCGTACGCCTGGACTCGTCGGCTGAGTTGCTCGAGTTGATGGAGTCCTAGACTTGGCTTTTCATGCAGTTGCTCGACGTCAATATCCTGGTTCATGCGCACAGGGAGGATAGTGAACGCCACCTTGAAATTAAGGAGTGGCTAGAATCTGCTTTGGTTGAACCAGAGGGTATTGCGCTCTCTGAGTTGGTACTTAGCGGATGTCTCCGGGTGATTACCCACCCAAGGATTTTCAAACAGCCGACGCCCTTGGCATTAGCACTGGAGTTTGTTGAGTCTCTACGAAGTCTGGATGGAGTCAAAATCCTGGCTCCTGGTGATAAGCATTGGGCGCTATTTATTCGTCTCTGCCGAGATGGTGATGCCCGTGGAAATCTGGTCCCTGATGCCTACCACGCCGCGCTGGCGATAGAGACAGGGTGCGAATGGGTGACTCTGGATCGGGGATTTGCACGATTTCCAAGACTGAAGGTGCTGCATCCGCTGGATTAAATTACTGCATCAATTTTGAAGGTCTGTGAGAAAAAAGTCCTTGCGGACTCTTTTGGATTCATGTACCGAACATATGATCGGCATATGAATCTCACCCCACGTCAAAGCGAAATCCTCTCTTTTATCCGCGAGTGCGCGGAGGAACGGAGCGGTATTCCCTCGGTGCGTGAGATCATGGCACGGTTTGGATTTACCTCTCCGGCCACGGTGGCAAGCCATCTTGAACTGATGGAGAAAAAAGGGGTTATTCGCCGTGAGGCCGGGCGGTCGAGGAATATCATCCTACCAGATCTAACTCCCCGCTCTGCGCGTCCTGATCTGCTGGAGGTCCCCCTTTACGGAATGATCCCGGCGGGTATTCCCGAGGGCCAGGAGCAGGAGGCTGATCGCTGCATCACCGTCGATCCCGAGACGATCAAGATCCCTAGGAATGCCAAAACATTTGCTCTGGAGGTGAGGGGGGATTCCATGATCGGGGCCGGGATTCTGGACCGCGATATTGTGATCCTCGAACACTCCCAACCCCGTCACCGAGATATCGTTGCTGCCCTGATTGACGGGGATGTAACGCTCAAGCGCTACCTTGTCGAGGGAGGTTCCTACTTCCTCCGCGCAGAGAATCCTCTCTATCCCGATCTCATTCCAGCACGGGAACTCCTTATCCAGGGGGTCTTCCGTGCGTTGATCCGAACCCATCGTCACAACTAAACAAACAAAACAACAGCATCCTTCACTATGAACACCGCCACCAAGAAATCAGCGATCCGCTCCACCGATGAACTCTGGCAATGGGCCGCACTGAAGCGATCCGCCTCCCTTGCCCAAAAACCTTCGATGACGAGTAGCATGGCCCGTCATTCCTCATCGATGGCACAGGGCATTCTTACTCGTCTTTACGAGATCCTAAGGGTTAGCGGAAGGTCGTTTCGGTAAAGTCTTGATGCCAGTTTAGGGATTGTTATGTGGGTATTATTGACATTATGCGTATGCAGTTCAATAGTATGCATATGAAGACGCGGTTAACGCTTACCATTGAACCCGAGGTTTCGCATCGAGCAAAAGCGGTGGCGCGAGCTAAAGGGACTAGTCTTTCTGGATTGGTGGAATCACTGCTGGCACGAGAGACTGGCTTTCAGAAAGCCCAAAAAAAAATTACTTTTGCTAAGAAATGGGCAGGGCGTCTCCAATTGGTCGATGGTTTAGAGGATACGCGCTCAAGGTTTCTAAAAGAACGCTACGGACTCTGAGGCTTGATTGATGAGGTTATTGATCGATACGGATGTTTTGCTGGATTTAGCATTAGGGCGTGATCCTCATGTGAATGAGGCTTCTACTCTTATCGACTGGGCCTCAGCGAATCCGGGGCGTTGTGGTGTCGCTTGGCATAGTCTTGCAAATCTGCATTACCTTACAAAATCGGGAGCTGAAGAGTTTATCCGTGATATGATGGAATTTGTGATAGTTCCTCCAACGGGAACGCACGAAATGATTCAAGCCCTTTCACTGGGATTCAGTGATTTGGAGGATGCCATGCAGGTCTCGGCGGCGCTTCTGTTTGATTCACAGGTCTTGGTAACCCGAAATGTAAAACACTATCGCAAATCTCCAATCAAGGTAATGACACCTCCGGAACTGGTTCCGCTTCTTCCCTAACAGTCTTAACACCTAAAGCCTAAGCCTCTATCAGTGCCACTTTTGTGGCTTCATCAGTTCGACTGGTCAGTCGTGGGCTGATCCTGATCCTTTGGCTTGTCAGGCTGATCGGACTTATCGGAGGCAGCCCTCTGATCGGAGGATTCTGTAGAGGCAGTCTTGGCTTCCTTCTTCTTATCTTCTTTGGAGCCATAGACCTGCTCGAGGACTTTTCCAATGAGCGGTGCGGCGTGGCTCCCTCCGTGGACATTGTTATCCCCGGGCTCTCCCTCGTAGACGGCAGCAAAGGCATACTGGGGATTCTCGGCCGGGACGAATCCGGCAAACCATGCGGCGGTGCGCTGCTTATCCTTATTCCCTCCACCTCCCCATTGTGCGGTGCCTGTCTTGCCGGCAACATGGTATCCCTTCACCTGGGCGTGATGAGCTGTTCCTTGGCTATCTTCAGTCACGGCAATGAGGGCCTGACGAAGGGTCTCCATATCCTCGGGCTTGATCTGGAGATCGTCACGCAGTCGATCCGGGTAGGCGGCCACGACTTTGTTGTCGATTCCCTGGATCTGCTTCACGAGCCGCGTCTGGTGGAATTGACCGCCGGAGGCGATCACTCCGTACGCTTGTGCCATCTGGAGAGGGGCGATTTTGATATCGCCTTGACCAATACTCATGTTGGCCACGTCACCTTTCAGAATTTTCCGTTTTTGAACACGAAGCATGTATTCATCGTTGGGGATGATGCCGGCTACTTCACCCTTGAGAGGTATTCCGGTCTTCTTTCCAAGCCCGAGACGGTTGGTCCAGGTGATGATGTTGGGGGCACCGATCTTGATGCCGGCCTGAATGAACCAGGTGTTGCAGGATTGGGTGAGGGCCTCGACGAAGTTGAGGCGTCCAGCGTCGGTCTTTTTCCAGTTGTGGAAGGTGAAGTTTCCGATGTCGATCGCGGTGGGGCCGCTGTAGATATCCTTAGCTGTCAGCTTGCCCGACTGGAACCCCGAGAGGCCGACAAAGGTCTTGAAGGTTGATCCAGGGGGATAGGCCGAGCGGAAGGCTCGGGGAAGGAGAGGAACATTGGGATCGTCACTGAGCTGCTTGTAGATCTCGGGATTGAGGACAGGGACAAAGTGATTCGGATTGTATTCAGGCCAAGAGGCCATTGCATGAATCTCCCCGGTCCAGGGATCGATGATGACGATGGCGCCGCGCTTGGCATTCTCACTAAGGACTTTCTCACAGATGCGTTGGAGATTCTGATCAATGGTCGTGATCACATTATCCCCGGGAACTGGGGGTTGAGCGATGCGCTCCGAGGTCTTGTGACCCTCGGCATCGTAGGTGAGATGGAGGCTCCCGGGACGGCCTTTGAGTTGATAGTCGAAAGCCTGTTCGATTCCCTCACGTCCTTCGCTCTCGGTGAAGATCAGATCGTTGTTCTCGATCGGACGGACAGAAAGCGGTGCCACTTTGCCGGTGTATCCAATGATATGTGAGGCCAGTTCACCATTGGGATAGATGCGCGCATAGACCTGCTGGAGCACCAGGGCGCTGGTGAGGCCACGCCGCGCGGCGGCAAGTTCCTCGGGTTGGAGATCTTCGATCAGGGTCAGAGGGAGGAGCCCGCGATTGTGGTAATGAAGCAGGATGGCGTGGTCGCTCACCGAGATCGGTCTGCCAAGGAAGCCCTTTGCGAAGGTGATGTGCTGTCGAGCGAAGGCCAGGACCTTGGTATCACTCCAATCAAGAGGGGAAGGGAACTGAAGTGCAAGGTTGTAGCTGAGGCGATTCTGAGCAAGAGGGTAGCCGTTGCGGTCAGTGATCTGGCCACGAGGCGCAGGAATTCCGAGTTGGAACGTCCGTGCCTGTTTCTGTGTCTCCCAGGTCGGCTTGGGATTCTCGTCAATGGGAGCATTTGTCCCATTATTCATCTGGGCATGTGCCAGGAAGAAGGGGGAGCCGGTGCAGAGAAGGAAAAGCAGAAGAGTGCGAGCGCTCATGATGCGGTGGCCGATGCTGTGGTGAAGGCTCTTGGAGCAGTGATGTGGGGAGGCTTCAAATAGATCGGCTCAGGGGTACCGGTGACTACGAAAGAGGGATCGTTCTTTTTTGCAAGGATTGCAAGTCGGACGGCACATGGAGTGGAGATCTCAAGGCGTTCAATACCAGGCAATGCACTTGAGCTGAGTCTTGAGAGATCGTCGAGTGAGTTCAGATGAATGAGTGTCGCCTCTGGGGAAAGGAGGTGAGGGGGCTCGACAAAAGCACCCTGTTCAATTCGTGCAATCCAGTAATGACCTCCACGGGCATCCCCGATGGCCCAGAATCCCTTCTCGGGCCCAAGTAGGCCCAAGGGCGAAGGGATGGCATGGAGCGGGAGATTCAGCGCTGTGGCAAACCCTCGTGCTGCTGCAATGCCTGCACGCAGTCCATTATACGAGCCGGGTCCCAAGCCGACGCAGAGCGCGTCCGTAGCGCCGCATGCATCGACGGCCTCCTTGAGCCCCTCGAAGAGAGCGGAAGAGTCGGATCGCGCATGGGGTGTTTTTCTTTCAAAAAGGACATCTTGTGTTCCCTCGGCGAAGGAGACAAAAGCGACTGAAGCAACCGAGGAGGAGGAATCAAGAGCAAGGATCTTCACGGAATTTCAATGAATGAACCAACGGATCATACGAATATCATCCGCTCCTTCGAGATAAGGTTCGATCCTGATTCGGAGAATACCGTGCGGCAGGATCGATGAAAACTTGTCTCCCCACTCGATGAACATCAGCCCATCACCATAGTAATCCTCGAGTCCGAGAGAGAGCACCTCGGATTCTGATTCGAGTCTGTACCAGTCGGAGTGATGCAGGCGGCTTCCTCCACCACCATAACTCTGAAGCAGAGTGAATGTCGGGCTGGTCACATCCTCGGTGATCCCCATGGCAAGGGCCGTTGCTTTGACGAAGTGAGTCTTTCCTGCCCCAAGAGGCCCCTCCAGACTCACCACACCCGACTTCAGCATCAGCGGTAGCAGCTCCACGGCAATGAGTGCCGTCTCCTGGATGCTCCGAGCTATCTGCTCCCCAGAATGGTTTGTGGCGGGATTGTCGGTTGCCATTTCGGAAGCATTCTAGTTGGGTTGCGGAGTCTAGCAATCTTACTGGAATAATCCTTCATAATTCATCCCTCATAATTCATCCTTTCCCCATGACCAACCCAACCCAACTCCCTGCCTGGAAGGCGCTCGAAGCCAATCGCGACCAGATCGCCAAGACGACGCTTAAGGAACTCTTCGCCGCAGATCCGAAACGAGGTGAGCGTCTGACCGCCGAGGCCTGTGGTCTCTACCTTGACTACTCCAAGAACCGCGTCAATGACGAGACGATCAAGAACCTCGTCCAGCTTGCCAAGGAAGTCGGCCTCGAGGAGCACCGTGACAAGATGTTCGCCGGTGAGAAGATCAATATCACCGAGGATCGCGCCGTCCTGCACGTTGCGCTCCGCGCCCCCAAGGGTGAGGTGATCAAGGTCGATGGCGTTGATGTTGTTCCCGAGGTTCACAAGGTTCTCGAAGCCATGGGGGCCTTCGCTGAACGCGTTCGCTCCGGGGAGTGGAAGGGCCACACCGGCAAGCGGATCAAGAATGTCATCAATATCGGTATCGGTGGCTCGGATCTTGGTCCGGTGATGGCCTACGAGGCTCTCCGGCACTATAGCGACCGCACCATGACCTTCCGTTTCGTTTCCAACGTCGATGGCACTGACTTCGCCGAGGCGGTCCAGGACCTGAGCCCCGACGAGACCCTTTTTATCGTCGCCTCGAAGACCTTCACCACGCTTGAGACGATGACGAATGCGAATAGTGCCCGCGAGTGGTCGCTTGCTGGCCTTGGCGGTGATGTGAAAGCTGTTGCCAAGCACTTCGTGGCCGTCTCCACGAATGCTGCCAAGGTCTCGGAGTTCGGTATCGACACCGCCAACATGTTTGGATTTTGGGATTGGGTGGGTGGTCGCTACTCAATGGACTGCGCGATCGGTCTCTCCACCATGATCGCCATCGGGCCAAAGAACTTCTCCGACCTTCTTGCCGGCTTCCACGCGATGGACGAGCACTTCCGCACGGCCCCGCTTGAGAAGAACCTTCCTGTCCTCCTGGGCCTGCTTGCCGTCTGGTACAATGACTTCTTTGGAGCCCAGAGCATCGCCGTACTTCCTTACGAGCAGTACCTCAAGCGCTTCCCTGCCTATCTCCAGCAGCTCACCATGGAGAGCAACGGCAAGTCGGTGCGCCTCGACGGCACCCATGTCACCTTTGACACGGGTCCGATCTACTGGGGCGAGCCAGGCACGAACGGCCAGCACTCCTTCTATCAGCTCATCCATCAGGGGACGCGCCTTATTCCTTGCGACTTCATCGGCTTCAACAAGGCGATTAATGAGCTGGGCCACCATCACAATTACCTTATCTCGAATATCTTCGCGCAGGCCGAGGCGCTCGCTTTCGGCAAGACACCGGAGCAGGTCAAGGCTGAGGGGACTCCTGATTGGCTGAATCCTCACCGCGTCTTCGAGGGAAACCGCCCGTCGAATGTCATCATGGCCGACAAGCTTGAACCGCATACCCTTGGTGTTCTGGTCGCTCTCTATGAGCACAGCGTCTTCACGCAGGGCGCTGTTTGGGGAATCAACTCCTTCGACCAGTGGGGGGTCGAGCTCGGCAAGCAGCTTGCCCAGCACATCATTCCTGAGCTTGAGTCACCCGCCGAGCCCGAGTTGAGACACGATAGCTCGACGAACGCACTGATCCGCCGCTATAGGGCGAAGAAGTAGTCCCCAACGCGAATCAAGCCATGGCACTCAAGATCGAAGTCCTTGCCAACGATGATGCGGTTGCAAAGGCAGCCGCCGGGGTAATTGCCGTTGCGGCCCGTGAGGCCGTTGCGGCCCGTGGTGTCTTCACCCTTGCCGTTAGTGGGGGAAAGACACCCTGGGCGATGCTCAAGGATCTCGCCTCCGAGGAGGTGCCTTGGTCCCAAGTCCATGTCTTCCAGATCGATGAGCGCATCGCTCCCGAGGGAGATCCTGATCGGAACCTGACCCATCTGCATGAATCGCTCTTGGGGAATGCTCCGATCCCGAAGGAAAACATCCATGCTATGCCGGTGAATGCCGAGGATCCCTTCGATGGAGCCGCTGAGTACGAGAAGACGCTGCAAGAGATCTGCGGGAATCCGCCGACACTCGACATGGCCCATCTTGGCCTTGGTCCAGATGGACATACCGCTTCGTTGACTCCGAATGATCCAGTGCTGGATGTTACCGACCGCGATGTGGCCCTGACTGATCCCGTGCATCTCTACCAGAACCGCCGGCGCATGACCCTGACCTATCCAATGATCAATCGCTCGCGCCAGATCATGTGGCTCGCCACAGGTGCGGCGAAGATCCCGATGATCGTGAAGCTAAAGGCTGCAGATCCCTCGATCCCCGGTGGAAGGATTAGTCAGTCGAATGCATTGCTGCTGACGGACACCGCCGCTGCCGCCGGATTGTAGGCTCACGATCTCGTCGTAGGGCGGTAATGCTGCCTTTTCGGCGTAGTAGTGCTACCCTCTCCCTCGCGGGCCCAGCTAAGCAGTTAAAATCACGGAGCTCTAAGAAAAAGCTTTTTCATAAAAGCCTATAGCCTGAAGCACCGATAGTCTTACGCGAAGGCTTAAGCCTTACCGTGGTGCTCTTGGAGTGATTTAACGTTCAGCGGTGCCTCCGCTGTCGACTTGATTGCGGAGACACTGGCCGCCGCTGCACGCAGGGTGGTCATGATCGGGATGCGGTTCGCCACGGCGGTACTGCGGATTACCACCTCATCCTGACGGGGTTGTTTTCCGGCAGGTGTATTGATGATGAACTGCATCTCGCCATTCTTAATCATGTCGACAACGTTAGGGCGTCCCTGGGCCAGCTTGTTGAGACGAGTGACGGTGATGCCAGCTTCCTTGAGGAGGGCGGCGGTGCCATCCGTGGCATGGATCTTGAAGCCGAGATCGGCGAAGTCTTTCACGATCGGGACGATCGCCTTCTTATCGGAGTCCTTCACGCTGACGAAGAGATTGCCTTCCGTGGGGAGGGCCGGTGCCGCAGCCATCTGGGCCTTTGCGTAGGCGCGGGGGAAATCGGTATCGATGCCCATGACTTCGCCGGTGGAGCGCATCTCAGGCCCGAGCGTGATGTCGATGCCAGGGAACTTGATGAATGGGAAGACGGCTTCCTTGACCGAGAAATGGGTCGGGATGATTTCCTTGGTGAAGCCGAGCTCCTTAAGGGTCTTTCCGGCCATGATCTTGGCGGCCAGTTTGGCAAGAGGAACGCCGATCGCCTTGCTGACGAAGGGGGAGGTACGGGAGGCACGGGGATTCACCTCGAGCACGTAGACCTCCTCGTCCTTCACAGCGTACTGAACGTTCATGAGGCCGCGAACATCAAGTTCGAGGGCCATCGCCTTGGTGGCGGATCGGATGGTCTCAAGAACCTTGGGAGAGAGGGAAACCGATGGAAGGACGCAGGCGCTGTCACCGCTGTGGATGCCAGCCTCTTCGATATGCTCCATAATGCCTCCGATGACACATTCGATGCCGTCGGCGAGACAGTCGACATCGACCTCGGTGGCATCTTCCAGAAAGCGATCGACCAGAATTGGGCGCTCGGGGCTGACCTCGACCGCCGTACGGATATAGCGGCGGAGATCTTCTTCTGCGTAGACGATCTCCATGGCGCGTCCTCCGAGGACAAAGGAGGGGCGTACGAGGACGGGGTAGCCGACCTTGTTCGCCACGGCAACGGCTTCCGATTCATCAATGGCTGTGGCGCCGGTGGTTTGGCGGAGTTTCAGCTTGTCGATCATGGCCGAGAAATGCTTGCGGTCCTCCGCCATCTCGATGCTCTTGGGCTGGGTGCCGATGATGGTGACTCCGCGGGCTTGAAGCGGGGCGGCGAGGTTGAGGGGGGTCTGTCCGCCGAACTGGACGACGATGGCGTCACACTTCTCGCGCTCGTAGATATTGAGCACATCCTCGAGGGTGAGGGGCTCAAAGAAGAGCTTGTCGCTGGTGTCGTAATCCGTGGAGACGGTCTCGGGATTCGAGTTCACCATGATGGTCTCGTATCCCTCTTCCTTCAGGGCGAACGCGGCATGGACGCAGCAGTAGTCGAATTCGATGCCTTGGCCGATGCGGTTGGGACCGCCGCCGAGGATCATTACTTTCTTTTTGTTTCCGCCACGGGTCTCATCCTCGTCGCCGTAGGTGGAGTAGAAATACGGGGTCGCTGCCTCGAACTCGGCGGCACAGGTGTCGACCAGACGATAGGTCGGTTCGACGCCTTCGGCTTTCCGTTTGGTGCGGATGGCATCCTCGGAGGTGTCGGAGATCTGGGCGAGTTGGCGATCGGAGAAACCGAGTTTCTTCGCGTGGCGCAGGGGAATGTTGGCAGGATCCTTGCGGAAGGCTTGCTCCTCCTCGACGATTTCCTGGATGTTGTCAAGGAACCAGGGATCTATCGCACTGATGGCATGGATTTTCTCCGCACTGAATCCCGCGAGGAAGGCATGGCGGACAGCGAAAATGCGCTCGGCATTCGGGATACGGAGGAGTTTCTCGATCTGATCGGTATCCCAGCTGCCATCGGCATTCCGGGGTTCGATGTCCTTAGTATCGCAGCCGAGGCCCGCACGGCCGGTTTCCAGCGAACGGAGGGCCTTCTGCAGAGCCTGCTTGAAGGTGCGTCCAATCGACATTGCCTCGCCGACGCTCTTCATCTGGCTGGTGAGGGTCGGATCGGCCTTGGGGAATTTCTCGAACGTGAAGCGGGGGATCTTTACCACGCAGTAGTCGATCGCCGGCTCAAAGCAGGCAGTCGTGGTCTTGGTGATATCGTTCTTGAGCTCATCAAGGTGGTAGCCGACAGCGAGCTTGGCTGCGATCTTGGCGATCGGGTAGCCAGTCGCCTTCGAGGCGAGGGCCGAGGAGCGGGAAACGCGGGGATTCATCTCGATGACGATCTGGCGCCCAGTCTTCGGATCAACGGCGAACTGGATATTCGATCCGCCGGTTTCAACGCCGATCGCTCGGATGACGGCGAAGGATGCGTCGCGCATCTTCTGGTATTCCTTGTCAGTGAGTGTCTGGATCGGGGCTACGGTGATCGAGTCACCGGTGTGGACACCCATCGGGTCGAAGTTCTCGATCGAACAGATGACGATGCAGTTATCGGCCTTATCGCGGATGACCTCCACCTCGTACTCCTTCCAACCAAGCAGGGAGACCTCAATGAGGACCTCGGTGGTTGGTGACATGTCGAGGCCGCGGCGGGCGATGGTTTCGAGTTCCTCACGGTTGTAAGCGATGCCGCCTCCCGCGCCGCCCAGAGTGAATGCGGGACGGATGATGAGGGGGTAGCTTCCGATCTGCTTCGCGATCTCGAAGACCTCGTCGATCGTGTGGGCCGTGCCGGACTCGGCCACATCGAGGCCGATCTCAAGCATGATCTGCTTGAAGAGGGTGCGGTCCTCGCCGCGCTTAATCGCCTCGGCATTGGCTCCGATGAGGCGGACCTTGTGTTTCTCGAGGACGCCGCTGTGAACGAGTTCCATGGCGGCATTGAGAGCTGTCTGACCTCCTAGGGTCGGTAGGAGGGCGTCGGGCTTTTCCCGCTCGATGATCTTCTCGATGATCCCCGGGGTGATTGGCTCAATATAGGTCCGGTTGGCAAACTCCGGATCGGTCATGATCGTGGCCGGATTCGAGTTCACCAGCACCACCTCATAGCCCTCCTCGGCCAGAGCCTTGCAGGCCTGGACTCCGGAGTAGTCGAACTCGCACCCTTGTCCGATGACGATGGGGCCGGCTCCGATGAGAAGGATCTTATGGATTGATGTGTCTTTGGGCATGGTGTGCTGAGTGTCGTAAAAATTGTGTCGTTCCCCAGAGAAGAGGCGGTGTATTCAACCCCCCAAGGCACTGGAGAGTCAAACGCGTAGTCAAAAGTGGTGAGTAAAACCATTCGTCGGCATAAGACCGATTCATGAATTCATGCCGTCATCTCGAGGCTGGAATGATTCAAGGGCCTGCTGGACATTTCGACATACCCTTATAAATGTAAATCTCATGTCCGAAGACTTACTTGTCCCAGATTCCAGTCATGGGGACTCTTCCCCTCCTGCCTCCGGTAAAATGCATTTTCATAGCATGGAGGAAATGTCTCGCGATGACTTTGCGATTTTGAAGAGGGTGCATGAGGAGAACCTGGAAAAGTTGCCCGACCTTCTCCTAAGCCTTCTAAATAGTCTGGGTGGGGACGAAGCCTATCCGGTGGACCGTCTTTTACACTCGCTTCAGGCCGCTACCCGAGCACTCAGGGATGGTCGGGATGAGGAATATGTGGTCGTGGCGTTGCTTCATGATGTGGGAGAGGCGCTTGGTCCCATGAATCACGGCGAGGTTATCGGTGCTGTGCTGCACCCATTCATCAGTGAGGCCAATCACTGGATGCTGGTCAATCACCCCCTCTTCCAGACCTACTTTTATGGGAGTCACGTCGGAATCGATCCCAATGGCAGGGATATTTACAAAGAGCATCCTCACTTCGAACACACGATCGAGTTCTGTGCCAAATATGACGAGGTTTCCTTTGATCCGGATTATCCGGTGGAACCTCTTGAGACGTTCATTCCGATGGTCAGGAGGGTGCTCTCTAAAAAGTGGACTCCACCCGGTCAGGAGAAGTAAGAAAGAGGGGATTTGCTTTTAGAGGAGCGGGCTTCAGGTCTGCTTGGGCAAACGCGTTACCAGTATCGTTGTGTCCGCAGTGTTGGGGATCAGGATAGCCTCCTCCAGAGAGGCTGGAACCAGCATGAAAACGCCAGGGCTTAGGATAGTGCCGGTGCACTCCAACTCACCCGTCAGGCATGTGACGATGTAGAAGTCCCCCTTGCGAGCAATGTTCACAGGGGATGGAAGAGAAAGTTTTTCGACATGGAAGTAGGGGCAATCGGCAACCACGGATTGGTATGAAGGAGTCAGTGCAGGCTCAAAATCGTGAAAGTCAATCGAGGCCATGGACTCTTCGACATGGAGCTCTCTGGGCTTGCCGTCGAGGCCATGGCGATTCCAGTCAAAGACCCGGTAAGTGGTGTCGCTGTTCTGCTGCACCTCGACAATTACGAGTCCCTCACCGATGGCGTGAATTCTTCCGCTTGGGATAAAAATGCTTTCCCCAGTCTGTGCAGGTACCTTATGGAGCATTTCCTCGACCGTGCCATTTTGAAGTGACTTTTCAAATTCTTCCCGTGAGATTCCAGTCTTAAGGCCGGCATAGATAGAGGCTCCCTCCGAGGCATGAAGAAAATACCAGCATTCCGTCTTTGGCTCCCCATTTAGTGCTTCGGCATGCTGCGCCGGCGGATGAACCTGGACGGAGAGGCGCTCCCGTGCATCGAGTAGCTTGATCAGCAGAGGAAAGCAAGGGGAGGGATGAGAGTAGTGTTGAGAGCCGAAAACTTCCTCCCGGAACCCGGTCCATAGCTCGTGAAGCGTTTTTCCCTTCAATGGCCCTTCATGGACCACGCTCTGGGCCTCGGGTCGGTCAACCATTTCCCAGAGTTCACCAACCGGCACTGCGTGGGGTAGTGTCTTTTCCAACAAGGTCTCGAAACGCCGTCCTCCCCAGACGCGTTCCATGGCCAAGGGTTCAAAAGTGAGCGGAGCAGAGAGTAGCATATTCTTATTTATCTCCTAGATGCCGACGATTGCCAAGACCACTTGGTATCCTGCAAGATAGTTTGAATGGTCTCGTCACGACGTAAACGCTCCTTGGATGAAGTCACCGGGGTTCTTCTCCTTTTTGGAGGAATCTTGCTGTTGCTTGCACTCTGCTCTTTCGAGCCTAGGGATGTCTCTCCATGGCTTCCCTATGCGAAATACGCTCATTCCTCGGATTATCCCGTGAACTTCATCGGTCGGGTGGGAGCGGATATTGCCGGCCTGTTTTACTTTCTCTTTGGCGCGGCATCCTACTTCGCGGCCATGGCCTTGGTTGGACTCGGGATCGCCAAGTTCACGACCCCCGAATTCCGACTTGGTATTCGCCTCGGATGGGCCCTTGTGTTTGTGCTGAGTTGGTCAACATTGCTTGATTTGCAGCATCTGATCCTTGGCACTTGGAAAGAGAAGTTCAATATCCAGGGGCCTGGTGGATGGTTCGGACATCGTATTGATATGGTGCTTGGAAGGAATGTGCTGGGTTCATTTGGATCAGGTCTGATCTTTATGGCGCTGGCGCTGGTCAGCCTAATCCTAGCGACGGGGTTTCATCCCATCATGGCTCTCCGCCGAGGGTTCGGTGCGTTGGTTTCTGGTTCGGCCTTGATGGGGGGTTATCTCTACGGACTCTTAAAAAAGCGGTTTGCTGCTGGTAAAAAAGAACTGTCGGAAAGCATTGAGGAAAATACAGGTGATACACCCGCCTCCTACCGATCACGTAATCGACGGAAGCCAATACTTCCTGCAGAGGATTTAGAGAAATCTCTTGAGAAGACGTCGCTCACCTCCGTTTCTGCAGATCTCCCGTCTCCCAAGATCATTGACGCAAGCGTTCCCGCACCTGCTCGTAAACCAACCCTGGCCGAGGTGATGAAGAGTAAAGGAGGGAATAAGAAGTCGGAGAAACAGGACTCCTCTACTGTTGGTAGCGATCTCGGTGAAGTGAGCTTCGAGGAATACACACTTCCCGGCTTTAATCTTCTTGAGACCTATGATGATGAGGGGCATAAGCCAGCGGATCCCGCCGAGCTTCAGGGAGTTCAGAAGATCATTCTTGAGACGCTTGCCCAATTCGATATCGAGGCATCTCCCGGAGACATTACCAAGGGCCCCACGATCACCCGCTATGAGGTCTATCCTGCTACCGGCGTGCGTGTGGAGCGTATCTCGGCCCTTGAGAAAAATTTGGCCCGTGCCACCCGTGCGGAACGGATCAACATCCTCGCGCCGATTCCTGGCAAGGACACGGTCGGTATCGAGATTGCCAACTCCAACAAGGTCAAGGTGAGTATCCGGGAGCTTTTCGAGAGCGAGGCATGGCATTCCACCAAGGCGGCATTGCCCCTGGCACTCGGTAAGGATGTCTACGGCCATGCGATCATCGCTGATCTGGCAGCGATGCCACATCTTCTTGTGGCTGGCGCCACTGGCAGCGGCAAGAGCGTCTGTATCAACTCCATCATCACCAGTCTTATTTTTAAACACACCCCTGAGACACTTCGATTCATCATGATCGATCCGAAGGTTGTCGAGATGCAGGTCTACAATGATCTTCCCCATCTGGTGACCCCGGTCGTGACGGATCCCAAAAAAGTCCTGCTAGCACTTCGCTGGGTCGTGGACGAGATGGAGAAGCGCTACGGCATTTTTGCCAAAGTTGGAGTCAAGAATATCAGCGGCTTTAACAGTCGCCCCATGCCCGAGAAGGCTCCCCTAGTCGTGGAGGAGGTTGCCCGAGAAGAAGCTGATGGCGAGTCACTAGGAACCGCTGAGGATTTCCCTGCTGGGGATGAAGCCTCCAATGATGGTGGGGAAGAGGAGACCAGTGCCCCCGAGCTTCCGCTGAGGCCCGACGACGACATGATCATCCCTGACCAGATGCCGTTCATTGTCGTGATCGTGGATGAGTTGGCCGATCTCATGCAGACGGCACCCGCCGATGTCGAGGGGGCGATCGCTCGCATCACGCAGAAGGCCCGAGCTGCTGGAATCCATATGATCGTGGCAACGCAGACCCCTCGCTCCAGTGTCGTTACAGGAGTCATTAAGGCAAACATCCCCTCTCGTATCGCTTTCCAGGTGGCCTCCGGTCTCGATAGTCGAGTGATCCTCGATATGAACGGAGCTGAAAAGCTCCTCGGCAAGGGTGACATGCTTTATCTGCCCCCTGGCAGTGCCAAACTCACCCGCGCCCAGGGTGTGCTCGTTACCGATGAGGAGATCCATCGGATCGTTACCAACCTTGCCACCCAGGCCAAGCCTGTCTTTGAGCCGAGCATCTCCGCCAAGTTGGCCTCCACTACGATGCCTGAGGACGAGGTTACCGATGAGGAGGAGGATCTGGTCGACAAGTGTCTCGAAATCATTCGTCAGGAGAAGAAAGCTTCCACTTCCATGCTTCAGCGCCGCCTGCGGCTTGGATATACCCGTGCTGCACGCATCGTCGACATTCTCGAGCAACGTGGCATTCTTGGACCCAAGGATGGAGCGAGAGATCGCGAAATTCTGGTCGACCTTGATGGCTTGGACGACTGAGTCCTTGCTGCCGCCCTACGTTATCCATGTTTTTTCACCCGACATCATCATCCCGGCCACTTGGCCGACTTCTCCGCGAGGCGAGGGAAGTAATCGGTTGGAGTCGTAGCGAGGCCGCACGGGTCTCAAAGCTTTCCGAGCAAGAGATCGGATTGATGGAGGAGGGGAAATCCACGCACCCGGAGGTCTTCCGAATCCATGCCGTGACCTACGCGCGCGCCCTTGGATTGGATCCTGTTGAGATCAAGGATGCGCTTCCACCGATGCCGGAGCTGGCTCCGAAGAACCGGCAGTATCTCTCGAACTACTCACGTCCGCTGAAGCCCCCGTTTCGGTTGAGCCTTGAATTGCTGGCTCCCCTTGCGCCCCTGGGTCGTGCAGCTGTGTATCTTCTTCTAATAACGACTTTCTTGAGTACCTGGGGCATGATGCGACAGCTTTCGCGGGTACGATCCATTCCCTGGATCACCAGTAATTCCAGCCTTTCTTCCTTTTCCAATCGATAATTTCCAACCGATGAGCACCACCAAGATTCCTGAACCCCGTAAGATCGGCCTGATCAGCCTTGGCTGTGCCAAGAATCTGGTCGATGCCGAAATCCTGCTTGGGGATGCCAAGCGTCACGGTTACGAACTTACCACGGAAACCGATGATGCCGATGTTGTCCTTGTCAACACGTGCGGTTTCATCGACCCGGCCAAGGAGGAGAGCATCAATGCCATCCTCGAGGCTCACCGCCGTCGACTCCACGGCGCAAAACCGGGGCAGAAACTTGTTGTGGGTGGTTGTCTCTCTCAGCGCTATTCCACGGATCTCGCCACTCAACTCCCCGAGGTCGATGCTTTCCTCGGGCTAGACGAAATCAAGAGTGCAGGTTCGTTCTTCGACCGGCTTCTTGATGAGGAGAGGGAAGAGCAGGGAGCCATTGTCGAGGTTTCACGTCGTGCCGCTTACATTCCTGACTACGACACGCCCCGTGTCCGTCTCACCGCCTCCCACACGGCTTATGTAAAGATCGCTGAGGGATGTAATCATCCCTGCTCTTTCTGCGTGATTCCCCGGATGCGGGGGCGACACCGCAGCCGCAAGATCGAATCGGTGGTGAAGGAGGTCGAGGGATTGGTAGCCTCGGGTGTGAAAGAGATCAATCTGATCAGCCAGGACACCACTTACTATGGGATGGATCTCTGGGAGGAGAAGGCCGGCCCGCGTCAGCCCGTTGACGAGGCAAGGGGACCTGGTCTACCAGCCCTGCTTGATGCTCTGGCGCAGATCCCAGGAGAGTTCTGGATTAGACTACTCTACACTCACCCGGCCCATTGGAGCAACGACATGATCTCCGCTATTGCCCGCAACCCGAAGGTGGCCCGCTATGTCGACATGCCGCTCCAGCATATCCATGACGTCATGCTGGATTCGATGCGGCGCGAAACCGACCGCGGGTATATCGAACGATTGATCGACCGGATGCGCACCGGGATTCCCGGACTAACCATCCGCACGACCTTTATCGTCGGATTCCCCGGGGAGACCGAGGAGCACTTTGAGAGTCTTCTTGAGTTTATGCGGGATCGGCGTTTCGAGCGCCTTGGTGTCTTTAACTATTCCAAGGAAGAGGAGTCGCGCGCGGCCAAGCTTCCTGGGCAGATCCATGGCGGCACCAAGAAGCGCCGCCATCGCGAAGCAATGCTTGTCCAGCAGGAGATCGCCGCAGAACTAGCGCTCGAGCAGGTAGGGAAGGTGATGACTGTCCTCGCGGATACCGCTCAGTTCGGACGTGCCGAGGGTGATGCCCCTGATGTCGATTGCCGTGTCCATTTCACAAGCCCCGTGAAGGCGGGCGAGTTTCACAAGGTCAGGATTATTGGCACCCGCGGCTATGACCTAGAGGCGGAACTTCTGGGCTGATAGCGGAGTCATTAACTGACGCAGATGAAATTCCCGTATTCCTTTCCGCTGACACGGGCATTCTGTCTCTATCTTGGCCAAGTGTCCTTCCTTGCCGGAGAGACCTTCTCATCGATCATCTTGGGAAGGATTCGCTGGCGCTTGGTGCTAAACCAGATCGTTGAAATAGGTTTTGGCTCCCAGGCCGTGGTCATTATCACCGGGGTTTTCACCGGTGCCGTCTTCACCGCGCAGATCTTTTTCCAGTTCAATGCCCTCAACATGAGTTCCGCAGTCGGCCCTGTGGTTTCCATAGCACTTTGCCGAGAACTAGGCCCCGTTCTGACCGGACTCATGGTTGCAGGTCGTGTCGGGGCAGCCATTTGCGCTGAGATCGGGACGATGAAGGTCACCGAGCAGATTGATGCACTCCGTGCACTCGCGGTGAATCCGATAGACTATCTAGTTGTGCCCCGAGCCGTCGCAATGATGATTTCCATGCCATTGCTTGTGGGGGAATGCATTTTCTTCGCCCTCACTGCCAGCTACTACGTGGCCACCCGGATCCTGAATGTGAACAGCGTTTTCTTCCTACAGCACATGTGGTTCTACACACACAGCAAGGACATGGTGATGGCGCTGACCAAAGGATTTGTCTTTGCCCTGATTGTCGTCTTTGTGGGCTGCCAGCAGGGACTTACGACAAGCAATGGTGCAGTTGGAGTCGGTCGCTCCACCACGGAGGCGGTGGTGATCAGTTCCCTATCGATTCTGATGATCAATTTCTTCCTGACGATGGCGCTGAACATTATCTTCCCTGCCGGAGGAAAATTCTGATGACTCCTTCTTCTGGAAAAAACCTGATCGAGGTACGTGACTTACGTCAGACCTTTGCGGGTCAAGAGATCCTGCGCGGGGTGAATCTTGATATACCCCGGGGCGAGACCACGGTGCTTCTGGGGCAGAGCGGCGGGGGAAAGAGTGTGTTTCTCAGGCATCTCATCGGATTGATAAGACCTCTTTCTGGATCCATCAGTGTCGATGGGGAGGAGATCGCCCACCTGGATGAGCGCCAGCTTGAGCCGGTCCGCCGTAAGGTCGGGATGCTCTTTCAGGATGGAGCCCTTTTTGATTCGATGACGGTTTTCGACAATGTCGCCTTTCCTCTGCGCGAACGAGGAGCGAGAAATGAAAAGGTCATCCGAGAGAAGGTCGACCGATCCCTCGAACTCGTCTCCCTCAAGGGGCAGGATAACAAGATGCCCTCCAATCTCAGTGGAGGCATGAGAAAAAGGGCCGCGCTTGCCCGAGCCATCATCACCGAACCAGCCTGCATTCTCTATGACGAGCCGACAGCTGGACTCGATCCCATTGTTTCGGATACGATTAACAAGCTTATCCGTCGCCTTCAGTCCCAGCTCAAGGTGACCTCGATCGTCGTGACCCACGACATGATCAGTACAGACCATATTGCTGACAGGGTTGCCCTTCTGCGTGAGGGACGCATCCATTTTGATGGTTCACTTACTGATCTTCATGCCTCGACGGATCCTGTGATTACGGATTTCATCGAGGGACGCTCCCACGAAATCGACTGATATCTTTCCGATCTTCCATTATGGATACCACCAACATCTCCACTCAGCTTCGGGCCGGTTTTTTCGTGCTTCTCGGCTTTATCTGTATCGGCTCTCTTGTCATTTACTTCGGACGATTTGGAGAAAGCGTTAAGAAGTACTATACGCTCACCGTGGAGTATCGGAATGCGAGTGGTCTCGTAAAGGGGGCTGACGTGATGCTTGCCGGCGCGAAGATCGGCGAGGTGGCGACGGCTCCCACTGTCCTTCCGAATATGCGTGGCGTCGCCGTCCCGCTGAAGATCGAGGAGACAGTTCAGATCCCGGAGGGTAGCATTTTCTCGATTGGGAGCTCGGGTCTGCTCGGAGACCGCTTTGTGACCGTGACGATGGATGACCATAATATCAATCCCAAGCCGATTGCACCCGGTACCGTGGTTAAGAACGGGCAGAGTGAGTCTAGTATCTCGGAACTGCAACGCCAACTCCACGACGAGATCCTTCCCAAGCTCAGTTCCGCTCTCGACAATATTGATGCCGTCAGCAAGTCACTCCATGATGATGTCTTCAATAAGCAGGGAGTGCAGAATCTCCAACTTACGCTAGCGAACTTCCGCACTACCAGTGACGCCATGGCTGCTTCTTCTGGTGAGCTTAAGGGAGTCATGGAACAAGCGAATGTCTTTCTTAAGAAGGGAAACAGCGCCATGGATTCCGTTCAGGGTGCCACCAGTGACCTCAAAGCCTTTGTGGCGAATCTCCGCCAGCATGGGATCATTTTCTACAAGGACAGTGCAGCTACTGCCGTGGGTCCTTTGAAAAGACAGCCTTAATTCAGGGCCAATACCTTTTATGGAACTGACTCTCGTAGTGCTCGCGGCGGGCATGGGTAGCCGTTACGGAGGACTCAAGCAGCTTGATCCTGTCGGTCCCTCGGGAGAGATCATTCTTGATTACTCTGTGAGTGATGCTCTCAAGGCAGGCTTCACGAAGGTCGTTTTTGTGATCAGGCGGGGAATGCTGGATCTCTTCCGTGATACGGTCGGCTCCCGCTACGAAGGGAAACTACTTGTTGAGTATGCCTTTCAGGACTTGGAACCGTTGCCTGGTGGACGGGTCTCTCCACCCGGACGCGTGAAGCCGTGGGGAACCGGTCATGCTGTTCTTGTTGCCCGAACTGTGGTGAGGGGACCTTTTGCCGTGATCAACGCCGATGACTATTACGGCCCGTCGGGTTTCAGGGAGTTGGCCTCGTTCTTTAAATCCGCTCAGATGAGTCACTATGCGATGGTCGGTTATCAATTGGATCGGACGCTCTCGGATTATGGATCCGTTTCCAGGGGGATATGCTGTGCTGATGAAGAGGGTTATCTCTCAGAGATCACTGAACGGACGGCAATTTCACGGACTGGTGAAGGAATAATTGCCGAAGGGAACCCTCCCTTTAAACTGCTCGGATCCGAGGCAACCTCGATGAATTTCTGGGGATTTACTCCTGATGTCTTTGGTCATCTTGAAAGGCTTTTTGACGAGTTTCTCGAGGATCGGGGGGGCGATCCCAAGGCCGAGTTCTACCTGCCCGGCGCTGTGAGTACTTTGATCACTTCAGGGGAGGTCACTGTTAAGCTTCTTCGCTCTCAGGATCCCTGGTTCGGCCTTACCTATCCCGAGGACCGTCCTCTGGTTGTGGAGGCACTTACCTCTTTGATATCGTAGATTTTGCCGTGGAATTTTCTGGTGAAGAATCCATCGTGCGGGTGCAATCTCTTCCCGTTATGTCTTCATTAGCCGATCTTTTTTCCAACAATCAAGCATGGGCAGAAGATCTAAATACAAGAGATCCGAAATTTTTTGAGGATCTCGCTGTACAGCAGCATCCCGAATACCTCTGGATCGGTTGTGCTGATAGCAGGGTGCCGGCTGAGGAACTCGTGGGACTGGCCCCTGGTGAATTGTTTGTCCACCGGAATGTCGCGAATGTTGTGGTCCATACCGATTTCAATAGCCTCTCGGTGATGCAGTTTGCCGTTGATGTGCTCAAGGTAAAGCACATCATTGTTTGTGGACATTATGGTTGTGGTGGTGTCAAAGCTACGCTCCGGGGAGAGAGACTTGGATTGGCTGACAACTGGCTCCGTCATGTCGATGACGTGCTTCAGAAACATCGCGACTTACTTTCACACTGGGAGAGTGAAACGCACCGACTCAATCACCTTTGCGAGCTTAATGTGATCGAGCAGGTAGCAAATGTCTGTAAGACGACGGTGATGCGCGATGCCTGGGAACGCAATCAGTCCGTCACCGTGCATGGATGGATCTACGGAATGAAGGATGGCTTGCTGCGTGATCTCCACACCAGTGCCTCTTCTGTTGATGAGGCACGGAACGCTTATCAGCGCGCAGTCAACGCATTGCCCGAGTAAAACGGTTAAGATTCCCATGGCGTAGACTCCGCGGTCCATCCACCCAATCCATCAGACTTCTCAAAAGTGCGGTTGTTCTCACTCATGGCAAAGAGGTGGATCCATTGATTGGACACCAGTTCGGCTACCGAGGGTTGCTTTTTGAGAATCCGATCAATTGCCTCTTTAGGGGCCTGCACACAGACATGGAGTCGCACGGGATCATGCCTCCATTCCTTCCCGTCATGGACGGATTGAAATGGAAGCCCCGTGCGAATATCTCCACAGTTACCCTCATAGACCCCGAGCATTCCTGCTACATTGTGAATGGTCTTGTCGCCGCTGCCGAAACGCTGGTTATCAACCGTGGAGGCAAAGTATTGGAGATTGATCCAACTGGCCACCACTACCGGTGCCGAGAGGAGTAGTTCAAGAGTAGCCTCATCCTGATCGTCGGCATGGCAGTAGTCATTCAGGAAAACCCTCCCTTCCAGATCAATTCCCTTGGTACGCTCGCGCGGTGCGGCGATAAAGGCGTAGTTACCCGCAAGTCCCCATTCAGGCCGTACTTGCGACCAATCCTGACTCCGATCCCTGACAGCTTTTTTCAGATCGGGATATGACGGATCAAGTCCCAGAAGGGTGGAGCGTTGCTTCCTTGCAAGGAGAGCAGCTTGAAAGAGCTTCTCTTCAAGATTCTCGATTTCCTTCTGATGTGAAAGGAGGGCCGATTCCTTGTCGAAGAGTGTCACCTCATCCGTCGTCGTGTTGTGGAGGGCGCCAAGAAACCATGTTTCCTCGGGAATCAAGATGCCTTTTTCCGCTAGTCCCAATCGCACAGCAGGATTGTTCAGGATGGCTGCCGCAGTCCGTGCATTTGCTTCTCCGGAGTGTCCTCCACAGGCTCCGCAATCCAGGCTGGAACCATAAGGGTTGTTTTTCGTACTGCTACCATGGCCGCAGATCAGAACAATCCTTGAGAGTCCTCCTTTAGAAAGGCCGAGATGACGCAGTGCACCTGCTGCCATGGCAATCTGATTTGCAACGGGGATACTGGTGATATCCAGAGAGGAGACACAGTGCGATGTCAAAGAGGTATTTGGGCGATGGAGCAGATCCCTGATGATCCTCGGCAGATACCCAAGGCCTGCCATCTCAACAAAGACAAAGCTGGAAACAGCCGATGACTTGAAAGTCTTCCAAGTGCTTTTGACCCGTTTGCGAAAGCCGAGAGTCCGAAGAGATTCATGGGACGAATGCTGGCAGACACGCGCTGCGGGTTTTAGGAGTACGGGACACTGAGGGGTTCCATTGCTTTCTCCTGGCGGAACCACCTCGATCGGAAATCCAAAGAACCCCGCAAATCCTATGGTCTGCCCTTCGGGAGCCACCTTTTCCAGTGAGCGACGGAAAATCTCGGAGCGCACATCGATGCAGAAGATCGCCTGGAAAGCTCGTGGACGATCATTGCTGTTGCTGACGGAGATCGATGCAAGTCTGGCAAAGAGGTTCCTCTGCATCGCGCATTCATGGGCACGTTGCCAGATCAGGTGTACCGACGGAAGAATTGCCGTTCTCTCTAATGGAGAGGGAGAAGGTGGCAATAACGCCAGATCCTCAGCAAAAGCGGACTGAAGAGCCAATTCATAAACCATCCGTATGGCCAAGAGATCCACCAGTGATGACTCATTTTCTCCGTTCAACTGCTTTTCATGGGCCAAGAATTGCAGGTGCCCTGCCCAGCCACCGATACTTAGTAGTAACCTGTGAAAGGTGTGGGCTGCATGTTCTACCGCGATGTTCAGTTGGAGTGCCGCTTGCGCAATCACCTGGGTGGGATCGTCAGGAAGGTCACGCACGAGATTCCTCCAACCTGTGATACCGGAAACTTCTGGATTACAGTCGAGGGAAGAAGCCTCTTTCCAGGCAGTAAAGAGGGGCATTCCTTTCCAGGGAAAACTCCAGAGAGCTTGCCCTTGATCAAAATAGGCAGTGCACCATTTGGAGATCTCATCCGAGGCAAATGACTCCCAGCGGCTTCCTTGGGCGGCGTCAAGAAGGGCGCTTGGCAGGAGTGAGATAGAAACATTGGAGTGATTCCAAGAGGCTCTTTGCAAGGATGCGATGAGATCTGCTATCTGGGCTCCCAAGAAGTCTTTCTTGGCAGTGCCTTGAGGAAGCGATTCAAGGATCGATTTTTCCAAGTCCTCCATCGTAATCAGACCCGAGCGATATCGCTCCAGGTAAAATGAGGGAGGCATCGTCAGCGAGGTTCCCATCGCTTGATGAAGAACTGATGACGCCTCCTGAAATTTCATACTCGAGAGCCCGACAAAGGGATTCACGGCCACAAACCTCGACAAGGGCCAGAGAGGGGGAATGCGTTTCAATGCTGTCTGAATCGGGACGGTGAACAACTCCTGAGTGCTTGAGGTCATGATTGGCAAGTTGGGCGAGTTATTTTCCATGAACTGATGGCCAGAAGGTGGTGAGGAATCGGTTGGTCGCCGTGTTGATGTAGAATCCGTTGTAGGCATGCACAAAAAGCGCACGTCCAAGAGGCGTAGAAGCCCATGTGGGCGGGAGGAAAGCCCTGAGTGCAAGAATTATGAAGGCGAGGGCACTAAGAATGGATATCGGCCATGCCATCGTGAACGAGGGGGCCTCGGCCACAGCATGATCGACAAGATGTTCTGTTAAGGCATGCAGTGCGAAGAAGAGGATGCAGAGCGATAAAGCTGCAAGAAGGCCGCAAAGTACCCCAAACCTGCTCGGTGATGTCGACCACCAGTGCCAAAGCATTTGTGCGATCGCGATTCCAAGGATCAGTGCCAATCCGAACTTTCCGGAGTCATGCCAGAGGCTGTTTCCGGAAATCAGTCCGAGACCAATGACCAGAGCGAAAGCGACTCCAAAGGCACCCAGTGTTCCAGGGATACCCAGATATGTCTTTTGAGGAGAAGTTCCCGCATCCCGGGCTTCCTCAATCACGCTTCCGGAGGAGAGAAATGTGTGTGCCTTATAGAGTGAGTGAGCGACGATATGGAGAAGGGCAAGGGCAAATGCGCCGAGGCCGCACTGGAGCATCATGAAGCCCATCTGAGCAATGGTCGAAAAGGCAAGGCTCCGTTTCACGCTCGTCTGGGTGATCATGACCAACGATCCGAAGAGTGCTGTGAAGCCACCTACGGCGGCAAGTAACTCGAGAGCACCGGGACTAAGTGCCATCAGCGGGCTCAGGCGGATGATCAGAAAACCACCCGCATTGATGATTCCTGCATGCATGAGGGCTGAGACGGGGGTCGGAGTCTCCATCGTGTCAGGCAGCCATCCGTGGAATGGGAACTGGGCTGATTTTATGATGGCGGCTACTACCAGGAGAGGAGCGATCAGAGACACCGAGTGATTCGATCCCTTATCTGCAATGGCGAAGAGCCTTGCGTCATCGAAGGTGCCGAATTCTTTCCAGGTGAACCAAAATGCAGCAAGGAGTGCCAGGTCACCCAATCTGCTGAATAGAAACTTCTTTCGGGCTGCGAGTTGAGCCCCGTGCCTCGTGCCATAAAAGCAGAGCAACTTGTGTAGCGAGAGACTTACCGCCGCCCATGCCAAGGCAAAAAGAGCCAAGTTACCGGAGATCACCATCAGGAGCACATTTCCCGCGGTGATCGAGAGCCATTTAAAAAAACGTCCCTGCTCGTGATTGCCTTCCAGATAATTCCTTGAAAAAGAAACCACTGAAATCGCAAGAAAGCTGACAAGAAGGAGCATGACCGCTGAGACGACGTCAAAATATACTGTCAAGCCAAGCGGTCCCCACGAGGCGAATTCATGGTGAATAGGATTTGCTAAGATAGCCAGGGCGGCACAGTCTATCAGGGCAAGAAGCAGGGAAGTGATGCTGAGAAGAGCGATTCTTTGTCCCATCCTACTAGCATGACTGTTCGCCACTGTTCTGGGTATGAGCAGTGCGAGTAAGAGAGGAATCGGTGTTAGCAGTACAAGAAGAGGGGCGATCTCTGGCAGGTGAATTGACAGTGGAGAAGGAATACTCATACCCCAAGACATAGTCCTTTCTTTTTATTTGATCCAATAGATGAATTAAAATAAATCGTTCTATAATATAAAACAAATCTCATGCCCTTTCTGAACTATCATCATCTTCGCTACTTCCATGCGATTGCGCAGGAGGGAAACCTCACGCGTGCAGCGAAGCATCTTTCTATCTCCCCCTCTGCATTGAGTATCCAGTTGGCCCAGCTTGAAGAAAGCTTGGGGCAGCAGCTCTTTGAACGAATTAACAAGCGCCTCATCCTGACTGAGGCGGGGCATCTTGCTCTTGGTTATGCAGAGACGATCTTTCGTACGGGTGAAGAGCTTTACGACACACTGAAGCACCGTGTTCCGAAGCAGAAACAGATTCTACGTATCGGGGCTGTCACCACGCTTTCAAGAAACTTTCAACTCGAGTTGGTGCGTCCTCTGCTCAAGAGAAATGATCTTGAACTGGTTCTCCGCACGGGTGCACTGAGGGATCTGCTCAGTATGCTCGAGGCTCATACCATCGACTTGGTGCTATCCAATATGCCGGTGCCTCCTGATTCACAGATGGGGCTTCAAAGCCACCTGATCAGTGAGCAAGAAGTCATTCTTGTTGCTAATGCGCGTGATCGCAGATTTCGCTTTCCCCAATCCCTCAACGGAGTCGGTATTGTTCTTCCAAGTCTGGAGAGCAACATCAGGGCTGGATTCGACGTTCTGATGAGTCAACACGGAATCCGTCCACAGATCGTGGCTGAGGTTTCCGATATGGCGATGCTCCGATTGCTAGCTCGGGAGGCTAATGCAATCACCCTGGTCCCACGTGTCGTCGTTCGTGATGAACTCAAGAACGGAACCCTGGTGGAGCTTCACCGTATCGAACAGATCCGAGAGAGTTTCTATGCAATCACTCCATCAAGACACTTTCCCAATCACTTGGTTAAGGAAATCCTGAATTTTTTCACACGAAACGAAAATGGAAAAACCCTGAAAAATAAGGTTGTTCGCGGCAGACTCAAAAAGTCTGCCGCTGCGAGCAGGTAGAGATGGTTCTACTTTTCAGTCGGCTCCCCGGCGGCCTTCCAGCCTGCGATGCCAGGCTTGAAGTGCTGGACATTGGTGTAACCGAGTTTGGAGGCTGCCTCTGCGGCCCGTGCGTAGGCGCCACAGTGTTCATTTCCACAATAAGCTACAACTAGAGCACTCTTGTCCGCAGGAAGTACCTTTGCCAGATCAGCGATGTGGGCCGTGTAGTCGATGGCGCCTGGGATGTGCCCGTTGGCATAAGAGACAGGACCATTGACATCCAAGAGGATGACCTTCTTGTCGGCGATATCGGCCTTGAGATCCGCGAGGTTAATATCGGGGAAGGAACCGGCGAAAGCATTCACGGCGACGAGAGTTGAAGCGATGAGGAGGAGATGTTTTTTCATATTTGGAAACATATCACGAGAGCTTGAATCTGCAAGGTGCACCCTTCTTCCATCGATTTGTCTCAAATTCAATGATCTGATTTGAAGAACCACTTGGCTTCACCGTTATGCTCGTGTAAATTGAATCTTCTTGATTAGCCAGCGTGGCGGAATTGGCAGACGCGCCGGACTCAAAATCCGGTATCCTCTAAAGATGTGTCGGTTCGAACCCGACCGCTGGTACCATTTTTGGTAGTCTCAGTATTGCGATCCTTTGAGATTGGCACAATGGATATAAAAAAAGCCGCATCGTAAGATGCGGCTTTTTTTTGAAGTTACGCTCTTTTAGTTTGAAGAAAATGTATAAACAGAACCCTTCTGTTTTGCGGTGAAGGATTTGATCTGAGTCGAAGCCAGCGCGTTGTAGTTTGTATTCGAGGCGGCGGAAGCGCTGATATTGATCGTACCAACTGCTCCTACAGTCACCTTCCGGGTTGCAGTGGCATAAGTGGCACCCGTCACCGAGTAGGTTAGGGCAACTCCTTGGTCCGACGTGGCTACTGGCAGATAGAAGGAGGTTCCATCCGCAGGAGTAGGGATGCTTGGAGGTGTGTTGAGGGTCTGGTTTCCCTTGGCAATCGTGATGGTGCAAACGGTCACAGCAGTGGTGACAGCGGCATAATTTCCATCTGTTGATGCTGCTTGGGTGGCTTTTACAACCAAGGTGCCTGCACCAGTGATGGTGACAACTCCCGTAGAGGGGTCAACCGTACCACCAGTACCTGTTTTCGAGAAGGTGAATGCACCTGACGAAGTGGAAGTGGGGGAGACTTTGACGGTACCAACGTTTTGTGAGAAGATTAGGCCCTGGTTGGAGTCAGGGGTGATGACGGTTGTCGCGGCCGCAACGGTGACGTTCTTTAGGACTTGGGTTGCTACATTCCAATTGCTGTCACCATCCTGATTAGCGTAGACGGTTACCGTTCCTTTAGCAGTAGGAGTGATGGTTGCAGTAGAACCGGACTGTTGCACATTAGCACCGGGCGCGGTAATGATCACAGAGGCTGTTGACTTGCCGGTGGGTACTGGGATTGTGAAGGAGGCACCATACTTGGGTGCAGAAGGGGTTGTGGCTCCCAAGGCTGCAATGGTGTTTACACCTTTATTAACGACGATGTTTGCCTGCACCGCGACTGCTGGTGTGTAGTTATCGTTGCCGCTCTGATTGGCTGCAATGACGATCGTTCCCGCGCCGGTGGCGGTGACCTTATTGGTTGCGGTCAATCTTCCAGGTCCTGAGACGACAGAGAGAACAACAGGGAGCCCCGAGGATGCCTTGGGGAGTGTCACTGTTATCACTGGAGCATTAGTGTTCCAAGTTACAGCCGAGATAGATGCAAAATCAGCGATGGACTGGTTGGCTTGAGTAACATTGAATGAGGTGATTACTTCAGGAGCTGCTGAGTATTTATTGGCAACGCCCGACTGATTGGCTGCGAGAGTGACTTGTCCGACTCCAGTGAGGGTTAATTTCTTGGTTGTGGCGTTGTAGCTTGCAGGTCCGGATTTTACCGTGACAGTGACAGCTCCACCCGACGTCGCAGTAGGAGGTGTGATGGAAATCGGATTGGTGTTGTAGGCCTGATTGCTGATCGTGGTAAACGGCGTGATTGTCTGATCTGCCAGACTCACGACAAAGCTGTTGGTGACTGGTGTGGGAAGAGCGTAACCCGTAGGAGCGGATGCCTCCTTGGCAACAACTTGGACAGTGCCGGTTCCAGTTAAGGTGATTAAGCCAGTCGCATAGGAAGCTGGTCCAGTTACCGTGAATGTCGGAGTACCCCCACTTGCGGTGGCGGCCACCGCAAGTTTGTTGGTGGTGTATGCCGTGTCGGATGGGACCGTGGTGAAGCTGATGGTGTTAGGTTTTGTTGTGCCCGCTCCGGCATTTGCAGCCAGAGTTATTGCTGAAAGGATCGATGCAGCGAGAATGCGGTGTTTCATGGTGTGATGGATTTTTGACCTTGGATCTATTGGAGGGATTTATCAGATTTTTTACAACTCTATGTAAGGGTGATCATGTTTTGAAGATTTGCAACGAGAAAATCACCTTGAGCAAATTATTTTTTAATCGTCTTATGGAATTGAAGGAAGATTTCTGTAGGGTGCCAAGCATAAGTTTTTAGGGTTGGACGCTTTTTAAATATCTCCTCCCGTACATTCCCGTTCAGAACTCTTAGCCAACACCTCACTGTGAGCCAAAATATATCCACCTTTTTTTATGGGGGCATCAGGTTCATTATTCAGCAGGGTGCAATGATTGTTGGTGTTCCCTCTTTGCTGCTCGCGGGATTGCTCGCAGTTTTTCTTGCCGGAAATGCCCATCAGGGAGCTTGTGGACTTTTTCTCCTGTTGGCTGGTCTTGTTCTAGTGTTTAGAGCACCAAAGCAATCCACTCCTTGGATTTTTTGGATTCTTGGTGCTCTTTTGATAGCGTTGATGACTGCGTCCCTGCTGCCGCTGCAATCTCATATTCCGGGATGGCGTGACTACATTGGTGAAGGGCTTGGAATCCACCTCCCGCGATGCTTCACCGTCAGTCCTGCTGACACGATCGCTTGGACCTTCTTTGCCCTCTTCAGCTCCGCGGTGGCCCTTCATGCGCTGGGGTCTCCGTGCAATCGAAACCAGTTGGAGTTTGCCGGATTGATTGTTGTCTTAGGATGCTTCTTGTATGCGGTTCTGGCCGTGATCTCCTGGAAAACCGGGTGGCACTATCCATTTTTCGATCAAGATCCAGACTATCCCGCAGTATTCGGTTTTTTTCCTAATCGTAATCACACGGCCGGTTTTTTGATTACCGGGTCAATTGTTGCTCTCGGCCTGCTTCGACAGGCCACACTGGAAAAAAAATTTCTGTCCTTCCTTATCGCTGGAGCAGCGTTTCTGTTCCTGGTTTCGTGCCTGCTCTTTTTTTCATCCTCCCGTGGCGGATTGGTTTTCCTGTTCTTGGGTGTCCTGATCTGGGTTGCTGGTCTTGGTAATCGATTCAGGCCATGGTGGCTTCTTTTCCTTCTTGGATTCGCCACACTGACGATGGCGGTGCGTTTCGCCTCCTCGGACACACCGCTGCTCAATCGGTTTGTCGACCCTTCTCTAAAAATACAAAAGTCGTTAGAAAGTCTCGGGGCAGGGGAGCAGAATCATCCGGAGCACCCCAAGGTCGATGCCCGACTGGGCATAGCCCGGGACACACTGCGTATGATCCGGGATTATCCCTTCACTGGTACCGGTGCTGGAACGTATGCCTCCTTGTATCCGTTTTATGCGAAGTCCAGTTTGATGGACAAGACAACGGCACTTCATCCCGAAAGCGACTGGCTTATGCTGGCCTCCGAAAGCGGTCTGCCGGCCCTGCTTGTGGCATTTGGAATTCTTTTGACCCTGCTACGGGGGGTTCCCTCGCTGGCGGTGCTTGTCGGTGATTCCTGGCCCCTTAAGTGGGCGTTCCTTTCCGCGTTTCTGGCGGAAGTATTGCATGGTTTTGTGGATGTGCCGATCCACCGCGTCGAACTCGGCTGGTGGGTGATGCTTCTAGGGGTTATCGGGTTTGCTGTTCCCATAGAGACCCCTCAGATAAATTCGGTATCGGCTCGCGCCCAGTATGTCATGCTTCTGATTGCTGGTTTAGCAATGCTTGCGGCTGGAGCGATGATGATTAGGGCTCAGTGGTTGTCTGGGGGAGATGTTCCACCGTTCGAGTCGGTCAATGGACGCGACAGAGTCCTGATGCGGTATGCCTATGCTGACAACTCCTGGTTCCAGCTGGAGCCGATTTTCAGCACTTGCCAGGAGCTCATACGTCGCTATCCCATGCATGGTGATATCAGGCAACAATACGGTATCTTTCTGATTGAGGAGAAATGGGATTTGCATGAGGCGGAGCGACTGTTTGCTCAGGCCAGAGCTCTTCAGCCTCATAATGCGGATCTGGCCTACACGCAGGGAATCATTCTCGCCCCCTCCGATGCCAAAGGTGCTGCGATGATTTGGAAGGATGCCTTGAACAGGCAGCTTATCCTCGATGATCTCCCGAATTCCGCTGTGAGGAGGAGTAATGAGCTTTTCTCAACCATGCTTAGGGATTCCGCGTCCAATCCGGCGCTAATGGTTGAAATGGGGGATGTCTCGCGTGTTTCTCCCGCGATACATGCATCCTGGTTACTTCGCCCGACATCCACTGCCGCTGAGATTGAGGAGGCTGTGAATGACCAATCGTTTCTCACAGGACTTGGAGAGCGTGATCAGGGGCGTCTCTTCGAGGCCTGGTGGCAGCGTGGTGATAAAAAGAAAGTGGAGGAATTTCTTGAGGTTCATCCCGAGTACTCATGCGCCGCAATCGCCACAAAAGCGGCCATTGTCGCTTCCTCGGGCCGGGAGGAGGAGGCGTGCAGATCCCTGATGGATGCGTTCAAGATCACCCTTTCCCCCTTGCCGGATCCCTCCGCTGGGATTCAAGCTGCTGAGCGCGACCTCCCTACGGAGCCTCTTGCCGCTGCCAAGTATTATCTTGAGCATGGCAACGATGTGGCTGCCTTGCGGCTGCTTTCGGAGGCCTCTTCAGATCCCGCAAATAGCAAGGAAATTTTACTTCTTAAGGCGCGGATGGAATGGCGCGTGAAAAACTGGAAGGGACTACTCAATATCCTGCTCCAATACCTGCATGTGATTGGTCAATTGTGAAAGACGATGGACATGGATGAGTACCCGCTAAGATTCCTGGAGGTTTTTCCGCTTTCAACTTTAGCCTTTTAACTTTTCCCTTTTAACATGCCCTCGAAAAATGGAAAACCTTCCGTTTTTTCCAAGCTTTTGCTTGGGGGATTGGCATTGGTCTTTTTTTTAGGAATTCAGGTATCTGCCCACGCCCAATGGGTCCCTACCGTGCAGCAGAACCAATTCCGTTCGCAGTGGGTGGGGGAGCAGGTTGATCAGCTTCCCCTGGGTGCATCTGTCTCTCCCTTCGGGGGGCTTCAGCCTCTTGTGGGTTCGCTTCAGACGCCCGATGAAGTTCAGCGCGAGGTCGATGCCTCGCTTGCTGCCGTCAAGGCTCCCTCTCCCTTCTCCTTCAAGCCCGCATTGGGCGTGGGTTGGGAAATTGACAATCAGGGAAGTCTCACCACAAACAACAGCGTGCAAGCAACCCCTGGAGGAACAAAGTCCACCAATTCCTCCACAACTTACGGAACGGCGAACAGTATCTTTTTAGCGCCTTCGGGGGCCTTTCTCTATGATAGGGATCAGGGACCTTGGAATTTTTCTTTCGGTTATTCCGCTGGCTACAAATATTTCCTTAACCAAAACTTCACTGGGGGTGGTGATGGCAGCGGAAGTCAACGCAATCCTCTCTCTCAGACAGCATTCATCAAGACCATGCTGGCGATGAGTCGATACGTGATCACATCCATGTTCAATGCCTCTGAAGGCACGGGGTATGACATCTCCTCCGGATCGAACAATAGACAAACCACGGTGGGGGGCACCACGGACATTAAATACACGCTCGGGCAGTATTCCGCACTCGGCACAACGGCCGGCTATTCGCTGCAGAACTCCTCCCAATCCTCGGCCACTCCCAACAACAACACGACGAGCCTTTTCGGGAATTTTGCTCCCGAATATGACTTGTCTGACAAAACTCATTTCAGCCTCAATTTCGGTGCAGGGCGTACCTCCCAGTCACTGGGAGCGGGGACATCCGCGGGCGGAACCAATGCTCCGTTGGCAACCTCCCAGTCCACGGGTCGTAATTACGCCCAGACTCTCGCCAAGGTGAAATACGACCTCACAGGCAAGCTGACCTTCAATGTTGGCCTTGGGGCTCGTTATGTGACCTCTACGGGAATTACCAATTCAACCGATAACGGTCTCTCTCCCGCTTGGTCTGTCGGTGTCGGATATACCCCTACGGAGAAGACCTCCGCCACCCTGAGCGCTGGTATTCAGGGAGCGGACGTGACCCCTGGCCTGAACTTCATGTTGAACTGGAATCCCCGTGAAAAAACCCAGTTTTCCCTAGGGGTATCCCAGACCCAGAACTTTGCCAATTCCGTCTCCTCTCAGTACCTTGTGAGCAGGAACCTCATCGGTACCATGACTCAGGTTTTAAGGAAGGATGTGCTGAATCTGAACCTTTCCGCCGGTTACACCTCGCAATCCTACGTGAACCTCTCGGCCAATACGGCCGGTCAGAACACCAGCCAGTTGCCCAGCAATTTCTACATTGCCCAAGCCACTCTAATCTGGAAGATCCGCGATTCGATCAATCTCTCCAACACACTTTACTATAATACAGGCCAGTCCCAGTCCGGATCCGGCAGCTCGGGTGCAGCCGCTCAGGCATGGTACTCGATTACTCTCAATTTCGCTCTGTAGTTTTTTCATTTTTCACTTATGTTTCAACGAATGTCCATTTTCCTGCATAGGTTCCTCGCTTGCTGTTGCCTCCTGATGATCATTGGAGCGAGAGTATCGGTTTTCGGACAGGCCACGGCCGTTGCGCCGCTAAACAGCCAGCCGGTCCAGCCTGCCCCCACTGCTGATGCGCATCCCGTGGGAGCAGCAGCAGCAGCGCCTGTTGCCGCTCCGGTTGCAGCGCCTGTCGCCGCTCCGAGTGCAGATGCGGGCGCTGGTTCACCGGGTGGTTTGGGCGCGGCAAGCGGTGATTATGTACTCAAGGCGGGTGACACCGTTGAGATGGTAATTTTTCATGAACCCGATCTCAGTATCCGCTCACGACTTGGCAAGGATGGGATGGTGCAGTTACCTCTGCTTGGAGAGATCAAATTGCAGGGACTGACGATCAGGGCCGCGACGGCACTCCTTCGTGAAAAATATAATGCGGACTATATTGTCGAGCCCCAGATCTATCTCAATATCGCTGCTTTCAACTCCCGTAAATTCAACATCATCGGGCAAGTCCAGCGTCCAGGTACCTACGAGTTCTCGGGTGGGGAGGATCTCGGCATGCTCGAAGCGGTAGCCATGGCGGGGGGATTCACCCGTATCGCCGACAGGGGACACATCATCGTGAAGCGAAAGGAGGGAGATTCGTTCCGTACACTCAAAGTGAACGCCAAGAAAATCGCAGGTGACGGCAAGGATAAGTTCCCCATCGAACCCGGCGATGTCATCAATGTCGGTGAGAGTTGGTACTGAGGATAGTCGCGCCCCAAGATTCATTTTTCATGCAGATCGCAGACACACAGACTACACATCACCAGACTTCCCTTCATCATGCCGCTCCGGAGGGATTCGATTGGAGGGAGTATTACCATGCTCTCAAGTCGCATGCTTGGATCATTATCCTGTGTGTCCTTCTGGCTACGCTTTTGGGTGTGTTTTTCGCAGCCACCCAGCAGCCACTCTTTGCATCTCGATGCATCTTGGTGATTACGGCGGATAAGTCTAGGGTCTTGAGTAACAAGATTGAGGAGGTAAGTGATGTCCAGATCAAGAGTGCGGACATGGTCAATACCCTCTTGGAACTCCTCAAAAGTTATCCCTTTGCCCTACGCGTGGTGAATCACCTGAAGCTGGCTCAGGATCGTGAATTCCTTGCTGCCCTTGGCATCCGTGGCAACGAAACCACTCCGGAGCATGCAGCCGCGGCTCTTTCAAAGACGATCTCTCCTAGCTTCCGCCTGAATACTCGCCTCATCGATCTGGTCGTCACGACACGCAGTCCCGTGGTCTCAATCAAAATGGCGAACGCCTATGCAGACGAGTACCTTCGATATGTTCGCGACATGCAGGTGGATGCGGCCCGCTCGGCGAGCTCCTTCCTGATGGATGAATCCGCCAGACTGCGAAAGAAGATGCGTGCCTCTGAGGAAGGAATGCAGAGCTTCCGCGAGCGGGAGCGTGCAGCCTCGATCGAGTCGATGCTTCTCGAGGCTCAGACCCAGATCACGGAACTTAACAACCGCCAAAGTGCCATCCAGTCGAAACTGACCCAGATCAATAGTGATCTTAATATTGCAAAGCAGAATCAGGGAAATACCCAGGAACTCCTGCGACTTCCCAGTGTTGCCAATGAGCCAAAGGTGGCTGCCTTGGTGACACAGCTGGATTCGCTTAAAGGACAGCTTGTCATGGTACAGCAACGCTACCGTCCGAAGCATCCCCTCTTTATTTCCACCACGACCCAGATCGGCATCACCTCAAAAGAGCTCGACAAGGTCCTCTCCGATGTCGTCGGACTACTCCAGTCCATCAAGTCGAGTCTGGAAGCACAGGCAACGGCAACCCAGATTGACCGTGAGAATGCGGAAAAACGCCTGCTCGATGTGACCGGCAAGTCGATCGAGTACAATGATCTCAAGCGTGAATTGGAAACCGATACCGCGCTGTATGCAGCTGTTCTTGGACGCATCAAGGAAATTGACATGACCAAGGAACTCTCCGAATCACCCGTGCAGATTCAGGAAATGGCCATGGTTGCGGGACCTGTCGGGAAGCCCCCTCTGGTCGTCCTACTCAGCGAAATTCTGAAAGGTCTCGGAGTTGGAATCGCCATTGTTCTTGGACTTCACAAGCTCGACACCAGTCTCAAGACTGTTGATCAGATCGAGCGTCTGACGGGAATCGCTGTAGCTGCTGCCATTCCCCAGGTGGGCGAGGCCTCTACCTCTAGGTTTGGATTCCTCTCCAAGGAACAGTACCAGCAGCTACAGTCGTCTTGGAAAAATGCCGTTCTCACCCTTCGTGACAAGACCCGCCCTCTTGCTGCACGGCTTGCCGAGTTGCAAACCATCCTGAGCCCCTCCTTGGGCATGATCGGTCATCCGCATATGGCAACAGCCCTCCCTCAGGGGGGTGAGTTAATCGTCAAGGAGGATCGCAGCGGTCTTGTCGCAGAGTCCTTCCGTTCTCTGCGAGCAACGATAGCCACGAATGCTCTGGTCGAGAAGCAGCGCTCCTTCCTCATTACCAGTGCTCTCCCTTCGGAGGGCAAATCCTTCTGTAGCTCCAACTTTGCGATCACTCTTGCCCAGCAGGGATTGAAGACACTGCTTGTGGATGCTGATCTGCGGAAGCCATCGATCTCCCGGATGTTCTTCGGCATGAACCGCAAGCCTGGTCTCTCGGAAGTTCTTTTGGGAACTGTGGTGCTGGCTGATGCTGTCAATTCCAGCGGTGTCGAAGGCCTCTCCGTGATGACAGCTGGCGGTCTCTCGTCTAACCCCTCCGAACTTCTTGCCGGCCAGAAATTCAGGGACTTCCTGGCCGATGCCTTGACGAAATATGACAGGGTTGTCGTGGATTCTGCTCCCATCCTTGCAGTCAGCGATACGCTGCTGATTGCACCCTCTACGGACGTTGTGTGCTTGGTTGTTCGTTCCTTCCTGACCCCGCGCAGGATGATTAACCGTGCCTTAAAGACTCTGGGCGATGTGAAGATCAAGCCTGCGGCCCTCATCTTTAACTGCATCCCCACCGGAGTTGGGGCCTATGCTTACTATGCGGGCAAGTACTATGGCTCCTACGGGGGTAAAGGTGTCTATGGAAGTTGAGGAATCGCAAAGTCGAGGGTCGAATTACGAGGGCTAATTACCACAGAAGTTGCCCCGCTTGACTCTCGACTCCCGTCTCTTGATCCACTAAGTTTTTCCTATGCGTATTCTCATTACTGGCGGAGCCGGATTCCTAGGCTCCCATCTTTGCGACCGCCTCATCGAGCAGGGGCATGAAGTCATTTGCCTTGATAATTTCTTCACTGGGCGAAAGGCCAATATCCAGCACCTCCTGGGGAATCCCCGCTTCGAACTCGTTCGCCACGACGTTATTGACCCGTTCAAGTTCGAGGTAGACCGCATCTACAATCTCGCTTGCCCTGCTTCGCCACCGCATTATCAGTACAATCCCATTAAGACCATGAAGACCTCCGTGGTCGGTGCCATCAACTGCCTTGGCCTTGCCAAGCGGGTCAAGGCACGCGTCTTCCAGGCCTCCACCTCCGAGGTCTATGGTGATCCCAATGTTCATCCTCAGCCCGAAGCCTATTGGGGGCACGTGAATCCCATTGGATTGCGCTCCTGCTATGACGAGGGGAAGCGCGCGGCTGAGACGCTCTTCTTTGACTATCATCGCGAGAATGGCGTCGATATTCGTGTCATCCGTATTTTCAATACCTACGGTCCGCGCATGCTCCCCGACGATGGACGCGTCGTCTCCAACTTTATCGTTCAGGCCCTGCAGGGTAAGGATCTCACTGTTTATGGCGAGGGGTCCCAGACCCGCTCCTTCTGCTATGTCGATGATCTCGTCGAGGGATTCATGCGCTTCATGGAGCAGGAGAAGATCGTCGGTCCCATGAACCTCGGCAATCCGGGTGAGTTCACCATGCTCCAGTTGGCAGAACTCGTGCTCAAGAAGGTGGGAGGAAAGTCCAAGATCACCCATCTCCCGCTTCCCTCGGATGACCCGAAACAGCGCCGTCCTGACATCACTCTCGCCAAGGAAACCCTCGGATGGGAACCTAAAGTCCCTCTTGAGCAGGGTATCGAAAAAACGATTTCCTACTTCAGCGAAGCGCTGAAGAAAAGCTGAAAGCTGATGGCTAAAACAGTCTGAATTGGCCAAAATGGCACGCAATGATCTTGAGGTGCGTACAAAGGCATTTGCTCTTGCCGTGATTGACTTGGTGGAACGCATTCCAAAGAATCGTACCGCTGATGCGATTGCCAGGCAGCTTATACGGTCTGGTACTTCTGTCGGGGCAAATTATCGGGAAGCAAATCGGGCTCAATCCAGGGACGACTTCATTCACAAGGTTGCAATCTCAACAAAGGAGGCATCTGAAACCGATTTCTGGCTGGAATTGATAACTGAGTCACCCCACTTAAAAACTTCTGGATCCGAAACCTTGATGCATGAGGCTCGTGAACTTCTGGCCATACTCACAACCATTGGGAGGAATGCAAATTCTACCCGCTAATCTGATCAAATCTCTTTCCTCTTCTTGGCAGTCCTTTTAAAGTTTTCTTTTCTTCCTTTTGAGTTTTCCTAAATATTATTATCTCAACCTTTAGCTTTTAACTTTCAGCTTTTCCTTATGAGTATCTCCATCTGCTGTCTCGGTGCCGGTTATGTCGGCGGTCCCACCATGGCCATGATCGCGGCGAAGTGCCCCGATATCCGCGTCACTGTCTGCGACCCGAATGAAAAGCGTATCGCCGCCTGGAACAGCGACGCACTTCCCGTCTATGAGCCCGGTCTTCAACAGGTTGTTGAGTCAGCACGCGGTAAGAATCTCTTCTTCTCCACCGATGTCCGCAAGGCCATCCGCGAGTCTGACATCATCTTTGTCAGCGTCGGCACACCGACCAAGACCTATGGCGTGGGTGCCGGCCGTGCCGCCGATCTCAAGTACATTGAGGCCGCCGCCCGCATGATCGCCGAGGAGGCCTCGGGATCCAAGATCATCGTCGAGAAGAGCACCATCCCGGTGAAAACCGCCGAGGCCATGCTTACGATTCTTCGATCCAACTCCAAAAACGGAACCTTCCAGGTCCTCTCAAACCCAGAGTTCCTCGCCGAGGGAACGGCCATCGAGGACTTGGAGAATCCAGACCGCGTTCTGATTGGCGGCGAGCAGACGCCCGAGGGGCTTGCTGCCATCGAGAAGGTCGCCTCCATCTATGCCCGATGGATCCCGCGTGAGAAGATCCTTACCACCAACCTCTGGTCCTCCGAGCTCTCCAAGCTCGTTGCCAATGCCTTTCTCGCCCAGCGCATCTCCTCGATCAATTCCATCTCCGCCCTTTGCGAGGCAACCGGTGCCGATGTGGACGAGGTGGCCCGCGCCATCGGAAAGGACTCCCGAATCGGCCCCAAGTTTCTCAAGGCCTCTGTCGGCTACGGGGGTTCCTGCTTCCAGAAGGACATCCTCAATCTTACCTACCTTTGTCAGCACTTCGGCCTTCCCGAGGTCGCGGCCTACTGGGAGAGCGTCGTCAAGATTAACGACTGGCAGAAAACCCGCTTCAGTGGCCGTATCGTCCGGGATCTTTTCAACACCGTCAGCGGCAAGCATATCGGTATCCTTGGCTTTGCGTTCAAGAAGGATACCAACGACACCCGTGAGACTGCCGCCATCGCCGTCTGCCGCGACCTTCTTGCCGAGGGAGCCAAAGTCCATGTTTATGACCCGCAGGTCAGCGAGGAGCAGATCCGCACAGATGTTCTTGGTTCGGGAACCAATCCTAACCTTGTGGTCGTCACGGGTGCCCATGAAGCCTGTGAGGGAGCACATGCCGTTGCCGTGCTCACCGAGTGGGATGAGTTCAAGGACCTCGACTTCCAGAAAATCCACACTGGCATGCTCAAACCTGCCTTCCTCTTCGACGGTCGCAATATCCTACCTCATGCCAAACTCAAGGAAATCGGCTTCCGCGTCTTTGCAATCGGAAAGACGATCTAAGGAAAATCTGAAGGATAAAAAGTAAAAGTGGAAGCATGGGTAGGGTGGGATAAAAAAGGTGTTAAAAGCCTAGTCATGCGGGTTCCGCTGGTGATGCGGAATCCTCGTCAATTTCAGCAGGCCAAAGGACTCCAGTTAAGGGCAACCGGAAATTAATTAAAAGGCCCTAGCACCAGTTGACCACTCGCTTCACCCCTTGAACAGGGCTTCGTCATCCCTGTTCATTTTTAATTGAACAAATCGCTTGTTCGATTATTTTTGCACAGGTCGGCCGACCGCTTTCCCTGAGCACCAAGCCCCGCCAGTCATACTTCCCGCTGGTAAAACCCCTCCAGGTTGCGAAGGGCGGCAGCATTTACAGACCGAGGTGTTTGAACCACCGAGGGTGACAGCCGAGTACCATCCGAGTGGACTGCAAAGCAAAGCCGGCAGTGCAAAGGCATGAAACTCAGCGCAGGCGCTGCGTTTAGACCAATCGAGAGATCACTCATGCAAGCTCGCTTGCAGAGATGATCCATCGCGCGGTCAGCTCCGTATCACGGAGCCCATGCCGGTTCGCCCCTTTCGCCTTGGTTTCCGCCTCTGCATTACTCTCGGGACACGGGGCTCGGTGGTTAAAATTCCTGATCCCTAATCCCCCATCCTTCATTTTCTCAGCTCCCACGTTGTTTTAGTCTAACAGTCTTCACTCTAAAATCCTCATCTTCCCCTTTGCCCTCCGCGCCTTCCCAGCACCTCACCCCCTTCCAGAGGGAATCCATCGACCTCTTCGTCGGGGCCTTTGCCGTCCTCTCTCTGCCGCGCTCCCTGGGGGAAATCTACGGCCTCCTCTACAGCAGCGAGGAACCCCTGGCCTTCGACGACCTCGTCACCCACCTCGACCTGAGCAAAGGCTCCGTCAGCGAGGGACTCCGCGTGCTCCGCTCCCTTGGCGCCGTGAACCTCGTCCCCGTCGACGGCTCCCGCAAGGACCACTTCACCGCCGAGATCAGCCTCCGCCGACTCGCGGGCGGCTACCTCCGGGACCGCATCGAGCCCTACCTCAGGGGAGGGGAGACACGGATCGAATCCCTTCGGAAGGTACGCGACAGCCACGCCTCCCGGAACGACTTCCAGGAAAAGCGGATCAACCAACTCCTCTCCTGGCACCGCTTCTTCAGCAAAGTGCTCCCCGTCTTCAAGACACTCGCCGGGAAGTTTTGAGAAGAGCAGCAAAGTCCTCCATATATAAAAACGATATAAATAAAGTAATGTTTAAGGCATTCATTTGTCACGTCCGGGTTCTTTGATCCCTTGTTGACAGATCTTAAACCTAGACCTATTTTCTGACCATGAAGCTAGTCAATGTTTCCCAAGCCAAAGCTCAGCTCAGCTCCTTAATCGAGGCAGCCGAATTGGGCGAGCAGGTTCTCATCATGCGTGGCTCGCGACCTGCAGTAACTCTTATGAGAGTCACTGAGGAGGACCTGAGCTTTCACCCCGAGGTTCCAGTTAATGCCTTGAACGATTTTGAGGCTGAGATCGAGCAGGAGAGGAGAGAGGCCAAACTGCTCCAGCTTGGAGCCATCGAATCCGAAGCTGCTTCCCAATTGAAGACTTGGTAAAGAATGCCTGGGCATAGACCAATCTTTGCGGTCACCAGATTCAGAAAGACCTGGCGGACACTATCCGCGAAACAGCGACTGCAGATTATCGAGATCATCATTGCCCTACCCGAACTCATGGGTAATCCCCATGCCCATTCCGGATATGGATTTCGCAGACTGCACGGCAGCGCGTTTCACGAGGCTCGATTGGATCTCAGGTGGAGATTGCTTATGAGAATCAACGAAGAGGAAATCATTCTCTTTGATGTGATGAACCACGATCAGATCCGCAGACTCTGATCCTGGGTTTAACGCCACTTCCTCCCGGAAGCGGTGGCGCCCTTTCAATGATGGCTTGGTTCACATTAATACTTTTCCACCTTCGAACCTTTTACTTTTCTACATTTCCCCCGCAGTCCCCATCTCCCATGCCCTTTTTAAGAGTCGAAGAGTCTTCAGCCTAACCCTCTAACAAATGCCCAAAAAAATCCTTGTTACCGGAGGAGCGGGATTCATCGGATCCCATGTGGTCCGTGCATTGCTGGCCGAGGGCCATGAAGTCACAGTGATCGACGATTTTAATGACTTCTACGACCCAGCGATCAAGCGGGCCAACGTCGCATCCTTCAGTGGCTCATTTGAAGTCGCCGAGCTCGACCTGCGCGAGTGGGAGCCAGTGCGTGAACTCTTTGCGCGGGTCAGGCCCGATGCCGTGATTCATCTTGCAGCGCGTGCCGGAGTACGCCCCTCCATCCTGGATCCCAAGCTCTACATCGACACGAACATCACCGGTACCTTCCATGTCTTGGAAGCCGCCCGCCTGACTGACTGCCGGAAAGTCCTCTTTGCCTCCAGTTCCTCAGTCTACGGACTCTCCAAGACCGTGCCCTTCCGAGAGGATCAGGCTCTCCTACAGACCCTCTCCCCCTACGCCGCGACCAAGATCGCCGGAGAGCAACTCTGCGGAAACTTTGTGAACCTCCACGGCATGAGGATCGCCTGCCTACGCTTCTTCACCGTCTATGGGCCGGGACAGCGCCCCGATCTTGCGATCCACAGCTTCACCCGCGCCATCGATCATGGTCATCCGATCAAGCAGTTCGGCGACGGCACCACGCGTCGTGACTACACCTACATCGACGACATCGTCCAAGGAGTGATGGGGGCACTTAGCTTCATCGAGGGTGAGGGATCACTCTTCGAGATTTTCAATCTGGGCGAGAACGAGACCATCACGCTGACCCAGCTCATTACCGCGATCGAGGATGCGTTGGGAAAGAAAGCCGTGATAGAGCACCATCCAGAGCAAAAGGGGGATATGCCCCTCACGTCTGCGGATATTACCAAGGCTCGCCAACTTCTCGGCTACGCACCCCATACCCCGATCCGAGAGGGCATACCCAAGTTCGTCGCGTGGTATCGGGAAATGAATTCCAGATAAGGTTTCGCACCTATTAGCAAACGGTCTTGCGATTTCGCCAATTTCCTAGCTGCTAGCTCCTAACGCCGAAGTTGAAACACCGCCTTGTTCATCTTGATTGCCTGCGTGGGTTGGCGGCTTTGCTCGTTGTGGTGGAGCATCTCAGGGCATTTCTTTTTGTTCCGTTTGCCCAGTTGAAAGCCCCGGGAATCTTGGCCAAGGGATTCTACCTCGTCACCGGGCTTGGCCATCAGGCCGTCATGATCTTCTTTGTGCTGAGCGGTTACCTCGTCGGGGGGAGCGTGATTACGGCACTGCAAACCGGCAAATGGTCGTGGAAAGAGTATCTGCTACGACGCATGACCCGCCTCTGGGTCGTCCTAATCCCGGCGCTTCTGCTGACGCTCCTTTGGGACAAGCTGGGATATGCCCACGCTCCCACCGGATATGAGGGGGCCTATCGGGAGATCTACAACTCAGGCCCCACTCCAGCTGGCCCGGCGGACTGGAGCCTTGCCTCGTTTTTTGGGAATCTCTTTTTCCTTCAGACCATCCTCGTGCACTGCTTCGGAACGAATAGCCCGCTCTGGAGCCTTGCTAATGAATTCTGGTACTACCTGCTCTTTCCACTGGGACTGGCCATCTTCGTTGCAGGGAAATGGAGAGATCGGGTGATAGCCCTCATTCTTGTGGCGGGTATCGTTTCCTTCCTACCTAAGTCGATTCTCTTGGGAGGAGTGATTTGGTTGCTCGGGGCTGGAGTTTTCTTCCTGATCCGTAAGGACTCGATCAGGACTATTGCAAACCATCCCGTTCTGTTGATTCTGGGACTTCTTCTGACGATTGGGACTCTCCTGGCCAGCAGAACTGGACACATGGGGGAGGGGGCAGATCTGGCGATTGGAGTTGGCTGTGCGGTCCTCGTTGCAGGATTAGCATCGAGAGTTTCATCAAGCCACCTCTATGGAATGATCTCAGCCGGGATGTCCGAGATCTCCTACACCCTCTACTTGGTGCACTTTCCGCTGTTGGCCTATCTGTTTTTTGTCCTGTTTCAGGGTCGGCAGGTAACTCCGACTCCGATGACCTCTCTCTGGTTCATAGGAGGGCTTGGACTGACGATTGTCTACTCCGTAGTCATCTGGTGGCTCTTTGAGCGGAACACAGATAGGTTCAGAAAATATTTTAATCAGAAATCTATTAAATAATGGAAAATAAAATACAAGATAGACTGATTCATCTCGATTCATTAAGAGGAATTGCTGCAGTAACAGTAGCATTGCACCACTCTATTTTATGCATTAACGGTATAAGCCATCAAGGACATCAGTTAGGAGCTTTATTAGGAAGTTCTCCTGTTATATTCTTTTTTTTATTGAGTGGATTTGTTTTAAGCAAATCTTTACTCAAAAATGATGGATTATCACTTACTTCAATAGTACGTTACTATATAAGGAGGATATTTAGGCTATATCCAGCAGTTTTAATAGCAATATTTATCAGCGCTTTATTGGCAAAGTATTATGCAAATTGTACAGATTATACAATAGCTGGAGATTGGCTTAAAAAATCAATAAATAACGCTCAGCAAGTTGGCGGTTTTAAATCATATATAAATGAACTGATTTTGATAAATACCAATCTAGACAATCCTCTTTGGACTATCAAAGTCGAGTTTGTTTGCTCCTTTATATTTCCCTTTTTATTGCTTATAGTTAACAAAAACAAAAACCTAAAAACTCCTTTTTTTTGCATTCTTTCAGTTGCTCTCTACTACTCTTCAAGCTTAGGAAATTATTACTGGGAATATATATTTATTTTTTATTTAGGATATTTGGTGTTTGAATCATCGAAATTCCTTAAAACAATTCCATCTTCGGCTACTCTTTGCCTGCTAAGTATAGGATTCATGCTATTATTATTTACTATACTTAGTGGATTTATGTATGTAACGGCAGCTATAATATTAGCGGGAATCCTGTCCGTACTAGTCCCCTGTAATTCAAAATATATTAAAAACCTTCTTCTTAGCCGTCCAATTGAATACTTAGGGAGAATATCTTTCAGCTTTTACCTTTTAAACGTTCCTTTTACACTCCTTGTTTTTTCTCTATGTAAAAAATATTACCCATCAGTCCTTGTGAATAATCATCCTATTATTTCTGCATTAATGATTTTTGTATCTTCTTTTATTCTAACAATAGTTGCGGCCTCATTGTCTTTTTTTATAGTTGAGGATAAATTTAATAAAATTGGTCATAGTTTTTCTAAACAAATGTCATTATAAAAATATGTTAAAATCATTTATTGGAATATTGTATCGTTGCTACCAACTCGCCTTACCGTATGGTCGGATAAAGCTTTTCACTGTCCTTTCATTTATCTTTTTTAACGGATTTCTCCAACTTATTGGTGTTACTTCAATTTTTCCATTCTTTGCTTTAGCTGCTGATCCTGATCGTATACGTAATTCACATCTAGGTTCTTATTTTATAAATCTATTGCCACCATTATCAACTAATAATCTACTTGTAATTGCTGGATCCTTTTCTATTTTAATGCTTGTAGTTGCAAGCTTTGGCAGCATTGCAAGTGAGGTCATAAGAATTCGTTATGCTTATGGCTTTTGCCATTGGTTAAGAAATGAACTATTTAAATCTTACAGTAGTAGACCATATGTCTTTTTTTTAAAGCGAAATACAACAGACCTCTATCAACGGTTGTGGGATATTCAAACTTTTATCTATAGTGTACTTTTACCCTTGGGGGAGATCATTACTCGTCTTGTCATGGTCATCCTTCTAGTTGGCGCGGTATTTTTAGTGCAACCCTGGGTCGCAATCGGTGCTCTGGTTGTTCTTGGTGGATTTTATCTGATTGTTTTTCTATGGCTGCGGCCCAGAGCTCGTGCAATTGGAGATGGTTTACAGCATCATAATGCCGGATTTGCTAAAAACTCATATCAATTTCTCCATGGAATTAAAACGGTTCTTGTTCACGGAAAACGCAAGTATTTCATGCAGGAGGCGCTCATCCATTCTTTGGAAATAGGTAAACTTCAGTCACTTATACCAATTTACAGCAATGGCCCAAGATATATGATCGAACCCATTGCGTTTGGCGGATTGGTTTCTATCGTCATTATCCTAGCACTTCGCGGGAGACCCTTCTCGGACATTCTGCCGAATCTCTCGGTGATGGCCTTAGCAGCCCTTCGTCTTCTTCCAACCCTACAACTTTTGTATGGTCAATTAGTTACAGTTGCAACAAATAACTATACATTAAAACAAATAGAGGAGGAAATTTTCAAAATTGAAGACGAGTCTAGGGATTTTCAGAATAATTCAAATGAATTAAACACTATCTCTTTTAGCAAAGAAATTAGAGTGGATAAAGTAATGTTTAAATACTCTGAAGAAGTTGACCCAATACTTAAAGACTTTACTATTACGATTTCTAAAAATGAATCTATTGGAATTACTGGTCCATCTGGTTCCGGAAAATCAACTTTAGTAGATTTGCTTTTGGGCCTTCACTCTCCAAGTGAAGGACAGATACTAATTGACAATTCTGTTCTATGTTCAAACAACATTGATTCATGGAGAAAAATGATAGGATATGTACCCCAAGACATTTATCTTTTGGATGATACAGTTGAGGCCAATATAGCCTTCGGAATTCCTTTGGAAAAAGTAGATCCGGATGCGCTCAGAAATGCGGCACAGGGAGCTCAGATCTTGGAATTTATTGAGAAGGATTTGCCTCATGGCTTCAAAACCTTGGTCGGTGAGCGTGGAGTGCGACTCTCAGGAGGACAGCGTCAGCGAATAGGATTAGCTCGAGCTCTTTACCACAGACCACAAGTACTTATTCTTGATGAGGCTACCAGTGCCCTTGATCATCAAACCGAGTTGGCAGTTATGCAGACAATTTATGAACTACAAGGAAAACTTACTATCATTGCGGTAGCTCATCGCTTAAGCACACTTGAGAGGGCTGATCGAATCATTCAACTTGGATAGGATATTTACATGATGATTCATATCACATCAGCTTCAAATGAGAGATATGCACCTGGTTTAATTGTCGCAATTTCCTCATCGCTCTATTATTTAGATAAAAACATTGAAGTTACTGTACATATACTTAATAGCGGCCTCTCTAAAAAATCTATTCAAAAGCTGGAGGATGTTTGTAATAAGACTCACCCAAAATGTACTCTGATTATAATCGATTTTAACGATTGTGTTTTTGCTGGAGCAACTCTTGGCCCTGGCAACTCTTATCTTACTTATGCTAGACTTTTAATTGCATCATTGGTAAATTCAGATAAAGTTATATATTTAGATTGTGATGTTTTAGTTATTAGAGATTTGCTTGAAATCTGGCAAATGGACATGGAAGGTAAAACTATACTAGCTGCTCCTAACTATCCTCCAACAAAGTTAGGAGATGACTGCCCTTTTCAAATTTCAGAATCTGAAAATAAACTTCTATACATTAACTGTGGCGTTTTATTAATTAATCTGAGTGATGTAAGAAAATCAAATTCTGAAAGGAAACTGATTGATCTTGCTCTGAAATATAAATGCAATTATTGGGATCAAACAGTTATTAACTATTTTTATAGGCACAACATTAAGTTGTTAGCTGAATGCTGGAATTGGCAGGATGAAAATATCGTTTTAAACAAAAATATTATTAGCGGAATTCTACATTATTCCATGAAGCGAAAACCATGGTTGTATTTTAATTCTACTCTTAAGGATAGACTCTGGCACTTTCATCATAATAAACTTATTGGGAACTATTTTTTATTTGCAGTTCAAAACTACAATTGGCTTGATACCATCAAAGAGCTCAAAAAATATATTATCAGAAGATATTCAATCTTTAGAAAACTCTATTTGTCTTATCTATCTGTTAAAGATGGAAATCTCCACAATAGGCATGCTGAATATTATAAAAACTCTGATATTACATTGATGGAATCCAATCTATTTAAGTCATATAAACTGCAGTGCAAGTAGTTTTAACTTCTCATGAACATCGTCCTCACCATCTGTTCCTCCAACTACTTGGCTCACGCCAAGACGCTGGGGGATTCAGTTCTCGATCAGAATCCCGACTTTAAGTTCGTGATCGGTCTTGTCGACCGATTCCCTTCAGATCTGGATCCGGAGTATTGCAGTCGATTCGAGGTGATTCCTGTCGAGGAGCTTAAGTTGGCGGAGTTCGCTGATATGGCAGCCAAGTACAACATCGTGGAGCTGAACACCGCGGTGAAGCCCTTCTATATGGCGCACCTTTATGAGCGAGATCACGCCGTAGCCACGGTGACTTATCTGGATCCCGATATGATGGTCTACTCCAGCTTTGATGGCCTCCTGAAAACTCTGGAGCAGAACAATATCGTCCTCACGCCACATAGCTGCACCTACGATGATTCACCGGAAAATATCCATTACGAGCAAGTGATGCTCTATGCCGGTGTTTACAATCTGGGGTTTATCGCCACACGTCGATCGGCGGTGACGCTGGCCTTTCTGCAATGGTGGAAAATCCGGCTGAAAGACCATTGCTTTTACCGTGCCGGAGTCGCCGGAGCGTTCTTTGATCAATTATGGACGGGCTTGGCCCCAGTCTACTTTGACGGGGTCTATGTGGAGAAGGATCCAGGCTACAATTTCTGCTACTGGAACCACTTTGAGCGGAGGTTGGAGAATCATGGGGGTAAGTATCTAGTCAATGGATCGCATGATCTCGTCTTCGTGCATTACAGTGGATACAAACCAGAGCGACCTGAAGTCTCTGTGACTCGTCCTGAGGAGCCGATTGAATCCTTTGAGAATCGGACTGACCTGCGGCCCATCTACGACGAATATCGGAGGCGCCTCCTTGAGCGAGGATATCCGGAAGTCAAAAAAATCCGCTGGCACTTTGCTCCGCCTGAACGAAGGGACCCCTTCCGAGGGATCAAAAAAGTTCTCAAGGGGAGCGTCGATTTCGTGATTCGGACACTTCCCTTATCTGCCAAGACCAGATTGAAACGGTTCGCACTTTTTGCGGTCCAATCACTCGATCAATAACATCACCATGAAAATCGGCATTGTCTCAACAGTGGGAGGTTATTCGTGGGCGGGTAGCGAGGAGATGTGGAAGCTCATGGCCGTCGAGGCACTCAAGGAAGGGGACTCGGTTGCAGCATTCCTGCAATATCCGATCTCGGAATCGGAAGAACTGGATGATTTCCGTGCGGGGGGTGGTGTGATCATCCCGTATCAATCGCTCAATTGGATCCAGAGACGTCTTTCTGAAAAAGGGTGGTATTCAAGGTTTCAGTCCGTCGATCGTTGGAAGCCGGACGTCCTTTGCATCTCACTGGGAGTTCCCTGCGATCTTTTTGCGCAACGAGACATTCTTGCGCTGGCGCAGAAAATGAATGTGCCGCAGATCTACATTCTTCAATGCAATGCGGAGGCAATCCTTAAGGGAGATCAGATGAGAAGAGCCCTCCTCCCTCTTTACCGGAATGCCGCCAAGATCATCTGTGTCTCTGAGGGGAATCGAGAGATGCTGGAAAGACAGTTGGCGACGGATCTTCCCAATGCCGTTGTGATTGCGAATCCCATTAGGGAGCGTCTCGAGAAACCGTTAGCTTGGCCGGATGAGTCCCGCGGAATCAGGTTTGCGACCGTTGCCAGATACGAGACCGAGTGCAAGGCTCAGGACCTGATTCTTAAGACCCTTTCATCACAGCTCTGGAAAGAGCGGGATTGGCATTACAATCTTTTCGGTGGTGGTCCCGATGAGTCATATCTCCGCGATCTGATCCGATATTACGGATTGGAGGAAAAGGTATCGATCCGAGGTTATGAACGTGATCTGAAAAAAATCTGGGGTGAGCATCATCTCCATCTTCTCGTATCAAGGGCGGAAGGATTGACCTTGGCTCTCGAGGAATCGATGTGTTGCGGTCGCCCGGCCCTGATCAATCATGCGGGAGGTAATCATGAACTCGTTCGTGATGGGATCGATGGGTTTCTCTCTCCGGGACTCGATAGCGACTCGTTGAATAAAACCCTGGAGATGGCATGGTCGCGGAAGAATGACTGGAACCAGATGGGTATCTCTGCTCATGAGCGAGTCAAGGACTGGGTACCCGAGGAGTTGGGAAAACACCTTGTCTCAACCATCAAAAATTCACTCTAATGAGCCTCTCAGTCGCCCATTTCTCAACCTTGCTAGCCGGTGGCTCCGGCATCGCGGCCCAACGACTCCATCGCGGGTTATTGGGTCTGGGAGCTGATAGCCATCTTGTCTACGGAGATGGATCGACATCGGATCCCACCTGCAGGGGTGCTTATGAGAATCAGTCCTTTGTCCGTCGAAATCTCGCTGCGATTCGGACGAGCATCCAGAACAGGAAGACCTCGGAGGGAGGGTTTGTCACGGGGCCGGGGTGGATCCGTCCCACACCTCTGCACGATACGGGACTCCAGCCTGATATCGTGAACCTGCATTGGGTGGCAAGGTGGCTAGATCTCCCAAGTTTCTTTCACTCGTTGCCACAGAATCAACCTGTGGTCTGGTCGATTCATGACCTGATTCCGATCACCGGGGGATGTCATTATCCGAAGGAGTGCGATCACTTCAGCAAGGAATGCGGCAACTGTCCCCAGCAGAAGAGTCCTCATGCCCGTGATGCCACGCATAAGAATTTCCGAATTAAGAAGGGGCTCTATGAGGGGTCGAATCTCCATTTTGTGGGGAATAGCACTTGGACGACGGAGCAAATCCACCGTTCCGCACTTGGAAAGTATGCCAAATCCATCACGACGATCCCACTCGGCCTCGATCCCTCGCAGTATGCGGTCATCGATAAATCAGTTGCCCGGCAGGCCCTGCAGATCCCCGAGGGAAAGTTTGTGATCGGTTTCGCCTGTTCCGATTTCCATGAAAAACGAAAAGGAGCTGATCTGCTGTTGAAGGCTTTGGAGTCCCTTCCAAGTGACAACATCCTGCTCTTGATCTTCGGTTCCGGGAAATGGCCTCAGAATGCTGGCCGCTATCAGACGATCTCGATGGGGAGTATCGGATCACCCAGGTTTCAATCCCTCTACTACAGCGCCCTCGATGTCTTTGTGATGCCGAGCTTAGTCGAGACGTTCGGTCTCGTTGCCTTGGAAGCCATGGCCTGTGGTACTCCGGTGGCTGCCTACACGGCAGGCGGATTGGCTGATGTCGTGGAGGATGGAGTTGATGGATTGATGGAGCGGGAGGTAGGAAGTGTTTCAGGCTTAGTACGGATGCTAACCTGGATGATGGAGCACCCCTCGGAACGAGAGGCTATGGGAAGGATGGCGAGAAAGTCTGTGGAGGAGAAATTCAGCTCTGCCCTGATGGCGAGTCGTTATCTGGATTTGTATCAATCGCTGAAAAATCCCCCCCTCTAAGCACTGGGGATTCAAGCGAATCGAATCATGAACATCGTCTTCTGTGCTGATCGCAGGGTACTCCCGGGACTGCATGTGGCTCTTTACTCTGTCCTGGAGCGCTACGAGGGCAAATCTCGTCCGGACTTCACGGTTTTCAGCGATGATTTGGATGAGGCTGATCAGAGATTGCTCGCAAAGAGCCTTGATCCTCTGAGGAAGCCCTATGGGCTTGAGATTCGCAGAGTCGATGCCGGTCTCTTTGCTGGATTTCCTCAACTGAACGGAAGCTGGGCGACCTACTATCGTCTCCTGATTCCCTCGATGCTGGATGTAAATCGCTTTCTCTATCTGGATGCCGATATCCTCTGTGATCTGGATGTCTCTCAGTTGGAGAATCTCGATATGGGAGAGGCGCCGGCTGGGTTTGTCTCGGAGGCTCCGCTCTCAGGATGCGCTGATCGTGATGTTGCAAAATTGCTCGGAGCAAGCCCGCATGAACCTTACTTCAACGCCGGCATCATGTTGGTGAATGCTACTGAATGGCGTCGCCAGTTGATTACTGAGCAGGCCACTGATTTTCTGCAAAAACATCACCCACCGTATCATGATCAGTCGGCGTTGAATTTTGTCCTCCATCGGAAGGCATACCAACTCGATGAGCGATTCAACACGATCGTCAACATGCGCAAGCACTGGCCGGCACTGAAAGCGCCCGTGGGTTCGCTCAACCGTCTCCTTCACTTCGTGGAGTATCCCAAGCCCTGGGATCTCGGCGCCGAATTTCTCCATCCCCAATATGACATGTGGAGGAGTGTGCTGCGCAAGACGGCTACGAGGGATTTCCGATCGTGGCAGAAAACTCCTGCGAGGAGGTTGCCGATGACGGCCAAGGCAAAGGTCGGCTATCAGAAAGCTATCAAAGACAGGCTTCTTTTCACCGGATACACCAAGGGATGGTTCTCCAAGGTCAAAGGAATATGATGACGGTCTCTATCATGATCACGACCAAGAACAGGTCGGTTGATCTCAAAAAGACCCTGAATGTTCTTAAGGGATTGTATCCTCAGCCGTTGGAAGTTCTGATCACGGCGGATGGGTGCTCCGATGACACGGTGGAGATGGTGAAGAGAGAATTGCCATCTGCCAGATTGATCATCAATGAAGTCGGAATGGGGTCAATTGCCTCGCGTGATCGGATGGTGCGTGAGGCAAAGGGTGATCTGATCCTGGCACTTGATGACGATAGCTATCCCGAGCAAATCGATGCGCTGGCCCATCTGAGCCACTACTTCGAGGAAAATCCCAAACTCGCGGTCATGGGTATCCCTCAACGTACAGATGAATATCCCGAGTCGTTGACTCAAACTGACTTTGGATCACCTCGGATGATTCGATCCTTTACGAGTTCAGGCGCTGTTCTTAGGAAGTCGATTTACCTCACGCTTCCTGGCTTCGCGCATGAGTTTTTCCACATGTATGAGGAGCCAGACTACACACTCCAGTGTGTGGCGGCGGGCTACGAAGTGATCTTCATGCCGGACGCCCCCTCGATTCGACACCACTGGACCGGATCCGGGCGCAGTGAAGTGCGTAATCATCAGCGGCATGGCCGCAATGAATTCTGGAGCACGGTGATGCGCTGTCCGATGCCCTATCTACTGCCTGTCGCTGCCTATAGGATCTATCGGCAGCTAGGATATGCTTGGTCGCGTGGAATGGACTGGGTAATCCGTGAGCCGCTCTGGTGGTTTGCTGCAGTCGGGGGGCTACCCCGAGCCCTTCGCAGCAGGAAACCCGTCTCTTGGGCGGGATATCGAAAATGGCTCAGCCTGAAGTGAAAAAATTTACCCAATTCATTTCGCTCTCCATAGTCGCCACGGCGTCACTCTCCGCCGAGACGATCAACATTGTGGAGAAAGGAGCCAAGGGGGATTTGCTCCCTTTCAAGGCAAGCACGGAGGCTGGATCCGAAACGATAAGTTCGGAGTCGCTCCTATTTTCAAAAACCGATCTCGGCAAGGTGGTCGAGCTCACCGGTGCTGGAGTTCCTACCTCCGGAGGTCATCATCAAGATCTCGTGGCTAAAATAGTCGCAATTTCCGGCGACCATATGGTCCGGATCAGACCAGCTCCTGGGGCTGCCCTAGCCGACGCAAAGGGTGTCTATGGGACAGACAATGCCCCAACATTTTCCAAGGTGCTGAATGGGTGCAGGGGGAGCAATAACCTAATCCAGGTGCCAGCCGGAAACTACCTCCTCGTTGCTCCCGCCCATTTTAACCAAGATATCGCCCCCATAGAAGGGGCTGTGGTGATTCAACGAGGTGGCTTTCAACTTGTCGGTGAGGGGAAGGATCGGACGATTCTGACCGATTGTGGTGCCTGGCAGTTAGGTCAGGGGAATCGTGCTTATCGGGGTTTTTTGTTGGTATGCAGGGGACCCGTTTCCAACGATTATCCCATTCTTCTCAAGGATCTGACTCTGGATGGAGGAGTGTCCCAAGGGAACACGACCAACCATGGATTCCCGGCCAGTGCCATCGACGGAACGGGTTGGGATCTCATCCACTCAGCAGTGGTGGATATGGGCCCGCCGCCTCTGAATTCCAACAAGACTTTCTCCAAGGTGCGTTTCACCCATTGGAGGGGAGAGGAGGTCAAAAGCGTCTGCGCGAACTGGGATGGATTCATCAAAATCCAAAATTGTGAGTTCACCGATGGTAATGCCTCGGGATTCAACTTTAGCTTTTCGCACGAGATCACGGGATGCTTGTTCTCGAATCTCTTCCTCATCAGTGAGTTCTATCAGGCCTATCACAAGCATCCGTGTTTGTTTGAATCCAACACGGCTACAGCCCTGACAAGTGGCGGCATGGCCATTAATGGGGGAACAGGAACGAATCCTCCCTATTACATCCAGAACAACGACTTCACCTTCGCTGCCACTGGGGGCAACGGAATCATGACCTGTCCCGCTGACAACCTCTTCATTCGGAACAATCAGTTCCACTGTGCCCAGTTCAACAACGCAATTGCCATCGGATGCGCGGGGTATCAAGGAAGCTTCTGGAATAGCAATATCGTCATCGCTGGGAATACCTTTACCGGCCCTCGCAACGTCATCCAACTCGAAGGAAGTGGGCAAAACAGATCGGAGGCCGTCTGTGTCGTCAGCAACACAAGCTCTGGTCCAGCGCTTCAGGTTTTTCTTGGAGGCTACACGAATTCCTCTGCATCGAGGGTGGTGGTATCAGGGAACAAATGCCTCGCCTCGAACACGATGTTTCTCGGTGGGTATTCCCCTCAGTATGCCCTGATCCTCACGAATAATGAGTATCATCCCTTCCAGGATGATGATGGGGTCGGGAAGACCAACGTAATTTCGGTAGCCTCTGGCCCATTGCATCAGACGGTCTACACCCGCCCGAATTCCGTCTATGTACTGGATGATTCCTCTCCTTCGTCGATTCCTTATGGAGCGCAGCTTGTGATTGATAATTCCGCCAATCATTTGGGTCTCGGCTATATGCTTTACCCATCCAGCAGAAAGCATATAAAGCCTTTTTCAGTCAAAAACGGCGAGGTGCTGAGCTTTTATTGGAACTCATCGAAATGGTCGACCAATAGGGTGAAGCCGGATCTCTCTCTTCTCAAAAATGTCACTCTCTGATCAGCATCGCAGAGACTTCTCCATATCCCATGGAGAGTTGAAGGTAGTCGTTGCCCAAAAAGGGGCCAGAGAACACTTCCTGGCTGCAAGGGCCCTGTATCGGCTTGGAGCGCTGGCATGTCTGTTAGTAGATTGGTATGCGCCAAAGGGATGGCTGGGCAAGCTTGTGGGATTTGCCGCACAGCATCTTGGAGCAAGGGGGCGAGCCGCTATGGCTGCCAAGGCAGAGGACATTCCTGATAATCTTGTGAAGGTCAATTGGCTCAATGGACTGATGGGTAAATGGAGGCAGCGGTCAGGGCGATTCAGAGCCTCCTCTCAGGAAAGGGCTCTGGTTGCGGACATCGCCTTCACCAAGGCAGTCTCTTGCACACGATTGCCACACCATAACGTCTTCTTTGGCTACTCTTACATGAGTCTTGAGATGCTTGAGATTGAGAAACGGAAGGATGTATTGACCATTCTCGATCAGATTGATCCGGGACCGGTCGAGTTCAGGCTGGTTGCCGAGGAGATGGCGAAATATCCCGAACTCGCAGGACCTCCGGCCCCCTATCCCAGTGCCTATTATGACCGACTCAAGCAGGAGTGGAATCTGGCAGATGTGATCGTCGTGAATTCGGAATGGAGTCGAGATGCATTGATCTCTGAAGGGGTGCCGGCTGAAAAAATCGATATTCTGCCTCTCTCCTATGAGGGCGATCCGAGCTGTGACGAGGGAATATCCAAAGCATCAGATCAAAACTCGGGGAAAGCTCTGCGGGGGCTTTGGCTTGGCCAAGTCAATGTCCGAAAGGGAATTCATTACCTGATCGAGGCGGCCAGGATGCTGGAGGGACATGATATCCACTTTGATATCGTGGGGCCGATCGGGATCGCTCGTGAGATTGTGGATTCAGCTCCTTCGAACATGACCTTCTGTGGATCAGTCAGCAGGGATCTTGCTGCAGACTACTATCGTAAAGCCGATGTGTTTGTGCTCCCGACGCTTTCCGATGGATTTGCCATCACTCAGTTAGAAGCCATGGCTTGCGGTCTGCCGGTGATCACAACTCCCCATTGCGGCAAGGTGGTCACGGAGGGAAAAACGGGCTTTATCGTTCCGGCCCGAGATGCCAAATCACTCGCAGAGGCCGTGATGCGTTTTTGCCAAGACAGAGCACTGGCGTTCAGGATGAGCGATGAGTGTCGTGCCTCAGTGAAGAAATTCTCGATCGACGCTTATGGAGAGCGTTTAATGGAAATAATTAATTCACATAATTCAAATATCATAATATAATAGACATGATAAAAAACGAAATTCGCCCACTAACTGGAATCCGTGGTCTGGCGGCTATATGGGTAGTACTCTTTCATTTTAAGAATGATCTACTTTCGTTGTTACCCTCATTAAGTTTATTTAACCCTCTCATTGATCAAGGTGCCTATGGAGTAGATATCTTTTTCGTATTGTCGGGATTTGTAATTTCAAGCGTATATAATATTGAAAATCATAATTTGACGTTAGTTAAATATAAAAGATTTCTAACTAATAGAATAGCAAGAATATATCCCAATTATATTTTCTGCTTTGTTTTATTATTTATTCTAATCTTTGGTGATCGTTTTTTAGGAAATCATATAAACGGAGTTAAGCATGTAACAAATTCGTTGGATTATCCAATATCAGGAATCATATGGCATCTCTCAATGCTCCAAGCCTGGCCATTTATACCAGCGAAATGGGATAACTGGAATACTCCAGCTTGGTCAGTAAGTGCCGAGTGGTTTGCATATTTGATTATATTCCCTTTTTCGGTATGGGTGGCATCAAAATATTATTTCCGCAAGCACTCAATTTTATTAATTATTCTAGTTTTGTTTCTATTTGTAATGATTGGTAATCAATCGTTTGTTAAAACGCACAATTTGTATTTCATTATGCAGGTCTCTGCTGAATATTTGAGTGGATGCCTTGTTTATCTTTATTTTATTCAAAATAAGATTATTGTTATGAAGTTTTCATCCTATCTTGATTTTGTTGTTATTTTATTCATTGGGTTAATTTGGTTTTCTCAATCAATCCCATGCAATCATTATTTAATTCTTTTTGCCGTGCCAGTTATCATTGCATTTTTAACTCAGGAAAACTCATTCTTCTCAAAACTTTTATCAACTCGTTTATTTGGTTATCTTGGGAGAATATCTTATGCTTTATATTTAGTTCATGCCATAGCGCAACGCATGCTGCATGTTGTAGTTCCCACAGGTAAATTCACCTCATCTCCCGCGCTTCTGAAAATCGTAGTAACAATGGGATATTTAATTTTTCCATGTCTGATAGCTGCTGGAATCTATCACTTAGTCGAAGAACCCTCGAGATTGGCGATCCGTAGGTTTTTTAACCCCAGGTCCAAAGTTGGGGTTCCTGGCTAACCTTTGTTTTTTATTGAAGAGGCTGATCATAATTTCGAAATCCACGTGACGAAGAGTTTTCAGTTTATCAACGGCTCCGCCCCCCCCGTCCGGATTGGATATGGAACCACCAGTCTGATGGCTGTTCAAAGTGGGCAAGAGAGATTGCAGCTATTGGAATGTGCCTATGAGGCAGGAATTCGCCATTTCGACACGGCTCCCTACTACGGATATGGAGAAGCGGAAAGAGTCCTTGGAGAGTTTCTCCGTGAAAAAAGGAATCAGGTCACAGTCACCACAAAGTTCGGAATTCAGCCTCCTTCTGTAGTTCGAAACCGCTTCGTGAATCAGTTGGCTAGGAAGATCCTTGGGGTAGCGCCCTCTCTCAGATCCCTTCTTTCCCAAAAAGCGCAGAACCTTTCTAAGACGGGTTCCTTCTCAGCAGAAGCTGCCCGCAAAAGTCTGGAGCAAAGCCTCAAATCGCTCAGAACTGATCGTATCGATCTCTATCTGCTGCACGAACCGTCACTGACTGATGCCGCATCACCGGAGATCCATGATTTCCTCCAGGATGAGGTGCGCCGAGGCACCATTCTGGCCTATGGATGCGGTGGAGAGTTTCCAACGATTCGTGAGATTGCCTTGAATCGCCTGCCTACATCTCAGTGGCTCCAATTTGAGGACAATGTGTTGGCTCCCCACGTTAGGGAAATCAGGGCTTTGGGCCCCAACTGCATTACCTACAGGACTTTTCTCAAAGCATTGCCCGTTGTTTCTGAGTGGCTTTCAGCGAATCCCTCGATTCGTTCCGAGTGGGATATTCAGCTCAATCTGAAACTGATGAACGAAGGAGTGCTCCCGGCGTTGTTACTTGGGCTATCGATGCTGGCTAATGATGAGGGGATCGTCCTTTTCTCAAGTTCCCGATGTGCTCGTATTCGAGATGCGGCGCGTCTGGCTGATGGAAATGTCCTCTCAAAAGAGCAGATTCAGGAGTTCGCAAAACTGATTTCACCTAAAATCAAGGAGTTGTCTCGGCATGCTGATTAGCAACCCCGTTTACCATTAACTCAATCAACAATGATTCTTAGAGAGATCAACCAAGTCGAGGCATCCAACCCTTATCGGATCGTGATCGTCGGGGGAGGAACGCTCGGACTCTATGTGGCTCATGAGCTTGCTCGACGAGGGAAAGAGATTCTCGTGATCGAATCAGGCGCGGAGTCCTTGGGAAACTTTGATCCCGAGACCTACGACTCAATCGGCAAGACTCATGAAGGAATCCGCATCGGCCGATCCAAAAGTCTCGGAGGAACTTCGAACCTCTGGGGTGGACAGCTCGTGGAGTTCCAACCTATCGATTTCCAAGGCAGGGATTGGCTCCCTGATTCCAAATGGCCAGTCACTTATGAAGAGGTAGCCTCCTACCATCAGAAGACTTATGAGAACCTAGGGATCGGCAAGGAGTTCCAAGATGATGCCTCGGTGTTCAAACAAGCGGGGGTCTCCGATCCCGGATTCCGCAATGGGCTGGAACTTTTTCTGACACGTTGGCTCAAGATTCCCAGCATGGCCGTGGCTTACGGCGAGGAAATTCGCTCCAGCGAGCGGATGAAGGTTTTGCTAGAGCATTCAGTAGTTGGTTTTGAAGTCTCGGGAGCAACGATCATTGGAGTCAGGATACTTGATTCCAAGGGAGCTAGTCTGGTGATCAAGGGATCCACCGTCATCCTGGCTTGCGGCACCTTTGAAATCTCGCGACTACTGCTGCACTCGGCCGCAAATCAGAGGGAAATATGTCCCTGGAAGGATAATCAGAACATCGGACGCTATTTTCAGGATCATCTGATCGGTCGTGTTGCCTCCGTAGAGATTCTGGATAGAAAACGATTTTTCAATACCTTCAGCACGATTGTGCGGGCGGGGCAGAAGTTTCAACCTAAGCTCAGGCTGCAGGATGAGGCTTTGAGGAGTGAACGGATCCTGAATCTCTACGGGATGATGGCGTTTGAAAGCTCGGTCAGCGAAAACCTTGTGTATCTGAAGCAGTTCCTGAAAGCGGCCATCTTCAGCCGCAAGATCGATGGGATTGGTGATCTCTTCCGGAATCTGCTCGCCTGTTGGAAGCATCTCCTTCCCCTCATGTGGAAATATGTGGTGGCTAATAGGGTCTTTGTTCCAAGCACCTCCAAGGTGTCCCTCCATATCCAGTCTGAGCAACCAGCGATGCCTGAAAGCCGGATCAAAATTAATCCTGAGGTAAGGGATGCCAATGGGCTACCCAAGGTGATTCTGGACTGGCGCACCGGAAGCGAAGAGTTGCCCTCCATTCGCGAGTTTACTGAACGGGTTGATGCAGCGTTTCAGGATTCTGGTCTGGCCAAACTTCACATCGAGCATGCCTTGACGAGAGGGGATGAGCAGTTTCTCCCATCACTCAGGGATAACTACCATCAGGTAGGTGGAGCTCGAATGGGCTTCTCCGAGAAAGATGGAGTCGTGGATAAGAATCTGAAAGTTTTTGGAACTCAAAACCTCTATGTGGTCGGCGCCTCGACATTTCGCACCTCAGGGAATGCCAACACCACATTCACCGCCCTGACCCTCGCAACACGACTCGTAGAGCAATTGACCTCATGACGAACTGCAGGGTCAAAAAAAGACTGAATCAATGCAGTCAGTATCTTTTCAGTAACTAGGGGTGTAGTTGCTATTTCATTACCATTTGATCCATGGACGAAGCTGCTCATCTTCCGTTTCCGTTCTTCCTCTGTGTGGCAACGGTTCTGGCGCTTGCCTGGCAGGCGTGGACAGCAAGAACCAAGGCCTGGGGAATTCCCATGCTGGCCGTTATCGGAACGGCCGGAGTCTGGTACATCGGTGATCCTCTCTACAACGATTACGGCAGTTACGTCAGGATGTTCGGTGAGCCGGCGCTCGAAGCGGCATGGTGGGAGGTTCTCCTTTTCTTCTTATCCTTGGCATGGCTGATACCTGTGATGAATGCCAAGATCAATCATGATCTGCCCGTGCAGGAAAGCAATGTCTTGCGTATGATGCGGGAGCATTGTGTCGATGAGGAGTGGTTTCAGACTCAAGTGGATGATATCGGAAAAGTCCTTTTGATTCCATGGATCGTGCTAATGGCACTTGCATTGATAAGAACTCAATTTGACTTAATCGGAATATTTTTTCCTTATCTTGGACATCTATCTGTGCCTTGGTCTCGAGATCGCGTTGGCGGTGGGTTCGATGCAATTTATGCATTTGCAATCTATATCCAATTGATGCTGACCGCAGTATGGGGTGTGGTCTTTGCGCTGAGCAAACGTCCTCAAACCTTCTCGATGGCGGGAATCATCTACTTTCTCTCAGCGCCCTTCTATGTCTTTGACAGGACGAGGAGCTATATGCTTGCCATTCTGCTCCCAGGATTTATGGCCCTAGTAACTCTCCGCATGAAAAGTGGGATTATTGTCAGACTGATCGTGATCTCAGTTTCCTTTCTGGCGCTGGAGAGCTGGATGAAGTTCGTGATCGATAACCGTGATAAAGGTTCAATTACGGATGCATTTAACCGGGGTGGATTCGTTACACGTGAAGAGTCTAAAACTAAAAAGCATGGCGGATTCAATATGTATCAGGAGCTAGGTTACATTAATTATTTCATTGCAAATGGAACCTATAAGGTGAACTGGGGTACTCGATATTTTGCCGAGATTGTGAATCCGATTCCTCGGGTGTTGTGGCCCGGAAAGCCGATGATCGGAATCGACTACGCAATCGCCCGCGGTATGGCCTATGGACAACTAGATGCAAAATCTGGAGGTGTTGCGGCCTCAATCTCCACGGGGATGATAGGTCAAGGGGTGGTGAATTTTGGTGGCTTCTTCGGGCCTATTGCCTCGGCATTTCTGATGGCCGTCTGGGTAGCGCTACTGGCTCGTCTCGATCTGATTGGTCACAGGATCGGCTACCTGATGCTCTATGGATTAGGGTTAGTCCTAACGTACAACATGGGACGCGATATTACCCTCCTGATCCTTTATCCCCTCGTCTTTGGATGGATTCTCCTGAACTGGTACTACAAGAAGAAGGGGGCCGTGCAGCCTCACGCGCCGGTGCTCGCCTCTGCCTGAGGTGGGAACCGTTTTCTAGAGGCACAAGATTCACAGGGAAGCAATCTGAAGGCGTAAGTTTTAAGGCTAGAGGCGGAATTTGGCGAAGGTTAGAAGGTTAAAAGATGGAAACTACGCCCGAAGGGTCGGCTTCGGAAGACGAGCAGAGCCAGTCCTAGGGGCGACACTGCCTCTCGGAACTCGGCGTTGAAGTGCATATGCACCTTTCTTTCCTTTATGCGTTCACTCAAAAACAGCGGAGAGTCTGGTAAGTTGACAAATGTAGTGATAAAGCCTACCTTTATGAAGTGAAGACAATTTCAGCTGCTGCTGCAAATCGGCAATTTTCGAGTGTCCTGCGAGAGGTCGCCAAGGGGGAGGTTTTCACTGTTCTCTCAAGAGGGCGGACAGTGGCATCAATTGCCCCTTGTGCAGGAGGGGATGGTGAGCGAAAGGCTGCCAAAAGATCACTTGTTGCCAGATTGAAATCCGAATCAGTTACAGGAACCAGAAGCTGGACTCGAGGCGAACTCTATGACGCATAAGAATGCGTGTTGCCCTTGATACCAATATTTTGGCCTATGCCGAGGGAGTAGGTGATGCGGGTAGATGTGATGCTGCCAGATCACTGATCGAGAGGCTTCCTTCGGGGAAAGTCCTCTTACCGGCGCAGACCCTTGGGGAACTCTTCCGGGTAATCACTGCAAAGAAGGGACTATCTGCTCCTTCTGCCAGGGTGATAATTCTTGGATGGGGAGATGCATTTGAGGTTGCGGATTCTTCCTGGACGTCCTTTCAATCAGCATTGGATCTTGTCGCTGACCATCAACTGCAGATCTGGGATGCCCTGATCATGGCTGTTGCGGCGGATAACCGCTGTCGCTTTCTCATGACAGAGGATCTGCAAGAGGGATTCACCTGGAGAGGGGTAACCGTCATCAATCCCTTTACCCAAACCGATCATCCACAGATTGTCAGTCTCCTGAAGTGATTTTGGGTGAAGGAGATGGGAAAAAGGCTGTTAGACAAAAGGCGCCTCGGAAGGCGGCTTAATCATTCAAAGCGGTTTGGCTGAGAAGTCCCGAGACCATCAGGTCGAGGGATGCCTGGTCGGGGACGACCGCCAGATAAAAGTCTGCTAGACTGTTAAGTGGGGGCATTTTCACCACCGAGCCCTTGGTCCCGAGAGTGATGCAGAGGGGGTAGTAAAGAGAGGCATGGGCTCCGTGATGACGGAGCTTAGCTGAGGGATGGATCATCTCTGCAAGCGAGCTTGCGAGAGGGATCCCCCGCTCAGCATCTACCACAGCGCGATGCGCTGGGTTCCATGCTATTGCATTAGCGGCATTGCTTTGCAACCCTCTCGGATGGGCCTCGGATCCTACTCTGTGGTTTAAAAAACTGGCATCTGTGATTCTTCCCTTGGATTTGAAAACCCATCACCAGTGGACTGACCTGACTCCAATGAACCGGATCTGTTTATCAAAAGCGGATAGCGTCACTATGGGAAGGCTTGCCTGTCCGATCTGTCAGGGGTAGTTGTTTTTACATGAGGCTTTCAGCCGATCAAATCAGTAAACTCAGGAATACGGTGACTTCTCTGTTCAATGATGTCACAGAGATCCGTGTTTTCGGATCCCGTCTGGACGCTTCCCGGAAGGGGGGTGACTTGGATCTCGTGGTGGAGTCCGAGCAGAGACATGGCATCCTAGATAAAGTTGATCTGAAAATTGCCTTGGAAAGGGTTCTTGGTGTGCCCGTGGATCTACTCTTGGTGAACCGGAATGGAACGAAAACGGTTTTTGAGCGTCTAGCCATAAGTAAGAGTCAGCCGCTGCCATGAGCGAGGATCTGCTGTCGCTCGAAAAACAACATCTCGCGGGACTACTGGAGGCCGTCCAACGATGTGTTTATTTCTTGGAGGGATTGAACTCTAGACTCTCGTTTCCTCTTAGCGGCGAGGCATTGCGTTTGCGCTGTAAAGACCGCGACTTGTTTGACTCACTTGCGGCCCTCAACGAGAGGTTTTCAAAACTTCAGGATACTTGCGCCGGGGTGATGCGCCATGCTGCCATTCTGTCAGCCGAGCGTACGGAGACGTTTCTTGTCGTTCTCTCTTTCTATGAGAAAGTGGGAGTAATCGATTCGGTGGATGGGTGGCAGAGAATCAGAATGATCAGAAACATAGCCTCGCATGACTATGAAACAAGCTATGACGAAATTGCCGAGCACTTCAATGCGCTCCATTTGTCGATTCCTCAACTCCTGAGTACGGGGGTTAAATTAGTGGATTTCCGCAAGCAATCATTGGCAATTGCCCCGAATGAGGGTCCCTTTTCCACGGACTACCAGCAAATTGCCCAACAATATCGGTAGAGAGGTGAAAATCAGAAAGCGGGAAGCTGCCTGAAGTATCAAGATCTCGTCCCTTCTCCATCGATCCTCGGCTTTGCCCATCATGCCCCGCGTAGCAATTCTGTTCGATAATTTCGGTCCGTATCATCTGGCCCGTCTGAGTGCGGCGTCAGGAGTGTGCAATGTGATGGCCGTAGAGTTTGGCAGCTCCAGTGCCGAGTATGACTGGAAGGCCTCGGAGACCAATGGTCTGCAAAGAGTGGCCCTGAATGATCGCGGCTCGAGTCGAGAGCTCTCACCGGAAGAGTTTCAAAAGCGCCTCTTTGCAGTTCTGGATGAATTCACCCCAGAGGCCGTGGTGGTCCCGGGGTGGGGATATCGGGGATCGCTCCTGGCTCTTCGGTGGGGGCTCTCCCATCGTGTACCTGTTATCTGCATGTCTGAGTCCACCCAGTGGGACGAGGTGCGGAAACCGATCAAGGAGTTCATCAAGCGCAGGATCATTGGCCTCTTCTCATCGGCTCTGGTGGGAGGCACTCCCCATCGAGCCTACATCCAGGAACTAGGGATACCTGCGGATCGGATCTTCTTGGGATACGACATCATCGATAACGATTATTTTGAAAAAGGAGCCAGAGTAGCCCAACACGCAGGTTTCTCCGCATCCAAGCCGTACTTTCTGGCGTCGGCACGATTCATCGAGAAGAAGAATCTGCAACGGCTCCTTCGTGCCTATGCTCTCTATCGTCGAAAGGTCGAGAGTCGAGAGTCGAGGGTCGAGGGCATTGATTCAGGTTTCAGGTCTCAGGTTTCATCCCTCCCAGATCCTTTCGATCTGGTTCTTCTGGGGGATGGGGCGCTGCGAGCGGAACTGGAGAAGCTTCGATCGGAGTTGGGGCTTGCAGACTGTGTTCAGATGCCGGGCTTCAAGCAGTATGAGGAGCTACCCTTCTACTACGCCCATGCGGGAGCCTTCATCCATGCCAGCACGACTGAGCAGTGGGGGCTGGTCGTCAATGAAGCGATGGCTTCGGGTCTTCCAGTGCTTGTGAGCAATCGCTGTGGATGTGCCGCTGATCTCGTGAAGGAGGGGGAGAATGGCTGGACCTTCGATCCCATCGATGAAGAGCAGATAGCTGATCTGATGCTCAAGATCGCTAGCGATGAAACCCGACGGGAGGCGATGGGGCTCAAGAGTCGCGAGATCATCGCCGAGTGGGGCCCTGATCGCTTTGCCTCCGGGGTGAAAGCGGCGGTTGAGGCTGCACTGGCTGCACCGAGGAAGAATGCAGGTCTGCTAGATTGGCTGATCCTGAAAGTGCTGAGGAGTAAGAGATAGGTTCTCCCGCAGAGGCGCGGGGAGAAGTTTCACCACCGAGCCCTTGGTCCCGAGAGTGATGCAGAGGGGTAGGGAGGATCGGCAGAGGCGTGGGCTCCGTGATGGCGGAGCTTAGCTGAGGGATGGATCATCTCTGCAAGCGAGCTTGCGAGAGGGATCCCCCGCTCAGCATCTACCACAGCGCGATGCGCAGGGTTCCATGCCTTTGCACTGACGGCTTTGCTTTTCAGTCTACTCGGATGGTCCTCGGATCGTACTCTGTGGTTTAAATCTGCGGGTTGGTCCTGATGCCTTATTTCCCTAGTCGTTGCTTTTTCCTGCACTCTTCGGCTTCTCGGCTGTCACTCTCGATGGTTCAAAGAGATCGGTAGGGTCACTGCATCCAGGAGAACAGTTGACATCATGATGCTTTAGGTAGATGACTTGATGCGTGAGAACAACGCTTTCAATTTCAGACGGGCTTCTGGACTTGGCCAAAAAGGCATCCCGGGAGAGACGGATCACCTTGGGTGAGGTGGTCGAGGAAGCCTTGAGATTGACTCTCGCCGTGCGTCCCAAATCTTGCCCGCAGGCCGAACGTCCTGAACTCGTCACCTTTGACGGCTTGGGACTGATGCCGGGTGTCGATCTCGATTCATCGTCTTCTCTCCTTGAGTCGATGGAAGACCGTTCATGAGGCTTCTGGATGTCAATATTCTGGTCCATGCCCATCGGTGCGATACGGAGCGTCATCATGAGATCAAGGAGTGGCTTGAGAGTGCCCTCGAGAGGCCGGAGGGAGTAGCGGTCTCTGAGCTCGTGCTCAGCGGGTGCCTGCGGGTCATCACTCATCCGAAGGTCTTCAAGCAGCCGACCCCGTTGTCAATCGCGCTGAAGTTTCTCGAATCATTCAGGGCTTTGACCGGAGTACGCATGATGGCTCCCGGGGAGCGTCACTGGCACCTTTTTGTCTCGCTATGCAGAAATGCCGAGGCCAAGGGAAACCTAATTCCCGATGCTTATCATGCCGCCCTAGCCATGGAGCACGGATGCGAGTGGGTCACGCTCGACAGGGGTTTTTCAAGGTTTCATGGACTCAATTGGACGCACCCTCTGGATTAAGAAAAGGTGCGTTGAAACCCAGCTTTGCGGGACAAAGAGGCTTTTAGGGTAAAGGGCCAAGTCGAGAGACGATCCGTCGAGTGTCGAGAGCTAGTTTGAGGCAGTTAGGTTTTTTAGTCTGTTTAGAGGAGGGAAAATTTACCACCGAGCCCTTGGTCCCGAGAGTGATGCAGAGGGGTAGGGAGGATCGGCAGAGGCATGGGCTCCGTGATACGGAGCTCTGCTGAGGGATGGATCATCTCTGCAAGCGAGCTTGCGAGAGGGATCCCCCGCTCAGCATCTACCACAGCACGACGCGCAGGGTTCCATGCCATCAGAGACAACAAATTGTAGATTCCTGCTTTCTCCCTTTAGTTGCAGTCCTCTTCGGTCTCTCGGATTGTTCTCGGTGGTTCAAACATTCGGCTTCGGCATTGCTTTGCAGTCCAATCGGATGTCACCTTTGCCGATCTCGCTCCCGCGAGCATCGTCCTGCAGACTGTGTTGCACACAGGCTACTCCGTGCCTCCCGGCACTCGGCGTTGTGGTTTAAAAAATCGCTCATGTGTCTTCCCATAAAATCATCTTGAAGATTTGGAAAAAAACATCATGATGTTTTTATGAGGACCACGCTGACAATTGACCCCGATATCGCGGTAAAAGCGAAAAAAGCGGTTCAGATGACGGGTATGCCTTTCAAGACGCTGATCAATCAGGCTCTGCGGATTGGCATCGATGCGGTGATGTCACCGAAGAAGTCCCGGCCTTATCGCACCAAGGGGCGTGCCATGGGTCTGCGTAAAGGTCTCTCCTATGACAACATCCACGATCTGCTCGCCATGGCCGAGGGGGAGGACTTCCGTTGATCTTTCCGGATGCCAATTTGCTCCTCTATGCCGAGGACACTTCTTCGGCGTATCACGATAAGGCTCGAACTTGGTGGGATGCCTGTCTGAGTGGGAGCGAGTCCGTAAATCTTTGTTGGCCAGTGCTGAATGCCTACCTCCGGATTGCAACGAATCAGCGTCTCCACGAGCGCCCCCTGACCCTGGAGGAGGGGATGGAAAGGGTGGACAGTTGGCTGGATCAGCCGTGTGTGCGACTGGTTGGGCCGACGGACGCGCATTGGGAGATCTTCCAAACTCAAATCCGGGAGTCCTCGGCAATCGGAAATCTCATTTCTGATGCCCATTTGGCGGCATTGGCCATCGAGCATGCCTCCGTCCTCTACTCTACGGATCGAGACTTTGCGCGATTCCCCAGCCTGAAGTGGAAAAATCCGATCGGATGACCATGAGGCTACAACGGGGATAGGTTCCCCCGCAGAGGTGCTGAGGCGCAGGGAGAAGTTTCACCACCGAGCCCTTGGTCCCGAGAGTGATGCAGAGGGGGAGGGGAACTGAGGGATGAAATCTGAGACCTGAAACCTGAGGTGGGAAAGTGTTATAGGCATGGGCTCCGTGATACGGAACTGGTTTTTGCGACAGGGATGATCTCGCAAGCTGGCTTGCAGAGTCACCCATGCCGCAAACCTCTACCACAGCGCGATGCGCTGGGTTCCATGCCATCAGAGCCAACAAATTGCTGATTCCTTCTTTTCTCTCTTTAGTTGCACCCCTCTTCGGTTTCTAGGATGGTCCTCTGTGGTTAAAAAAATCCTCTTTCATGTGTCTTTTCCAAAGAACACCTTGGGTGATGCGGGATTCGGATTTCGACCGGTTCAAGGGGAGTGGATTAAGAGTGGAAATCTTGGCTCCTTGACGTTTGGATGCCGGTTATCAGGAAGCTGCCATTTTCTAATTTTAGCCCGTTCTCACAGCGCACCCCTTTTCAATTTTCCACCATTTAAACTTGCCCCCTAATGCACGTGATCTGTCTTCTCGAATCGGTCAGCAGGACTGACAGTGAGATTAATCTACATTCTCGATCATTGTGACGAGCTTTAGGGGGGTAGTGTGCAAAAGTTCTAACCTCGCCATTGCAGGCTTTCCTGCGATTTCGAGTTTCAAAGTTTTGTCCTCCGAGCATCCTGTTTTGAAGATGTTCAGATACTCAGCAATACATGCCCCTTGATGGAGCCTCGGAGCAAGCAGATCGAAAAACAGACCTTTATCGCGTTCTGTGCCGTCTAAACCAAGCAGGATGCGAGCCCTTTCATTGGCTAAAACAATGATTCCTTCGATGTCTGAAACAACGACAGGCATAGGCATCTGGAGAAGTAGATGATCCAGAGTCTCTTGTTTGCTTCGCAGTCGGTTAAGAACCCAGGAAAAGACGCAGGCAAAGATGGCTGTCGAGATGAATCCCATCACACGAAATTTGTGAGATGACATTTCCGGGGATGACAATCCATTGCTGAAAAATGAATAGATTCTGGGATTTAATAGGATGGCTGTGGTCGTGCTGGAATAGATGATTGCCCAAAAAACCATGCAGGCAGGCCCTATTAGCAAGGAAAAGAGAAGGAGTCCGATTGTGAGGAGGGGAGGGGCGACCGTACGAAATGGTTCCATCCAATCAAACAATATCACCAGTGTGAGGTAGACACCTGGCAGAAGCAGGCACAGAAAAGTTCTGTATGGTTGTGGAATTTTCCTCATGTTTGTAATTCTGAATGGAAATGTGAGTAATTCCAGGCAGGATGGCAACTTCGGACCACCCCATGCTCTCCAAATCATGAGGATGGACCTTTTGTCCACGCACCTAAGTTTTGATTAATCAATCCCCTTCAATGATCCGTACCGCCAATCTGACCGGACCCGTTTCCCGCGCCGCCGGCGGTCTCTATGAGAGTGTGCGCAGACTTGTTCAGGAAATGATGCTAACGGGATTAGAGGTGACGGTACTCGGGACATTCGATGAGTTCACCAAAGACGACATCAGTGCATGGGATCCCGTAACAGTGAGGGCTTTTAAGGCAACTGGCCCGGTGCAGTTCGGTTATTCCCGCGGATATGCAGAGTTCCTGAAGCTTTACCGACCGCATCTCCTCCATACCCACGGGATCTGGATCTACTCCAGTATGGCGACTCATAGTTACGCCAAGAAGAACCGGGTCCCGTATATGATTTCCCCACATGGCATGCTTGATCCGTGGGCGGTTAGGAATTCCTATTGGAAAAAGTGGATTGCGCGGCACGTGTACGAGGATGCTCATCTGCATGATTGTACATGCCTCAGAGCTCTCTGTGAGTCCGAGGTGCAGGCATTCAGAACATACGGCCTGAAAAATCCAATCACTATTATCCCGAACGGGATAGATCTGCCGGAGGAAGAAAAAGTGGGAGGTGAAAGGTGGAAGGTAGAAAAAAGGGGGGGAAAGACACTGCTTTTTCTGGGGCGAATCCATCCGAAGAAGGGGTTACCTAACCTGATTCGAGCATTTGCTAGAAGTCGGGGGTCGAGAGTCGAGGGTCCAGGGCCCTGGCAACTTGTGATCGCCGGTTGGGATCAGGGCGGACATGAGGCGGAGTTGATGAAGCTCTGTGAGGAACTTGGGCTAAGCTTTGAGAGACGGTGGACAAGTGACGAGGGACGAGAGTCTGCAGCTAGTATTGTGTTCTTTGGGCCAGCCTTTGGGAATGACAAGAAGTCACTGCTCAGCACTGCTGATGCCTTTATCCTGCCTTCCTTCAGCGAGGGGCTGCCGATGTCGGTGCTGGAGGCGTGGTCCTACAAATTGCCAGTCGTCATGACTCCTGAGTGCAATCTTCCCGAAGGGTTTGCAGCTGATGCCGCGATCCGGATCGAGACCGGTGCGGAGAGTATCGCTCTAGGACTCGATTTGCTTTTCTCGATGAGTGCATCCGACCTCCAATCAATGGGGGCCAAGGGCAGGGCCCTCGTGGAGGAGCGCTTCACCTGGAAGACCATCGCGGCCCAAATGCGCGAGGTCTACGACTGGATGCTCGGCGGAGGAGCAACTCCATCGTCGGTGGTGAAGTAGGTGAGGGGAGTAAGGATCTGGAGCCTGGTGGTTAAGAAGTAATTAGTGGGCCGTTGGGTCCACCGCCCGAAGTTGTCAATTTCAGGGGGATACCTTAGCATGTATCCATGAACGCAAGGTCCGTAACTGATTTCCCTGAAAGGGTGCCGGCTTCCCCGGAGGTGGTGGCGCGTGCCCTGGAATTAGTCAGGACTTTTTCCGAGTGCTTCTGGTTTTGGCATCCTGAGGCCACGGTGCGATTTACCGATGATGTGAGGCTGGTCATCGAGCACCTCAGGGAATACGGCGACAAGAAGGCTTGGGCTGCCGCTGCAGATCTGCAGCGCAGTCTCTAATAAAATCCGAGCACATGCCTCTGACGGCTTTCCAGAAAGAGGTGATGGCAGTGCTGGCGGGCAATCGCTCGGAGAGTAGTCATGTTGCCGGAGGTTTGGTGCTGAATGCCTCGGATGATTCAGCCCGTTTCTCTCTGGATTTCGATTTCTTTCACGACGCCGTGGAGGATTTGGTTCTCACTAGCGAACGGGATGTGAAGACGCTCGAGGACACCGGGTTTGTCGTTCAAAAGGTGGAGCGCGATGGGGAGTGGTCAAAGCCCGTGTCTTTTCGTAAGGCTCATGTCAGCCGGGGAAGTGAAAAGGTGGAGCTCGATTGGGCTCAGGATTCTGCGTTTCGGTTTTTCCCCATCGTCCCGGACGAAACTTTGGGATGGCGTCTGCACCTCTTTGACATGGCGACCAACAAGGCGCTAGCCCTCTCGGCCAGAATGGAAACCCGCGACTATGTGGACATCGTGGAACTGACTCGCCATTTCCCGCTCGAATCGATTGTCTGGGCTGCCTGCGGCAAGGATCCGGGATTTAACCCGCTCTCGCTTCTCAAGATGATGATCAGGTTCGCTAGGATCGACCCCCTTGAGTTGGATAAGATCAAGGCCCGCAAGCTTGACCCCATTGCCCTAAAGGAGGAGTGGATCGAGGTCTCTGATAGGGCGCGTGAAGAGATGACCCTGCTGGCTGACGAAAATCTGGACATGCCGATCGGTGTGGCCTTTGTGGACGATCAGGGAACCCCCGGATGGATCCGCTCGAATCCCTCCCTGAAAATTCATCATCCATCACTGCGTGGTTGTTGGCCGGTCATCAGTGGCTAGACAGGAATGCCCTTTTGTAGTAACTGGAAATAATGGAAGTTCTTGAAGTAAAGCCAGACGATGACTTCCGCCTCTTCCTGAAATTTAAGGATGGGGTTTCTGGATTCGTTGATCTTTCCTCCTACGCAGGCCATGGAGTTTTTTCAGTATGGCTTGAGCCCGGGTTTTTCCAAAAAGTGAGCATTACTGAGGAGGGGGCTTTAGAGTGGCCAGGAGGTATCGATCTTTGTCCTGATGCTCTTTACATGCGCATGACCGGGAAAAAGCCCGAAGATCTTTTCCCTTCGCTCATTGGAAATCTTGCTCATGCCTGAGATTTCCAGATTTTACGGCATCGTTATTCAGATTTATTACGGCGACCATGTTCCGTCCCACTTTCATGTCACTTACTCGGGGCAAAAAGCCGTCATCGATATTGAATCGCTCGCTCTGATCGAAGGTGCTCTGCCGCCTAGAGCAATCGGTCTTGTGATCGAATGGGCAACAATTCATCGGGATGAATTAAGACAAGCATTCAAGCGATGCAGATGGAGCAGCCTGACAAGATCGATCCCCTTCCTTAGTCATCGTATCCTCCAATCTGCATGAGACTTGACCGTTACGATAACTCGGACTTCAGCCGCGGGGCCTCGAAACACACTGAGATCCTCTGGTGGGTGGTGCGCTCGCTGCTGTTTGCGGCGTGGTTTCCGATTCCATCCTGGATCAAGGTCTTCGCGCTCCGGGCATTCGGCGCTAAGGTTGGCCACGGCGTGGTGATCCGCTCGCGGGTGAACATCACCTTCCCCTGGAGGTTGACGCTCGGGGATCATGTCTGGATCGCCGATGAGGTGATGATCCTGAGTCTGGCACCCGTGACGATCGGCTCTCATGTCGTCATCTCAAACAGAGCCTTCCTCTGCACGGGGTCGCACCGCTTTCACTCGGAGCACTTCGATCTTGTTACCAAGCCGATCACAATCGGAAATGGCTGCTGGATCGCTTCCCAGGTCTTCGTGGCTCCGGGAGTCGCCCTCGGCGCAAACACAATGTGTGCTGCCGGTGCCGTGGTGCTAAGGGATGCCGGGCCGAATGAGGTGCTGATAGGCAATCCCGCGATTGCGAAAAGCTGAATGTTTCAAGATCAGGGCTGAAGTAAAAGAGGACTGAAGTCACATGGATCAAGTAACGCTTCTAGGGGTTGTTTTATCTTTTATCTTTTAGACTTTCTCCTTTGCTAGAGGGGTGAAACGTTTCTCTCCAATGCTGGCGCTGGTCCTCACGGTAGGGGCCTGCGCTTTTTTTGTGCTTCAGGGAGAGGGATTCACGCACTTCTGGAAAGAGTGGCTGGTCGTTTCCGTTCCGATGAAGCGTGCCGATGCACTAATCGTTCTGGGAGGCG
>Ga0208617_1000014_pt1 | contig 113210 bp, 130 predicted proteins | sample CryBogCBE06Nov07_FD_184581 | JGI IMG/M metagenome (GOLD analysis project Ga0208617, IMG submission 184581) | Freshwater microbial communities from Crystal Bog, Wisconsin, USA - CBE06Nov07 (SPAdes) (version 2) | ecosystem: Environmental > Aquatic > Freshwater > Lake | place: Crystal Bog...
GTAGGTGCATTAACTAACTGGACACAAGTTTCTGCTGGTTTCTATAACATCGCAGCAGTTAAAACTGATGGAACACTATGGACCTGTGGATATAATAATTATGGTCAATTGGTTTTTCCTCAAGTGTCAACGATAGTTTTACCAAATCTTTCCTCTCCTATACAAGTGGGTGCACTTACCACATGGAAACAAGCTGCTGCTGGATCAAACTTTGCAGCAGCAATTAAAACTGATGGAACATTATGGGCCTGGGGATATAATAGTTTTGGTCAATTGGGTAACAACGACCCAACTTTAGCCCAACAATCTTCTCCAGTTCAAGTTGGTGCATTAACTAATTGGAAACAAGTTTCTGCTGCACAAAATTTTGCAGCAGCAATTAAAACTGATGGAACACTATGGGCCTGGGGAACAAACACCTCTGGTCAATTGGGTAATGGTACAACAGTTCTTTATTACTCCTCTCCCATACTAGTGGGTGCATTAACTAATTGGAGTCAGGTTTCTGCCGGTACTGGTTTTACAGCAGCAGTTAAAACTGATGGAACATTATGGGCCTGGGGAACAAACAACGCTGGTCAATTGGGAAATGGTACAAATACTGCTTATTTATCACCTATTCAAATTGGTGCGTTAACTACGTGGAAACAGATGTCTGCTGCACCAAATTTTACAGCAGCAGTTAAAACTGATGGAACATTATGGGCCTGGGGAACAAACAACGCTGGTCAATTGGGTATTGGTACAACAGTTCTTTATTCCTCACCTATACAAGTGGGTGCATTAACTAATTGGAAACAAGTTTCTGCTGCACAAAATTTTGCAGCAGCAATTAAAACTGATGGTACATTATGGGCTTGGGGAATAAACATTACTGGTCAATTGGGTAATGGTACTGTCACAACTTATTATTCCCCAGTTCAAGTAGGTGCATTAACCAACTGGAGTCAGGTTTCTGCTGCACCAAATTTTATAACAGCAGTAAAAACTGATGGAACATTATGGGCATGTGGACTAAACACCTCTGGTCAATTGGGTATTGGAACTACTACTTTATATTCATCTCCCGTTCAAGTTGGTGCATTAACCACGTGGAGTCTAGTTTATGCCGGTACTGGTTTTATAACAGCAGTAAAAACTGATGGAACATTATGGACATGTGGACTAAACACCTCTGGTCAATTGGGTTATAGCACAACTCAATCGAGCGTACCTCTTCAGTTGTCCTCTCCGGTTCAAGTAGGTGCATTAACCAATTGGAAATATGTTGCTGTTAATTCTTCAGGTTATTCAATGGCAGCAGTAAAAACTGATGGTACATTATGGACTTGTGGATATAATGGTCAAGGTCAGTTGGGTAATAGTACAATCGTTTCTTATTCCTCTCCAGTTCAAGTAGGTGCATTAACCAACTGGAGTACCGTTGCTACCGGTGTTAATAACACAGCGGCAATCAAAACTGATGGTACACTATGGACCTGGGGAATTGATAATTATGGTCAATTGGGTAATGGAACATCTGCATGGTATTCATCCCCAGTTCAAGTAGGTGCATTAACCACTTGGAATACGGTTTCAGTTGGGAACAATTCAATGGTAGCTACAGCAACACCAGCTGCTCCAACTTTTACTATAAACATCGGGCCCGGTGTGAAATTTAACACTTAATTAATAATTGCATAATATAATAACTCACTGTAGACTAACACTACTCGACGAGGATATGCGATGCAACAACAGTTCAAAGCCTTACTATTGATGATTGTTATGTTTGTGGTACTGTCAACACTTCTAAATGCGTTTATGAATACTTGGAACTATCTAGCCAAAATAGAAAGAGGGCGAGTTGTCACACTTGAACAACACTAAACCACGAGAACGATTGCTGGTCTGGACTTGCATTGTAATTTTTGGAGGATGCTTCATTAATTTGATCTACAATGTATTGACAAAATAATACGAGAAGGTATACTAAGATTGTTGCTGCTGTGGTTAGTGGCGGTGGTAGGTATAAACAATGCTCTGGTAGCCTAACGGTTAAGGCAGCTGACTCATAATCAGTTGATTGGGGGTTCGAATCCCTCCCGGAGCACCACCCACATTTTATTTTTAAACTAATCTTTCACTAGAATTTATCCTATACTTTTCAATAATTTTCCAATCTGAATTTCCAAAATATATTAATCCAGTATTGATACCTTTTTCCTTAGCCCAATTTTTTAAATGCATATGTAGAGCCAGGCTCTACAGACTGGGTTTCTAAATACTTGTAACATTTTGATTATTAACAATATTTACCTTTGTAATATGCAATAAATAATTTTATCAGTGGTATAGAAAGGCTAATATAATGAAGTTAAAAGTAGTCGAATCGGCAACAAAACCTGGACCGGAATATGTAGAAGTTACACTAGATTTAGTGCCAATGTGGGAAAAGCTTTTAGACAATTTTGAAAAACAAGCAAAAGAAATAAATTTGATTTTGAAACAGGCGGGTCATGTTTCTAAAAGAAAGAAAATATAATGCGATTGGAGGAAATAACACCTTCTAACAGAGCATTTTTGGACTTGGTTGGAAACGAAAAGTTAGCAATCGGTTCTGCTTATTTCGAGATGTTGAATTTATTTGATGCATGTAAAGCCGGCACGGTACATAAATCTATTTGGATAGATAATTTTGAAAGGTTCAATGCGGGTATTAATGGAGCATATGAAATACTTGACCGTATGCCTGATACAACTGACCAGTTTGTTAGAAATTTGAAATCAGTTATAGAATCATATCAACATGACGTGTACAAACTCAACAAGAAACTAATAAAACCATAAGACAATTTGACTGTAAACAGTTACTTCGATAATAATACAGTATACAAAAAAATATGGAGTAATTGATGAAGAAACTCTTAATTTTAGCTGCAATTTTCCTAAATTTTGCTACCACAGCGTCAGCAGCAGAAATTGTTGTTAGCCAACGATCCCGCACACTAACACTGTATCAAGATGATGGATCAGTTAAGCGTTATTCAGTTGCAGTGGGTAAGCCAGGGTTTCAATGGCATGGTACACATACAATTGGTGCCAAGCAGGAATGGCCTGCGTGGACCCCTCCTCCAGCTATGTTAAAGCGTAAGCCATACCTTCCTCATCACATGGCAGGTGGTCGCGGCAATCCGCTAGGTGCTCGTGCTATGTATATCAGTGGTACACTGTATAGAATACATGGGACCAATGAGCCCAGCAGTATTGGTCGTGCTGCCAGTTCTGGTTGTATTAGAATGCGTAATGCTGATGTGGTTGATTTGTATAACCGAGTGGCAGTCGGAACAACTATTACAGTTCAATAATGAGTTTGCTTAGAGAGTTTCCCGCAATGGAAGATTCCCCAGTAAGAATTTGGACCACTGGGGGATACGATGTATCTGATCTTACTCTAAAAGATTTTCCATATGTTATTAATATATGCAGAGATAGCCTACCGTGGACATGGGTTGAGTGGTGTAAAAACAATTGTACTGAGCATTGGGCATGGTGGTTTGATAATAATATATGTTATGTGGGATTTATTGATCAGCAAGAAGCTTTATTATTTGCACTGATATATGTGGGAACAGAGGGATAATCAAATGAATGATGCTGAAGATTTATATGATTTTGTTGATAGAGTTAATAGAGAAAATAACGAGAGAGAAATACGGCAAATGGAAGAAGATGGATATGTACAAATACCAGTTGAATTCAGAGTATATTTCAATAATCAAAAATGGATTAACCGAGAAACTCTACGTCATTTGCGAGCGTGGCTAACAGATGACACTGTTTATAAATTAGTTAAATCAGATTTTCAAATAACTTAATCAAAACATAAGGATTGACGCTGTATGTTAAAGCAAATCATGAAGACCTGGGAAGATAGTGAGTCAGTTTATTATGAAATCGGCTGTGATTGTCGCAGCAGTGATCATAATCTACAGGTTAACGCTGAGTCTGATAAGGATAGTACTTTAGCAGCATTAAATTTTGGTGTTACATTACATACTCGGTGGCAGTGGAATAGATTTAAACATCCGTTATTTGCTTGGTTAAATGAGCCACTAAAGCGTATCTCTATTGCCAGTGAGATTTTATTTCGGGGTAGATCAGAATATTATTATGAATTTATCCTAGGAGAAGATAATATTAAAGCATTGCGATATGCATTAGATGAAATAGAAAAGAAGTTCAAATGAAGATAGTATTTTGCATACCGGGTAATAAGTTTAGTGATCGTTGGCTACATTCATGGATGGATACAATTGCCACAATGAGTCAGAATGGAATAGAATGGGTTTATTCTCTTGCATATGATCCTGTTGTATATTATGCACGTAATAGAGTATTAGGTGGTAATAACATAGATGGTCCTGATCAAAAACCTTTTAGAGGTCAATTGGATTATGATTATCAAATCTGGATTGATAGTGATATGGTCTGGACCGGACAAGATGTTTTAAATTTAATTAAATTAGACAAACCCATTGCAAGTGGTTGTTATATGATGGCTGATAATGTTCAATTACCAATAGTAGAAAATTTAGATTGGAATTATCTATTCAAGGCTGGTACATTTAAATTCTTACACCGAGATGAGTTAGCAACCAGGACTGCGCCGTTTCCTGCTAGTTATGCAGGATTTGGTTTTATGGCAATCAAGCGAGGTGTAATAGAACATATGAAGTATCCTTGGTTTAGACCTAAATTTGTAGAGTATGAACACTTTCATGAATTCACAGCCGAGGATGTTGCATTTTGTTGGACTGCCCAGGAATTGGGATATGAGATCTGGGTAGATCCAGCAACAAAATTAGGTCATGAGAAATTAGTACCATTAACACCATAGAAAGGAAACATAAACATGTTTATTAAATTAACAAATGCTGCTGAACAACATAAGAGTAAAGCACTTTATATCAACCCTGACCATATTACAACTGTATATGAGCTGGTCAAAGAAGGTGAAACCAATCCGACTACATTTATTTACGGCGGCCCAACAGGAGTTAATTGGGAAGTTGAAGAAAGTTTAGATGATGTGATTAAGTTATTGAATAAGACTGGTACAAAGGCTGTTAAAGCTTGATAATTGTTGAATAAAAATTTGAAGCTATGCAAACATAGCTTCAAAAATTTAATATCACCATTTCTTTTTCAGTTGAATAATTTCTGATTCAATTTTACTCACAATTGATTCTTTGGCAACTACATTACCAGATGTTGAAACATTTGTATTACCACTTACAATTGTCTTAATATTACCAACGGCAGTTACTTCTTTAACAGTAATAGTGGTTTTACTTGGTTCACTTATAGAAACTTTTGACTGTTCTTTTACAACTTCTGCGGTTTTTGATACTACATTAGATGTAGTCTTTGAGTTCTCCTTAGTATATTCTGTTGTTTTTGATTTCACGGGCTGAGGAACAGGCTTCGGTTCTGGTGTTACTGCAATTTTTGGTGCAGCAGGCGGGGGTGCTACAGGTTTTGGTGCAGCAGGCGGGGGTGCTACAGGTTTTGGTGTCAGTGGGGGTTTCTCATAAACTGACAACCCTTCATCTGAAAAAACCTTAGCAGACCAACACTGAGTTTTATCGACAAAGTCACATGCTTCATCTAGCTTTGGAAAAACAAATTTCTCAGTTTTTTCTTTGTAATTTACCCAGTTGTAAATTTCAACTTTGAACTTACTCATGTTATATCTCCGATAAATTTATAGTTATTTAACAATTTAAATCATGATCATTAAAAATTATTTTCGATCTGTTTTTAAAATTTTATCCCACTTATCTTTTAGGAATTCTATATATTGCTTGGGACTTGTAAAGCCTAATTTATTAAATATTTTCAGTAATTTTATTAATCCGGGGTCATTTTTAGTTCTGGAATTATGTATATCTGCTGATAATGAATTTGTCAAGTCTTGCGAATACTGTAACAGTTTCCACATTTTTGACTTACCTTCTTTGCTGAGCGAATTCATATCATTTTTATAGTATAACTCGCGCCATTCTTTAAAATAATCGCGATCAACTCGGCCCCAGGACTTTTGTGGTAGTACAGTTCGCATGCTCTTGACCAAGCTATCGGTTTCTATACGTTTGCCGGGATTTTGTGTCAACCAATCATTTGGTGTTTTGTAAACATATACAGGTATGCCCAGTCTCTTAGCACCTAATAATGTTTTTCTTAACCATACCAATCTATTTTGATCATCGTCATTTTTGATTTTATCAATTTCGTACAATATATGTACGCTCTTTATCAGTTTGGTAGCTGGTGTGGGAAACGGAATAGTAGGCTCTCTACTATAAATTCTATCTTCAGCTTCACTAGTCCTGGACCCGTCACTTCTGATCCAAGATCTTTCCCAGTAATCAACTGGAGCAGAGGTATATTTGTGATTTAACCAATTACCATCTAAATTAAACACAACTCCGTCTAGATAGTGATTTCTCAGTGTATAGTCGCCGACTTTACTTCTAGATGTGCTTAGATAATAAAACTTACCTGGTTTATGAAATTGCAGTTCAGCAGCCGTACCTGCACTGGCTGTGAGTTTAAAATAACCACTATTTAAAATAAATGACGCAGTACTTAATCTGGTACTGTGGTATAATTCAGATGTAGCTGCTTCGAATAAGTCTTTTAATTTCATGGTGTATTTATTTAAAAATAACCAATAATAAAAAAGGGGCATCGAAATGCCCCTTTAGATCTCGTTGTGTATTTGTGTGTGTTTAAATTACTTCTTCCAAAGAGAAGCAGAGTACAAATCATTTATACTCTTAAGAAATGGTAAATCCTTGTAGAACTCGCCAGCACTCTTGGTAAGAGCAGTGTGAAACTTTACAGAATCTTCCCAGGTCTTTGCATAAACTTCTGTGCTGATTTTGAACATAGAAGATGCAAATTCAATGTAAGCATTGCTTAATTCGGTGTGTGGTGTTTTTGATTTTTCTGACATAAATAGTCTCCGTTAAACATTGTAACAAATTTATTATAAGTTATTTATTGTGCATTGCAACATATTTATTGTTCTGAACAAAAATATTTCATTTTTTATTTTTCTTTAGCCAAATTCTATAGCTACCAACACCTCCTCTGCTGTCAACAATGGGTTCTACACGCCGTATGCAACGTATTTGTTTGCACCAATCTTGGAATTCATGAGCAATTTGTCCACTTTTACCTGTTATGATTACCACATGTTCAGTTTGTGCTTCATTATGATCGGCTACAAAGTCATTGACTTTACCATGTGCTTCGCTAACAGTCATGCCGTGTAGGTCTAGTCTACGTTTAAGGGCTTGTGGTTCTTTCATGGGTATTATGGTTTCTTGTGGACTGTTAAATACTCTATCAATATAGAGATTCCAATCTCGTTGATCCTGTTCTCGTAATGGCTCAAACATTTTGGTTTCTTTCTTTAGCAACTTCTACATTTTAACTAATTTTTATTAGTTTGCGAATCTTTTTTAAGAAATTAATAACCATGAATAAATACCTACATATTTGGAGCATGGCTATGAAAATGAAATTAGAAGACTATATAGAAAAATATGGAGAATAATCTGGTACTCGGCGATTTTATGGTATGCAAAAATTATTAAAGACCAGACAAAAAACATATGAATCTCATCCATATAAACGACTGACTAAGGAATGGTTTATATGGCGATATCCGGGGGATGGGTTACAACGTTTCAACGACCATGTTAACAAATCGAGACAATCCGAAGAAAATATGATTAAAAGATACGGAGAAAAGTTAGGCAAGAAAAAATGGGAAGAAACTGTACAAAAGAAAAATACCTTATCTATATTAAAAGCTAAAGGAGGTGAAAAGGCGTTATTAGAATGGAAAGAAAAACGTAATAAAGGATATGATGCTTATTGGGATAAGTTGTCGGAACAAGAAAGACAACAAGTTATAAAGAACCGAACCAAAAAATCTAAAGTAACAAAAAGGCAAAGATATGGTAATAAGAAAAAAATTGAAATTTTTAAAGAAAAATACGGCGAAGATGGTTCAGTCGAATATGCGAAATATTTACAAACTATTTTTAAATCAATTGGATATTCAAAAGAATGTGAAAAATTTATAAAAGATTTGATTAATAGCTATCCAATTTTACAACAGTATACATTATTCTATAGAGATCAAAATAATAATAAGGTTGAGTGGTTTTTAACAGACGGTAACAACATATTTTTCTATGATTTATGCATAAAAGAACGTATGATATTAGTAGAATATGACGGAAGCAAATGGCATCCCACTTATGATCAATATCTAAATAATCCTGATGATATTATGGAGATAATTGGAATGTCCGTAAAAGAAAAATTTGAAAAAGATCAAAATAAAATTTTATTAGCTGAACAAAAAGGCTATACTATATTTGTAGTTAGATCAGATATGTCTAAAGATGAAATAAATCGAATTATATTAGACATCATACATGAGGTTAGTTAAAATGGAAGAATGTTTTACTTCAACTAAAAGTTATTATAATTATCCGTGTGCTCACAGACAATACAGGCATGACGGAAATTGTGCTAAAATACACGGATATTCGAGATCTTTTCACTTTGTGTTTGGTGCAAAAACTATGACTAAAGAAGGATTTGTAGTTGATTACGGTGATTTAGATGATCTTAAAGCTCACTTAGATTATATGTATGATCACACACTTGTTCTTGATGAATCTGACCCATTTATGGATATGTTTAAACAATTAGAAGTAGCAGGTGTTTGTGACATTAGAACTCATCCATTGGGACCAGGTATGGAAGGTACAGCTCATTATCTATGTGAATGGGCAGATAACTGGTTACGAAATAAAACAAAAGGCCGTGCCTGGGTAATTACTGTAGAAGCAAGGGAAAACGATAAAAATAGTTCAATTTATCGAAATCCGGATGCTGGTTTCAAAGGTTGGATTTAACCTTAAGTATCTTAAGTAATAACCATAGAGCTAAAGCTATACTCCGACTTGCAGCCTACTAGGCTAAATATTACTAACATATCGGAGTATAGCCATGACAAATTATAAACCAAGTCCTACATATTATCATGTAACATGGAATCAGGGTTCCCCAACTGATTATACAGATCTAACAGGTACACAAGCCGGTGGGTTAGATAGTGTTTCACCAATAAAATATAATGAAAAAGTCAGTATTACCGGTAATGCATCAAGTCCAACAACTACTGCCGGCGATACATTGTTAATAAATGGTTATACTATATTATTTGGTTCTAGTTCACTGGCAGACATATTAACCACAATCAATATGTCAACTGTGCTTACAAATGTTATTGCACACAATGCTGTTAGTTCTAATTATGTAACACTTACAAATGCAGATGGTTATGAAGGTTTGATTATCGAACTAGCCGAAGGCAATGGTGCGTTAGCCAAGTTGGGATTTACAGCGGGTTCATATAATGCACTTCTTAACGGTGTTGGTGGAGCATTTACCAACTTTACAAACGGTGATGTTGTTACCATTAATGGTGTTAATATAACAATGACAACGGGCGGTGGATTAAATGTTGCCGGTGCTGTTGCTACAATTAATTCATTTACATCACTTACTGGTGTAGTTGCTATAGCTGCTGCTGGTACAGTTCAACTATCTAGTGTAAATGGTCAACCATTTGTTACTGCCGGCTCTGCTGCATCTAAACTAGGGTTCCCAGCTGGTGTATATGCTGGTTCTCCCGGCACACTAGATCAAAGCACATCGAAAACTCAAGCTAATCTACGTTGGCAGCAGGTAGTTAATCAACTAGAAGTTTTTTCAACTCCGTTTATGTTAGCTGATCAATTGGGAACAGGTAACTACAGTGGCGACGATGAGCTTACTACATTTTCATTTACAGTTGGATATGAGCATCCAGATCAAATTTTCACAGTTGCATTAGCATCTGAACCAGATGCGGGTACAGTATTGACTGGAACTGCTGCTATCAAAAGAGCTGTAGCAAGAGGCTTGACTGCGTCTTATACAGGTAATACCAATCTATTTGATCCAACTGTTGAAGTACGTAACGGTTGTGCTATAAGACCAAATCCAGTAAGAACTGTTAGACTAACAGCAGACGGGTTTGATACTGTTGCTAATATTGCCACTGTTGAAGGTAATATTACAGTTAGCATGATTTCATTAGATTAAGATCATAGGAGGTAGCGGTTTTATGTTATTAACAATACTGTTACTGCTTTCTGCTCTGTGTCTAAGTTCAATAGCTGGATTTTATAGTGTATTAGGTATGACTGCTATATTTGCTGCATCGTGGTGGCCAATTGTCATAATGACCGGTACATTAGAGTTTAGTAAAGTTATAGTAGCCAGTTGGCTATATAGAAATTGGGGTAAAACGCCACTATTTCTAAAATCTTATTTTACTGTTGCTGTGATAATATTAATGTTTATTACCAGTTTAGGTATATTTGGATTCTTATCTAAGGCACATATAGATCAAATAGCAAGTACTAGCGATAACCCATTGTTTATCAAACAAATTGATCAGCAAATTGCAACAGAACAAGCTCATATCGATGATAATAGAAAAGTTATTGCACAGATGGATAGTGCTGTTAATAGCGTGTTAAGTCAAAGTGTTTCTGAAAGCGCACAACGAGCCAATAAGGGTAGCACTATGGCACGACAAGCTACCATATTGCGAGACAGCCAGAAAAAAGATCGAAACTCTCTTAATAAATCTATAGATGAGTTAAATGCAAAAATCAGGGACCTCAACAAGGAACGATTGAAGTTAGAGCAAGATCAAATAAAGATCGAAGCAGAAGTTGGTCCAATTAAATATATTGCTCAAATGATATATGGCAATAATCTGGATAAGTCTCTGCTTGAAAAAGCTGTACAATATGTAATAATCATGATTATCATGGTATTTGACCCGCTAGCGGTATTAATGATCATTGCTGCCAACATGAGTATGCAACAACTAGCTGAAGATAAAAAAGCCAAGAAAATTGCGGAAAATGAGGATATCGAACTTAAAAAAAAAGTAGATGAACCGATTTTAAACCGCATTATAGAACCATTAGATACATCAAACACTGATTTTGCTTTTAACCTAATAGATGATACAATAGATCACGTAATAGAGGAATCAATAGAGTCAGTGTCAGACGATTCGATAGCAGAACCATACTCATTGGAAAGCAATGTCGACAATGACATAACTATTATAGAAGAACCTGTTCAGGAGTTATTGTATGGTAATGAAACAGAAGCTCCTTATGTTCCCTCTGTTGTTAATAAACCAGATGATGTATTGCAAAATATAAAAAAATATCATAATGTTAGATTAGATGATGCAAGACGCACATTAAAATGATCTTTAATTTGAATAGGACAAATTATGGGAAGCGGTAAACAATTGCATACTTGTAACTTTTGCGGTAAAAATCAATTAGAAGTAGAAAAATTAATATCTGGTAATGATGTATTCATTTGTAATGAATGTATCACACTATGCTATGACATTCTAGAAGATGATAACGAAGAAAAAAAGAAAAAATCCAAGAAAGATTTGATAAGTCCTGCTGCTATCAAGACATTTCTTGATGATCGTGTGATTGGACAAGATATTGCTAAACGCATGCTAAGTGTTGCCATTTATAATCATTATAAAAGAGTCAATAACCCAGTAATAGATGGGGTTGAAATTGATAAAAGTAACATGCTATTCATTGGTAGTAGCGGTGTTGGTAAAACATACATAGTACAAAACATTGCCAAGATACTTGATGTACCATTTGTTATTGTTGATGCTACCAGTTTAACTGAAAGTGGATATGTGGGTCTCGATGTAGAGGAAGCTATCACCAGACTTTATCAATCAGCTAATCAGGATATTGAAAAGACTCAGCGTGGTATTGTATACATTGATGAAATTGATAAGAAAGCTCGTAAAAGTGAAAGCAGTAGCATAACACGCGATGTTAGCGGTGAGGGCGTACAGCAAGCACTACTCAAAATGATGGAAGGTTGCGAAGTCAAAGTTCCCCCTCAGGGCGGACGTAAAAATCCACACGGTGAGTTTATTCTAGTAGACACTAAAAATATCTTGTTCATTGTCGGCGGGGCATTTGTTGGCTTATCAAAAGCCATTGCCAAACGACTCGACAAGGATAATACAGGAATAGGATTTGGTGCCAAATTCTCATCCAATGATGAGGAAGAAAAGAATAGTATTGAATATCTTAAAAAGGTAGACAGTGACGACTTAACCAGTTTTGGATTGATACCTGAAATGATCGGACGTTTACCAATTATTGTTCCTTTTGCAGATTTGGAAGAAGACGATTTGGTTAAAATTCTTCTTGAACCAAAAAATGCCATAATTAAACAGTATCAAAAAATGTTTAAATTGGACAATGTTACATTGGAGTTCGAACCTGAATCATTGAATGCTGTTGCTAAATTAGCAATCAAAAGAAAAACAGGTGCCAGAGGATTGAGAAGTATTCTGGAATCAATATTATTACCTATACAGTTTGACTTACCAACTTATTCAGCTAATAATATAGAGAAGATCGTTATTACAGACGAGTTTATAAACGGAGGTAAAGAGCCATTGTTAGTATATCGTACAGCAACCAAGGAACAGACTACATGAAACCTGGGGTGAAATTTGATAGAAGAGCAAATTCAGAACCAGAATATATTGTAAACAACTGGATACGTAGCTCTAGTGTTAGATTAATCGATGAAACTGGAACAAATGTAGGAGTTGTCGATACTAAACAAGCATTAAATCAAGCAAGAGATCTTGGATTAGATTTAATAACAATTGCCAAAGATGCCGAACCTCCTGTTTGTAAAATATACGAACTTAGTAAGTACATTTATGAGCAAAAAAAGGTCAAGAAAGAGCTTGATAAAAAGAACAGAGAAAATGCTATTATTGTCAAGGAAATACAGATTAGACCTCATATCACCGAGCATGATCTACTGATAAAACAAAAACATGCCAAAGAATTTTTAGAAGAAAATCACAAGGTAAGAATTGTGATGAAATTCAGAGGACGAGAAATTGCTTTTGCTAAAAAAGGCTTTGAACTTGTCACCAAGTTTATAGATGGATTAGGGGAGCATAAGGTTGAAAAAGATCCTAGTCTAGCCGGTAACACTATATTAGCTATACTTGCACCGTTGGCTAGACAATCGAAATAAATTAATTTGCTTTAATATAAGCTTTTACTTACAATTAGGTATCAACAGGGAAATATAAAGATGTTTGATAAAAATGATGATCCGTTTCACGGTAAACGAGGTGTAAGCGTTAAAGTATTCAATAACAACATTAATGGTGCTATTGCACAGTTAAAGCGTAAAAGCAATGCAGAGGGTATCAATCGAGAGTTGCGTAAGCGCAAGCATTTTGAACCAAATACCATGAAACGTCGTCGTAAACTAGCAGAAGCTCAATTACGTTGGCGTAAGAAGCAAGATCAAATTAATGAAGTTGTAAAACCAAAAAAGAAAACTGCTACACCACCTTCTCAGGCACCTCGCCGAGAAGTTGAAACCAACTCATAAGAAGACACCCGATGAAAAAACAAACCGCTATTACAGCAGGATTATTATTAGTCCTGCTTGGAGGTTGTGTACATTCAAACACAGATTTTGTATCAACATTTGAAGAAAATGAGATCAGAACGCCGCAGCCTGTTATGGGGGAACATTACTTTGACGCAGCACTTGATACATTAGAAAAATCATGTGATCAAGGAAAATCAGAGAAATTACAAGCAGCTGATTCGGTCATGAAAAAAATTGTTGAATTGGGTTTAGATAATCACGGTCACAAACTAAAAGATGCAAATCCAGAATTGATCAGAGCTGGTAATACCTTATACAAATTAACCATGGAATTTTATAATAACAACACAGATCCAGCGTATTGCAGAACACAAGTTAATGTTATAGGTCGTTATTTAGATCTTGTACATCCTAATTTTAGTTCTAAAAATTAATGTAGTGAGTCTTGACTATCCTATCGAGAGTAAATATATTATCAGTGTAGATGCTCATGTGAGGTCTACAATGTAATAACATACTTCGCTTTAATAGGAGGTAATATCATGCGTAGTTTAAATGTAACCGCCTCAACTCTCGAGGACCTTTTCCAAGACCTTAATCGTGTAGCTATTGGCTTTGAGCCAACTATTCGAAGATTACACGATGTACAAAATGCATTTTCGTCTAATCCCAACGGATACCCGCCGTATGATTTAGAAATGGTAGAAGATGATCATTATAGAATCACATTAGCAGTAGCAGGCTTCTCATTAGATGATTTGGATATCGAAACAGCTAATAATCAATTGACTATTACCGGTGAGATCAAAAACAAAGATGAGGATAGACAATATCTATTTAAGAGTATTGCAACTAGATCATTTAAACGAGTGTTTCACCTAGCTGATCATGTTAGAATTGAATCTGCTGATCTTGCTGACGGATTATTAACTGTTGACTTGATCAGAGAAGTTCCAGAAGCACTAAAGCCTAGGAAAATTGCAATCTCGAGTCAAAAAGTCATTGATGCTAAACTCTAAATCATGATATTATGATTTGATAGATAAGGTGGGATTACTCCCACCTTATTTCATGCTTGACAACAACTCAGTGTTGTTTATAATTGTTCTAATAGCGGAGAACATGATTATGAGCAAAATGCAAACCAAAGACGATGCTTCAACGCAAGTATTAGAAAAGGTAGTTGTACAACCTCCGAGAAAGTGGAACGTAGTTCTATATAATGATAATGTTACCACTATGGAATTTGTAATATTGGTATTGATGCAGATCTTCCACAAAAGTTTTGAAACTGCTAGTGATATTATGATAAACATTCACGAAAATGGTAAAGGTATTGCAGGTACTTACTCTAATGAAGTGGCAACACAAAAGCGAGACGAAACTGTATCTGCTGCCAAATCAAATGGCTTCCCACTTAAATGTGAACTTGAACCTGCTGAATAATTCAAAAATTTCTACGTATAATCTAAAAGGATTAAATAGTCTAGTTTAGCTGATACTCGCTTATCGGAGGTTAGTTATGGATATACGTGATATAGTCTGGGACGAGGATGGCGAGATGCACTGCCATCAATTATATAGTTCGGATGTTACAATTGAAGATGTACCAAAATTAATTCAGGAACATCGCGATTTACGTCGAGCTTTACATGCCACAGTAGAATTACTAAAGAAAATGGATTATAATCCAAATAATCCTAGATCTCGGCACGAATGGGATATTATCAATGAATTAAAGCGTAAACTAATCATTTAAAATGTTTACATATAGTACCTGCTAAGTTGTTGATTTTGAATTGGTAAAAATACCGGTTGACAGCCATTATTTTGATAGTAAAGTTATATTGCAACAAACGGACAATGGTGTCCCAAACGTACAAAAGGAGTAGTTGCATGTCAGATCGTACTTTCAATATCGCTGGTTTTTCATCACTTTCCGGCCAGCGCAAGGTTCGCTTTGCCAATGGCACTGTTGAGGCCCGTGCAAAGATTCTAGAGCGTAATGGTCATGTTGACATTGACCTACGTGAGCTTCCTCGTGCAATGTCCAAGTCAGAAGCTATGGCGTTCCTTGAGGTTACTGCTGAGGACGTTCGTGCTCCTAAGGGTGTGCAGGCTGCTGCTGCTAAGGCTCGCAAGGGTGTTAAGGTTGCAGAAGTTATTGCAATTGCCAAGGATGCTGGTAAGGCTCGTGCTAAAGAAGCTGCTGAGGAAATTGCAGCTTAATTTAAATTAGATTAATGGGGGACAGTTAGTCCCCCACTCTTTTATCATAATTCGAAATTTGCATATGATATCATAAGACTGCTTAATTATGTAGAGCAGAATTATGATATCATTACCTCCATTGATAAAATTAATATTAGTATTACAGCATTGGTCAGAGACTTGCAGCGAGTTTTGGACAGATACAATACAGCCAACTGATGACCCAGTTGGAGAATTTATCAGAGATTATTCACTATATACATTTGAATGGAAAATTTCAAGACCCCTTATACCTCGCAAGTGTTTTATTACCAATGACTGGTTATGGGGTCGTAGACATTATTGTGTTACAGTACACGACATAACCGGAATATTCGATATAAAAATTTGGATAGGTCTTGAAATAGGTACACAGATTAAGTTAATGTTGTAATCATTTATTAAAAATTATTCTAAAGACTCTTGTAATTTGAAAAAATATTCCTTATATAATTAACTTGCTAGCCTATTTAGGTAGCAAAACTTATACACATCTTGCTTTTTAAAGGAGATAGCATATGACACGTACTATCGGAATAGATCTTGGAACTACTAATAGCTGTGTAGCCATCATGGAAGGCGGCAAGGCAAAAGTAATCGAAAATGCAGAAGGCGCACGTACAACACCAAGTGTTGTAGCATGGACTGATCAGGAACAACTGGTCGGACAGCCTGCAAAGCGTCAAGCAATAACCAATCCAGAAAATACAGTATTTGAAGCTAAACGTTTAATTGGGCGTAGATTTGACGATCCAACTGTTAAGAAAGACATGAAGAGTTTATCATATCATGTGGTAAAAGCCGACAACGGCGATGCATGGGTAGACATCAAGGGCAAGAAATATAGCCCACAGGAAATTTCAGCACAAGTCTTACAAAAGATGAAGAAAACTGCTGAAGACTATCTTGGGTCACCTGTGACCAAAGCAGTTATCACAGTACCTGCATACTTTTCAGATTCTCAGCGTCAAGCAACCAAGGATGCTGGCAAGATTGCTGGATTAGAAGTCCTACGTATTATCAACGAGCCAACTGCGGCTGCTATGGCATTTGCTGTAGACAAGGGTGGTTCTGGTAAAGTTGTAGTAGTCGACGCTGGTGGTGGCACTCACGACGTTTCGGTGTTAGATATCGGTGACGGTGTCATCGAAGTGTTATCCACTAACGGTGATACACACCTTGGCGGTGCTGACTTTGACGAAGTTGTATTCCATTATCTAGTAGATGCATTTAAAAAAGAAAACGGAATAGATCTTACCACAGATAAGATGGCAGTACAGCGTCTAAAAGAAGCTGCTGAAAAGGCCAAGATTGAACTTTCAAGTGCAACTGAAACTGACATCAATTTACCATATATTACAGCAGATAGTTCTGGGCCAAAGCATCTTGTTACCAAACTAACTCGTGCTAAGTTTGACAGCCTTACAGAAGATCTTGTTAAACGCATCATTGCTCCGTGTAAGCGAGCTCTTAAGGATGCTAACCTAAAAGTTAGTGATATCAAAGAAGTGTTGTTAGTAGGTGGTACCACTCGTATTCCTGCTGTTAAGACAGCTATTAAAGAGTACTTTGGTAAGGAGCCAAATAACTCTGTTAATCCAGACGAAGCAGTTGCTATTGGTGCTGCAATTCAGGGAGGTGTTCTAGCCGGCGATGTCAAGGACGTGGTACTACTAGACGTTACACCATTAAGCCTTGGTATCGAAACATTGGGTGGTGTGTTTACTAGACTAATTGATCGCAACACTACTATTCCTAGCAAAAAGAGCCAAGTGTTCTCTACTGCTGAAGACAATCAACCTGCTGTTACTATCCGTGTGTTCCAGGGTGAACGCGAAATGGCCAACGACAATAAGTTGTTGGGTCAGTTCAATTTGGAAGGTATTGCTCCGGCACGTCGTGGTATGCCTCAGATCGAAGTTACATTTGATATTGATGCTAACGGCATTGTTAATGTCAGTGCTACCGACAAGGGAACTGGTAAGGAACAGAAGATTTCTATCCAGGCTAATGGCGGACTTGACGACAAGGATATCGAGCGTATGATCCGAGAAGCTGAAGAAAATGCTGAAGCTGACAAGAAAAAGCGTGAAATTGTGGATGCCCGTAACGGTGCTGATGCAATGATAGCCAGAGTTGAAAAAACCCTCGAAGAGGACGGTGATAAGATTGATGCAACTCTTAAAGCAGAGGTTGAGCAAGCTATTACTGATCTTAAAGCAGTTATGGATAGCGAAGACGCAGAAGTTATACGTAATAATACCAATGCATTGGCTCAGGCTAGTATGAAAATTGGCGAAATCATGTATAAAGAAGCACAAGCCAACGCTGCTAAACCTGATGATGATGACATCATTGACGGAACAGCTGAAGAAGTAGCATAATATGCCTTATGCAGGCTATTAGTTATACAGATAATTTTGATAGTATGGGATGGGGGTTTTTTATGTTCCCCCATCCAGTTTCTTTAAAAGACGTTGAAAACTTGCTCGGTGTGGACTATATAAATCCAAAAGATATACAAATTTATCAAATGCATAGTTGTAATGGTATCATCGTGGTTCACAATTTAGAATTGGCTATGATGCTTAAATTTAAACTATTATGAGTACAAGGTTGAGTTTACTTGTGTAGTGCCTTAAACTGTATGTATGATAGAATCAACTGAAATTATACAAATTGATTTTGATCGGATGCCGCCAAATGTCAAACAATTTATTGAAGTTGAATTGAATAAGTGTAGACAGCACAACATCAAAATAAACCTACCAAAAACCAAAACTATTACACATAACGGATTGTTTGAATGTGCTGGATATTTTGATCAAGAGCCAGAAGAATTTGCAGTAGCCTGTGCTAAAAGTTACAAAACTTGGCTCAGTATTTTTGTTCACGAGAGTTGCCATATGGATCAATGGATAGAAGATATTCCCTTATGGCACGAACAAGTAAACGACGAAGATCCATTGGATTTAATGGACGAGTGGTTACTTAAAAAACGAGAACTCAACGACGAAGATTTAAATCGAGTCTTTGATATTGGATCAATGATAGAGTTAGATTGTGAAAAGCGTAGTGTTGATAAGATAAAAAAATATAATCTACCAATAAATCTAAACAGATATATTCAAAAAAGCAACGGATATGTTTGGAGTTATAGACTAATGCAGGAAACTCGCGACTGGGATCATAGTGCAGCATACGGACTTCCGGAGGTGTGGAAATCAATGCCCAAACACTTTGATAATGATTATTCGACTTTACCAGACAATATTAGAACTGTATTTTACAAACACATAGAGAAGTTTTCTAAAATCTAATGACTCGAATAGGTTTAATAGATGTAATTACCAGGAATACTGACTTTTATCATGCCAAGATAGATGTAGAGCACGTATTAGATGCTGTAGAATGGTGTGAAAATCATCCAAGTAACGGGATATTTTTTATCAAATGGGGTTATCTAACAGGCGACATCTTTGGTACGTTTGGATTCTCTGAGTCAGAAGATCACACGACTTTTAGTCTAAGATGGTGCTAATCAAAATACTTTGGTTCTGTAGTTGACCTATACCATATTATATTATAACATGTTAAAGCAACTTATAAATTGTCATGTTGCACTAAAAAGGAGATTACATATGACAACTTTAACTCAAGCAGAGAAGGTTCTCGATTATCTTGAGGCCGGCCGTACACTGACATCAAAGCAAGCTCGTGCTCGCTTTGGTATTCAAAATCTACGTGCTCGTATTTCAGAGCTACGTTCAGAAGGCTATAACATTGTATCAGAATCAGTTACATTTCGTGACACTGGTGCTCCTGGTGTTAAGTATCTTCTAGGTGGTCGCCGTCGTCACGCTTAATTGTGTAACGATACGATTATAATTAAAGGGCTCTATGAGCCCTTTTTTATTGTATATGGTTTCAATTATATTGTATGCTTGCGACATGAAAAAGCCTGTTAATCATGAAATGGTCAAGATAGACGAGGTACTAAAGGTACTCGATGATTTCAGAGTGGATATCAAGCAAACTTATAAATCTTCAGATCTTATTGATCAAATAGAACGCAAGATATTAACATTAGAGACCAAACGACGATTAGTTGTTATAGACGGTGGCAAGAACAAGTAAAGGACAAAAAATGAACCCAATAATCAGAATGGATCTACCTCATGGAATGGTATTAATAGAGTGTTTTCCAAATTTAGCTCCAACACACGTAGCACAAATTATTAAAATATCAAATGACGGTGCATATGATGGGGTACCATTTCATAGAGTTATCGATGGCTTTATGGCACAAGGCGGAGCTACTATGAAAGGCTATCCGCAGCTTCAAGCTGAATTTAATGATGCTCCGCACGTAGAAGGCATGTGTAGTATGGCTAGAACCCCTGATCCAAACAGTGCAAGTGATCAGTTCTTTATTTGCATAGCTAATGCACAATTTCTAGATAGACAATACACAGTATGGGGTCGAGTGATGTATGGAATTGAACATGTCCACGCAATTGCCAAGGGTGAACCACCTGCAAATCCAACACCAATTGTCAAAATGCGATCAGTTGATCCTACAAGCATTGGAGCATAATTGTGGATGTTCTCGATTTTACAATGCTGGAAAATCAACTGAGTCATAGCAAAGTTAAGATTGAGTTTATCAAAGTCGATGGTACATATCGAGTTATGATATGTACCAAATCTCCAGTAATAATTACGTCCGCAAATATGCCAGCTAATACCACAAACGCAGTGAACCAATCAATACTTAAGGTTTTTGATTTGGAAAAACAAGCTTGGAGAAGTATGCGCAAAGATCGTATAACACAATGGGAACTATATGAATAGTAAATGGTTAGAAAATCTTCAGAATCCTATGAACCAAAATGGGGTTTACATGATAGAAAGGTTTTCTAAAATTTTAAATTTAATAAATCCAAGTGAAATTAAAACAATATTTGAAATTGGAAGTTGGCATGCTATTGATGCACTAAATTTAGCGTATGTCTTTCACGATGCTGATGTTCATGTATTCGAACCAGTTCCTGAAAATATGAAACAGTGCGTGACAAATTTAACAATACCGCCAGATTCGGTTGCTAATCGTGTTCATTTACATGAGATTGCTGCTAATGATGTAACCGGACCAATGTACTTTTATCCACTTGACTTAGAAAAACAGATAGGTGATAATCACGGTATCGGAAGTAAATTTCAATTGATAGATCCAAACTTTTATCAAAATCAACATAATATACAACGTAAAATAACCGTACAGGGTTATAGACTAGATGAATGGTGTAAAGAAAATAATATTGATAGTGTTGATTTCATTTGGATGGATGCACAGGGATCTGAACTTGATGTTCTAAAAGGTCTTGACAATATGCTAGATCACACTCAGATCATTATGACAGAAGTTGGAGTTAAAGAGTATTATCATGGGCAAACCCTTAAACCAGAAATAGACGAGTTTTTAGAAGCTCGAGGATTTATTGAATACACACCAAGTAGACGATATGCACATGAGTATGAAATTGATACTATATACTTAAATCAAAAAATTAAATATTGATTAATTAAGCGTTTGAAATTATTAGGCTAATTTATTTAAAATTAGCCTATTTGTTTCATTTCTGGTTGGTTACCAATTTGCTTAACTGAATCTTGCTCTGGCCAAGCATAGATATATTTGCCCATCATGTCCTGGACAACTAAGAATCTAATTCCAGATGCAGTGTAGCTGATAGTATCTGCAGTATATCCCTGCATGGTAGAACCGTAATCCATTTTAGCACGATCAACTTCTTCGCCGTTGGTCTTTAACCATTTGGCCACGGCATCAACTTCTCTGTTACTATTTGGACCTTGTCCACCTAGGTTAGCAATGACCGTAATATCTTCGATTGGAGTAGTAGTATATGGTTTGAATGTTTCCCTACCAAGCACACGAATCTGCTTGCTCATATAACCTGGAAGATTCTTAACTTGATGCCAGTCTGGGTTGACAGTTGACTGATCACCTACTTCGCTGCCAACAGTTGTCATTGCTTTGCTAATAAGCGCAGGAACTGTATCTGCTGCAACTGGTGTTGCACTTGCTGCGGGTAAATCTGGCTCTGCTGCTAATGCTGCATCAGGTATGTTCAAACTTCCTAATTTTTGAGCAGCATCTGGACTCATGTTTACCTTGCTCATGGCTTTTTTGGTAGCAGGTGCAGAAGCTTGTTTGAGTTTTGGTAATTCAGCTTTGTTATCCGGCTTTCCCACACTTGACTGTGATTTTGCAGTGGTTAATTCGCCCTTTGAAGTGGGTTCATCAAACATTGTATCCCAATCTATATCAGTTGGGTCTGTTGTTTTTGTTGGTTTTGCTTCGGTGATCTCGTGTATTTTCATAGTGATATTATTTATTTGAAAACTGTGATGTAGCAAAAATGCAACACTCTAATTTCTGGTTGACAGCTGATTAAAAGACGTTATAGTGTCACTATGACCAATAGGAGACCTCCAAAAATGGCTAAAATCAATCCAGTTGCGAAAGCATTGGCTAGCGGTTCATGCCGTCCACAGGTTGTAAAAGCTCGCAAAGGTAAAGGCTCATATTCCCGTCGAGAACGATACAGGCCGCTCGGGCGATACTGATGTTAGCTAATCGAGATAAACGTATCATGCAATTTATTAGGCGTCAAGCAATTGACGTTGAAAAGGTTAGTAATGCTCGTGTCGCTGCGGGTATTGCTATTAAAGGACAGTTGATCTCAACTGGCAAAAACAGCCGACGAACTCACCCCTTCCAGAAACAATTTAGTAAGAACGATCATGCAATATTTTTTCATGCTGAAACTTGCGCTATTAGCAATAGCCTTAACCATATCCATAAAGACGATCTAAGACGTGCTACCTTGTTTATACATCGTGTTAAAATACCACTGCGATACAGTACAGAATGGGTAGATGGATTAGCTAAACCTTGTAATGGTTGCATGGCTGCTGTTGCTGCATTTAATATTCGCAGAGTTGTGTATAGTACAGATGTAAACCACAAATATGTGATATTAGAACGTAATAGTAAATGGTCTTGTGACGAGATAGGAGTATAAAATGAAAGATCTAATAGCAACTGTACGTGAGTATTCAAACAAAATCATAAACGATAGAGAACCTGTAGACATATTCGAAGCTCTACGCGACGAGGTAGAAGAGCTTGATGCAGAAATGTACGGATATAGCCAAGGTGAAGATGGTATAGCAGGTGAAGCAATTGATGTTATTAATTGTGCGTTGGATTTGATCTTCAAAGCCAATCCAGAATGGACCAATGATGATATCGTAGCATATGCTGAAAAGAAATGCCAGAAATGGTTAGAGAAAAATAGTGGTTGACATACAGTAGTCAGATGCTACTGTAATACAAACAACGGACAACTGGACGCAGGCCCTGCGAAGTGAGATAGGGAGGTAGCTGCCCGAAGGCATGGAGGGTGTCCGTTGGTTTGTGTATAAACAAGGAGTGAGACGTGAAAAATGCAGTCCACTTTGTTGGTTTCAGAGGCAACGAATATGTAAACGCAGTTCGAGTTTTTGGTAAACCGGACTTTGTACATCGCTCCTGGGATATCCGCGCCCAGCAAGAAGTTGACCAAAATGATAGGGTTATTTTCGCTCGTACCCGAGATTTAGAGCGTATACAGACGCCAAAAAGCCAGGCTTTTGACGATTCTGCGGTAATGTAAACAAACTTTTTTCCTTGATTTAGTAAAATCAACGACTTATAAGCACCAAAATGTTTAGATTTTGGTTGACGGGACAGCTAATGGTGCTATTGTATGTGTATAAGCAGTTAAACACAAACAAGGAGTAAACAAATGGATAAGGTTTTTGCAGTTGCCGGCATTAGCAAAATGGACGGCGTTTACAAGGTTCGCTTTGCTAAAGACATGAGTCGTGTTAAGGTTCTCGAGAAGAACGGGCACACGTATGTGCGCTTGATAGAACTTCCCGAGGCTATGGACAAGGCTGCTGCTGTTGCATTCCTTAAGGCTCATAAGAGCTTCCAGGATACGGTAGCACAGGATACACTTGCTGGTGAAGGTAAGGCAGCTCCGGCTCCAAAAGTCAAGGCAGCTAAACCAAATATTGCTCAACCAACTTTTGTTCCTAAGGCCGAAGTTGCTAAGACTCCTGCGGAAATCGAGCGCATCAAAGCCAAGAACTTGGCTACACTGCGTAAGGTTGGCAAGAGCTGGCAGGAAGTCCGTGATACAGAAGGTGAGCAAATGCTTGTTGAAGCCATGGAACATATTGATGCTCTTAGCGAAGCTGGTGTTCCTAACTACCGTTGGGCTCGAATTGATGACTAATAGAGAGGGGCCAAGTCCCCTCTCAACTTTTTGGTTGACAAGTTACAAATACATGCTACTATATCCATACAACATCAATTAGCAACAAAGGACCACGTTATGAAAACGTTTAAAGTTAAGATCCGTGTTAGTAACGCCGGCTCTACACAAACAACCACTGTGAATGCTGACAACTATCAAAATGCTAAACATATGGCTGAGATGTTATACGGTAAGTCAAATGTGATTATGGTCTGGTAGAAAGCATATTAACATGATACCTAAAATTGTACACATCTGCTGGGATGATAAAAACGTTCTTAATCATCAATCACCTATGATTTTAAATGGATTGAAAAATTTATCATTGCTCAATCCAGATTGGAAAATACAAATACATAGTGATCAAGACGTAGATGATTATATAAAAAACATGTTAAGCCCTGTTGATTACAGTTTATATACTAATACTCATATCGTTGAAAAATGCGATATTTGGAGACTGTTTAAACTGTATAATGAAGGAGGCTTATATATTGATATAGATCGCTTTTGCAATGTAAGTTTTGATGATATACTAACTCCGGACATTAAATGGGTACTACCTACTTGTAATGATTATGATTTTTCTCATGATTTTATGATGAGTAGTCCGGGTAATCCAGTTTTTGCTAGTACTATCAATCTTATTTTAGAACGCAGGAGAGCAGGACATACAAATGTTTATTTTCTAGGACCTCAAACATATATGCATGCTATAACAATTCTATTAACTGGAGAAATAATCAACACTAACCCGGGACAAGCAAAATTTGCAGAACTTAGAAACATTATATCAAAATTTGAATTTATTTTGACTTATAAAGAAAATGAACCATATGATACAATAATCTACAAACATGACCCTGAATACTTTAAACAGGGAAATAGTATAGAAACAGATTTTGAAAAAATAAAACAAGAATTTTATAGGTCGTACAATGTAAAACATTGGACAGGGGAATGGTGATTACAGAAAAAGGAAATGCTATGATAATTGAGAGATACAAGTTCTCTGTTTGGATTAATTCAATCGGACAGAGCTTTGATGTTATTATTCACAGTGACAGTTATTATCATGCTGAGATACAGGCAAAAGCACAGTACCCAAACGCTTATAAAATTATTTCATGTGGACGAGTATTTTAATAAAAGGTTGAAAGGGGCTGAGCCCCTTTCAAATCAAGCAACAAGGGTTTCTTCTTCTAGCGCCGCAATTTGATCGCGAATAGCCAGTTTTTTCTTTTTGAGTTTGTGCAAATATGCAAACTCGTCATCAGTCATTAATTCTGCTTTACGTTTTTGGAGACTTGATATTTCTAGATCTATTTCGCGATGTTTATTAATAAGATGATCTAAATTTGTCATGTTATCCTCCTTTATACCAGCTCTGATGAGCTAGTATAATGTTAATAATTCATGTCATAGTTTGCAAGAGTCTAGTCTGCTTTGTGAGTCATTTTTGGAATTGGAGTATCGTTTAGTTCTCGTTTATTCTTATACAATACTCTGTTACCTAATATTTCAATCCATAATTTAGTCTTTGGACTATTTAACGCCCAAAAGTTGAACGATAGGTTAGATTGAACTGGGCGTATAAACATAGTATCTTCGCTGGGTATCAACATGATCTGACTAGTGGTGCGCATCTTCTTTCTATCATCGGCAGTACGCAAGCAATTCAATTGTGGATTGTCTATATAAGTTCCAGCTAAACCGTCTATCATGTCATCTGCTGATTTGGCACGATCAACCACATACTCAGCTATCTTCTTACGACTTTCGGAACTAAGACGACTCATGATTTGATTTTCGTTCTCTGGATCTTTTTGATATCCAGCCCAGTCCAACCACACGCCGTGATTGGTTCTTACTATGGTTTCATCTCGAGGAATTTCTCTGATTTTATAAGTATATTTTCTATCAGCATATCCGCCCGGCTCCCAGCAACCTTCTAATAGATAACAAGTGTCTTTGTCAAATATCAGTGTATTACCGGGTAACTTTGATTTAATCAAATACATGGCAGCCGCTTTGACATTTGGATAACGCAAAGCTCGCTTTAGTTTAGCACCATCTTTGCTGGGTGTTTTACTACGTACTGTTATTTCTTTTTCGTCGTCTTTGACCATGAGGCTTGCACTTATTATGCACACACCGCCGCTGTTTAATCCCTCACAGTACTGTGTAACATCATCCCAGAACATGAGAATCTCTACACCATTACTGGTAGTACTTTTAAAACTGATTTCTGGAACATAGTTTCGATCTCTATTTTTTACTCCGATCCACCCAATATTATCAAAATATTTTGCTGAAATTATACACATTTAATAAACCTCTGCGATTAGATATTTATGCAACCTTTTGAGTGAGTTATGTTATTGGATATATCACCACATACTGCTATTAAATACACTAGTTGACCAACTCTGATAAGGAGGTTCCGTGGTAAAAGTATATCAACAAGACACATATAATTATTACCCAGATGAACCCTCCGCTTCATATAGAGAAGGTTTACGAGCATATAGAAGTTGGTTAAATTCCGGCAATCGACGCCCAGAAAATCCCTACTGGTTTGGATTAGATGAAAGCAGAGATTATCTCGAATGGGAACGCGGTTGGCTAGATGGTAGCTTTGAAATCTAACGATTGAGAGTCTTACAATTATTAAAATGATATCTTGCCATATTTCTATGTCCGCCTACTTTTTTACAATGCGGGCAAATTACTGGTTGTTGCTTCATATCTTGTTTAGCCCTTGCAATTCTGATTTTTTCTAAAGTTGATTCTTTTATTCCGTTGGTTTCGTAATAACGTTTTAATGACTGGGCTCGTTTATTTTTTGTAGCAGTTGAATCTTTTCTACCTCGGTGAGAATTAGCTCTTTTGCGCTTAGTTTCTTCTGATTGTTTTCGGCCTTTTAAAGTTTTACTTATTTTAGCTTTTGTTTCTTGAGTTATTACTTGTTTAGCTCTTGCCGCACGTTTTTTACGTAGTGTGTCTTCTGATTGTTTTCGACCTTTTAATATTTTAGCACGTTCTTCCTTTAAATATTTGTATGTTCTATTAGATATATTATTAAATTTATTCTCATTAGTTTTCATAGTCATAGCCCACGCAGCGAAAATCATCTTTCGTTTAGCGTCTCCGTGAGTCATTTTAGGTAATAGTCTATGACATATAAAATGTTCTTTAGCTGTTAACGATACCAAGTTACTTTTATCGTCAGACCCGCCGATAGATTTTGGTATAATATGATGTTTTTCAGTATACCCATTAATGATTCTTAATTTAGCATGTTCTATTATTTTATAGTAAGTTTTTGTATATTTGTTCTGTATAAATGTCATTAAGATCCTGATTTAAATATATTTGTCAATAGAATTTCTTAAAGATTTTCGTAAATCGCAAATCATTGCATCTGTATGATTTGGAGTAGGGGTAATTCGTAATCTTTCTGTTCCAATAGGGACTGTAGGATATCCAATTGGTTGTATATAGATATTATGTTCATCTAATAACCAATCAGACACTTGTTTACAGCGCACAGCATTGCCTATTATTAGGGGTACAATATGTGTATTACCTGGCATGACATTGAAGTTTTCTTGTGCCAATTGTTCTTTGACTTTATCAACTACCTCAAACATGCGACTTCTTGCTTCTGGATGATCTTGAACATAACGCACACTGGCTAGTGCACCTGCACATAGTACAGGACTCATACTGGTACTGAATATAAATCCGTTAGCATAGCTGCGTATCATATCAATAAGATCACGTCCGCCTGCAATATATCCTCCCTGTATACCAAATGCTTTGCCTAATGTTCCCTGTATGATATCAACTCCGTCTACACAATGTTGTTCTTCTGCAATACCAGCACCCCGAACACCATAAAGACCTACAGCGTGAACTTCATCTACATAAACCATAGCACCGTACTGACGAGCAATATCACATACATCAGATATAAGACCTTTGTCGCCATCCATGCTATACACACCTTCCATGGCAATAATAGGTTGTGCATCATCGTCTAGACTTTTCAGTATTTCCTTAAGATGAGCTAGATCATTATGATTCCAAACAGTACAGGGTGCTCGACTGCTTTTCATACCAACAATCATGCTATTATGATTCATACTATCGGATATAAAATGAACTCCTGTGATTATTTTACCTAATACATTAAGTGTGGATTGATTAGCAACATACCCACTGGTGAATAACAGTGCAGCAGTTTTATCGTGTAGTCTAGCCAGTTCACTTTCTAAGGCTGTATGAAAATGAGTAGTACCGGATATATTACGAGTACCACCACTACCAGCACCAGTTGTGTCGAGCGCAGTATGCATAGCATCAATAACGACTTTATGTTGCGCCATACCGAGATAATCATTTGCACACCAATTTGTAATATGTTTAATACCATATTTGCCATAGAACATGGCTTTGGGAAAATGACCGCGCTCTCTCAGAATATCTGTAAAAACTCGATAATTGCCATCAGATTTTAATTTCTGTAGACTTTGTGCAATAGCATCTTGTGTTTTTGATTTTAACATTATTAAATATTTCTCTAGAAAAACAATTATAAACAAATCATTATGTGATATTTGACATTATTTAATCAATATATTATAAATTATAAGGAGAAATTCGATATGACCAATGAACAGTTGACAGAAATAGAGCATAACCTGGGATTAGGTACTCAGTTTAATTCATCAAATATTACACAACAGGTCGAGGTTAGGTTAAAAGGGAATGTAGAATCCGCGATGATTGGAGATTATAATAGGTCACCTAACGGAACTTTAATAAGATTACGTCGAGGAGTGATAACTAATTGGATTGATATCGACAGTATTGCAGCAATAGGAGTTATTAACCGATGAGCATATTTGATAGAATATTTGGAAGAAAACCAAATACAACAACCATACCAACATTAAAATTTAACAAAAATGATTCAGTTACTGTTAGAGCAGAAAAGATTTTGAGAGCTTCTGGAATTCCTGAAGATCTAATAGCCTGGCATTTAGACGGTGCATCGAGTGCAGTTAGATCATATTTTAAACTAGATGGTTTAGATGAAAGCTTGGTTAAAGTTACACGAGGTAAAACAAAAAAAGAACGTAAACCTGCAACTAAAAAACAAAAAACTGCCAAATTGGTAATTGACAGTGATAATACCAAGGAGAGTTCTTTTCGCACCTCGGCGAAGACAGACCTTAAAAAGAAAACAACTGTGGCAAAAACTACCAAAACAGCAACTGGTAATCCTTCTGAGCCAGTCCCAGAGAAGAAGGTTAGGGCACCGAGGAAGGATTCGAAGGTAGCAGCATCTAATTTAGATGCAGGCGGATTTGGTCAGAATCGCGGTGACGGTGTGTTGGATACAGAATTATCTGTTGCTAAACCTCTAGCTAAACCGCCATTGAAGAGAAAGACTGTTTTAAGAGTTAAGAAAGAGTCAAAATAAAAGTTTAAATCAAAATAATTTTATAATATCCTGTCGTTTGGCAGGATATTTTTATGACATTAAACTTTATTGATTCAAAATATCAATGAATATACACTTTATAAACGTAAGGAGTAAATATCAATGACAAAAGCACAATACGACGGTATTATTGCACATATTGAAGCCAAACATAAATCTGGGTATCGTTTAAGGTTACATATGTCAAACGGCGAATATGTTCAAGGAACAGTAGAATTAGTAGGAACACGTACTCTAATAGTTAATCAGGATACTAACCAAATAGCTTATGCTGATTTAGATCGTGTTGATTATATTACAGTTGGATAATATACTGGGTTATGTATAGTAAACTACTCATTTAAGTTAAATAGTATGTAAATACAAAAAAGGCTTATTAATGACAAATATCTTTGACGACATTTTACAGGAAAAAAAGAAAATGCAAAGAGAGTCAATGAGTTTCATTGACTATCTTAAGCTGTGTAAGAAAGACTCATCAGTTTACGCTTCAGCTGCTGAACGCATGTTAGCAGCAATTGGTAAACCTACCATTGTTGATACCAGCAAAGACCCTAGACTGAGCAGAATCTTTCTCAATCGTACACTGCAAGTATATCCTGCGTTCAGCGATTTTTATGGTATGGAAGATACTATTGAACGTATTGTAGGATACTTTCGCCATGCTGCACAGGGTCTTGAAGAAAAGAAACAGATCCTTTACCTGCTGGGTCCAGTTGGCGGCGGCAAATCAAGTATTGCAGAACGTCTTAAAGAATTAATAACACGTTTACCATTTTATGTATTAACAGCAGAAGATGGAACACTGAGTCCAGTATTTGAAACTCCTCTTGGGGTGTTTGATGTTAATAGTCACGGTGAGAAATTAAAGAAGGATTATGGAATTGATCCTCGTTATCTTAATACCATTATGAGTCCATGGGCGATTAAAAGACTAGCAGAGTATGAGGGTGATGTTGGTCGTTTTCGTGTTACCAAAGTATGGCCAAATAAACTAGAACAAATTGGTGTTGTTAAGACCGAACCGGGCGACGATAACAACCAAGACATTTCAAGTCTAGTTGGTAAAACTAATATTCGCATGCTTGAACACTATGATCAAAATGATCCAGATAGTTACAGTTTCAGTGGTGCATTATGCCGTGGTAATCAGGGCATAATGGAGTTTGTTGAAATGTTCAAGGCTCCTATTAAGATGTTGCATCCGCTACTAACAGCTACACAAGAAGGCAATTATATCGGTACAGAAGGCATAAGTGCTATTCCATTCTCAGGTGTTGTCCTTGCACACTCCAACGAAGCAGAATGGCAAAGCTTTAAGAATAACAAGAACAATGAAGCATTTATTGATCGTGTTTATGTTGTTAAGGTTCCCTACTGTTTGCGTGTCAGTGATGAAGTTAATATCTATAAAAAAATGCTAGAACACAGTAGTTTAAACAATGCCGTGTGCGCACCACAAACACTAGAAATGCTCAGCAAGTTCTGCGTATTAACTCGTTTAAATGAACATGAGAATAGCAGTCAATACAGCAAGATGCGTGTATATGACGGTGAAGCAATTAAAGATGTAGATCCCAAAGCACGTAGTATACAAGAATATCGCGATGCTGCTGGTGTTGATGAAGGTATGGGTGGTATTAGTACACGTTTTGCATTCAAAGTTTTAAGTAAAACATTTAATTTTGATACAGCAGAAATAGCAGCAGATCCGGTTCATTTGATGTATGTGCTTGAAGATAGCATACGCAGAGAACAGTTCAAAGACGATGTAGAAAACCGTTACATAGATTTTATCAAAGAGTATCTGGCACCCAAGTATGCGGAATTCATTGGCAATGAGATTAGACAAAATTTCATTGAAAGTTATGCCGAATACGGTCAAAATTTATTTGATCAATATGTTGCGTATGCAGATGCGTGGATACAAGAAATTGATTTTAAAGATCCAGATACAGGTAATATGTTTGATAGAGATATATTGAATAAGGAATTGGAGAAGATTGAAAAGCCAGCTGGCATTGCTAATCCCAAAGACTTCCGTCACGAAGTTGTTAACTTTGTGTTAAGAGCTCGTGCAAAGAACGGCGGAGAGATATTGTGGTCAACTTATGAAAAATTACGCGAAGTCATTGAAAAGAAAATGTTTTCGACCTCAGATGACATGTTACCAGTTATATCTTTTGGTGCAAAAAGTAATTCTGAAATTCAATCAAAACACAGCGAATTTGTAGATAGAATGAAAAATAACAGATATACTGAACGTCAAATTAAACGTTTAGTAGATTGGTTTATAAGAACTCAAAAAAGTTAAAATGAATTACATAGAACATTATAATAAATTAATTTTGCGAGGGAAAACCAGAGGTATTAAAAAAAGCTCTACGGTATATTATGAATTACATCATATAGTCCCTAAATGTTTAGGTGGCACTAATAGTGATTCAAATCTTGTTTTATTAACACCAGAAGAACATTTTATTGCACATAAGTTATTGGTTAAAATTTATCCTAATAAAGGTAAATTAATCTATGCAGTTAATATGATGTGTGTAGGCAGAAATAATAAAATGTATGGTTGGCTTAAAAAGAAACTTCAGCAGGTGTTGAAAGATGATAAAGAAAGATCTGACAAAATTAGTAAATCTTTAACTGGTAGACATGTACCAGATTATATAGGAAGAAAAATTTCTAAATCTAATAAAGGTAGGATAATATCACAGTCAACAAGAGAGAAAATATCAAATAGTACTAAAGGTGTTTCTAAACCAACTAACTTTGGTAAAAAAATTAGTGCCAGATTAAAAGGTAGAAAACATAATGATTTACATCATAAAAAAGTTATAGATAGTAAATTAAGAAATGGTACATTACTGCAATCAAAATCTACAAAAGAAAAAATATCTAATAGCTTATCTAAATTGAAATGGTATAATAATGGGACAACCAACATAAGATCGTCTGTTAATCCAGGATGTGATTATGTACCTGGAAGACTGCCAATAGCAAAAAAGAAAAAAATAAATCAAAAATATGATAAGGTTATTTTAGATACATCAACACTTCCTAAGTTCAAATATGATCATTACAAAAAATCTAACAACGGCAAACGAAATGGTGCATGGAAAGGGTATATTGTTACCCCTGATGGAATTTTTGAATCATCTATGCAGGCAGCTATATATTATAGCCTTACAGACGGTACTATAAGAAATAGATGTTTAAGTGATAATCCAAAATTTAAAGAATGGGTACAACTTACTAATTTAGGTAATGAAAATGAGTGATTACCACATAATCGACCAACGTTCGAATCCTAAGGGTAAGAACTTACCAAATCGTCAAAAGTTCCTTAAGAAGGTGCGCAAGCAGCTAACCGATCAGGTTAGGGGTGCCATTGGCAAACGTAAAATAACCGATAGCCGCGGAGAAGATATCAAAGTACCGGTAGACGGAATAAATGAACCCAGCTTTGATTATGACAGAACTACCGGCGAATGGGAAAGAATACTTCCTGGTAATAAAAACTTCAGTGTGGGTGATCGAGTTAAAAAACCACCTAGCAGTGGAGGCAAAGGTGGCGGAAGCGGGTCTGGTGGTAACGGCGGTGAAGGTCAGGACGATTTCCGCTTTACTATAACCCGAGAAGAATATTTGGATATTGTGTTCGAAGATCTGGAATTGCCAGATATGATCAAACGTACCGAAAAGGCAGCTACAATATGGCATAAGATACGTGCTGGATTTAAAACAGATGGCAACCCCAGTCAACTAGATCTTGTACGTAGCATGAAGAACAGTTTAGGACGTAGACTAGCACTACGCAAACCGTTAGAACGCAAGGTTAATGAGATACAGTCGTTATTAGAGGACAGTGATAATCCAGAACTACTCTTAGAAGAAATTGAAAAGCTTCAGAAGAAACGCAGTAGTATTCCCTGGGTTGATCCTATGGACCTACGTTATCGTAGATTTGATAAGAACCCTGTGCCTAATAGTCAAGCAGTGATGTTTTGCTTGATGGATGTTAGTGGCAGTATGGGTCAACATGAAAAAGATATAGCCAAGCGATTTTATTTGTTGTTGTATTTGTTCCTGCAAAGAAAATATGAAAAGGTACAATTGGTATTTGTACGTCACACAGAAGATGCTCGAGAAGTAGACGAAGATGAGTTTTTCAACAGTCAGGAAACAGGCGGAACTGTTGTAAGTAGTGGATTAGAATTGGTAAACAATATCATAAAAGAACGCTATCCGTTAGATGCCTGGAACATATATGTGGTGCAAGCCAGCGACGGTGATAATTATAGTCACGACAATCAGGTCTGTACAGAATTGTTAAATGAACTACTTCCCAAGGTTCAATATTATGTTTATGCTGAAGTCAAAAATTATAATAATTTGCGAGAAATATTCATGGTGAACCCCCGACATTCCGGTCTTTGGGAAATTATGAACAATCTGATGCCTCGTTATGAACAACTGGTGAGTGTCCAATTAACCGACGTAGAAAGTGTAGTACCCATATTCAGAAGTGTATTTGCCCGGGAGAAGACCAATGGTTAAACCTCTGTTCACAGGTTCTGAATGGGATTTTGAGTTATTAGACCGAGCAATGCGCGAGTGTGGCATTATAGCTAAAGAAGAATTAAGACTTGATACTTATAAAAATCAAATATGTGTAGTTAGTTCAGAACAAATGCTAGATGCTTATGCCAGCACAGGGCTTCCGGTTATGTATAAACATTGGAGTTTCGGTAAGAAATTCAGCCGAGAACGAGATCTATATCAAAAAGGAAAAAGAGGTCTTGCATATGAATTGGTATTAAACCTAGACCCTTGTATCAATTATTTAATGGAAGAGAATACAGCTTGTACTCAGGTCCTTGTTATTGCACATGCGGCGTATGGACACTGTCACGTGTTCAAAAACAATTATATGTTCAAGCAATGGACAGAAGCCGATTCAATGTTAGACTATCTAATCTTTGCACGTAATTATATAGTGCAATGCGAAGAACATTATGGTGAAGAAGCTGTTGAAGCGACATTAGATAGTGCTCATGCATTGATGATGAACGGTATTGATCGTTACAAGCGCCCACGTAAATTGTCCATGGTTGAAGAACAGTTAAGACAGAAAGAGCGTACTGAATATCTTGAACGCACCGTTAACGATCTATGGCGTACATTACCCAGGACAGATAATGAAGATAACACTAATGAAGGTTATAAATTCCCAGCACAACCAGAAGAAAATATACTCTATTTCTTAGAAAAGAATAGCCCTGTATTAGAACCATGGCAGAGAGAAATACTTCGCATAGTACGCAAACTTGCACAGTATTTCTATCCACAGTATCTTACCAAAATGTTAAACGAAGGCTGGGCCAGTTTTACACACTATTATATCATGAATAGATTACATGATAAAGGCCTATTAACTGATGGTGCAATGTTAGAGTTCTTGAAATTACACACATCTGTACTTTATCAACCCGAGTACGATAGTCCATATTTCAGCGGGTTAAATCCCTACTATCTTGGCTTTGAAATATTCATGGACATCAAAAGAATGTGTGAAAATCCTGACGATGAGGATCGAGAACTATTCCCTGATATTGCGGGAAGTAACTGGGTTGATACCTGCTTAGATGCTGTGGCAAATTATCGCGATGAGAGTTTTGTACATCAATTCCTAAGTCCCAAAGTTGTACGCAAAATGAAATTGTTCAAGGTTGTAGATGACAGCAGAGAAGATCATTTCGTGATTGATGCTATTCAAAACCGAGAAGGGTTCAAAGATATTCGCAGTAGACTAGCTCGTAGTTATGAGCTAGATGATTGGTGCCCTAAGGTAGAAGTATCTAATGCTGATATCAAAGGCGATAGAACATTAACATTAACCTATTACAGGGAGCGCGGTCGTAATATTGGAGGTAGCTGGCAGGTTATGCTATCTCATGTCCAAAGTCTATGGGGACATAAAGTCAAATTGGTTACTGCTAGAGGTAATACCATTGGCGAAATAGCCTAAATTAAATTTTAAACCTTATAATTTCAACAACTTATTACCCTTGTTTACAATTATATATTGGTTGACACAGTTTGTTATTGTGTTACTATTTTAATACAACGTGAGGATTGAATAATGGCTAAGCTAATTGGATTTGTAATCGGACTTGGTATTCAGTTTGTTGTGTTAAGTGCCATTTCGGCAGTCATATACCACTAATACAAGGAGCAAGCAAATGGGTTACGTTGTTTTCCACATTAACTCTAAGCGCAATGTTGGTTGGAAGCGTACTGAGCGTGGTGCCAAGATTAGCGTTGCTGCTTGGAATCGTCGTAGTAAGGGTGTGAATTACGATATTATGGAAGAAAACGAGTTTAATGAAAAGCATAATGGTTATGTCACTGTTAAGAATATGATGAGCGGTAATGACGTTCAGATCCGTGCCCAGGACGTTGGTGGTCCGTGTGATCCCAGTACTGAATTATATCATTGTATGTAGACAACACCACCACCCACCAAGGTGTGTTTTCTGAAATCCACTTGCAACACTTAACATAATTTTATATGTTAAGTGTTTTTCTTTACAAAATAGTTTTAGATTGTTGGTAATAAATTCTTCATTTGTTGGACTGGTTATTTTGTAACATTTGTTACCGTTTGTCCCATTTTTAATTCTTGTTGCTACTGCTTTTTTTCTTGCTTGAGGCGTTGCAGCAGCTTTGGTCCAATGGTCTAAATTACCGCGTTGTTGTTGTGTTTTCCGACTTTTTGCTATTGATTCAGGAGTACAAGTCTTTAATGTCCCACGACGGGCTAATCGTGTTGCTAGTTGTTTTTTAATAGATTCGGGGCTGATAGTTACTAATGTATTATTGCGTCGTTTAGTCTCTAATTGTTTTTTAATAGAACTAGGAGAATTTGAATTTAATTTTCCATTTTTCTTTTTAGTTTCTATGATTTTCTTTTTACTTTCTTCTGATAACCTGCCGCCGTCTCCTGCTTCTTCTTTTAAGTTAGCCCAATTACGATCTTTAACAACATTCCATAATTTACTGTAATACAATCCCCATTCTATTAGTTCTTCTTCTGTTTGACATTCTCGTAGAATTTCTGTAGTGTAGTCATAGCCGTGCTTATCAAGATGGTTAAGCCATCTTGTTCCGGAGCCCGGGTACTTATGAGGATCTTTTCGAATAGTTTTACCTAGATATTTCAATCCTGTCTTATTATGTGTTTTAACATACAGATAAATAGGCATTGCTGTTGCTCCTTATAAGCTATAGAGTAGCTGGGAATTGGCGTTCCGCGAGCTACATCCTATTTATTGCTTATTAGTCCAGTTAACCATAAATATTTCCGGGTAGGGTAGCATTCAGTTACCCTGCCTTGATCTATTTGAAGGTTAACATGACACAGATTATCACAGCCGACTATTGGCCACAATTTTTTAATCCTCCGATTGCTGGTCAACATACCGGGGCAAGATTTGCGTTTGCTGCTACTTCGCAATTACCCGCAATGTTGATGACATTCTTTTATGATACTGCTACTAAATCAATGAAGTTGATGCAGTATGACGCTGCTAATAAATGGAACAGCAATTGGTATTTGCAAAAGGTGCCAGGATTTGGTCTTGCTGAAATACAGGATGATTTACCGCAGAATAATGCAGCCTTGAAGATACTATTTGGATCACAAATAATTGAACGTTATAAAACGCCAATTGGTTGGGGTAATACAGAAACCGTCGGAGGTCAATACACTAACAAACCGCAATTTGATCTTTTCCGCTGCACCCCTCTGCAATCCGCCACCGGCTTTCAAACAATTAATTTTGAACAGCTACTTCCAACATTTACCACAGCAGATGGGCAGATATACCATGATGTACTGGTACAATTGTATCAACAGTCCTGGGGATCCGGTAAGACTGCCAGCGGTGCAAGAATGTGGATGGCTAAGGGAATAGGGCCTGTGGCAAATCAGTGGGTTTCATTAACTTCTAAAGTGACTACAGATAGACAAGATGCTACAATTACTTACTTTTAATCAGTAAGGATGCAGCATGAAACCAAAGAAATCTGAGTTTGATAGATTTATTAAAAGAATGGAAAAAACCTTAGACACATATAGAATATTATTAGAAGACGAAAAAACTCGACAACATGTAAAAGGTTTTCCAGAACCAAATACCAGTTATTTTGAAGGTTGTATACATGTATTAATGAGTTTGCTGTTTTCAGCAGCAGATATTAAACGTAAAGAAGATATGAAATTGGCAGAAGAGATACTGGCTAAAAAAGAAGCAGAAAAAAATGTCACTGATTCAACTGTTATATGACTTTGTTGGGTTTATAGTCGGTGCTACTTTTTCTATCTTGTTGATTTTATTAATAACATTATTTACACATAAAATCAACGACTTAATGCACAAATAAAATGGTTGACAGAGCATCATCTGATGCTATTATTTGAGTATAGCAAAGGAGACAGCAAATGGCTACTCGTAGCATTATCGGAATGATGAACGAAGACGGTACTGTTACTGGCATATATGTACACTTTGATGGATATCCCGAAAATAATGGAGCTATTCTTGTCAACAATTATACAAACAAAAACAAAATCCTTGAACTTTTGGATCTTGGCAACTTATCTTCGCTTGGCAGTGAAATTGGTAAAACACACGATTTTGATGATCGCAGCCACAGTGATTGGTGTACTGCTTATGGGAGAGATCGCAGGGAAAACGATACCCGGGCAATTGTATACAAAGATTTCGCAGAATTTCTAGCAGAAGATCGTGGACAAGATTACTCATACTTGTATGTAAACGGTGTATGGGAGTGTCGTGATTATGATAAAAAACTCATAAACTTGGATAAATTTAAAGAACAAGCTGCTTAAAATCAGTGACTTATAACTGGTATTTTTTTGGTTGACAACTCCTATTTTGGTGCTATTATAGTGGTATAAAGCGAGGAGATGATCATGGAACGTACTGTTTTTGTTATAGTTGCGTTTACTGTGTGTGTGGTCGCTGGCATAGCCGGTTATACTGTTAAGCAGGAATTTGCTTGGCAGGAGTTTTCAGAACTACATGAGTGTCGACTGGTCCATGCAGCACCCGAACACATGACATACCAGTCATCTTTTGATACAGTTACCAAAACAATCTCACTGAAGCCAATTCGTGTTTCCAATGAAAAGATTTACATTTGCAATGACGGTAACGAGTACATCCGCTAAAAACGGTTGACAGCTATCCAATCTGTGCTATTATAAGGTATAGAACAAGGAGACCATGATGCTTACTGTTGCTGAACGTGAGGAAATGCTTAATACCATTAGCGACCTTTCAAAAAGTGCTTACGGCTTCCGTGTTCGCAGGGACTATGCTGCTATGAGTGACCTCGAGCTAGAAGCTGAATGGGATTATTTCCTTGAAGTTGCAGACCGTCGTACCCGGGAAGAAGCTGAGCAGGAGGCAATTGCACTAAAGGCATGGAACCTGCGTATTGCTGCCTTGGCCAAGAATTATGGTATTGGCATCGCTACTGCTGTACAGTGGGACATACAGGCTTCTGATTGTGAAGGTCAAGGTTTTGATTACTATATGTGGGACCAAGGCATTGGATTCGAGGATGGTCGCCGCATTGCTCGTGAACTTGGATATTGGAAGGAAGTTGCATAATGAAGCTCTCTAACAATTTGACAGTAGGAGATCTAGTATGAAGGTTGTTACCTCACCTACAGCCACAGTTGATCATGCTAATGCAAACACCGACCAACAGTTCAGCATCAACTTTGATGCTAAAATGGCTCGCATTCTTGCAGACGGATTATATTCTGACAAGGTGCAGAGTGTTATACGTGAGCTGAGCTGCAATGCATATGACAGCCATGTTGAAGCCGGCAACAGGGATTATTCAATTGAAATTCATCTTCCGACATATGCAGAACCTTGGTTCCATGTCAGAGACTTTGGTGTCGGACTCAGCCATGACCAGGTAATGAAAATCTATACTCAGTATGGTGCTAGTACCAAGACCAACAGCAATGACGTTATCGGGCAGTTGGGTCTTGGTAGTAAGAGTCCGTTTAGTATCACTGACTCGTTTACAGTAGAGGCTCGTCAAAATGGCATCGAGAATCACTACAAGATGTACCGCAACGAACAGGGTATGCCTTGTGTTGCGCATCTGCATCAGGGTCCTACAAGTGAGACTGATGGAGTTACGGTTAAGGTGCCGGTAAACACTAGTATGACAGCAGAGTTTGCGGAAAAAGCTCGCAATGTTTATAAATGGTTCCCAATCAAGCCCACAGTTGTAGGCGGATCTATAATATATAACTCAGTTGAATATGCATATCGTGGATCAGGTTGGGGTATTGGTAAAGGACCGGAGAGTAACCGGTATGGATGGTCTCGTAGACACGACAATCCTGTAGCACTGATGGGTCTTGTGGCTTATCCGCTCGATGTAAACAGTATCAAAGACATCACTGATTCTGCTCGTACTATATTAACAGGTACGCCATTGGTGTTGGAATTTGATATCGGTGAGCTCGAAGTTGCGGCTAATCGCGAAGCTCTTGGGTATGATAGTCGTACCTGTGCTAATATTAATACCAAATTGTCACAAATGTTAAAAGATCTTGCTACAGATTTTGCTAATCAAATTTCCAGTGCTAAAACACTTTGGGAAGCCAAACTCAAGTTCGGCGAAATCTTTAGCAAGAGCACATATGCTAATGTGTTTGGTAATGTGTTCAGGGATCACGGATTTACCTGGGGTAGTTTTGAAATCAACAACACTGTAATTGATTTCAGTACTCGCAACTACTATCCCATTGACAACAACGGTCATGTTGTAATTGACATATATCAGGCCAATCACCGATATAAACGCCCTCGAAAGATAATTGCCATCGAAGATAATATTTCGTTTCGATGTGACCCTACCACTGTTATCATGTTCAATGATCTGGACAAAGGTGGATTGAGCCGTGTAGCTGAATATAATAAGAACACCAGCTATAGAAACGAAATTTGGCTGTTTGGGCCAAGTCCTAGAAAATCTTGGAGTCAGTTACGTGAAGCTCTAGGTAACCCAGAAGTCATAATGACCAGTTCTCTCGCCAAGCCAGAGCGTAAGGTATCTGAACGTACTGACATGCTCAAATGGAATGGCGGATTTAGCAACGGTAAGAAAGCCTGGTTGCAAGTTACTATAGATTTAGATAATGCCGGACACTGCTATTATGTTGAACTAAATGGTTGGGATGTGCAACGAGACGGCAAGTATGTCAGTGACCTTGGTTGGTATATTCGCGAAGCAAAGGCAGCAGGTATTATACATCCGACATCAGAAGTGTATGCTATGCGTAACAAGAACAAGAAATTGGTACGCGAGCATGCCAATTGGAAGGAACTGTTCAGCACCATTAAAAATGGTGTAATGAATAAGATCAGTAAAGGCACACTAGCACAAGAAGTAGCTGATAATGAGGAATACACTCGCTTGTGCAGCTTATCAAGTTGGAGATTCTGGGAAAGTGGTATTGCTCCGCGAGCTCACGATAGTGTGTTCAAAGACTTCTGTGCTAAAATTGATGCAATCAAATCTGTTAACAGGTTGGCTAACTTGGACGCAATCAAGAACTTGGCTAGTCGATATGAAGTTGCCATGGTTAAAGCTGCACCCAGATATGATTTAACCGCAGAATTTGAAAAGGTTAAGAAACACTATCCCATGCTTGATCTTATCCTGGGGCGTATTTCGTCATACAATCGACCAGACTCTGCTATGTTAACAACGGTGGGTGACTATATTGACATGGTTGATGCATGTTGGGTGTTCTATGCATTGCAGGATCGAACGGAGGAAGAGTGACAGATATGACTTAATTGTATCTATTAGGATCTAGCCAGAGGTCGCCTATTAGACTCCCTTGATGATTAATCTTACGAGATTCTAACATATGAAGTAGTATATGTTCCGGTGTCGGGGCATGATCTATTAGAAAACTTAAATCTCGTTGATTACCATAATTATAAGCAGCATACATAACGTCGGGCGGTGCAACATTAATCCAATCACATATCCCGTTATCATCTAGTACATCACCTCTAATAGGTATAGGTCTCATAAAAGCGTAAGGTTCTATCCAATTTTTCATATGCTCGCCAAAATCAACATGCACATCTGTTCTCGAGTTTACAATTCGATCGTAACCTCCTGCCCCTAAGATTATTTCTATCGTTGACTTTATTTGATAATACATTTTATAAACATTTGGTACAGTTGCATGTAAACCGTCAAAGTCTCTTCGAGTTATGTATCTTCGTATGTGATCTTCTGTGGGTTCGGCTAGTGCAATAACATTATCATAATATTTTAAATCTAAATCGGATACATGATAATCTTTATGGTAAGTCCATGTAGCCAAGTATGAGTGTACTTCATGCCCTGTGTTAATTAACTGATCTAATAGAAATTTACTATTATCTAGTACTGAACTGGGATTAGAACGTAGAGGACCTCTGAATATAACTGCTAGCTTCAATAAATTTCTCCAATTTTATGTATCATTTAGTATAAAATTATTGATTAATGGTGTCAAATTGCGATATATATTTGTAGTTAACCCAGGGGATTATTCATGCAACTTACTCCAGAGCAAGTAAAAGTACTGCAAGCAGCTCGCTTACATTTTTGTATTCCGTGTTACGGCGGTCAAATAAACGAAGGCTGCTTTATTAGCATGTTAAAATATATGGCCACTGCTCAACGTCTCGGATTGAACTTTACCATTGACACTATGGTAAACGAAAGCCTGATTCCTAGAGGACGTAATAGTCTAGTAGCTAAGTTTCTACACTTCGAACCAAAGAGTACACACTTAATGTTTGTTGATGCTGATATCGGATTTGAGCCAGAAGAAATTTTCAAATTGATCTTAGCTGATAAGGATGTATGTGGCGGACTTTATCCTAAAAAAGCACTTCCAATTAGTTATGTAGTAAATAAAGTTCCAGACGCCAAGAAAGAAGGCAATATGGTTGAAGTACTTAATATAGGCACTGGTTTCATGCTTGTTAAACGTAGCGCAATTGAATCAATGATTGCTAAACATCCAGAACTACATTATCAGGATAACATTGGATTAGATCCAAAATATGCACCGTTTAAATACGCATTGTTTGACACTGAGATTGACCCAGAAACAAAAGAATATTTGAGTGAGGATTATTTGTTCTGTAAGCGTTGGAGAGCGATGGGCGGACATATTTGGGCAGATTTAACGATAACACTAACACACATGGGCTATCATAGTTTCAGAGGCGATGCAACATTACTACAACCTCATTTGTAAACAAGTAAATAACCATGAGTTAATTGAGTATTCTATTCGATTAACTCATTCTCCTAGAATTACCGTTAAATATTTAAAAGAAGGAAAATATTCTGACTTCTTTCAAATGTTATCCGTGCATATAAGCAGTGATGAACCTCGACAATTGCTATGGCATGTAGTAAATCAAAAATCAGAAGTTCAATTGTGTGCATGCGGTAAGCCACTAAAATGGGTTCGAAGTTTACAAAGATACAGAACTACATGCTCACCTGCTTGTGCTGGGAAGAATAAGTCCGATCAATTTTCAAAAAAAGAAAAAATAAAAAAAGTTCCGTACTATAAAGACCCTGTTCGACTTGCTGCTGGTCAAAGCAAATGGGTTTTAACAATAAAATGAGGGTTGCGACTATGATTGAATGGTTTAAATCTACTAAACTAGGTCAATGGTTTATGAAGCATAAATGGGCTAGACGCGGTGCGCTAGCCTTTTTGGCTTTTCAGCTGCTTAAAAGTACAGCTTGGACTGTGTTTTTTATCATGTTGTATTTAGGCTATATTAAACACTAATTAAGCAATAGTTACAACACCATTATTATTCCACGGAGTACCAGTTGCACCCGGAGTAGTTGGTAATGATGCTACCCAATTTGCATAATATGTCGAGAACGCTGCAAAACTTGGGAAAGGTGAGCCCCATGATGTGGTGCCCGATCCATCCGTAACAAGAACATTACCATTACTGCCTGCATTAGGTGGTAATGTTATTGTATATGCCGCACTTGCACTGTTTGAAGATTTAATGGTAGTTGAATAATTACCAGCTGCTGTATTAGCTAAGATCAAAGATCCTTGAATACCTTGTTGACTACCAATGTCTAGCCCTGTTGCCACATATATCCAATAAGGTCTGTAGCTATTAGATGCACCCAATGAATAATAGTTATCTGAACCAAATAAGAAGTTTCTTGACAAGTATGCATAAGTACCTTCAATTCTCAATGCTTCTGTCAGAGGATTTTGTTGAGAACCAGGTGCACCAGAACTAGCAGTTCTAAATATAATATGACCACCGTCGGCAGTTCCAGTTCCGGCAGATCCATCTATATTAAAATCAACACCCGGCGTAGATGATCCAATAGCTGATTGCACTGTTATAGTTTGTGAAACCGGACTTGCCGAATCAGGTCCTCCTAGATGTAGAGTACCTGTTGCACTACTACTGAGAATTAATACATTCGACCATTGTATCACTGATGACGAAGTAACTGTCAAATTTGTCCCATCTGTAGTTAGCCCGCTAGCCGCAGCTATTGTATCAGAATCATTATAAAGAATTTGTGTACTAACACCCGGAGCAGGTGCAACTGGTCCAGTAGGTCCGGTAGCACCAGTAGCACCAGTGGCTGCTGCTGTTCCTGGTGTACCTTGTGGACCTGTATCACCTTGTGGACCAGTAGGACCGGTTACTATACTGTCAGCGCCGGTTGGACCTGTGCTGCCTGTGGGCCCTATAAATCCAGTTGGCCCTGTATTACCTGTTACCCCGGTAGTACCAGTCGGACCTGTAAATCCAGTTGGCCCTGTATTACCTGTTACACCAGTTGGTCCTGTATTACCAGTCGGTCCTGTATTACCTGTCGGACCTGTATTACCTGTTACGCCTGTTGGACCAGTGGGTCCTGTATTTCCTGTGACACCGGTTGGACCTGTATTACCTGTCGGACCTGTATTACCTGTTACGCCTGTTGGACCAGTGGGTCCTGTATTTCCTGTGACACCGGTTGGACCTGTGTTACCAGTTGGACCTACAATTTCTCCAACATTGTGCCATACTGTACCAGTCCATACGTATAAGTTCCCAGTTGACTCATCTATATATCCATCACCTATATTACCAGAATATGGTAAAGGTAAATCTATAGGTTCTGCAACACTGCCCACTATAGTGACACTGGTACCTGCTGCACCAGTTGGTCCCTGAACACCTGTATGACCAGTAGATCCTGTGGGACCAGTGGCACCTGTTACACCTGTTGGTCCCGTTACACTAGGTCCTGTAGGGCCGGTATTACCAGTTGCACCTGTATTTGTTGCAATACCAGAACGACCGGTCGGACCAGTTGGGCCTGTTAACCCTCTTGAACCAGTAGCACCGGTTGGACCTGTGGCACCAGTCGCTGCGTTGCCAGTTGGACCTGTAGCACCGGTATTAGTTGCTATACCGGGAGACCCTGTTGGGCCAGTAGGACCAGTCACAACACTGTCGGCACCAGTTGGACCTGTGTAACCTGTGTAGCCAGTAGGACCGGTTACAAAGCTGTCAGCACCAGTTGGTCCTGTTGCACCTGTGTTAGTTGCAGCACCTTGCGGACCTGTTACACCAGTTGGACCCTGTGGGCCTGGTATTCTACTGGGTTGACCAGTTGGACCTGTTGCACCTGTAACTCCTGTTGGACCTTGAGAAGGACCAGTTGGACCTGTTGGCCCCATTATATCAACTACTGGATAAGTGTAAATGCTCATAGTTTGCCGTTTTGTAAAGATATGTTACCAATATTTAGCTCGTAACATTACAAGTTTGTTAAGCCTGATACTTGACTAACAGATTAGATCCATAAATAAAAGATGAGTACATATGTAGAATGGCCAATACCATATGGCATAAATTTGATAACAGAACTAGCACCAGATAACTATTATCAAATAGCACGTAGCCAAACGGCTGTTTTCCCATTTAAAATGTCTGGCTATTCTGCTGTAAGAGTAGATGCAGGGCATAGCAGCTTCTATGATAATCAACAAGGTACACTGTCAGTATGGGCAAGTGATCAAGTAAATGGAAGAAGTATTACAGGTTATCCAAATTCTAATTTAACTAGAATACAGTTACAAGGATCTGGATCTAGTTGGTTGTTTCATAAATTGGGCGCAGATTTATCAGCCTTTCAAAATGCCACAATAACACAATGGATCAATCCAATCCAAACATACTATATGTGTTTTCAAAATCTTGAAAATAAGGATAATGGATTATATGCTAAGTTTACTTACATAATCTGAGAACTTATAATGCTCATATGAGCAATGATCATTTCCTACATTCAATTACAGTGTTAGATACAGAAACTACCAACTTGATACCTGAACTAGCAGAAGTAGTTGAAATTGCTGCGGCAAGATGGACCAAAACTGGTTGGAATATAGATTCTCTACTATTAGGCGCAGTGAATGGTATTCCGCCAGAAGCCAGCGCCAAAAATAATATTAGTAATAAAATGATTGACGGATTGCCAACATTTGCAGATTCAGCTGATAGTATCATCAAATTATTAAATTGGACAACCAGTAACTATTATGTGGCACACAATGCCAAATACGATCGTGCTGTATTATCACATGCATGGAAAGGTACAACACATCAAAAAGCTGCAAAAGAGTGTGATGATCAATCCAAATGGTTATGCACATGGAGACTTAGTCAGCACATACTACGACACGAGTTTACAGATTGTGAATATGGATTAAATTATTTAAGATATAAACTAGATTTAACTGTTAAAGATGATATTCAAACACATAGAGCTGGTGATGATACACTACTTTGTGCTACACTATTAGATTACCTAATAGCTGCTGCTATTAAAAATCGACAAATTGATCCAGAGGATGATGTATTACGTCAATTAAATGAATTATGCTGGAGACCAATTATTCAAACCACTTGGCCGTTTGGTAAATATCGCGGTAAGCTGTTAACAGATTTACCAAATGACTATTATGCCTGGGCATTTGCTAACATACCGTCATTGAACGAATCGTCGACAGATTTTAATAGTGATTTAGCAGAAAGTGTTAGATTAGTGTTGGAAGAAAGATTATCTGATTGATACTATAACTATATTGGGTGTTATTATGACAGAACCTGCTGAAAAAATTCGAGAAGAACATGATAAACAATTTCTATTAGACATGGCCGAAATTGTTTGGTTGCAGGTAAAAGGATATCCTATACCCAATTGTTATTCAGAAGAAGATAGATTAGATATATTTGCTAGATACTATCACCGGGCTGTTTCTCAGTCACAGGGAGAGTGATAGCAAGCTTTAACTAAATATGTGCATCATATCTTGGAGATATCTGATGCGCAATTATGTTAGTAAAAATACTACATCTAACTCAAACACATATGTAGGATCACACGGCGAGTTAACAGTAGATCCGGTTACATTATCACTTAGAGTACACGATGGGTCAAGTCCGGGCGGTTTTCCAATAAGCGGTGGTAGCGGATTAGGAAACCTAACTGTAGCTGATCAGACCGTATCCCCATCAAACGACCACGATATTGTGCTAGGTGGTGGTAGTTTTGGGCACGGTTCCGTAACCATGCAAAATCAAGCTGCTGGTGGTAATGTTGTAATTTCAACAACAACACAAGATTGGATCAGTTCCTACGGTGTTTTACCAGTCAATTCTACAGCAGACATATTTGGAACCAGTGTGGCATTAGATGCAGATGTCAACATATATACCATAGGGTCAGATACCAGTGGTGCTAAGCATGGATACATATTAAAATATCAACCAGATGGCACTCAAGCGTGGCAAAAACAAGTCAATCTGTCTAATAGCGCAGGCGAAAGTCTTGCAGTAGATTCGGGTGGTAACGTTTGGGCACTATTTACTAACTATTCAGATGCCAGCTTCAATGTTTATAAATTAGATCCAACTGGAACTGTAGTAAGCCAATGGGCTGTAGCAAGTTCCCCACAAACCAGCTATGGTTATGACCTAACACTGGATTCTGCTGACAATGTTATTGTTACTGGTAGAACGTATACCGTTAATAATACATTTGCCAATATCACATCTGCAGCACCGAGTGGTGTGCTGGGTACTATATTAATAAATCCATCAGTTTTTGGTACTGAGATACCTGCAAATGACGGGTCGTGGACCATGACAGGTACTGGTATCAGTGGCACAGCTAGTGTAACAGCAGTTGTAGTAAGCTCTAACATTTCAGTAACCATTGACCAACGTGTTAATTTTAGTACCGTCGGGGGTTCGTGGACATTAACTCACTATCGTAACGGTGATGTTGTTATCATAAAGTTAGATACACATGCTAATCAAATTGCATGGCAGTGGGCATTTGGTAATAATTATGCCGACTACGGATATGGTATCACAGTTGATTCTGGTGATAATGTTATTGTTACAGGTAACATAGCAGATCCAACATTACCATATTATAATCGTACCCTTGCAGCAATTAAGTTGAATACTAACGGAAACATATTATGGAAAAAGGTGTTTACTCAGGTTGATTCTGGTACACCGGGATACGCAACAGGATACGGCGTAACTGTTGACAACTCGGATAACATTTACATATTAGGTGAAACAAATCCGCTCAATGAAAATGATCAAGTTCTAATATTAAAACTGGATTCTAATGGTAGTATAGTTTGGTCAAAGACACTTTATGCTGCTGGAACATTCGCGTACGGTACTGGTATAGGATACAGCCAATATGATGGCAGATTGTATATAACCGGAGTGGATCAAGGAACACAAATTTATGTCGGCGTTGGGTGTTTAGATACAGACGGTAATGCAATCTGGGAAAGAATTTTATCCTATAATCCGGATAATGTAACAGAAAAATACTATACAAACGGTCATAAAGCTATTGCTGTCGACCGTGACCACTTGGTGGTAACAGGTTATTATTACGGAACAGATGCTAATCAATTTACAATTAAATTACCTGTAGACGGTAGTGGCATAGGTACATACGGTGATTGGTCATATGTGCCAGGATTTTTTGCCATAGTGGATAATTTTGCTAATATAACCGGAACTGATTTAACAACAAATCCGGTAGCAACCGGATTAACAGTTAGTATTCCCACAAACTCTACTGTTGATTTATCATACAGTGATCAACTAATACAGTTACCTGATCCAACAAATGGGTTTGTTGCTCCTAGTATCATATCTAATATTGTTCAAACAAATGAAATCAAAGGTAATACTGATTTAATTTTAACAACACCAAGCAATGTTTTAATTACAACAGGTCGAGAAACATTTATAATTGGTGTAAATGGTAGCTTGACATTGCCAGCAGGTGGTGATATCAAAGACAGCAATAATAACAGTGTATTATTCAAAGCTAATCAAAGTGTTAACACAAACAGTTCAGTAATATTTTCTAATGTTATAGTATCTAGCAATTTAACAGTTCAAGGAACAACCACAACTGTTAATCAAAGTGTGTTGAATATTGCGGATAACAAAATAACATTGAATAGTGGACAAACAGGTACTCCCACACAAAATGGTACTTTTGAAGTAGATCGTGGATCTAGCCCAAATACCAGCATACGTTGGAATGAGTCTACTGGAAAGTGGGAACAGACTCGTGACGGTAACACATATGTTGTATTACCTATTAACACATCAGAACTTGCAGAAGGTACAAACCTATACTTTACCAGTGCAAGAGCAAGAAGTGCGATTAGTGTTACAGGTAGCGGTAGCTACAATAGTTCAACTGGTGTTATTACAATATCTGGAGGAGTTACCAGTGTTAATACACAAACCGGTGCAGTTACACTAACCACAACTAACATAAACGAAGGCACTAATTTATATTTCAGTAACGCAAGAGTAAGAAGTGCATTGGTAGCAGGCACCGGAATTAATTACAATAGCGGTACTGGCAGTATTAGTGTAATCAACGGTGTTTATACAACGGACACAGGCACGGTTACAAATACCATGTTAGCTGGTAATATTGCTGTTTCTAAGATAACTGGACTAGCTGTATCAGCAACAACAGATACTACAAATGCTAGCAACATTACAAGCGGTACATTACCTAATGCAAGATTAAGTAGTATTCCTAATTCAGCTTTAGCTAACGTTGCAGTAACAATTGGTACAACTTCAGTTAACCTAGGCTCTGCTTCAACAACATTAACTGGTTTAACCACAGTTAACATAGGATCAGCAGTTGCTAACTTGTATAATACTGCACCATTAAATATTGTAGGTAACAGTGCCGGCAATACCATAATTGGAGTCAATCTTATCAACACTGCGGGCGGTGCTGGTAGTGGTTCTGGTATAGACTTCTACACTTATACTGGATCCTCGAGTCCTCCAGAAGCAAGAATATTTGCTTACGACAACGGTGACTATTCGGCAAGTATTCAGTTTGCTAACAAGATACCTGGTGCCAATACCAATGTTCTACAAACAAATATGACCTTGACTACCAGCGGTAACTTGAACGTTGTTGGTTCTGTTAGTGCTCCAAGTTTTGTAATTAACGGTCAGCCAACAAGTTTTGGTTTAGTAAACAGTTCTTACTTGTTTGCACAAAATAACGCTGATCAAACAGTAGGGCAAAATGTTGCAGTTAACTTCCAAGTTACAAATGCAAGTAACGGCAGTCTTATAAACAAGATAAGCAATACACAAGTAACACTAACAGCAGGTAATACTTATAAACTAGAAGCTGTTGTGAGAAGAATGCAATCAAGTTCAACTTGGGGTGCATTCAGATGGTATGATGTAACCAATTCTACTTATGTTGGCTTAGAAGGATTTAGTGAAGTAGCAAATTCAAGCGGTGCTATTGGTTCAACTGATGTAGCTACATACTATGTAACTCCTAGTGTTAATACCACATATGAACTAAGACAAACCACAGTTAATTCTGTTATTGCAAATGGTAATTATGTTTCAATGGAAATTACGCAAATCAATCCTGCAATAGCAGTTCAAGCAACTGCTACTGGCACATTGAATGCTAACTATGCCAAATATACAAGAACGACATCACAAAGTGTATCCGCTAATACGGTAGTTGTTTGTAACGTGGTAGAAAACGTATCAGGCAGCGATATATCAGTTAATACTTCAACTGGACAGGTAACATTAGTTGCAGGCAAAACTTATAGACTTCGAGGAACAGTAGGAACCATGGCAGGTAGCACAGTATCATCATTGCTGGGTTACTGCTGGTATAATGAAACTACCAGTTCTTGGATCGGTGAAGGTTCTGGGTGGGTAAGTCCAGGTAGCACCAACTGGAACTCGGCTGCTGGGGGCACTGCTGAAGCAATATTTACTGCTGCATCAACCACAGTAGTATCATTTAGAATAATATCTGCAAATAATGTATCTAGTATAGGCGGAACGGCTGCAGACTGGGGATCACCATATGGTTATCCTTGGATTGACATAGAAGAGATTGGAACAGCTTTCAGCCTAAACACAATTAATACATTAACCACTACATCCAGTGTAAGTGTTGGTGGTAATTTATCTGTTGCAGGTAATATAACTGGCACATTAAATGTTACTGCTCCAACTTTCCATGGTGTTACACCGTCGTGGTCACTGGGAGATTCAGCTTCAGCTGCTTGGTTCTTGTTAGGAACATGGAATACAACAAATGCTGGTACCTCATTATATATGAGATTGATAGCACACTGCGGGTACAATGCTGTAGCACTTCAAAATCAAGTAACCGAATTGATGTTTGTTACTAGTAATGCAAGTTCATACATTGCAGGTTCTAGTGGTAACTTCTATGCCAACGGATTAGCTAGTGCAAACAGTCGTTTGGGCACAGGTGGAACAAGTCCTAGCTATCAAGCACCAAATTATTTTAGAATTGTTCAAGTATCTCTAACTCAGTATCAAATATATGCTTATTTTGGTTCGGCGTATATGAGAAATAGTAACTACAGTATTCAAATCAGCTCAGGTGATACTTGGGTAGATGGCGGCGGCGGTGTAGTATCAGCACCTAGCGGCAACTATATAACTATTACTCCAACATCATTCTAATATATTAAATTTTAATATAAGGATTTCAATGATATACAACATTGGTTAGTTAATAATAATCAATGTTGTATAAATATATCGTAAGCCATTAATAAATTTAAAAATCAAGTGAACTATGATTAGTGTTCAAAACGTAGCAGTGATCCGGGATCACAGCAGTTTAAACATTAATTTAAGATTCACCGGTTAAAAACCAAAGAACTCTAGGGTTACAGAATAGTCCTAGAGTTTTTTGTTAGGTAATTGATATTAGGCTGGTTTCTTAAAATAATGAGTATAGCTACAAACAGCAACTAGTTCCCAACCCTGTGCACCAAAACTATTAAGTGTATCTAAATCTGGATTGCCACTATAAATCATATATTGCCACATGGTAATTCCTCCATTTTTGATATTTAGTTTATTTTGGTTAACTTTTTGGTTAAAATACCATATTATTGTGGTTAATTTTCATTGACATGATTAAATAAACATGATAAACTATGCAGATAACCACAAGGTTATGTTGAGATAGGGGAGTCTCATCACTCCGAAAAGATTAGTTATGAGTTCCGTGTGAGACACACAAGGCAGTGAATTCTTGTGTACGTGAAAATAACAAGATCTTCTCAGCATTACCATGTGGTTGACACTTCTAATAAAGATGCTAATATAATCTATAGCAAAGGAAGTGATGTTATGAATCAAAATGAATTAAAATCAGTGCCCACATGGGCAGTTATACTTGTAGCAGTTGGTATGATTGCTGCTAGTGTTGTATATGCTTATACAACTGATCCAACCACAATCGCCGATGTAATCAAATAATGACGGTTGTGTAACTTGGCAGGCGGGATGACGTTCTCATATGTCCTCAAGTCGTAGGTTCCAGTTCTGACACCAAAACTATTTTAATACTTGACATAAAAATTACTGTAGAGTAACATAAAGTATGAGCATACATGAAAAAATAATTATGATACTTGTGATATTGGTTATGCTTGTAATCAGTATACATTCTGATCAATCACACAATAATAAAGATATCGAAGCTTGTAAACAAGCGGGTAGTGTTGTAGTTATTAAAGATATCACCGGCAAAACTGTTTGTTTACACCCTGGTGCAGCCATTAACACCAATTAACAGGAGCATGGACATGTCCAAAGATATTAATTTCAAAGACTATGAACTAACTCAGATGGGAATAGATGAAATACTAGATAAGGCTGCTCGTCTACAGGTATTTCTCAGTGAAAATTATAATAACATCACACTTCAAATGTGTATCGATCATGTGATCCGTGCATATGCATCATATAATCCAGCCGAAGAAACTGTGGGTAAATACGCCTAATACAGTCCGGGCTAATCCTCTACTAGGCCAATGCAAATTTGAGCTTAGATATGATGTTAAATCTGGGATTTACCAGTGAACTTAGAGGACGCTCTAAGGTACGGATATCCAGGGGTGACAAGCCCCATTAAAATCATTTCTAACTAGGCAATATGACTTATAAGTAACATATGATATATGACCTACTAATTGTCGGCGGCGGAATTAACGGCTGTGCTATAGCAAGAGATGCAGCAGGTCGTGGTTTACGAGTTCTGTTAGTCGAACAAAACGACCTAGCAAGTGCTACTTCTTCAGCATCAACAAAACTAATACACGGCGGCTTACGCTATCTTGAAACATACGATTTCAGATTGGTACACGAAGCACTAGCAGAACGTGAAATATTACTGGCTAACGCACCTCACATCATTTGGCCCTTGAACTTTGTACTACCTCATGCAAAAGGACTGCGTCCAAAATGGATGATCAAACTTGGTCTTTGGTTATATGATCATCTAGCAACACGTAAAACATTACCCAAGTCTAAAATGGTAATGCTCCAGGGTAACTGGATGGGCAAACCTCTTAAGAAAGAATACGAAATAGGGTTTACCTACGCAGATTGCTGGGTAGATGATGCTAGACTAGTTGTGCTTAATGCAGTTAATGCTAGAGAATATGGAGCGGAAATATGTGTAGGTACTCGTCTATTGAATGCTACGTCTCAAAATGGATCGTGGACTGCAACACTTAGTAATAGACGAGAAGTTCAATCACGAGTACTGATTAATGCAGCAGGACCGTGGGTGTCTGAAGTACTTGATAATATAGAAATAAAATCTCATAAACATGTGAAATTAGTCAAGGGATCGCATATTGTAGTACATAGACAGTATCCGGGTAGTCATGCTTATATACTACAGAACAATGACGGACGTATTGCATTTGCTATTCCCTATGAAGGGGCATATACATTAATTGGTACAACTGACTTTGTTCATAATGATGCACCCGGACCTGTTGCTATCAGTGATGTTGAAACTGATTATTTGATTGAGTTAGTTAATCACTTTTGGGACAAACCGATCGCTCACAGTGATATAGTCTGGAGTTATGCAGGATTGAGACCACTATATGATGACGGTTCGGTAAATGCATCAGTTGTAACTAGAGATTATGCGTTTGACCTTAATACAGATTCTGCACCGGTATTATCTATATTTGGTGGTAAGATTACAACTGCTCGTAGATTGGCAGAACATGCACTGGACGAGTTAGGCAAGTTTCTACCCAGTTGCGGAAACAAATGGACCAAGTCAGCAGCATTACCTGGCGGCGGTATAGATTTTGATAGATTTGTTAGACAACTACGTGAAGATAAACCTCTGATAGATTTTCACTTGTTATACAGACTTGCTCGTGCCTATGGTACACGAGCGTATGACCTATTAGGTGATGCTACAACAAATGAGGATCTTGGACGAGACTTTGGGCATGGATTGACACAAGCCGAAGTTGATTATTTAATTGCAAATGAGTGGGCAAGATCTGCTGACGATATTCTATGGAGACGCAGTAAATTAGGATTGCACATGACTCAAGACGAGCAAGCAGTATTACGTGAATTTGTCAACAAAGAATAGTTGACATTAAGTTATAAGGCACTATATTAAACATATAAAAGAAAGGAAACCGACTATGAATAGATTCTTTATTACAACAACTCTAATGGTCGTACTTGCTACAACTTCGATCCCTAACTATCTAGGATCTCTGATCGATGGAAATAGTGGTGGCTATCGATACGAAGCCAATGCTTCTACAATTAATAGAAAGCTGTCTTGTTTTACTCGTAGCTGGGATGGACACACTACAGACTGTCTCTGAGGTTAACAGAGTTTTAAAAGATGCTAGTATATATGAGTAATAAATGTTTCCTTGTAGCTCAGTTGGTAAAGTAGTGACTGTTAATCACTTAATCACTTAGTCGTTGGTTCGAGTCCAACCGGGGGAGACAAAATTAAATAATTTTGTGATTTGACTCAGTTACGTACATCACTTATAATCATTGATTATGTTAGAACATTTAGAAGATCAAATCAGGAAATTAAAACCTTTCTTTGCCAAAGGTGCTGTTAAAGATATATTTTCCTGGCAAGAATTAGAGTCTTTAATAAATCTTAAACCTTTATTAAACCACCAGAGATTTCATATAATATCTGGAAAAAGATATGATCCTGGATTTTTTGCATGGACAACTGATCGTGAATTATATAGTATAGAATCATTAGAAAATGATGTACCCAAATATCTATGCTTTTTACAGGATGCGTCGCGTGTAAATTCACAAGTTAACACAGTGTGTTCAGAATTAGAGGAATTAACCAAATGTCCAACAGATGCGCATATATATTTTGATTTAAATCCGGTCGCTAAAAATGGGTTTGGAATACATTATGATATGTCACATAATTTAATTGTGCAAATTGAAGGAAAAACTCAGTTTGAATGCTGGGACATCAAAGGCGGACCAGAGCCAATGGGTCCTAAACCAGAGTCTTTACCAGAAGATCCTATTTTAGATGTAACAATGGAACCAGGTGATGCGATTTTTGTTCCTGTTTATCATTATCACAGAGCAAGATCGATAACTAAAAGACTATCTATTAGTCTCCCTAGCTGTGCCACTTCTCCATTCACTCCGTGTCAGGAAAGACAATGGATTAAATTAAATATAGATTAGGAAATTAATGTTCACTTTTTTTCATCGCAAACCTACTATAACAATTGACTGTTTTACCTGTAATGAATTTGCATATGAACACACACCGATAGTAAAGACTTCAAGATCTTTACCAGACTGGTGGCGTAAACTGCCGAGAAGTAAACCCACAAATCCAATCTATCCACAGTTACAAAAAACCAATATGAGACACTGTTATGGCTTTATAGAACTTTTCAGACGTGGTCTGATTATACCGACATGGTGTGAAGCACATATCAAGTGTTACAGTGATAATGTAGTGTGTGAACCATCTAAATCAAATATTACTGGGTTTGAAAGTCACGAGAGAGAGTTATTTGCAGGTGGGTTTTCTAGCTATAATCATTTCAAATGGCACCCGCCTTGGTTAATTAAAGAAAAAACAGGATTGCACTTTTTCTTTACTGAAGCAACTTGGTTAATAGAAAATCAATGTTACACTATTCTACCAGGTGTAGTTGAATATAAACTAAATCATAGTACTGCTATTAATTTCTTTTTTCCAAAGTCAGACGTACCGTATGATGTTTATCTACAAGCAGGTCAACCTCTGATTCAGATAGTTCCGTTGTTAGATGATAAGAATATTGAACATAAAAATCATCTAATAAGTTCTGAAGAATATAACAGGATGCATGGTGCGTGTGCCATGGGATTATTTGGCGGATATAAATCTCTTACTAGATTATCTAAGAAAAATGAAGAACAATCTAAATGTCCATTTGACTAAAATCAAATTGAATTTCATATCATTGATAGATTAAACAAATTTTATTTTTAAACGGAGAAAAATATGAAGAAGCCTTTTATTTCACTACTAGCAATACTTGTTATCTCACTATCTAGTATCACTCAGGCCAGTGCATGGCGAGGCGGCGGCTGGGGTGGTCACGGCGGATATGGCTGGGGTCGCGGTGGCTATTATGGTGGTTATGGTAGGGGCTATGGTTACGGTGGTGGTTGGGGAGGCTACGGCGCTGCTGCTGGTATTGGATTAGGACTAGGTATACTAGGTGGTGCTATTGCTGGTAGCCAGTATTACAACCAAACTTGTATTAACCCTTATAATGGTGTTAGGTACTATTGCAACGGGTATAACGGTTGGTGAGTTAAATTAACTCCGCTGTGTTAGAATAAATATCAGCGTAGCGGAGTTATTAGATGAAAATAAACGAATTAGAACGCAACATTATTAAAAAGAGTGACGCTAAACTTTGGCCCTATAAGCGAAGCGATTACACAAAAGAATTACCTATTTCTATCGGCGAGTATGATGTTCTTTCTAAAACACACAGTCAACGAGCAGGTGATAATATATCAACTATTAGCGGTATAATGGTTGGTGTATTTGACGGCGAAACAGGTGTTGCTAATATGTTTATTTCTCCTAGTGATTACCAGGGCATTAAATGTTATCATGTTGAATATACGTTTCTTAATCCAAAATACCAAGGACAGGCTATAGGCTATGAATTATACAGAGGTTTGATAGTATTAATGGGTATACCATTGATAACTGTTGGCAGCCAAAGTCCGGGTGCAAGAAAGACTTGGCTACGATTAGCACAAGATCCTCAGATAACAGCATACGGACTTGATATTGATAGAGACATTGTGTTCAATTTACAAGCAAATAAAAATCAAACAGAATTAAAAAGTTCAGGTAAAAAGATACAGGTTTATGACAATTATAGCACGGGTATTATTTTGGTAATTAAGAATGGCCCATATGCTCGTAAGTTAGAAAAGTTAAGAAGAGAAACACAAGATCGTGTTGGATATTATGATCCATTATTTTATGATAAACTAAGTGTTGATAAAAATATCAAGAAGCCAACCAAGCCAGATATTTTCGGCACTAAGAAATTTGATCCAATAACTTGAGAGTATTTGTGTAATGATAGATTGTAAATTAATTATTTGGTTTTTGTGTGGTATTGTTATAATAATATTAATGACAATGTTTGATGACGTATTATTGGGGCCGCCAAACTTTCCCTAAAAGGAGAACTGCAATGGATGAAAAAAATGCAATTAAGGCTATTACAATTTTAGCTGTTGGATTTGGTTGTACAATACTTCTTGGATTTGTGTTTAGTTCATTAGTAATGAAGTACGGTTTTAATTAAAAGGTAGCGCAATCAAATGAAAAAATTATTCACAGTGGTATTGACAATTTTTATAATAAGTACCAACCTTGCTATAGCTCAAGTTTATTATGCACCATATCCTGTATACGGTGTTCAGGTAGTAGTACCTCCACCTGTTGTAGTAGCACCTGCTCCTGTAATTGTACAGCAACCCATAATTGTACAGCAACCCATAATCGTACAGCAACCTGTTACAGTGTATACCCCGACTTGTTGGATGCAACCGGATCCTTACACTTTTCTTGGTGAAATATTCGGATATGATTACTATCAAGTTTGCAGGTAATCTTATTATTATTGGTTAGAAAGCATTCTTTTGGATGTTATGGGTATATTTGCATTTATATCCCATTTTACACCATTATATTTTAACCAATCTGTATAAATTTTATGCGGATCAAAGGTATATAAATTCAAATCTGCAAATCTATTTAAATTATTATAAATGTCTGCCCAAATATCCATACTCTGGCTATTACCACTCACCCATAAATCATGTAAAATCGCATACTTATCTTTGTAAAATCCGTTATATGTCAAAATGTCGGGGTTTAGTATGGTAAGATCAATATCTTGTTCAAATAATACATCCCACCTTGTAGCAATTACGTAATCGTATTTTTTCCCAGTGAAAACTTCTTGTTGTTTTTTAAGGGTTATTACTGCACTTCTAGAATGCATTAAGCCAAAAACACCAAGAGGTCTATGTTTAGCAAACGGCATACCAAATCTTTTAAATTGTGTGGTTAATTCTTTAAATCTATTGATGTGCAAATTAAAATTATCTAGATGTAAACCTACTGGTTTGGTACAGTTAATCATACCCTCGATGACTCCCAGATCTACAGGCGAACTTGATAAATGATACCCGGGGTGATAAAGAGAAGACATACATTGCTCTGGCTCTATTTGAAGTCCGATACTATCAGTCCATGTCATAGCAAATATATCAGGATTATATGGTTTGATTAACTTCTGGTAAATTCCTTCCCAACACAACTCAAAAGTTCTAAGATGGCCGTATAAACAAAGAGCAATATTCATAATTTATCCTCAGTTTTCTTTGTAATAAACTTGATTGACAAGGTTTTAATTTACAAATATACTTATCTATAATAAAGTGCATATTTAACATTTATAACTAAATTATGAGGATATATGTTTACATTTTTTCACAGAACAACAAAAATAACTCTAGATTGTTTTACAGCTATGCCCGAAGTTTATAACTGTGTGCCAATAATTAAAACATCGAGAACTATACCAGACTGGTGGAAATCTTTACCAAATCCTGGCAAAGGAAATGCATTAGTGAATCCTAACGACAATAACAATATGCGGCGTTGTTACGGATTTGTTGAGCTGTTGAAAAAAGGTGTAACCTTATGTAATTGGGCAGATATGCATCTCCGTGTGACCGATGCTGGATATAAATTTAAAGTTACTGCCGGAGTAGAACCGGGATGCCATCATACTGATCAATATCAAGGAGCATTTTTAGACTGGTTTCACGTTAAGATGCATAGTCCTTGGTACTTCAGAGAAAAAACAGGAGTACAATTTTTGTTTATGGGTGCTGAATGGCTGTTAGACAAATACGACTTTAAAGTTTTACCAGGTGTCGTTGAATTTCAAGTTAATGCTGCAACTAATGTTAATATTATGGTACAAGCCAGAAGAGATCCGTATGATATATTTTTACCAGCAGGCCAGCCGTTAGTACAGTTAATACCATTAACTGAAAATAAAACAATAGAAGTAAAATGCCATGTAGTAACAGATGCAGAATACAGTAAAATTGCTCGACATCATATAACTTATAGGGGAATTAAAGAACAATTAAAATTATATAAAAAGGCGCATACACCTGAATCAAAGTGTCCTTTTCACTGATTTTAAATCTTTAAAACAAGGTAGAGTTAAATGCAAATTAATAGTATAATAATTGTAGGCGGGGGATCATCAGGATGGATGACTGCTGCTCTAATTTCAAAATTACTACCTGAAATTAATTTATCACTAGTAGAATCTAAACATATACCTATCATCGGCGTCGGGGAATCAACTTTATCAAGTATTAACTCATATTTGCGAAGACTTGAAATACATGATGATCAATGGATGAGTAAATGTAATGCTACTTATAAAACATCTATTAGATTTACTAATTTTTTTGAACAGGGTAAATCATATCATGACGTATTAAAATATCTAGAGGTTCCATTTCCCATACCAGGTAATTTTGGAATTACAATATTTAATCTATTATGCCTTAGATTTCCTGACGAATTTAGACCAGAAGATTTACCTAAATTTGCAGATGACACTTGGCAAATGATAGAAAATAACAGGTACACCGATGATCCTGGTCCAATGAGTTGGGATACTAAAAAAGAAAAAGCATATCATTTTGATGCTTATAAATTTGGATTGGTATTAAAAGATTTATTAGCCATTCCGAATGGAACAACACACATACAAGACGATGTATTAGAAGTACAAACTGATAAATTTGGTGTTAGCGGACTTGTGACTAAAGAACATGGAATATTAACAGCCGACTTATACATAGACTGTACAGGATTTAAGTCGTTATTGCTAGGTGAAACATTGGATACCCCTTTTAATAGGTTTGATGATACGCTGTTAAATAATAAAGCTGTAGTTACCAACATACCATATCTTGATAAAGTTAATGAATTAACCAGTTATACTGATTGTACAACCATGCCAAATGGTTGGCTATGGACTATCCCTACATGGGATAAACTCGGAACAGGATATGTTTATTCAGATAAATTTGTTGATAATGAAACTGCAAAAAAACAATTTATAGACACTCTGAGATCTCGATATGGAGACAGAGTTAACGAATGTGAATTCCGTTACATTGAATTCACTCCCGGTGTGAGGGATATACCATGGAATAAAAATGTCGTCGGTATTGGACTAAGTTGTGGATTTATAGAACCACTTAGATCAACCGGACTTCAGGTTACACATGATATGGCAATAACATTAACTGATATATTAATTAAAAACAGTAGGAAAATAGGTAGTATTAATAAAGAAATTTATAATTTTAATGTTAAAGTACTCTTGCACAATGCTAGAGATTTTGTATCTTTACATTACGCATTATCTAAAAGATGCGACACAGATTATTGGAAACACGCAGTAAATGATGTAAGTTATTTTAAGGATAATGATCTTTTTAAACAATTTGCATATTCTGGAACTAGTAATGTATTGAATAAATTTAACAGTAATGATCAAATGTTTAGAACGTATGCTAGTTCTGGATATAATAGAATGACAGAAGCTGATTTTAAAATTTTATTAGACGATAATCCTGATTTAGATAGAGATTTACAAACTGTTAAAAAGATATGGACAAGACGGCATCAAGAAATCGGAGCATATGTAAAAACGTTGCCTACTACAGCTGAATTTTTAAAGAAAAATATATATAATACCGATTGACTTTATCAACAAAGACTATATAGTATAAAAACGTTATGAGAAAGAACAAAACAGTGGGCTACTGGCTAAATTTTATTTGTTTGCAACTAACCTGGATTGAACCAGGGGAGGGGCCTATCGTATAGTGTGATGTGATGACATTATACGACTTTTAGGCCCTTGGAACAGACGTGTTTCAAGGGTTTTTGTTTATCAAAGGAGAAACTGAAATGAAATGGTCCAAGTTGATTCAACGAACATACAAAGCTATAATCAAGGGCGATGTAGAAAAAGAAGCCAAACTATGGCATAGAGCTCTTAAGAAAAATATGAAAGCGCATGCCAAAGGTAAAAAGAGAAAACCAGGCGATACTGTTATACGTTAAAATCCAGTATGCTCCCATAGATTACGTTGGTTAGATCGTTGCCCTTTCACGGCAAAGAACCCGGATCGTCGCCGGGTGGGAGCACCATTTAAAAGTTATAATGGCGTGTAGCTCGGTTGGTCAGAGCATTCGACTGATAATCGAAAGGTCGGTAGTTCAAATCTACCCATGCCAACCATTATAAATAGATTTACTACAATTTATACCATAAAATATCATATTTATAATACATAAAGGAACATTCATGCTCATCGATTGTGTTTCATTTCTAAATGAATATGAAATGTTAGAGGGTAGATTAAAATATCTTTATGATATAGTCGACCACTTTATTATAGTAGAATCAGACTTTACATACACAGGTACACCTAAACCATTTAATTTTCAAGAAAATCGTGATAGATACATGCCATTCATGGATAAAATCATTTATCTTCCTACACATCTTGATTATCAACCAGGAGTTAATCCCTGGCATATAGAAGACCGTCAACGAAATAGATATAATGATGCACTACAAGAATTCAGTAATGACACAGTGGTTATGATGAGCGACTGTGACGAAATACCATTGAAAGCTACGATACCTGCAGCAATTGAAGATTTAAAACAGAAAGGAACAACAACTGCATTCCAACAGCAATGCTTTTGGTTTAATTTTGATTGTTATGCAACATATCATAGCAATCCATGGCCGGGTACAATCATGTCAACAGTTGGAATTTTAAGAAATCAAACAACTGGCCCAATGCGCGGACAACGATACCATTATAGACCAACTCAAAATGGTGGCTATCATCTTTCATACTTTTTTGACAACGAACGAATCAGTTTTAAAATACAAAGCTCGTCGCATAGAGAACAAGACTCTGAGACTGTTAGAAATTTAGACTACATTAGTGATAAAATTAAAAATCGTATTTGTTTGTTTAACAATGTACCATTTGACACCCCGCCTCCAATTGATCCTGAAATTTATGAAATTTTTCACGGATTACAAAATATGGGATAAATCCTTAATTTATTGACTTTGTAACTTTTATTACAAAATAATAAATGATCAAGGAGGAAAGACCATGAATAAGATTTTAATCACACTAATAGTATCACTATTTGCTACATCTGTTGTGGCACTAACCGTCATACCGGCAGCAGTAAAAACTTCAAATGATGTTGCAGTTTCCAAACCAGCTGCTAAATCCCACACAGGAACTTGGTTGCCACCAAAAGAAATACAAGACAAGGTTGCAAAAGAAAAACAAAAATAATATACTTTAAAGATGCTGGTGTAGCTCAGTTGATAGAGCGCGGCATTAGTAATGCCGATGTCGGGAGTTTGAACCTCTCCACCAGCACCACCTTAGCCCTTGTAGCCCAACTGGCAGAGGCAGGAGACTTACGAGAAAGGGTTAAAGCCCATAACGGTGCGATTCCGGAATCTCGGAGATAAAATCTCCCAAGTATCAGTTCGAATCTGATCAAGGGCACCAGAAATTATAAGTCCGACCGCTGGTATCACAACTTCAATAAGTAGTATTAGTACAACTTGTGAGATTTTTAATGAAAGACCGTGTAATTTTAACAACATTTTTGATTTTAATTCTAGCAATGGCATTGGTAGGATGTAATTCAGTTGAGAACATTGATACTAACGGCTATTACACTCATAGCAACAGTATAACTCAACATGTTTGTCCGGTGCAGGTTAGACATAACGTCGTTAAATGGTTACCATGCTGATATTGTAATCAGTTGTATGTTAACCTATACTTGATACATGATTACAACAACTATATTACTATTGGGCACAGTCGTATGGCTTATTCTAACTATAATTGTTTTTGGTTTAACTGGATTTGATAGAATTTTGGCATGCTTGCAAATGTGGTTTGATAGAAAATATTGGACCGGTTATAATCTAGTTGAAGCAACAAGTTATGCAGCTAAGGCTATTGTAATTGTCCCTGGATTAATATGGGGCATACAATTTTGGTGGTTTTATATATTAACCTTAATAACAAGTTTAAGTTTAATTTGGTCTAGTAATCGAAAGTTATTACCTACTCTTGTTGTATTTAACACAGTCTGGGTGTGGGTTAGTGTAATGGCTATTGCAAAATATTTTTTCTCATAATTATATTTTTATTTTGCATTATTATACCATATTATGGTAAAATTTTCAAGTTATCTAATAAGGAAAAATAAATGGAAAAGTTATTAGAACTTGGAAATCATTATGTTAGTGATTTTATTAAACCTAACGATCAATTGAGAAATGCCAACAAGTACAGTCTAGACGTATATTTAGATGATGCAATTGGTGCAGCTCGTCTTAAAGAGACCCCGCCAGCAGAAAGTATGTGGGGGCAGTATTGGTATCGTTCTGGTATCAATGCCAGTATGACCAAACAGTTGGGTCAGATCGTTGATGAAATATCAGGTAGAATTAAACTAAATGACGGCGACATTTGGTTAGATATTGCTTGTAATGACGGAACACTGTTAAAGCAACTTCCTGATAATTTAATCAAGTTGGGGATTGATCCAGCTGATGACAGTTACCATGCAGAAAGTAGCAGGGTTGCCACAAAGGTTGTACAGGACTATTTCAGTGAGTCGGCATATCAACGCACAGGGTACGGTGATCGCAAGGCCAAGGTAATAACATGTATAGCTATGTTTTACGATTTAGATAATCCCCGTCCATTTATCAGAGACATACATAAAGTATTAGATGACAATGGTGTTTTTGTTGTTCAAATGAGTTATACACCCTTAATGCTTAAACAGTTGGCATTTGATAATATTTGTCACGAGCATGTTTATTATTATAGTCTTACCAGTATCAAGAGACTATTTGAGTCTGAAGGATTTGTTGTACGTGATTGTAGTCTAAATGATACTAATGGTGGTAGTTTCCGAGTATACCTACAGAAGAATACCAGCGACTACACCAAGTTTTCTACTGCACCACAGCGTGATGTGTTTGACTTCCAGGTCGAAAGTATTCTCAAGTTAGAAGCTACAAAATGGGATATTGGTAATCCTGATCTTTGGATTAGTTTTGGTAATCAAATAAACGCTCTTAAGACTCAAGTATTAGAATTTCTACACCAGGCTAAACGTGAAGGCAAGACTGTATATGGATATGGTGCCAGCACCAAGGGCAATACACTACTACAATTGTTTGGAATTGATAATACTTTAGTAACTGCTATTGCAGAACGCAGCCCATATAAGTTTGGATTACAAACCGTTGGTACTAACATTCCTATAGTAAGTGAAGAAGAAATGCGAGCTGCAAAGCCAGACTATCTCTTAGTTCTACCTTGGCACTTTATTAATGAATTTGTTGCTAGAGAACAAGAGTTTATATCAGGTGGTGGTAAATTAGTAGTACCATGTCCGCGCTTTGAGATTTTTGGATAATCAAGTGTACTAGACAACATCTTCTTTTTCAGTTATAATGAAAAATTATCAACTGAAAAAGAAGGAAATGTTATGATTAAATTATCTAAATTTGTAGTAGCTGCTATTGTTGTTATTGCAATGTGTGGTCCTGACACAGCATCGGCAGATCCAATTACAGATCTTTTTGACGGAGTTTTTCATCAAACTCGCAATCAACCTGTTGCCAATAATGGTCGTCGAGGACATCATTCAGTAACAGCAGAGCCTGCTGATAATAATTGGGTTGCTACTACATCTTCACATAGCGGGTCGCGCATGGTTGCTTCATACTACGGACACGGTGAGCGTTTAAGTCGTCATACTGCTAGCGGTCAGCGTTTTAATCCTCATGCCATGACAGCAGCTCATCGTACATATCCATTTGGAACACGACTACATGTTTGTCACCGCGGGTGTGTCACTGTAGTAGTCAATGACCGCGGGCCGTTTGTTCGAGGACGTCATTTAGATTTATCATATGGTGCTGCTCGTGCAATTGGTATGACCAGTACTTCAACAATTACTGTGCAACGATTAGATTGATATAAAATAACCAATATGGTGGGACTTGATTTTCCCACCATATTGCTCTATAATAGCATGATGAGACACTTACATGTTATAATAGATATTAATGATCCATTAACACAGTTAATCAAAGATGATCCTGTTCGTCCTGAAATACCTGTAGAACAACGTATTAGTAACACCAAAGAAGTACATGTTCTATTAGAAGATGATACCCCATTAGCTGTTGTTTGTGTAAGTTATCAAGACTTTGTACCAAAAATAACTGAAGAATTATTTGGATCAAACAAACCAACTGTTGCTGTATTTTATACTATTTGGAGTTATGGGTCAGGTGCTGCTAAAGAACTTTTGTCAAGATCTACTGATTACATTAAGAACAGTAGAACAACTATTTCCAGATTTGTAACCCTCAGTCCAAAAACTCAAATGGCTGAAAAATTTCATATGGGCAATGGTGCTGTATTACTAGAAAATAATGCTGATACTGTGAATTATGAATATCTATAAGTTAGTGGTCAACATGTCTAGAATAACACTTATTTGTTTATTGTTTCTTATACTTATTGGAATATTTTCTAAAGATCAAACAGAATCTGACAAACTCAATGTTAGTTGTTATACCAAAAATCAGTTAGATACTATAATAGATAATAGAAAATTTCAAACTTTTACACAGTCATTCTACGATAATGGTAAAGTACTTGAAATAATGATTACGCCACTATTTAATAAAGAAATTATAACAATTGAATATGTTCGTGGTACATCTAACTATTGTATTACATCAATTACTCATGGCACTACAATAAATGAGGAATGGATAGAAATATTGTATAATACTTTACAAAAAATAAAAGGTCTCAAAGTTTAAGTTTTAAACTCGGTGGATTATAAATATGGTGTGTTTATAATAAACACTGTAAGGAGAATTACCATGAATTTAGAGGGATATAAAACATATATAGTTGCGGCCCTCATGGCTGCATTGCCAACTATAACAACCGCTGTTAATCATATTGATTGGGTTACAGTACTAACTGGATTGGGTGTTCAAAAGGAGTGGATCGTACCACTTGCAAGTTTCGCAGCAGCAGTGGTTATGGCCATAATGAGAAAAATTACTCAGGCTACGACTGTTAAGACTGCATTAGAAACAGAGCCTCCAAAAAAGCAGGGTTGACAAAACGCTAAAAAACACTATATTTAAACTTTAGCATTGGCATGATGATGAGTCTGTAAGACCTGTGTTATGTTCCGGTGCCAGAGTAGTTATGGAGCAGACTGCAAATCTGTTTTAGGTGGGTGCAAGTCCCTCCCGGAACTCCAAATTTATAGCGGGGTAGAGCAGAAGCAGCTCGCTTGGTTCATACCCAAGAGGTCGTGGTAGAGCATTTCCCACCCCCGCTTCCATTTTTAGTAGAGGTGAGTAAATGAGTTTAGATACTTTCTTTGTTTTTAGTGCAATTACAACTTTAGGAGTTACAATACTTTTAACACTGTGTTGGATCGGACTTGCTGTATATGATCATTTGAAAAATACATAATACACGGTGATAATGGAGAGTAACATGGAATACAAGGCCCCAGTTGATAGTGTTTTATTTCTACTACGAGATGTGTTAAAATTTGATAGTGATATTACTGAAGCTATTTTAACTGAGGCTGCTAAATTAGCCGAGGAATCAATTGCTCCTACTAATCAACAGGGCGACGAAGCGGGATGTTTCTTAGTCAATGGACCAGGATTAGAACGCCCAGAAGTGGTAACACCGGCATCATTTAAAGAACCATGGAAGCAATTTTGCAAGGGTGGTTGGCTGGGATTATCAGTACCCGAAGAGTATGGCGGACAGGGATTACCATATACCATTGCTTGTGTTATTAATGAGTTTGTATCCAGCGCCAATATGGCTTTAAGTCTTTATCCCGGTCTGACTCGCGGTGCTATTCAAGCATTGCTAGAGGTAGCAACAGAGGAACAGAAACAACAATTTATTCCCAAAATGGCCACCGGTGAGTGGACAGGTACTATGAACCTAACAGAACCGCACTGTGGAACTGATCTGGGATTGCTTAAAACCAAAGCAACAGTTAGTGAGAATGGTACATATAACATAACTGGACAAAAGATCTTTATCAGTTGTGGCGAACACGATCTCAGCAAGAATATCATTCACCTTGTGCTGGCAAGAGTAGAAGGTGATCAACCGGGGACAAAAGGTATTAGTTTATTCATTGTTCCCAAAATGATTGATGATCAGTATAATGCAGTATCGTGTGGCTCTATTGAACATAAGATGGGTATTCACGGGTCAAGTACCTGTGTTATGAACTATGACGGGGCCGTTGGGTATCTTGTAGGTGAACGTGGTAAAGGTTTAAATGCCATGTTTATCATGATGAATGAAGCGCGACTAGGAGTTGCAGTACAGGGATTATCACAAAGTGAATTGGCTTACCAAAATGCTGTTGCATATGCTAAAGATAGACTCCAGGGGCGTTCGCTTACTGGTGCAAAGTTTCCGGACCGAGCAGCCGATCCTATTATTGTTCACCCTGATGTGCGTCGTATGCTTATGGATATTAAGGCTGTAAATGAAGCTGGACGTCTTTTGATATTAGAAGCAGCTTTGCTATGTGAAGATAAGTCAGATGCTGCACAAGACAGATTAGGATTGATGACTCCGATTCTTAAAGGTCTTCTTACAGATTTGGGATTCGAAAATGCTGTAAAGGCACAGCAGGTATTCGGCGGACATGGTTATATTCGAGAATGGGGTATGGAACAAATTGTTCGTGACGCTCGTATTGCTCAAATATACGAGGGTGCCAATGGTGTTCAAGCTATGGATTTAATTGGGCGTAAACTTCCAAAGAATATGGGCCGTGCAGTTAAGAACTTTTTTGATGAAAATGAAAAGATTCTCATCGACTTCATGCTTGATCCGCTTACAACAGTATCTCCTATAGCGACAGATGTATATGGAGCATTAAACGACCTAAAGGCAGCAACTAAATGGTTGATGCAAAATGCACTTAAAAATCCCAATAATGCTGGATCTGCTGCTTATGATTACATGTACTTGTTTGGTATTGTGTTGCTGGGACTTGCGCATGTTAAGATAGTTGCTGCCACTGATGATGCGGATAGACACATAACAGCCAAATATTTCATTGAACGTATTTTACCAGAAACTAAATTACGTCTCTCCCGTATCCAAGCAGGATCAGGTACAATGATGTCATTGAGTGACACTGGTTTTTGATACATGGATGAATTAGATCAGATATTATTAGATCAACTTAAATCTTTAAAAAGAAGAGTTGACCTGGTATCAAAAAAAACTCTAACAGTTGCTGGTATATCAATACAACTGCCAGACGATTTTGATGAGTTAGACATGGTAAGAGACCAGATTCTTTTAAAAATACAATTTTTTGAGAACATGTTAAAGAGTGACTAACGATCATATAATTATTCATTTTGATAAGTATGTGGTATGAAATTGGGAGAGCTCTTATGAAAGTATTAGTTGTTGCAACTATATTTGTTATGCTTCAAAATGGCATGGGTCATCAACAAACAATCAAAATTGATCCAAGAGCTTGCGCTCATCCGACATATCAAGCAGAAGTTGAAGGACAGCCTGCTACAGTTGGAATTAGGTGCCATAAATAATTTTATTAAACCTTTACATTACTAATGGTAATGTTTATATAATAGTATATGAAAACTTTTTATTTCAAATTAGCTCTGGCATTAGATAAGATCAGTAATCTCATGATCGAACATGCTAACAGATGGTATATCAAAAGTAAATTTTCAAAATTAATCAAAGAATTTATATTTTTATTTTCAATTTTACCTGCTACATTATTATGTAATCTAGCACAATATTTTGAAAATAAATCTAAAAATTGAGTCTAATGTCTCATAAGGAGGGAAAAATGTACTCGAATTCTGCAAATAAGTCTGTAACTGCTACTCAATATGACGAGGGGTTACGACAGTTCATGCAAAGTGTGTTCAATAACATGGCCACAGGTCTTGCTATTAGTGCTGTTATATCATTTCTAGTTGGTACCAATCCAGAACTGTTAAAATTATTCTTTGCTGGTCCGCAACGTTGGGTTGTAATGCTAGCACCTTTGGCTATGGTATTCTTTATCAGCTTCAGAGTGCATACCATGAGACCGGAAACGGCAAGGCTATGGTTTTTTGCCTATGCAGCCGTAATGGGATTGAGTCTAGCAACTATATTTGTTGTATATAAGATGGGTAGTATTGTCACAGTGTTTTTTGCCAGTTCTGCCATGTTTGGCGGTATGGCATTATATGGTCACACTACCAAAAGAGATCTTACACAATTGGGATCATTCTTTATTATGGGTGTATGGGGTATAGTTATTGCAGGATTGATTAATTTATTTTTCATGAGTTCTGTTGTAACCACTGCAATCAGTATCGTTGCTGTGGTATTATTTGCAGGACTAACTGCATATGATGTGCAAATGCTTAGAGCTATGTATGATGGGTTAGATTATGAAGACCGAGAACGGTCTGGAGTTATTGGTGCTCTGAGTCTTTACTTAGACTTTATCAACATGTTTATGAGTTTGTTACAGTTATTTGGAGAGCGCAAATAATAAAATATTATTGTAATGTAATATTTCCCAAGGTGCACAATACAGCTTGGGAAATAACTTTTTATAAATATATTATTTTAAATAATTGAATTTATTGAAAATAATTTTTAATTTTTATATTATACTAACCTAATATGCAAAACTCCATTATTTTGATAAATTCCGTTTATCGGCACTCCTGCTGCTGCTGCTGTTACATCATCTGTTGCTGCAAGAATTCCTGGCATAATTGGATAATTTCCAGTTGGAGCTAGATATATTGTCCAAGCAATTACTTCCACAGTTTCTCCACCTGTTAATGGTGTATTAAGAATAACTGATGTACCATTTGTTGCAGTATACGAATTGACTAGTAGTTTAGCACCGTTTACATATATGTCTACGTAATTTATTGAATAATTTACTGTAAATGTAGTCTGTCCCGCTGAAGCAATGAAGTCTACTGCGGTATAGGATCCCACAGTTGGCGGACCTTCTGGACCTGTTGGTCCTTGTATACCCGGTATACCTGTAACACCAATTGGACCTTGTGAGCCAGTTGGACCTTGTGAGCCAGTCGGACCTGTTACTGTACTTGCTGCACCAGTTGGACCTGTTACTGTACTTGCTGCACCAGTTGGGCCAGTTACACCAAACCCAGTTGGACCAGTTGCACCTTGTATTCCCTGTGGACCTGTCAATCCAGTTGGACCAGTATTGCCCTGTGGTCCGGTTGGACCTTGTATTCCCTGTGTGCCTATAGGACCTGTTGGTCCTAAGTTCCCGGGAACGCCCTGATTACCTTGTGTTCCTTGTGGCCCTGTTTGACCTACATTGCCTTGCAAACCAGTTGGACCAGTTGGACCAGTAGTTCCTGCCCCGCCGCCCCCGGCTGTTGTTTGAACTGTACCGTCAGAAAATTTGATACCAAATCCCTGAGTTCCGATAACTATGTTACCGCCATATACTGCTAATTTTCCAGATGATATTGAAACTGTACCAATACCAACTGCTCCCTGAACTATCAATCCATTTGCAGGTGCTGTTGCTGAACCGGCATATGCACCACCACCTCCGATAACTGCACTGCCACTAACGTCTAATGTGTTAACAGGGACGACGCCGTTTAGTCCAATACCACTAGATGTCCAAATTAACATTTGATTGCCACTTGGACTTGGACTTAGATAGCTATAATTACTTGAAATGTTATAACCAATTGTAGCACCGACAGTGACACTTGTGCCAACTATAATTTGCGGATCAGCACTGTTTAATGTATCGAACAACGCTGGGGCATTACCTACAACATTTAGGGTTAATGAACTTGTATCATTTGTACCCACTGCCAACCTGTGGTTAGAATAGTCATAATAAAATTTATTACTATCTCCGGCGAAATTTGTTCCAGATGCATATTGTACTGCTCCATTACCACCAATAGCCGGACTTTCAAAACCAGCAGGGCCAGTTGCACCTGTGGATCCGGTTGGTCCAGAACCTTGTGGTCCTGTCCATCCTGTTGGACCTGTTACTATACTTGCCGGGCCTGTTGGACCCTGTGGTCCCGGCGGTCCTTGTAATCCATTATTATTTGAAATATATTGCGGCGCTATAGCAGCAGGACTCACAGCACCGTAATTTAACAGTATTTTAATTACAGATCCAACAAGATTAGCATCCACGGGGGGCGGTATAATATATGTACGATCAACCCTGGCACGTATCCATATAAAGTTACCAGAAAAGCTGTAAGCAAAGTTACCGGTATCCCCTACTGCATCTCCATAGGCAGACAAGTCTCCAACTGGTTTAAATGGATTTTTTGGGAATTGCAAGTACTGTTGATTAGTTACCAGTGGTATTGGCACCCAGTCGCGGTCGGATGGAGTTCTTGCCAAGCTACCTTCTATATATATTCTACCAACAAAGTTATTCAATCCTATACTAACTGTATGGTTGTTACCTATTGTATTAGAATATCCGGCCCCTTGTTGTGGCTGACCAGTTACATTTAATTGGCCACTGGTTGTATCAAGTAGGGTAATACTTTGCATCTGACACCTCTGAATTGTCAGATATTTATTAGTTATTTTTGTTTTACTGTTTGGTACATTAAATGAAAATTAATTTAGTTCTGCTACTTCAACAATTATTGTATTGTCATTAATTACTTCTTCGACTAGTGCGGGCACTGTTTCTTCTATTAATTTCTTTTGATCTACTGATACAACAGTAGAAGTTTTACTATCATCTTTAACTATTTTACTGAGTTTAATAACTATGATTTCTTCTAATACCTTGGCCATGTTGTTGCTCCGGTTTTAAACTGTTTGAGATTTTGGTTTCCTGCCACGTTTTTTACCAATCTTTTTATTACTGCCGTCTTTGTTTATATCATAAACATCAGCATACCTTGAAATATCCATGCCATCTATGGCTATGATAGATTCATCATTTATTTTAATTCGTTTTTTTTCAATTATATCTTGCATGGTAAAATTTATATTATTTTCAGTTACCTCAAAGCTCACAATACCAAAATTACCAATTTTATTTAAAGTCCTGCCCAATGCATCTCTTATGGTGTACGCAACTGTGATAACATTGTCCTCAGTGATCGCGTGTCTGTCAAGTAACGCTGATATTATTTGGTTCATTTAAATTTCTCCGTTATTTACTGTATCCAGTAATTCAAACTCTTCTGTATCTGACAGCTCAGCTGTTTCCATATATTCGAATTCTAATTGATCATCGTTAACATGTACTGTTACAGCACCGCCATTTTTAAGACGTCCAAATAGCATTTCTTTGGCAAGAGGTTTCTTGATATTTTCCTGTATAACTCTGGCTAGTGGCCTTGCACCCATGTTGCGATCAAAACCTCTTTTGATAAGCCATTCTTTAGTAACTGAATCTAGTACAATATTAACTCTCTTTTTGCTACTGAGTTCGTTCATTTGATTTATAAATTTGTCAATGATTTTATTCATGTTTTCTTTAGATAGCTTGTTGAATCTCACAATACCATCCAGTCTGTTACGGAATTCTGGTTTAAAGTAACTGTTGATAGCATTAATGTCTTCGTCTGTGCGCTCTGTACTACCAAATCCTATAGCAGATCGTTCCATATCTGCTGCTCCGAGATTACTGGTAAAGATAACGATAGCATGTCTAGCACTTGCAACTTTACCATTTTGGCCAGTTATGATACCACTGTCCATGACTTGTAAGAAAATGTTATAAACATCCGGATGTGCTTTTTCAATTTCGTCAAATAGTAATACACAGTGCGGATTTGTTTCTAGTGTATTAATCAATATGCCAGATCCAGCAGACCCGTCACTATAGCCCACGTAGCCCGGAGGAGATCCAATCAGTTTGCTAACAGCATGTCTTTCTTGGAACTCACTCATATCAAATCGCACAAATTCTACACCCAGACTTTTGGACAGTTGTTTTGCTAATTCTGTTTTACCTACCCCACTAGGACCGCTGAATAAAAAAGATCCAACAGTTTTATCTGCTTCTCTGAGTCCACTTCTGCTGAGCCAGATCATGCTTGACAGTGTTTCTACTGCGTCATCTTGTCCAAATATGGCACCTTTGAGATCTGCATCAAGTTTTGCAAGCTTATCAGCTTCGGAAGTTTTAATTGTAGCCACTGGAATTTTAGCTACTCGACCAACTTCAGCTTCAATTTCTTTTTTGGTAATATTTTTAATTCTTTCATATTCTGGCCTAATTTTTTGCCAAGCAGCAGAACTATCAATTATATCAATGGCTTTATCTGGTAAGAATTTATCATGAATATGCTTAGCTGTTAACTCTACAGCAGCATCAAGTGCTGCGATATCATAGGTCACATCGTGATATTCTTCATAGTATTTGGCAACACCTCTGAGAATACGTTTAGCATCTTCGATACTGGGTTCATGAATATTTAATTTTTGAAAACGACGTACAAGAGCACGATCTTTTTCAAAATGTTTACGGTATTCATCCATTGTTGTTGAGCCAATACAATGAATTTCACCTCTACTCAGAGGCGGCTTCAACATGTTAGCTGCATCAAGTGACCCATTGCCACCGCCGGCATTACCGGCGCCCATGATCATGTGAATTTCGTCAATGAACATAACAGCGTCTGGTAGACTACAAAATGCCTTAATAATGGCTTTCATACGTTCTTCAAAATCGCCGCGGAATTTAGTACCAGCTACTAGTGTACTGATATCCACACTCCAAATGGTTTTATTTAATAATGTTTCTGGAACTGATTTTTCTGTAATCCTTTTGGCAAGACCTTCGATTATCTGAGTCTTACCTACGCCTGCATCGCCAGTCATTACTACATTATGTTTGTTACGACGTGCTAAAATCTGCGTAATCTGTTCAACTTCTCGTTCACGTCCAATAAGCGGATCAATTTTTCCGTTTTCAGCCTTGCGATTGAGGTTAATGCAGAAGGTTTCTAGTGTTTCTATTGCTTCGGTTAGATCCATCTTTTCAGAATCTGCAGCTTGACTTTTATTGATAATATCTATGATAGCTTCTTTACTAGGGCCGTGCTTGTCTAGAAAGTATGCTGCATGACTATCTGTTGTTCCATATATAGCCAGTAATAAATCCACCGGTCCAACTTCGTTTCGACCACTGAATATGCTCTGAGTTTTGGCTTTCTTAACCACATTCATTAATAATTGAGTGTGTCTTGGACTAGAAGAATTATCTTGTACTATCACATGATTATCCGGCTCATCTAAATAATCAAATGTGTCTTTGGCAACTGCTTCTGGATTACCATTGGCTTTTTTCATTAATTTAACTAATTCTTGATCATCTAATAATGCAGCCAGTAGATGTTCAAGTGTCACCAATTCATGATGACGAGCAGAAGCTAATTGATAACTATGCTGGACAGTCTGCTCAAAGGTTTTCATTTTGATCTCCTAGCCCTTTTTCTAGCTAAATGTAGTGTAACTTTACCCACTCGATCTGTAAAGACAATTCCTTGACAGTGATCCCACTCATGTAGAAAGCATCTTGCTTCTAGCTCCATTAGTGTTTCAGTGTGTTCATATCCTGTTTCATCAATCCAGTTTGCAACAATGCTAAATGGTCTCGATATTGGCAATTTTAACCTAGGAAAACTAAGACAACCTTCTTCCTCAGTTGACATTTCATCGGTTGTGCTTAATACCGTTGGATTAATACAAGTACGTTTCTTACCCATACAATTCATGACAAACATGTTAAGGTCTAATCCAACTTGAGGAGCAGCTAAACCAATGCCATCCCCTTTGTTCATAACTCTGTGCATTTCTTCGAAAGTTTCTAGTAACGTTGGTATTTGCTCTAGCTCTACCAACTTAGCCGCTGTTCTTAATATGGGATCGTAGCTGTTTGTGAGTTTCATGTTATTACTTTGCGGCTAAAATGCAATCTTGTCAAGTGGTTCTTTGATCAACAAGTTCTCTTATTTTTTGTTTGAGAGAGTTGTCTAATCCAGTTGGCACAGTGATTTTAACTGTAACAATACAATCTCCGCGAGCATGTCCGTTCCCTCTCAAAGGCATTCCGCGCCCGCTAATTTTTAAATTGGTATCAGGTTGTGTACCCTCTGGTATGGTTAATCTGACTTTTTGACCATCTATACATGTTAAAGTGTGATCACATCCAATAATAGCTGACAATGCATCGACAGTTATTTCTGTATGAAGATTTGCTCCGTTCCTGCGGAAAACAGCGTGATTTAAAATCAAAACATTTATGTATAAATCCCCAGGAGGGGCATTTGGTATAGATCTATCACCGTGTCCCTGGTAACGTATACGGGTACCATTTTCAATACCAGCTGGTATTTCCACGTTCAAATTGTAATTTTGTCCGTTAACTGTAAATTGTATCGGAGTGTGTTTGCCTGTAAATGCTTCTTCCAGTGTTAGATGTAGTTCAAATGTAAAATCTTTGTTACGTGCTTGACGACCGGGATGTCCAAATCCGTGTTGATTAAAAAATTGATTAATTATGTCTTCCATACCACCACCGCCAAATTCAAAATTAAAGTTGAATCCGCCGTGTTGGAATGGATTTCCACCTGGATGCCCGCCGCCGAATTGACGCATTTGGTCATATCTGGCTCTAGCCTCAGGATCGCCTATTTCAGAATAAGCAGTGCTTATTTTTTTAAAGCGTTCTTCAGCAGCAGCATTACCCTGATTTTTGTCAGGGTGAAACTGCATTGCTAGCTTGCGATAAGCTGATTTTATTTCTTCTTGTGAGGCGTTTTCTGCAACGCCGAGAGTGCTATAATGATTTTCCATAGTAAAATAATTATAATATCTTTAACCACACTGTCAATGGTTGATAGATCAAAAGTAAATATTATTACAAAAATTTTTGAGACTGCTATGACTGATAACACCGATAATACTGATAACGACCTTGATACACAACTAAAAGTTGAAATTAAACCAACTATGTTGCAGATTTTAGTAGAATATCTTACTAAAACCAGTCCGGGTTTATTGATATTACACTTATTTTATATCATGATGGTATGTGCATCATTGAGTTTTTCATATGTAATGGCTTTCCATTGGGCCACAGTTGTTCAAATCTATACAGATGCACACGATGTTAAAGGTTTTAGCAAAAATCTTAAAATGAGTGTGGAAAATGACACTAAGATTGCAGAATTGTTACACGAAACATTAGACAAAACTGGTGGAATTAGAGCATATGTTTATAGATATCATAATGGTTTAGCTGCTATCAGCAGTGTTCCATTCTTTTTTCAAACCAATACACATGAAATTATAGCACCAGGTGGCACCAGACTGTTACCATATGAACAAAGAATTCCAGCTAGTTTTAATATTCTTATCAATAATCAATTTATTAAAAATCAATGTGCTATAGTCACTAATACTGATGAGGACAAAGGTAGTAACTATTATTATTTTTGGACCAGTAGAGGAGCAAAATCATTTATACGTTGTCCAATCTATTTAGATAACGGTGATTTATTCGGATTTGTCGGTGTCGACTATGCAACCAACGGCACTCAACTTAAAAAAGATGCTCAGGACTTGGAAGAAGTTGCTACACAAATAGGCAATATATTTGAAACTGGTAGAAAATAATTTGTTATTGTTAAGCATATTATCATATGCTTAACAAATGGATATAATAATACCGTGTGCTAGTACTGACACAAACTTTCCAAATATGAGACCTAATTACTTGTTAGCTGACTATCTCAGCCGACGAATGTTAGAGTTGGTTGTAGAACCATATCTATCTAAATATCGTATACATGTTGTAATAACACAACAAGCTCAGGACTCTTATAATGTTGTCAAGGAGTTTGACACTATATTTGGTGATCAAGTTAATGTAGTAATACTGTCAAAATCTACATCAGGGTCTGCTGAGTCAGCTTATCAAGCATTAATAAAGTTAAATTTAGAATCAACTGCATTTATGATCCGTGAATGTACTGGTATGTTTGCACATGATACAGTATTATCTGGTAATATTATTCATGTTGGAAGTCTAAATCACAGCATAAATTTAACAAATATCACCAATAAAGATTATGTAAAGGCTAATGGACAGGGTTTCATTAGTTGTATAGCAGAAAAAGAGGTAATTGGTGATTTATTCTGTGCAGGGGGTTATCAATTTGAGTCTGCCAGAAAATACAAATTAGCTTACACCAATCTTTTAAAATCTAATGTAGATAAAATTTCGATTAAATCAATTGTTGATTACTATAGTGTGTCTTGGGGGGAAGATTTTTCAGTAAATAAAGTCAGCGACTTTGTTGATCTAAGTACTATACAAGATTGGGAAGCTTTTAACGATCGTCCTACAATATTTTGTGACATAGATGGAACTATTATACACAATCAAACACCTTATGGCGATAATAACTACGGTGCAACGCCCACAGTGTTAGAAAAGAATGTACAAACATTGAGACACTTTTTAATAAGAGGCAGTCAGATCATATTTACTACGTCAAGAACCACCAAGTGGTATGCTGAGACTAGACAAATGCTAGATAGTTTGGGTTTTCACAACTGCCAGTTGATTATGGATTTACATCATGCAAGAAGAATATTAATAAATGATCATGCACTTACTAACCCTTATCCTAGTGCTGTTGCAATTAATATCAGACGCAATGATGACTCGTTGGATCAAATGATTGGCAAGAGGAACTAATTATGCAGATTCTTATCCCAATGGCCGGTGCTGGCAGCAGATTTGCAAAAGTAGGATATTCAAAACCAAAGCCATTAATAGACGTTGATGGTCTTCCGATGATCTCTAGAGTTATTGATAATCTTGGACCAGACAATGATTATATTTTCATAGTACAAAAATCGGTTCTAGATGATTATGAAAAAGATTTAATTTCAGCTACTGATTTTGCAAAATCTAGTAAATTTTTAATTGCTAATGGATTAACAGAGGGTGCTGCACAAACCTGCTTACTAGCCAAAGACTCGTTGGATATGGATTCTCCATTAATGATTGCCAATTGTGATCAAATTATGGATTGGAATTATGATCATTTTTACAAATGGTTTGACACAACATTTAGTGACGGATCAATAATCACTTTCTCAAGCATAGAACCTAACAATAGTTATGTAACTCTGAGAGAGGACGGATATATATTAGAAGCACAAGAAAAAATAGTTATATCAGACATAGCTACCACAGGTGTTTATATATGGCGACAAGCACGAGATTTTATGGTATCAGCTGAGGAAATGATATCAAAAAATATCAGATATAATAATGAATTTTATGTATGTCCTGTTTATAATCAAATTGTAGAGAAGGGCAAGTTAATTAACGTTTATCATATTAAAAGTCACTGGCCGATCGGAACACCAGAAGATTTAGAAATATATTTGAAGCATAGACATGAAAGAATATAGTGTAGAACAATTTAAATTAGGATGGTTTATCGGAGACTTCGAACCCAGTGTCCTCCGAACATCTGACTTTGAAGTCTGTTATAGAATCCAGAAAAAAGGCGAGATACATAAACCACATGTTCATCCCATTGGCACAGAGTATAACTATCTTATTCGAGGCGAAATGACAGTAAATGGTAAAAAGTTTATAGGACCTGTTATATTTGTTATAGAACCCGGGGAAGCTGTTTATCCAACGATGGACACAGACTGCGAGTTAATTATAGTTAAGACTCCTAGCTTAGTTACAGATAAGATATTGGTAGAAGACCTATGAATATTATAATTAATACAAAAGATCTTAAAAAGTATTTTTGGGTAAAGTATTGGGTATCATCAAAAACGGATCTCAATACCGCAGCACATGAAATAGCCATTGGACAGAGTATAGGTAACCCAAACAAACGTAGTCTCTGGGAAACTGATACAATGATCAACGACTATTGTAATAAGATATTAGATACAGGTAACCTTGACCAGCCACAGGGCTATGTAGAAATAGGTTTTCCTTATGAACTATTAGATTGGCAAGAAGATGGTATAAGTCAACTGCTTTGTGTAATCATGGGCGGGCAAATGGATATTGACAACATAACCAGTTGTCGTGCAACTGATATTGAATTTGATGATAGTGTAATTGCTCCCTATTTTCTCGGTCCGCAGTTTGGTATTAGTGGTATAAGAAATCGGGTAAAAGTCCATAACAAACCCCTATTTGGCGGTATTATTAAACCAAAAACTGGTATTACACCCAACCAGTTACTAGACATGACCAAAGAGTTAGTAGAGGGCGGTGTAAACTTTATTAAGGAAGATGAGATACTGGGAAATCCTAGTGTTTGTAGACTACGGGATCGTGTTCCACTTATATCAAAATATTTACAGGATAAAAATGTAATCTACTGCTACTGTATAAATAGTGATCCTTTATATGTATTAGACCGAGCTAAATTTGTTGCAGAAAATGGCGGCAACGGTGTTCATGTAAATGTATGGAGCGGTCTAGGTGTTTATAAAAGTATTAGAGATTTAGATCTACCACTTTTCATACACTATCAAAAAAGTGGTGATAGAACTTTTACAAATAGTTTGCATGACTTTAACATAAGCTGGGATATATTGTGTAAACTTGCAGGCATGTGCGGAGTTGACTTTATACATGCCGGAATGTGGGGAGGATATTTGAGTAATACAGACGACGAGCTACATCGCACATTAGGCATACTTAGAAGTCTCGGTGTAATGCCTGCATTAAGTTGCGGAATGCATGCGGGATTAATAGCACCTATCACTGAAAGATTTGGTACAGATTGGATGGCAAACGTAGGCGGTGCAATACATGCAGATCCCGGTGGTACTCGTGCTGGTAGTTTACGAATAAAACATGCCATTGAGAATCTAAAATGAAATTAATTTCACACCGAGGTTTGATAAATGGGCCAGATTTGCAATTGGAAAATACCGAGGATGCTATAACACAATGTTTGTTAAAAGGTCTTGAAGTAGAAGTAGATGTGTGGTTCAACGAAGATAGTAGCACTTGGTGGTTAGGTCACGATTTTCCTCAGTATAAAACTTCAAGAGATTTCGTATTCCAACTTGGGTTATGGATACACGCTAAAAATTTTGCAGCAGCTAAAGAATTAAATTCGTGTTGGAAGTCTGGCAATGTACATCTCAATTATTTTTGGCATGAGAATGACCATAGAACATTGACAAGTCTCGGATATTGGTGGACATTTCCGCAACAAGAACTCGGTCCTACTAGTGTAGCAGTAATGCCAGAAAGATATACGCTATTAACCGATTTACATTTATGTGTTACATGGAATTGTTATGGTGTATGCAGTGATTATATTAATAAACTGATATAATAAAATTTATCAATATTATTGATAAAAATTGAATAATTACCGTATAATTAAAGCATAATTTATTGGAGACTTAAATTCCATGTCAAAAATTGATTTGTCTACATATGAACAAGATCCTAGTAATCCTTCAGAAATATTGAATATAGCTGGGCACTGTGCTGAGCAGGGACAACATGATTCTGCCATGTTATTTGCTGAATCAGTTTATAGGATGAATAATCTGTCAAATGAAGTAAAGGTACAAGCATTAGAACGTTTTGCAATATCCGGTTTCTATAGTAAAATACCTTCTAGAAAACTATTAGGTAAACAGGCCTGCGAATTATTAGCCATGAACAAAGATATTAACTGGAATACCAGATATGTAGCTGGTCAAAATAGCACTTGGTATGCAAGTTCATCTAATGAATTATTTTCCAACACTGTATTGAAGCATTTAGACTTTACACCGCCAGACGATTATCTTCCATTAAACCCATCTATATACAGGTGGGGTAATCAGTTATGGATGATACAACGTACGGTGAATTATGTTATAACTCCAAGCGGTCATTATGACATGCGCGGTGACACCGCCATAAGAACTCGTAATTGGTTGTTGAAATTAAATTCTGATCTAACGGTACATAGTGCTAGAGAAATATTACCGCCAGTTGATCTTCCAGAACCACTTTATAATTTAGTAATTGGTTTTGAAGACAATAGACTATTTGTGTGGCAAGATCAGCTATGGTGTACGTCAACTGTCAGGGAATTAAACCAACCGGGTAATTGCGAAATAGTACTATCAAGAATAGATGATACTGAAGACGGTAAGTGTCGATATAGTAACTGGAGAGTTATACATCCAAAGGGTGTGGAATTTCAACATCAAAAAAATTGGATGCCTGTAGTAATAAATCAAGATCTAAGATTTATATATAGCAGTGATCCTGTTAGAATCATTGATGACCAAGGTGAAATAGTTATGCAGCACGAAGCTGTTGATGCCACTGATAGTTTCAGAGGCGGGTCACAAGCTATTAGATTTAATAATGGGTGGTTGGCTATAATACATGAAAGCCATATGATGCCCGATCAACGTCGTAGATACATGCATCGATTTGTATGGTATAATGAAAATTTTGATTTAGCAGCTTATACGCCGGCATTTTATATAGCCAAACTTGGTATTGAATTTGCAGCAGGAATAGCAGAACATCCACTTACTAACAAAATAATTGTAAGCTTTGGATTAGCAGACAACGAAAGCTGGTTAGCTGAATTTGAACCAGTTTCGATACTTGCTGCATTAAAATATATCAAAAGAAAAGAATCAAACTGATATGAATGACATAGAAACAAAGTCTCCATTAGAAGATCCTCAGGTACTATTAGGGATATGTCAATATTTCGATTCAAAAGATAAACACAATGATGTTATGAAAATCTATGAACAGTCAATGCCTATACCTCAGTTGGATAGCGTAAAAACAGACTTTCTTCGATTAGCAGCGGTCAGTGGATTTTACAGTGATTTAGACTACTATAAAAAACTAGGTAAAGAAGCTAGCGAACAGTTAATGTCTAGCCGTAAAGTTTCTGCCACTGATAGAGACTTTGCAAGGCGTAACGGTACTTGGTACAATAATCTAATCAAAGATCTCATTCCGTCTGCCATTTTAAAAAAGATTGAATTCAATTGTCCAGTTGGATATCGTTCAACTACTCCGAGTATCACATCCCATGGTGGTAAAATATGGATGTTACAACGGTCAATAAATCTACACGATGAGAATTATAATTTTGTTGATCCGGATGCAATATGGTGGTGTACAAAAAATTACATACTACAACTAGATAATGATTTGAATGTTGTATATAGTGAAGAAATTAAACCGCCTGCTGATATGCAATTACCTGTTAGAGGTTTTGAAGATGCAAGACTGTTTTTTCTAGGCAACGAACTTTGGTGTTCGTGCTCATCATTAGATTTCAACGAAAACGGTGTATCTCAAATGCTTACAACTAGAATAGACGGTATAGGAACAGGAGATTGCAGATTCACTAACTATCAAGTAATGAAACCCAATTTTGGTTATGGTCAAGTTGAAAAAAATTGGATGCCGTTTGTCGAAAACAATTTACCATATTTCATATACAATTGTGATCCTGTGATCATAGTAGATAATAACGGTCACCTGATTGATTCTCGAGCAACACATATTGCTGCTGAAAGTTATAGGGGCGGTACTCAATTATTGGAATTCGATGATGGGTATCTGGCATTGATACATGAATCACTGGACATGGATTGGGGTGTTCGTCGTTATATGCATAGATTTGTTTGGTTTAATAGAAGTTTACAACTGACAAAGTATAGCAATTATTTTTCAATTGATGAAATAACATTAGAAGTTAGTGTTGAATTTGCTGCTGGTATAACTGTTCATCCAATAACAGATAAATTACTGATAAGTTTTGGTAAAAATGAGTTAGAGACATGGATTGTAACAGTTGATCCAGATGATGTAAGAAATGTATTGAAGCCGGCTGGTTTAGCCTGTGAAAGATTGCCATTTGATGCAGAAACATTAAAACTATTGGAATATGAAACCAACAGAGCACTTAAAGATACCGCTACGGTAGAAAAATTTACTAATTTATTAAAAAAATATAACCTGCCATTACACGTAACACCGCAGAAAAATTGGGATAACTTGATTGCAATATATCATACAGTGCTAACCACTGACGTTGATACTCCCATAATGGATATAGCAGGAACAGCTGACTCGGCATATCTTCCAAGCTTGTATAAATTTGGTTACAGAGATTTAACCAGTATTAACCTGTCAGAACATGAACCTGTATTAAAAGATGGTGTTGTATATCAATACGGGGACTGTACTAACACAGGTTTCCCTGATGAATACTTTGGATTTATATCTTGTCTAAGTGTTATCGAACATGGTGTAGATATTGATGGATTCTTCAGAGAATCACATAGAATACTAAAGAAAAAAGGTAGATTGTTTGTTAGTACAGATTACTGGCAGCATCCTGTCAATACGTTTGGCAAAATGGCATATTGGAACCCAGTTGTAATATTTGATGCAGCAGGAATAAGTGACATGGTTGCTAAAGCAGAAGCACACGGATTTGAATTAACTGGACCAGCGGATTTAACTTGTTATGACAAGGCAGTACACTGGGACGAAATGGACTACACATTTATTAATTTGTTGTTCAGCAAACGGTAATTTAATGGAGACTTAGATGAGTACAAAGAAATTAAGAATCGGTGTTTACTGCCCTGCTAAAAATGAATTAAAGCATGTAGAACCCTGGTATGAAAGTTGCAGGAATGCTGATGTTGTAGTATGTGCTGATACGGGTAGCACAGACGGTACAAAAGAAAAGATGTTGGAACTTGGAGTAAAAGTAACCGATTTAAGAATACTACCGTGGCGGTTTGACGACGCATTTAATTTTGCAATGGCATTGTTACCTGACGATATTGATGTTTGCATACGATTAGATTTGGATGAACGTCTGCAGCCTGGTTGGCGGGCTGCACTTGAAGCAGCATGGACCCCTGAGACTACTCGTTTACGTTATCCATATGTTTGGAATTGGAACCCAGATGGTTCTCCCGGACGTCAATGGTACGGAGACCGTATTCATCATAGAAATGGTTTTCGTTGGATGGGAGCAACTCATGAGGGGCTGTGTTCTAGAATACATGAAGTACAGACATTTACGGACGATGTTAAAATATATCAATATCCAGATGCCAAGGATAAGAAGCATGATCTTCCTCTGTTATTAGAAGCAACTAAAGAGTATCCAACTGATGCAAGATTGCGGGCATATCTGGGTAGAGAATATTTTTATAGAGGAGAAAATGACAAGGCAGTTGAAACTTATAAAGAGTTTCTTGGCATGAGCTGGGACAAGATTGAACGAGGTCAGGCTATGATTAACCTATCAAATGCAGATCCAAAAAATAAAGTATTTTGGTTAAAGATGGCTATTATAGAAACACCCGGTCATAGAGAACCATTAACAAATCTATCTCAGCATTATTATAATAATGAGGATTGGACCAAGTGTTACAAGTATGCTATGGATGCCTTAAAGATCACAAAACATCCTATGGATTATACTTGCACACCAGAAGCCTGGGGATACTTGCCGCATGATTTAGCCAGTATTTCTGCTTGGCATCTTGGTTTATATAAAGAAAGTATGGAACAGGCAAAATTAGCACTAGAACGTAGTCCAAATGACAAACGATTAGAGAATAATCTTAAGATTGTGGAAGAATTCATGAATGAACGATTAACTAACGAGTAATAGGTGATTAAACTGTTAATAAATAAAAGTATGAAATTGTTTGAGTTATTCGTTGACTACGATAAACCTATTGTAATTGAAGCAGGTGGTGTTGGCCGCATAGTACCAGGTATCAACACCACATCTGACGTCGGGCCAAATGAAGTTGCCAAACAAGCAAAGAAGTTTGGTAATAAAGTTACCCGAGATGGCCGTCCCCCCATTGCCAGACCTGATGGCAAAAATGTTAACAAAAAATGACACATTGGTTAGTACTATGGAAAACATGGTTAGAAGAAGAGATTGAAACACCATGGCCTTTTGTAGTAGTTGATCGTACTGCTGATTTCAAAAACAGAGAAACAAGTGTTCGAGTTCCCCAAGAATTGGTAGATTCTATATTTTTATCTTTTGATGTAGATAAAGTTCATAAATTTCAATCAGAACATGTATATGCACTTGTGTTATCGTGTGTGCTAGAAGCAGCTGATCAACCAGCTGCTGTGCAGTTGGTACAATCGGTATTTCCGGATGCCGAGGTTACTAACTGTGCCCTAATACCTCTGGAAATGTTATCAACTGTTATGGAAAACTTTTCACAAAAATAGGCACTGAATTTCCTCAGTGCCTAGTGTTATTTAATTAGATTCTTGAACGTTTGCTAGCTGATTCTGCTTCATCCTGAGTATTACAAACTGCGATTGGGACCCAACGTTGTGGAACTGGAAGTCCGCTACGACGATGATAATCTAAATCCGCATTGGGATCATCTACCTGTGTCCAAACCACCCACTTACCATCACCCTTACGCTGAGCAATATCGTGATTCTTTTTCATACTTTTACCTATTGTTTTACTTGGTTGCAGGAAATGCAAGCTTTGCTTGCAGTGTTAAGTATAAGTCTGTTTAAATCATTGTCTAGTGTTTTTTTGGTACTATTACAAGTCCCTCCTCTACTACATCAATATCCCAATTATGAAACACATCTTTTAATTTAGAAACTATGGTTCTTAAATAAAATCTAGTTTTTTCCCAATTTAGATATGCATTTAATTCAGTTTCGGATGCATTATGACCAACTATACTAAACAATATTTCGTCGTCTATGATTTTAATGTGTTCGCCTTTTTTTATGTGAAACGGAATATTTAGAATTTCTTTTTCAAGAAATTCTATTATTTGTGCAGCTTCTTTTACTTCGTTTGGCGTCATCTTAACCACCATTCCTCCCAGGGAAATACTATCCACGAATCATCTTCTTCCTTGTTAATTTCCATACTATAATAGTCTACATCTGATTTGCTTGCTAGATTGTTTATAATGGTAGCAAATCTTACGTTTTTCCCCCAAATTTCTGTTTCCCAATTAATATCATCAGGCAGACATGCCGACTGCCAATCATTTTTAATCCACTGAATAGTTGCTCCACTATCATTAATATCATCAACAATTAAAATCTTCTTACGTCTTTGTTCAGCATTGGTATTGATGTAATTATCGTTTTCGTCATATTGCGCACCCAATGCATCATCTGCCATCCAGCAGTTATGATCGCAGTCGTCTTCTTGACCGTCCCTAAGTGTTACCTTGAGAGTGTACATGGTAACGTTTAGATAGTGACTTAGCATAACTGCGGGAATTAATCCACCGCGGCTTAGTCCCACAATATAATCTGGTTTCCAACCATCTAGAGTAATTTTTCTACCAATATCAGCCATCATTGCGCGAATTTGTTCATTATCTATGTGTATTTCTTTAGTCATGTCCACAAACTCCCTCTGATTCTAATCAATCTCATTAGCATTTCAGTATCTTCGTTGAATTGATCTTCTTCTATCGTACGACTAAGATCTAACACTCTACGTTCCTCAATTTTATCTTCCTCACTATACTGGCTTTTGTCAAATAGTCTATGACCTTTTTTCTCTCTGTATCTGCACCAGTTGCTCCAGCCGCTTGCATCTATATGGTCTGGACGATTTGGGCGTACTTCTGTCCACCATTTATACAATTCCAAAATTTCATATGCTACTTGAGCTTGGCTTTCGCAACGTTCATTTTCATCTAGAGTTGGACTACCTAGTGAACACTCCCAATCCAAATGAGCCAGTCCTGCTTCTGGACAGCGGAAACTGCGGATGCGTAGCCAACCCAGGCTAAACCGCGGATACTTGTACTTTTTACGTGCATCCTTGTCAAACACTACATGCATCCAAGCCTTTTCAACTTCTACAAAGTCTACTAAAAGATTGAACATACCATGCAATAGACGAGTATCACAGTCGGCATAACCAGGCTCTAAACCAGTATTAATAACGTGATACCGGTCGAAAACTCTACAGCGAATCCAGTAACGTAAATCATTGAACGGCTTAGTGATAAAATTGTACATATCTGCAAAAAATCTGGGTACAGTCTCGTTAAGCCAATAGGCTACCGGACGTTCTGTTCGCATTTTAGCTTCCCACTCGTCCCATTCATGCCACGGTAAGGCAAAGGGTTTTTCGTAGGTTAAACGATCTTTCAGAATTTTGAAATAATTTTTCATATTGTTACAATACTACCTCTACGTTATTTGTCAACCAGAAACCCATACCATTCTAAACAGCATGATATCTTTTTGGTCAAGCCTTATTTTGAATTCAGTTGATGTCCTATCTTGTTTATATCCTCGCTTGCGACGATTATCCCAAGCCAGTTTATTATTGCTATGACCTCCCGCCAATGCCTCAGTTGTATCTTTAAGAACTATGAAATTTTCAGTACAATTAGTAGCCAACCAATCACACAATGTTTCGGATTCTGGTTTAGAAAGTGATTGAATTGTTGAAAGTTGGTAATCAAACAGTCCAGCAGGCCAATTGGTTGACCATTTACCGTTTTCGGATTGAAAATCCTTTTTGAAGATTTCCAATAAGTCTTCTGGATCTAATCTAAATGGTCGCATGCACTTATTATGCAGTGCAAGAAAGTGTTAGTCAAGTAGCTCCAATATCAAATAACCGTTATCGCTGCTGACTAGTAGACCATTATCTACTGCCTCAACTGTATAAGCAGAGCCTAATACTTTTGATAATCTAGCACTTTCATTGATTAACGGATTACCAATTTCAAATCCAATGATCGGAACACTTGGTTCAGTTTTTGATATATGTGCTACACGGTATTTAAGTGTTGACCCTGGACTTGTAAGGAATACTGTGTCACCAAGAATTTCAATAGATTCCATTAGACCATTTTTCAGTATGGGGGCAATGTATTCTTTCATTGAATTGGGCTCTTCCTCGGTTTCCTCAGCTTCCTGATCAGCGTCCTCTATATCATCTTGTATATCATCTTCTGCTGGTGGAACTGATTCTGGGTCTAGGTTAACATGTTCTTTGATGTTATCTTCGGTGAGATCATATATTTCATCATCATGTAGTGTCTTGAATTGCCACTGGTCTACATTGGTTAAATTGTCAACACTATCGACCATTTTAACTAGTAGTTCTGGTAAATCAGCATTGCGGTCCATTTCGATGAATACTACATAGTATCCATCTTCTGTGGGTGCAGGACTGGTTTCTGCATCTAATATAGTAATATCACCTTTTTCTATAAATCTTTCCAAATCTTTGGCGGGTTCTTGTTCGAATACATAGAATGCAACAACAACAGCTTTGGCATTGTCGATTTTAGATTCGTAAGTATCTAGTTCTACCAATGGTAATACGAGATAGTCCAAATCGTTTCGTAATAGTCCTGCTTCATTTAAAGATATCATGTTTGCTCCGCTGGTTGATCTTGAGCTGCTTGATCTGGTGTTGTACCCTGCGACACTGCTTCATCTGCTGTGTCTAGATCAACATCTTCGTCATAAAGGTCCATGATTTCTTTACTGATACTTTCAACAAATCTACGAGGTATTAATAAATCTATCAACCATATTTTAACTTTTTCCATTTTTGGTTTCTTAGTACCTGGTTGATAGTCGTCAGGGCTTTTAATTTCAATTGGAATTTCTTCAGTTGAAATATGATAACTTATTTTGGTTCCATGTTTCAATAATCTTAATCCGCCGCTTGGATCTGGCATATCCCTATAGTCATATTTTAATGTAACCTTAACCCAGTATTTTCTAACATATGGTCCAGAAACTATTTCACCTTTGATCCAATTCTTAAAACTATACATGTCATTGGTATCTAAGTAATCTTCTATAGATATCATGATATCTACAAGATCAGTATTATCAGATAATCTGGTGATTACCTGATCAGGTGATGTGGGATCATATTGATTATTGTCTGTCATGTGATTATTTAGCTTATATTAGAATATAATTTTGTATTATTGGTATTATCAAAATAAATATAAAAAAAATAAAGGTGTAAAATGCCGAACAAAATTACAGATTTAAATTTAATTTCTAATATTGTAGACGATTTTAAAAACGGCTTATCTAAAGCTGCACTTTGTAAAAAATACAATTTATCATCTCCAACTATTCATAGGTTAATCAAAGAAAATTATCAGCAAATTTTCAGTAGAATTCCAGAAGTTACTATTAATAAAGTTATTGAATTGTCTAGTATATTTAATTCTAAAAGTAAAATAGCTGAAACTTTAAAAATCGATATTAATACTGTTACAAAAATTCTTAAATATTATAATGTTGCAGTTATACCTCGCCCCCCCATGCAAAAAATAAAAAAAGAAACCGAGTATGACAAATTAATGAAACTAACGTCACCTAGTTATATAACAAATCAACTTAAAAATCGAAGTGTACATAATCTATCTTTAGAATTTAATGTTTCACATAACACCCTATTAAGGTATATGAAAGATAATGACATCGAATATAAAAAATTTGTTCTTTTGACAAAAGATATTTCAGAAGACATAAAGAAAAAGATTATTACAGATTTTTCTAATCAATGCACGAAACGAGAAATTTGTAAAAAATATAATGTGAGTAGTAAACATATCGATTCAATATTACAGAAATATAAATTGCCAACACGTCAACTTAAAATTAATAAATTAATAGATTGCGATTATATAAGGTATGTTAAACTAGCGAGAAGATTAACAAATGTAGTGAAAAATACGTATAAATTAAAAACTCCTGATGGATTTCATTGGGATCATAAATTGTCAATTGTAGACGGTTATAAACAATCTATTCCAGTTTACTTAATTGCATCTAGAGAAAATTTAGAGTTAGTACCGTCTACTGTTAATTTAAGTAAAGGTACTAACTCTAGCATTACTAAAGATAACTTATATCAATTAATTGGTTTATGAATTATAAAGGTTTAGTATATCTTCGATAATTGGATGTCTTTCAACATCTTTGTCATTAAACTTAATAAATGATATTTTGTTATTTGGTTTTTCTGAAATACGGTTAATAAAATCTAATAGTCCATTCTCACAGTAACCTCTATCATGTTGTGTAAGATCACCTGTTACGACCATTTTACTTCCGATACCAATTCTAGTAAGTAGCATTTTCATTTGACTAGCAGTGGAATTTTGAAATTCATCTGCTATAATAAAACTATTAGCAAAAGTTCTCCCTCTCATATATGCTAAAGGTGCAATTTCTAGTGTTCCGTGCTCGATTAAATTTAGTACTTCTTTTTTGCTGTAGTATTGATAAAAGTAATCTAATATTGGTAGAACCCACGGTTGCATTTTATCAACTAATGTACCTGGTAAAAATCCATGTTGTTCATCAACACTAATAGCAGGTCTGGTTATAATTATTTTATCAATTTCTCCTTTAGTAAGTTTATCTATTGCTGAGAGTGTTCCTAACATGGTTTTACCTGTACCTGCGGCACCTACAGCAAAAACAATGTCAACGTTGGGATCTTCGAGCGCATCTATATAATTCTCTTGCGCTAAGTTTTTTGGTAGTAAAGCTAGTTTCTTTTGTGGTTTTCTGTATTCTGTTATGTTTAATACATTATCCTTTGATTTTCTATTGTTACTGTAACTTGTGTTACGCTCTTCATTAACAGCTCGAGCGTTCGAGCGTTTCATGCGTCTACTCAAATGACCCTCCTTTAAAAAAGGTACCAATAATATTTAGCGGCTATAGATACAAATAATGTGTACACATAACCTAAACTTTTGGAAATGCTTGGCATTGAATAACATTAATAAATAAAGCTAGTCACAGAATTAATAATCACGGATGTATTATGACTTCAACTATTGATCCAAATACCATTGACCCTAATTTTCCCACGGCAAACCAAGATAATCCCAGTCAAGGTTTTAGAGATAATTTCTCAGCTATTAGAGAAAATTTTGAAAGAGCTGAATTAGAATTAACCAATTTACAGAATACAGTAATATCAGCAACTGGTCCTGTTAAAAGTGTTGTACCGATCAGCTTGGGCGGAAATGCTGCTCCAATTAGTATTCAATTGCAATTTGCATATAGTGATGCAAATTATCAATTAACATTTCCTGGTACCAGTGCAGTTGTAATACCGCAGGGTGTTACAGCACAACGTCCGGTTGGTGCTGTTGGTCAAATACGTTACAACGTTGATTTTAATTATATAGAATATTGGAATGGTAATGATTGGTATCCGGTTGGCCCAACAGGTCCTACTGGTGCTACAAGTACTATAACAGGTCCTACTGGTCCAGCTGGAGGTCCCACTGGCCCTACTGGTGAACGAGGTTATCAAGGACTTCCAGGACCACAAGGTTTACCAGGTGTTCCTGGTCCAACAGGTGCCACTGGTCCAACAGGTCCTACAGGCTATACAGGTCCAACTGGGCCTACAGGTAATACAGGTCCAACTGGCCCTACTGGTGATACAGGCCCAACTGGTCCGACTGGTCCTACTGGTGCAACAGGTCCTACTGGTGCAACTGGTCCTACTGGTTACACTGGTCCAACTGGCCCTACTGGTGAAACAGGTCCAACTGGCCCTACTGGTGCAACTGGTAATGCAGCTCTTCCTGCTGCCCCTATAAACTCGGTACAGTTTAACCTAGATGGTAAACAATTAGGCGGTTCTTCTCTACTGACATGGGATGGTACATCGTTAAATGCAAATGCAGCAATGGTTCAGAATATCAACATTGCTAACGATATAATTAAGAATAGATTGAGTGCTGCTAATTTAACATTACAAGAACTTGGTGGCGGCGGTGTAGTAGTTAGCAATGAATTGTTTGTCTTGGGTCGTACCCATGGTACTGCACCATATGTTACTGGTATTCTTTATGTTACAAAAGACGGCGACGACGGAAACGACGGTTTAACAGAAGATAGAGCAAAGAAAACCATTGCAAGTGCAGCAGCAGTGGCAGCAGATAATATACGTTACAACGGTTGGGTATATGCTACAATCTATGTAAGAGCGGGAGTTTATATTGAACCAAATCCAATTACCATACATAGTGGTTGTACAGTTTTTGGTGATAATCTACGTTCGGTAACAGTTGAACCACAAAATCCGCATGAGGATATATTCTGGGTTAATCCAGCAACTTACTTGTATGGTATGACTTTTAGAAAATATTATCATCCGGCCGCTGCGGTACAATTCCCAGCAGACGGTACCAACGTAATTCATGATCTACATGATTGGGCATCACCTTATGTACAGAACTGTACAAGTATCACAGTTGGTCAGTATGATGCAAGCGGTAATATCGTTGTGGAAGCTGGTACAGGCATGGTTGTTGACGGGTTACGTGGACGTAAATTATCAGATCCTGCCCCAGGTAACGTGCAGGTTTATACTTTCGATGCTATAGTAGATGAAACAACAGCCATTATCTATCAGGACATTGCTCCTACGTTGAGTAGTAATATAAGTCTTGGATGGCAGTTACAAAGTGGTATTGTTGGTACTCCTGCAAATGTTGATGCAATCACTAGTACTGTATACGCAGGACAGCCTGCTTGGCAAGTTACCATTGATCAACCTTTGATAAACAGAGTAACTGTTAGCGGTTTCGACGCTATACTCAATGATACAGAGGCAGTTGTTTTAGACAGCACAAGTACAGATATGAAGAGTGTTATTACGTCGGGTTGGAATTTAACTGATCCTGGGTTTGATAGTGCTGCTACACTATTAGGTGCTAATAGAAGATTCTTTAAAGCTGAAGTAAGAGCATATGTAGAAACTTTATTCCCAGGGTTCCTTAATCCCACACAGTTAGATTTATGCACTAGAGATGTTGGCACAATACTTGATCTTGTACTACAAGATGTATTACATGGCGGTCATGCACGTAGTAGGGATGCAGGTAATGTTTACTGGAAAAATAACAAATCAATAATTGCGGGTCAAGAGAATGAAACAGCTCAAGCTATATCATATCTCAAAGAACTAGCATTACAAGTTATTGCTAATATTCCAATAAATTATACCTATCAGCTGGGCGAGTTGCAAAAGATACTACCAGATGTACAAGGTGGAGAAATAGTTTCTGTGTCTCTTGCTACAAACTTTGACATAGTTGGCGACATTATCATACACGGTATAGGACACGATCCAATTAAACTAGCACATGGACTATTAACTACTAATAAGGCATTTATACAAGAAGAAACGTTTGCATATGTTCAAGCGACCTACCAAGACTTTGCTTATGATACAAATCTATGTCATAGAGACATCGGTCTTATTGTTGATTGCATAGCATTTGACCTAGTAAATGGTGGATATGCCAAATGTGTAGCAGCTGGTCGTGCTTATTGGGATGGTGCTACCAGCAAGATACCAGGTCAACAGAATCAAACAGTCGGAGCTATCAATTTTGCAAAACTGTTGGTCCTACATGTGTTAAGCAATGAGCAAGTTATATTCACATACCAAAACAATGTCACTCAATTTGTAGATCCAAATGTTAAAGGCACTACTATAGCAACACATTTGATTGACCAAGGATTTGAAATAATCACAGGTATTATTAATTTTGGTCCAGATCACATTCCATATATAAAGACTTTACCTGTAGCCAAACAAAGTTACAAGCCGATACCAGCTAATTTGTTTGCTGCACAAAGTCTGGTGTTAGCTAACGTTCCGTTTATACAGGATCAGATAATACTATATCTTAATGGGAAATATCCGGGGTGGAATTCTACATCAGGGTTTTCTGCAAAATGTAGCAGAGACGTTGCTACTATAATTATGGCCGTAACTGCTGATACAATCGCAGGCTGGGATAAAAACACAATATTAACTGGCAATAGTTATTGGAGTGGTGTAATCAGTGTATTAACTAATCCGAGCAGTCAAATACCATTCACCAGGGATGCTATATATCAAATAGGGGTGTTGATTACAAATATTGTCAATAATACTCCAACATCTATTGCTGCTGGAGGTACAGTTGCACAAGTAACAATAGACACTTATACTGGCGGCGGATACTATGCTTCTGCATATACTGCTAGATTGCAACAGATGAGTGATATCATTGGATCAAGCATATACCCAATCGATGTAATAAACACAGTTCGGGAAGCACAGGCACTGATCGTAAGTAATATACCATTTATACAAGATCAGGTTATAGGTTATATTCAGGCTACTTATCCATCTTGGACTTACGATCAAACCAAATGTCATAGAGACGTTGCGTTAATTGTGGGTGCGGTAGTTGATGATTTATTAACAGCTAATAAAACATATAGTAGAACTGCTGGTAATAGCTATTGGGCAGGGTCTACTAGTGTACTTTCTACTAATAATGCTCAGCAGGTTACAAATACAATTAATGCATTTAATTATGCTAGAGATTTGATTAATAACAATGTATTACTTAATATGGCACCGTCTACAATATATTCGGGTGCTGCACAGGTATTTTATACTGGTTACACTCAAGCAAGTGATCCGAGCGTTACTGGTGCTATTACTATATCATTTGCTAAAATTAACAACATCATACAAAATGGCCCAGATTTACCAACAGTTACTTCACTGCCAATTACTGGTTATGCAAATGCACGACAGTTATTGGTATTGAACAGAGGTTATATACAAGCCGAAGTCAGTGCATTTATAGCAGCAAATTATCCAGGGTTTTTAACTACTGCTCAGTTAGATCTTTGTTTAAGAGACACTGGATGGGTGGTAGATGCTGTAGCATATGATTTATACTTTGGCGGAATTAACAGAAGTATTGAAGCAGGTAAAGCATATTGGAATAATGCAACTAGTTTGATTCAAGGTCAACAAGGTCAAACTGCGGCCGCTGTGCAGTATGCCAAACAGGTTGCATTATATGTTATCGCTAACACTCAACATGCATCATTACAAAATAATATATTCCAAGTAAGGGATAATGCACTCAGTAATGGTATAATTGCAAACAATGCTGTTAATATTTGTTTTGATATTGTAACAGATCTCATGCAGAACGGTCCAACAGGTGGTGGTGATATACCCCCAGAACTATCATCTGCCAAACGATTGGTAACTTTAAACTTAGATAATATTCAAAATGCAGCAAATGCATATGTTTATAGCACATATGTTACTGTTCAAGGTTGGGGATTTGGTACATCACTTTCACCCAGTGATCCCGGTTATGCAGCTGATGTTGCTGCTCGCAGTGTTAAATGCAGAAGAGACGTAGCACTTGTATTAAGTTGTGTAATGGATGATGTTGTAACTGGCAGAACTTCCCTGAGTATTGCTTGTGGTAATAGTTATTGGCAGAATGCAGTGTCTGTATTAGACAATCCTGCCCAACAAATACCATATACTGTTGATACGTTTAACTACGTATTATCACAGGTATTACAAACTTTATCAACTGATCCAAACGGTGCATCGGCTGCTAATGATGCTATAATAACACGGTTTGCTATTATAACGGACATTATACAAAAAAATGGCGATATTGGTAGAACAATAGATTCTAACCTATTTGCAGCACAAACATTGCTATTAGCCAATGTCAGTTGGATACAGGACCAAATTATCACATATATAGGTTATGCACACGGATCGTGGGAATACAATCAAGCCAAATGCAAAAGAGATGTAGCTACTATGATCATGGCTGTCATTGCTGATACCATAGCAGGATGGAACAAGAATTCCTTATTAGTCGGTAATAGTTATTGGGAAGGTGCTGTTAGCGTTTTAGTTAACGATCCGGCACATCATATACCTTATACTGTCGAAGCTATTAGACAAATAGCTTACCTAGCAGGTAAGGTAGTATCTAATGACAACAATTTAAATCTACCATATGACAGCGCCAGTCAAATACGTATATTATCGTACACCGGCGGTAATTTGTATGCTAATTCAATAGCTGAAAGATTTAACTTAATTGCTGACATAGTCGGCACAGGACCAGTTGAAGTACCACTACAACAAGGCATACACGACTCACATGCATTGTTGATCAGCAACATACCGTTTATTCAAGACCAAATAATTTCATATATAAACACAACATATCCCGGGTATGGATATGATCATAGTAAATGTCATAGAGACACAGCATTAATTTTGGCTTGTGTTATAGATGATATTCTAGCAGGCAGTAATATATATTCTACCATAGCTGGAAATAGCTATCTAAACGGGGCATTGCCTTCTGGACAAATTGTCTATACAATTGATGCATTTAATCAAGCCAAAGAATTAGCATTAGCTGTAATCACAAACTCAACTGTATTCCCAACTGGGTTTCCATATAATAACGGGGGTGCTACACAAGTAGTATATCCAAACTGGAATCAGGGTGCAGTCGCAGTGCCGGCGGTTATAGCAGGATTTGACAGAGTTAATTCTATCATTTTCAACGGCGCGGCATATAATAGCAATGCTGAAAGTATTATATCTGAAAATATGTTTCATGCTCAAGCATTGATGCAATCTAATATACCATTTATACAAGACCAAATAGTGGGCTATATTAATGAATTTTATGTAGTACCGCATAACTGGAATTATGATGTAGCCAAATGTCGTAGAGATATTGAATTAATAATTAATGCAGTAATGGTTGATGTGCTTGCCGGATTACAAACCAGCAGTATACTAGCAGGCAATGCCTATTGGAAGGGTGCTGTTAGTTGGTTAAGTAACCCAAATCAGCATATACCGTACACTGTTGATGCAATTAATCAGATTGCAGTATTAGCTAGAAATGTACTTAACAACAACACAACTTTTAATCCGCCCTATCCATATGCTGGTACAGCTCAAGTAACCAATACCAATTACACAGGCGGAAATGAATATGCTAATGCGATTGCTAGTAGAATAGCAATAATAACAAATATCATTCAAAATGGTCCGCAAAATGTAATTCTAAGTCCGGGTGTGTCGGATGCACATGCATTAATGTTATACAATATACCATGGGTACAAGATCAGGTTATTGCTTATGTTGCTGATGTTTATCCAACTTGGAATTATGGTAAAACTTCCCCAACAGATATAGCTGCATCCAAAGCTAAATGCCGTAGAGACATTGCATTAATTAATCTTGCTGTTATAGTTGATATGTTAACCAAAAGCACTGTATACAGCACAGCTTGTGGAGAAACATATTGGATTGGTTCAACCAGTGCACTAGCAACATCGCCGCAGGAACAAATACCGTATACTATTGATGTAATGAATCAAGCCAAAGAGTTAATGTTAAAGGCTATTGCCAATGATACTGATTTGCCTGCACCGTTTCCATATGCAGTTACTGGTACACAAACTGTGGTATCAAATCTTGTAGATGGTGTTAAGCAATCGTCATATGTTAGAAGAGGATTTAATTTAATAACAAATACCATTGCTAACAATAATAGTAATGCTAATATAATACCACAACCTTTATTTGCTGCTACTAGTTTATTAGTAGAAAATATTCCTTTTATACGTGAACAAATTATTGCTTGGTTATCAGCTACACAACCAAGTTGGGTTTATAATACTGCAAAATGTAGAAGAGACGTTGGATTAATAATTTATAGTGTAATCGGAGACTTGTTAGCTAATAACACTACAATGAGTAAATTAGCCGGCGAAAGTTATTGGAAAGGTATTAGCAGTGTATTAAGTGATCCCACAACACAGATACCAAACACAGTCGAAGCTATTAATCAGATATCAATTCTTGCTCAACAGGTAATTGCTAATGATACAGTTAGTAATAGTCCATTTCCATATACCACTGAAGCACCTCAAGTAATAAAGATTGATGAATATTCAACTTCGGGTAGTGTATATGCTCCTAATGTAGCTGAAAAATTCAAAGTAATTACGTCAATTATAGAGAATCAACCAATTAGTGCACCAAAAATACCTTCAGGTATGTTTGCTGCTCAAAACTTGATATTAGCCAACGTCGGTTATATACAAAATCAAATCATATACTATCTTGACCAGACATATCCAAGTTGGAATACCAATCCTGCATTTACTGCCAAGTGCAGCAGGGACGTTGCTACCATGCTTATGGCAGCCGTTGCTGACGTGCTAGTTGAAAATAACAGTCCCGGATATGATCTTAATAGTAAACTGGTTGGTAATAGTTATTGGAATGGTGCAGTCAGTGTACTAACCAATCCAACTGTTCAAGTACCATATACACAAGATGCTATCAACCAAATCAGTTATCTAGTAGACAAAGTAATTGATAATGATGATGCACTAAAATCACCATTTGATGTTAATAGTGGTAGTCAAGTATTAAATTATGGATATACTGGTGGTGCAGCATTTGCTACCAATTTCAGTAGCAAATTTAACACAATTAGCAATATAATCGGGACTGAGCCAACAATTGTTACAGGGGTCGCACAAAATGTTATAGATGCTCAGGCACTATTGATCAGTAACATACCATATATTCAAGATCAAATCACTTCCTATATTGCCGCAGTTTATCCGAGTTGGAATTACGGTAAAACTACGCCAAGTGATATAGCTGCATCCCAAGCTAAATGTCATAGAGATGTTGCATTAATTACAATTAGTGTTATTGATGACCTACTAACTGGTACTAACTTATATAGTAAATCTGCTGGTAATAGTTATTGGAATGGTGTGGTGAATGTACTTGCGACTGATCCAACTGTGCAGATACCATATACTATCGACGCATTTAATCGAGTTAAAGAACTTGCATTGGTAGTATTAGGTAACGGAACTATTTCTCCAACGGTTCCATTTCCTTATACTGGTGGCGCTTCTCCGGTTACCTATACATATCTGTCAGATGGGTCAGTGGCCCTAGAAACCAGTAATACTGTTGCTGCATCCTTTAAACAAATAAATGATATAATACAAACCACATTGGATACAACTCCAATTATACCTGCAAGTATGTTTGCAGCACAGAGCCTAATAATGGCTAATGTTGGATTTATACAGGGACAGATTATAAATTACCTTAATATTCAACATACGGGATGGCAAACTGGTCCGGCATTTACAGACAAGTGCAGCAGAGATGTTGCTACAATGCTAATAGCTGTTATAGCAGACGTGATTGTTGACGGTACAACTACACCCGGTTACATTATTAACAGTCAATTAACTGGAAATAGCTACTGGAACGGTACGAATACTGTTCTAGTACAACCCGGAGAAATCAGTTATACTGTGGATGCTATCAATAAAATCAAATACTTAGTAGGTAAAGTTTTAAATAATGATACTAACTTAGTTGCACCTTTCAGTAATACCAATCAAGTTGTATTGGACAATTACATATATGCTAATGATTGGATTTCTGTGTTTGACAGCAAGTTTGATGTAATAAGTGGCATTATAGGAGGCACTGGTCCGGTCAGTGTGGGTTTACCACAGACTGTTAAAGATGCACATGCATTATTGTTAAGTAATGTTGCATTTATACAGGGTCAAATTATTGCTTATATTACGGATCTTTACGGATCAGAAGGCTGGGTTTATAATCAAACCAAATGCAGCAGAGACGTGGCATTAGTTATAGCGTGTGTATTAGATGATGTATTAACCAGTTCAGATCTTTATAGTAAGGCTTGCGGTAATAGTTATTGGAACGGTGCAATTAGTGTATTAACTACTAATACTTCCGAACATATATCGTATACTATAAATGCATTCACTAGAGCTAAAGAATTAGCAATAGCAGTTATTGGTAATAATACCACACTTCCAAAAGTAGTTGATACCAATTTAACCACATTGCCATTTCCGTATACTGGGGGCAGTGTCTTGACATTGCGTTCTGGTCCAGCAATTGGTTACACAGGTGTTATGTCGGGTGTTGTTTCATCAATTAATGTATCATTTACTGTATCAACAACTTCTTCTGTTAATAATATCATAACAATTGTTGGTTCTACTGCTAATTTCTTACCAAATCAAATAGTCACATTTTCTGGCAATATGTTTGGGGGACTTGTAGAAGGTGAAACATATTATGTTTACAGTGTAGATACTGCAACTTCATTTACTATATCTACTGGTCCTAGAATAATAACACAAGTTACATATCCATTAACATATACAACTGGTATTAATGCTAGTGGATTAATATCGGATGCGTTTGAAAGAGTAACAAGCACCATTAGACTTGCACCTGATAAAAGTAAGGAAGATGCATTTAAATTATTAATGTATAACGTACAGTTTATACAAGACCAAATAATCTACTATGTAAACACAACGTATACAAACAGTACCTATGCTTCAAAAGGTTGGAGTTATGATACTGTAAAATGTTCTAGAGATGCTGCACTTATTGCTATAAGTGTTATGGCTGATATACTAAATGGCGGTAATGAACTCAGTACTGCTACAGGTAACAGTTATTGGAAGGGTGCGGTTAGTGTCCTTAGTGATCCTAGCGCACAGATACCATATACAGTAGATGCTATTAATCAATTGAAAATATTGATAGCTAAAGTGATATCAAATGATACTAGTTTACCTTCACAATTTAATCAATCAACTAGTGCTGTACAAGTGACATATCCGGCGCAAGTTTACGCAGCAAGTGAAAAGGGTAATGTTACTGCATCATTTAATAATGTTACTAGCATAATAGCATCTGCACCACCAAGTCCGACGCCTTACAACACTGCAAAATTTGCAGCATATAGCTTGATTTTAGCTAATGTTGGATTTGTTCAGGAACAAATTGTTAAATTTGTTAACACTGCGTACCCAAGCTGGCAGTATAAGACTGATAAGTGCAGTAGAGACGTTGCTACCATGTTGGTGTCAATTGTTACTGATCTGATGTTAGGTGATACTAATTATCCTAACAGCAAATTAGTGGGCAACAGTTATTGGAATGGTGCAGTTAGTGTACTACCCGATCCAACTGCACATATCCCACACACACAAAATGCAATTGATGCAATACGCGAGTTAGTCAATCAGATCATTGTTAATGATACTACACCATTGGTATTCAACTACCAAGATCCTAACTTTGCAAACCCATCTAGTCCTATAAACAGAACTTATACATTTGATATGGCAGGACAAGTGATATTATCGCAATATACAGGTGGTAATACATATCAAACTGATATTGATAATTGTTTAACAACTATTAAAAACATTGTTGGCACTGGAACAGTTCAAGTTAATTCTCCGTTTACTACCAATAATCTTGATATTAATAAAACACAAGCACAAGCATTATTAATTAGTAATACTCCGTTTATTCAAGACCAAGTATCTGCGTATGTTGATCAGGTTTTTGCATCAATAGGATGGACTTATGGTCAATCAAATCCAGATAACGTATCTGCTGCTAAGCTAAAATGTCACAGAGATACAGGAATAATAATGTGTTCTGTGATAAATGATATACTAACTGGAACTACCAATTATACCACATTATCTGGTGATGCATACTGGAACGGTGTGGTTAGTGTATTAGGTGATCCTTCCCTGCATATCGAATATACAACTGATGCGTTTAATAAAGCATTAGAGATTTCATTGTCAGTGCTTGATAATGTGGCAATTGGAACAGGTGAGCAGGTAATTTTACTTGATCTTAATCAGGGCGCAGCAGAAATTCCAGCATTTAACGCATATTTAGATCTAATTGCTAGAATCGTAGAAAATGGATCAACTGTTAGCAAAACAATACCAGTTGAAATGTTTAACGCACAAACATTAGCATTGTATAATAAGGACTTTATACAACAACAGATTATTGCATACATCAATAATACATATCCTGGGTTTAGTTACAATCAAACACTATGTGGTAGAGATACTAGACTATTAATACAGAGTGTAATGGATGATTTATTAGCAGGAACTACTATTAGCTCTGTGATAGCTGGTAATAGTTATTGGAACGGAACTAATACAATTCTTGCCACTGATTCCGCTAATCAAATACCTCATACTATAGATGCTATTAATCAAATATCTGCACTATTACAAAAAGTAATAGCAAATGATACTAATCTTCCGGTGCCATTCCCATATTCAACTACTGCTTCACAAGTAGTAAATTCCACGTACAGCGGTGGATCAATATACTCTCAACAGGTAGCAAGTCTATTCACAATAATCACTGGTATTATATCAAATGGACCAAGTAAAGGACTAATAGAAGTTAACGGTTTACGACACGCTAGTGAACTACTTGCTGCTAACACCAGATGGTTGCAAGATCAAATAGTAGCATATGTGGATGCAACATATGCATATCAAGGTTGGTCATATAACAGTGCTAAGTGTGCAAGGGATGTTGGATTATTATTAGATGCAGTAGTAACAGACATGTTAGAGGGTAGTACAATCAATAGTATTGGTGCTGGGGAGGCATATTGGAACGGTGCAATTAGCGTTTTAAGTGATCCAAACGTACAAATACCTTATACTGTAGATGCTGTTAATCAACTAGCAGCTCTTGCAATAAAAGTCATTAACAACGATTCAGTATTACCATCACCGTTCCCGTATACCACAGGATCACAACAAGTAAAAATACCAAGTTACACAGGGGGTAATATAGGTACTGGTTCTATAACAACTGGTTTTGCTATAATTAATGATATTATTCAAAACGGATATGGTACAACACCAATTTGGATGAGTGACGGACCAGTAACAATAAGTGCAATTACACCAATTACTTGGGAAGGTCAACCAGCATGGCAAATTAACTTTGCTACTTCTATGTTAGGAAACTATGCAGGTCCCAAGTACTTTGTAAGTTATGATGGTCCAATTGTATTTGTTCCGCAAAGCACTGTAAGACCATATCTAGGCCAAGGTCTAAACAGCATGGTTCTTGACGCCTTTACTCAGTATAATGAAATCAGTTATGACTTGTTAAATCAGTACAATGCTGATAAGCCAATAACTGAAGCACTTAATCACGGTGGTAAAGGTATTGTTGTCAAGAACGGCGGTTATGCACAGTTGGTTTCCATCTTTGAAATTTGTTGTAACATTGGTGTGTTATGTCAAAGCGGTGGTACTTGTTCTATTACAAACTCCAACACTGACTTTGGTAACTACGGTCTATGGGCAGACGGTATGACTGATCTACAGTATGTTTGTGAAGTAGATGGGTCGGGACCGTTTGGTACAACTGGTTTATATACACAAACAGACGGTACTGTGTTGAATAGTACATATTTGATTAAGAATTTACCGTATAAGATACCCGGTGATCCAACCAGTGGATATAAACGTCCATATGTGGGTCAAGTGGTTTATATGGACAAATTGTATTACACACTACAGACTATTAAAATTACCAATTCAGGAAGTGGATATCATAGTAGTACATTAGATTCGGCTACTTATCCGCCTTTGGTTACTATACAGAATCCAATCGGAGAAGGTGGGTTCTTAGCACAAGCAAGCCCAGTAGTTGATACTGATACAACCAGTCCGACATTTGGTGGTATTATAGCTATTACAGTTCTAGTAAGCGGAAGTCAATTTACAGCAGAACAGTTAATCGATTCTAACTTTATTACTATAACACCTAATCCAATCAAGGAACAGCAACTAGGACCTGGTAATGCAGGCAAGGGTGCGACTGCAATAGGCGAGGGAAGTCCGACTTATTATACAGTTGTTTCGGCTACTGTTCCGACCAGTGATGGTAAAACTTATATAACATTTGATGAGATATTACCATATACATTAAGCGACGGTGCTGTAATGCACTTCTTCCAAGTAAGTAGAGTTATTTCCAGTTCTCACTGTATGGAATATGTGGGATCGGGTACTGATATTGGTAGATGTATTCCGGCTCGCGGGGGCGTCCCAATTCAAACCAATGAAACCGTAGAAACCAATGGTGGTAGAGTTGCATTTACATCGACCGATCACTTGGGTAACTTCCGTATTGGTACAGGATTGGTTATTAATCAAAACACTGGTACCCTGAGTGGTAGAACATTCCAGAAATCACTATTTGCTACACTAACTCCGTATATACTAGCATTGGAAGTAGCATTGGGCGGATAATATCGATGATCAACGCAATAAATATGTAACAGAAACGATAAAGGACAAGTGAGATGGCAGGTATTCCATTAAATACGTTTAGAACAGTAGTTAAAAATGTTCAACGCCCAAACCAATTAATGTTTGGTCCTCCTCCCACTTATACTTTTACTGGATTTGATCCAGTAAATTCATATTTTGATGGTATATATCCACCTGCTCCGGGACAAAATGGCAATAGCAGTTTTCTAGTTTATACTGCTCCATTAGGTGTAACGGCTGTTATATTATATGCACAAGTTGCAACTGATAGTACAGATACTCGTACTGTTAGTTTATGGTATTACAGACCAAATCAAAGTGCATATCCTGTTGGATTTAATACAATTGTAAATGAAATTGAAATACCATCTAATGATGCATTAGTTGTTATTGGCGGTAAATTAGTGTTAGAAACTGGTGATCAACTTTATATTTCGTCTAAGACTGTTGGCATGGTTACAGCAGTTGCCGCAACCCCTGAAAAAAGTATAACTGATACAAAACTCACTCTTAGTATACTGGAAAGTGCTAACCAGTAATTTTAATTCTGTATTATAAAATACGTATAAATAACTCATACCTATATAAAGGCTGGTGAGCTTCGAAGCATGAGTAAATTAATATCAGGGCGTGTACGCAAAACTCCAAATGTTAACAGTGAATTACCGAGTTCTCGAAATCAATTTCTAGATTTAAAAAATGCAGAAGCAAACCTTGGTAGTCCTACAGGTCCGCATGTTGGGATACTCGCTAGTACACCAGATGGTATAAGATATTGGACTGAAAGTTTTACAGGTCCTACCGGTGTTACAGGTCCAACCGGTCCGTATGGCGGACCACCTGGTCCAACTGGTCCAACTGGTCCGTTAGGTGGTCCAACTGGCCCAACTGGATATACAGGTAATACTGGTGCCACAGGGTCAACTGGTATATCTGGACCTACAGGACCGCAAGGTGTAACAGGTCCAACAGGGTGGACAGGTCCTACAGGTCCCACAGGATACACAGGCCCAACTGGACCACAAGGTGTAACAGGTCCCACAGGACGATCTGGTTCAACTGGTGCCACGGGTGCACCCAGTGTTATAACAGGACCAACAGGATCAACAGGACATGTTGGTGTACCAGGTAACACTGGACCAACAGGACCAACAGGCGATCCAAGTACAGTAACTGGTCCGACAGGTAATGACGGCGCTACTGGTCCGACTGGTCCAACTGGCCCAAGTGGTATACCAGGTGATACAGGTCCAACTGGTAATTTAGGTCCTACTGGTCCGCAAGGCATTCCGGGACCAACTGGCTCTACTGGTAATATAGGTCCAACTGGACAAAAAGGTGACACGGGACCACAAGGTAATACTGGTGCAAGCGGTGCGGGTCCAACTGGTCCACAGGGACCAACTGGTGCACCAAGTAATATTACAGGTCCGCAAGGTCCACAAGGCGATCAGGGTCCTACAGGTGCTCAAGGTCCGTCGGGTGTTACAGGTCCTAGAGGATTAACAGGTCCAACAGGTCCAAGTGGTGTTACAGGTCCAACCGGTCCGCAAGGTAAAACAGGTCCCAGTGGTTCAGCAGCAACAGGTGCCACTGGTGCTACGGGAATGACAGGACCGACGGGCCCTACAGGTGCCACCGGAGTTACAGGTCCGACAGGTGCTGATAGTTTTGTTCCGGGCCCAACAGGGGCAACTGGAAATACAGGACCACAAGGTGTAGCAGCAAATACTGGTGCTACAGGTGCCACAGGTGCTACAGGTTATACGGGCCCAACAGGTAATACAGGCCCAACGGGACCAACAGGTGATACAGGCCCAACAGGATGGACAGGTCCAACAGGTGCTACTGGTGATACAGGTCCTACCGGTGTTACAGGTAATACAGGACCGACAGGACCGACTGGTTTGGCTAGCACAGGTTCAACCGGTGTTACGGGAAATACAGGACCAACTGGACCAACAGGATGGACAGGTCCAACTGGTCCAACTGGAGTTACAGGGAACACAGGACCAACTGGTCCAACAGGATGGACAGGCCCAACCGGTGCAACTGGTGATACTGGCCCAACAGGCGTTACAGGTAATACAGGACCGACCGGTCCAACTGGATGGACAGGACCAACCGGTCCGATAGCAAACACAGGTGCTACCGGCATGACCGGTCCAACAGGCGCCACAGGACCAACTGGTGCAACAGGGTCAACAGGCCCAACAGGTGCTGTAGCACCAACAGGAACCACAGGTCCAACTGGTAACACAGGTGCTACTGGCGACACAGGAGCAACCGGTGTCACAGGAAATACAGGACCAACAGGACCAACTGGTGCAACAGGAGCAACAGGTCCTACAGGTGCTATAGCACCAACAGGCACCACAGGCCCAACTGGTCCAACTGGTGCTACAGGGGCCACGGGTGTTACAGGAAATACAGGCCCGACTGGCCCAACTGGTGCCACAGGCGCTACAGGGGCAACTGGTGTTACAGGAAATACAGGCCCTACAGGTCCAACTGGTGCTACTGGTTCTACAGGTCCCATGGGACCAGCAGCAGCAACTGGTGCAACTGGTATTACAGGTCCTACAGGTGTAACAGGTCCATCTGGCCCAACAGGGGCAACTGGTGCTACAGGTCCAACTGGTGCCACAGGCGCTACAGGCCCAACTGGGACAACTGGTGCTACTGGTGCTACAGGCCCAACTGGTCCGACTGGAAATACCGGTCCAACAGGTCCGGTAGCAAATACAGGTGCTACTGGTATGACCGGACCAACAGGTGATACAGGCCCAACAGGATGGACAGGACCACAAGGTCCAGCAGCACCAACAGGTGCTACAGGTATAACGGGCCCAACAGGACTGACAGGACCGACAGGTGCTCAAGGTCCGACAGGATATGTTGGTCCTGCAGGTCCTGCAGGTAATACAGGTACTTCAGGACCCACTGGTAATACTGGTCCAACAGGTCCAACAGGTTTTACAGGACCATTAGGTACAGGCCCAACTGGTGCAACCGGCCCTGTGGGGTCTGCTAGTATTGTAACAGGGCCAACTGGCAATACCGGAGCAACGGGTGTTACCGGACCAACTGGTGCAGCAGCAACGGGTGCCACGGGCATAACAGGGCCAACCGGTGCAACTGGTCATACAGGTGCCACTGGCCCAACTGGCCCTGCATCAACAGGTGCTACAGGTATAACTGGGCCAACTGGATGGACCGGACCAACAGGTTTACAAGGACCAACAGGAACCACAGGACCAACTGGACCAACAGGATGGTCAGGACCAACTGGTAATACTGGTCCAACAGGTCCGCAAAGCACAGTAACAGGACCCACAGGGTGGACAGGTCCTACGGGAGTAACAGGCCCAACAGGTTTTTCAGGTCCGCAAGGCCTACAAGGTGTTACAGGATGGACAGGACCAACTGGTCCTACTGGATTCGGAGCAACAGGTCCAACTGGATATACCGGTCCTCAAGGATTCACGGGTGCTACTGGTACAGCAGCGAATCCGCCCGGTGTTACTGGTAGTATACAATACAATCAGGGTAATGGTACGTTTGGCGGTAATTCAACATTCTTATATGATATTGCAAATGGTGCTGTTAGTCTTGCAAGTATTACATCGGGTCAGACTTCGGGTAATTATAACACTGCATCAAGTCTAGGTGGATCAATAATACACGGAGATATAGGATCCGCAGTAGGTAACGGCGGTGCACTAATTTTCAGTGCTAATGGTACATCATGGAGATTCGCAGCTATAAAAGGTTATGTAACTAATGGCAGTAATAATAGCCAAGGTGATATAGTTTTTGCAACCAGAAGAGGTTCAACTGATACAACACTAACAGAGTCGATGAGAATTACCTCTAGTGGTGTAATCGGTATTGGTACTAATTCACCGCAATCTTTATTACATATACACAATTCCTCTTACGGTGGTCAAATTGGAATTAGTCAACAAAATGATTCAACTGCCTACATGCGTGTAGGTATGGACACTAGTTGGGGGCAATATATATGTAATAATAGTTATTGGACTGGTACTGCTTACAATTACGTTAGCACTAGCGGATACGGTGGAACTGCATCTAGAATTTATCAACTAAGTGGACAAATTGAATTTGATACTGCAAATAACGCTGTTAACCCAGTTATTTGGTCTAACAGGATGCTTATTGATAATTACGGTAACGTGACTGTTTCTGCAGGCGAAGTTAGATCAAATGGTGCATCTGCAATAGTTAATAACCTAGGACAGTTTCGTGCATACTATGGCAACTACGGAGTCTTTTTTAGAAACGACGGCGGAAGTTTCTATATACTGACTACATCTAGTACTACAACTCCGCAATCAGATTCATGGAATAGTCTTAGACCATTTTATTTTAACGTGAGTACTGGTGCAGTAAGTATCGACGGCACAGGTGTTGGCACTACATTTGGCGGTGTTATAAAAGTTACTAATGCAGATAGTGTTAGTGCTCCCGGATATTCATGGTCGGGTGACACTAATACAGGTATGTATAGACCTAGTAGTGGCGTCATAGCATTCACTGAGTCTGGGGTTGAAAGACTTAGAATTAATAGTTCTGGTCCATATTTAGAATCATATTACGGAATAAAGGTTGGTTATACTACTGGTACCGGATCTAATACGGGTGTACCATTGCTTCCTACTGTGTCCACTGGCAGCGGTGCTAGTGGTGGTATACAATTTGGTAGTACCAATACCGGCGGCTCTTCACTATCTGGTAATACCTGGATGATAACATATCCAGACTCATCTAACAGAGCAGTTCTTGAAATTGGTGCAACTGCTGGTAGTAATCAAGCAGGTGTTGCTATTAAAGCAACAAGAAATATTTGCTTATATGCCACAGATGGTACAAACGGTCAAGTTAGTATAGGATTTGGATGGGGTTTTCAGCCTCAATTAGCAGGGTCTTCTACTACTTGGACAAGACTATCAGTAAACGGCGGTATTGCACTATTTGATAATGCAACAGCATCGCCGAGTACATCTAATGCTGGTGCACAATGGAGTTTTAGTGTTAACAGCGGAACACTAGATATTACTAATTCTACTTCAAGTGCCACAACTACGCCTTTAATGTATTGTGATGGCAGCGGCAATTTCTATGCATACGGTAACGTTACTGCATATTACAACTCAGATATAAAATTAAAAAAGAATATCAAAAATATAACAAATCCAATTGACAAAATTTTACAAATAAATGGCGTAGAATTTGATTGGACAGACGATTATATTAGCAAGCAAACTGTTAGAGAAGGATATTTCTTTAGAAAACATGATGTAGGTGTTATAGCACAGGAAATTGAAAAGGTTCTTCCTGATATTGTCATAGAAAGAAAAGATGGTACAAAAGCTGTTAAGTATGACAAAATAGTTGCACTCTTAATAGAAGCTATCAAAGAATTAAAATCTGAAGTAGACGATCTAAGATCAAAATTAAAAAATTAGTACAGTTTACATAATTATTGATATAAGTGACCATGTAACCAAATATACAGATTTGCTAAATATGATAGAAGGTTAATTATAACCTTCTATTACTGTTTTAATGGACAACCTGTGACATGACAATTAAGTATGTAGATATAGAATATCTTAGAGTTCAGGATTCTAATGCAGGACAATTATTGCTTGCAGGTTCTGGTAACACTGTAACTTATACACAATTTGTTACAGTAGATAATAGTGGAAATGTTGGTATAGGAACTTCTAATCCAACTTATAAATTATCTGTTTTAGGTAATGTAAATATTCAAGGACATTTAACAGGCGATTCAATTTCTACTGCTTTTGGTCAACCGGGTACAGTTCAATTTGCTGATGGAAACGGTACATTAAATGGTAATCAAACACATTTATTTTGGGATTCTACTAACTTTCGGTTGGGTATAGGAACAAGTATACCTGTTAGTACCCTACAAGTTAACTACACTGCATATGAAAGTACCAGTACAAGTTGGAGTACAACTAGTCCAACTGTGCTAGACAGTTTTCCTTGTACTCAAGTGAGAAGCGCACATTATTTTGTTCAGGTAACTGATGAAGATAATAGTTGTTATCATACAAGTCAAATTACAGTAGTACAAGATGGTATACAGGCATATAAAAGTGAATACAATGTTGTTACAAGTGCTGATAAACTTGGCACTTTTGATTGTATTGTATCAAGCGGTAATTTACAACTGACTTTTACTGCATATTATGCAACTAATAAAACAGTGAAAATTACGCGAACAAGTATGACAGCATAAAATTTTAAAAATTATGTTATTATTTAATACTAAACGTTACAGTGTAATAAATAACGACATAATGACTTTGGTAATATTTAACCCAAACTTAGAGAGGTCGACATGGTAGCCCCAGTTTCTAAAAATATAGATTTTATTGTAAAAGACGGCTTGCAAGTTGGTGCTAACGTTGCTGTTGGCACATCATTTGCAGGCGTGGTACATGCACCAATTGATGGTATGATTGTAAGTGGATTTGTTGGTATTGGTTCAGCAGTCCCTACTACACAGCTATCAGTTGCTGGTAATGTAAGTTTATTCAACAATGGCAGTACACTGGGTGGTATCATATTCCCAGATGGTACATGGCAGTACAGTGCTGCGACTCACGCGGCAGCAGGTGCTTCGGGTAGTATACAATTTAACGACGGAAATGGCAATTTTGCTTATAGTCCGAATTTAGAATGGGATATTACTAATAGTAGACTCGGTGTCGGAACAAACACACCTCTTTCAGTATTACACGTAACTGGTAGTAGTCCAGCATTGATTTCTACAGAAAACAGCGGCGGTGAATATGAAATAAACGTCGGTGTTGATCTATCAACAGGTTCTGCACTTGGTTATAATAGTTCTAGTTCATATGGTTATTTAAAAATTATAGGTCAATCAGAAATATTACAATGGAATAATGTTGGTCTTGGACTAAATGGCGTTACTCCCGTTAACACATTAGACGTTAGTGGTGGCGCAGTCATTGGTGGCGGTGCATTATATGCTGGATCAGCAACAGCACCAACAAACGGATTATTAGTACAAGGTGCAGTCGGTTTAGGTATGACTGGTACTCCGGCTGGTAAACTAGATATTCGCCCAGGCAGCGGTCAAGCAGGTTTATTCATTAAGAATCCATCTAGCAGTGCTATTGACTTTGTGAGATTAGTAGACAGTTCTAACAATCCAATGTTTACTATCAATAATGCAGGTAATGTTACAGTTGGTACATGGGCTGCTTCTACTATTACTGCTGATCATGGCGGTACCGGACTAAGCAGTTATACACTAGGCGACATGCTTTATGCTACCAGTAGCACAACTGCACTCAGTAAACTACCACTTGGTGGTTCTGGTAATATTCTAGTAAGCAACGGATCTGCTCCAACTTGGGGTACAATAGATTTATCAAATGCTTCTGCTGTTGGATCAAGTATACTAGGTCTTAATAACGGTGGTACTAATGCTGATCTATCAGGTTCTGTAAGCAACGGCGGTATAGTATGGTCAAATGCATCGCAGATGCAAATACTAGCTGCTAGTGCTACAAGTGGTAACGTACTAATTTCAGGCGGTGCCGGTACTCCAAGTTGGGGTCAGTACTACACTACTTCAAACGTACCTAACTCAATTGTGTCACGTGACGGCAGCGGTAACTTTATTGCTGGTAAAATAACTGCTAACACTGGTTTCCAGGGTGGTTATGCATCAGTTAGTGCATTAAATGCAAGCGGTGCTGCAATTGTTAATTCATTAAGCAGCAACGGCACAGTAAGTGGTACTGTAATCACTGCC
>Ga0208617_1000015_pt1 | contig 112519 bp, 91 predicted proteins | sample CryBogCBE06Nov07_FD_184581 | JGI IMG/M metagenome (GOLD analysis project Ga0208617, IMG submission 184581) | Freshwater microbial communities from Crystal Bog, Wisconsin, USA - CBE06Nov07 (SPAdes) (version 2) | ecosystem: Environmental > Aquatic > Freshwater > Lake | place: Crystal Bog...
AATTGTACTGCCAATAATTTCCATACGAATCTTTGATGCGCGAAGCTGCAATTGATCGCGCTATTATGTGTTCGCCAGCCAATGTGCTCATGCTGCTATAGCCATTGTTAGTTGGGTCTGCATATTTTTAGCGTGCAGCTCCAATGCGCTTAAAAACTCTGGTGGGTATTTTAATGAACTGGCTCGCAATCGGGATATAAATCCTACGGTTGCCTTATGTGAAAGAGGTTTTGGTGAGGAATCTAGAAATTCTATCAGCGGCTTTCTGATAAACTTCACCGGCCACATACTCATGTCTAAAGCTAGGGGTTTCATGCCCGGCCCTCCAAAAGCTGCGACTGGCCATTTTTTATTAAGTGCAAAATTTGTTGCTAGGGTTAAGGGCGCACTCTGCGGGTTTTTGATTTGATGCCCGATCCATTCTGCTGCTGGTACCGAAACCGCATTTCCGACAAGCTTCCATCTAAATCCTTGTTTAGATACTTGCAGTGCGGGCTCAGTCCAGCCTGCCGGGAAGCCCTGTAGTCTTTCCGCATCCAGTATCGAGGGCGTTACAATCTTGCCATTAGGCATCCATATAGCCGGTGGCGATGCTATTCCTATTGTGGATCCACCTTTTAGTGTCGGTATGGCATCAACAGCCCATCCCAAGCCTCGCAATCCCTCGGTCCAATAAAATCCACATCCCTTGCCCTTCCACTCTTTTGTCTCTTCGGGATCCTCATTCCCATGCATAAGCACGTCTATGGGGTTCAATATCTTTGATGCAAAAATAAACAGCCTCTGCCGTCTTTGTGGCAATCCAAAGGCCTGAGTATCAATGACTCGATAGGCCCACTTATATCCTAGGCTCTCCAGTTCGCTCGTAACATGCCTCATTGCATGGCCTTTATCTAAGGCCAGCATAAACGAAACATTCTCTAGCAAAACGTGCGGAACATCATTCGTCTTTAGCAGCCGAAATACTTCGTCTACCAATCCAGAGTTTTTCCCTTTGATGCCTTTTGTGTTTCCAGCCTGAGAAATATCCTGGCAAGGAAACCCTCCTACGAGAAGGTCTGTTCCCTTTGGCAGCTTTTTTAACTTACGTATGTCGTCAGCTAAAGGAACGTCTGGAAAGTGGTGTTTAAGCACCTCCTTTGCTGCGGCGTCGATTTCACAGATCGTAGTCGCATGAAACCCCGCACGCTGTAAGCCCAACTCTATTCCACCTATTCCTGCAAAGAGTCCTACAACTTTCATCTTTGGAGCGTCATGGAGATTCTAGTTGTTTGCAAGCCGCTCGTTTTTCATTTCATCGTGAGTGAATTTCTTAGGCTGAGGGATTTTGGATGGAGAGCTAGGCGGCCAAGCGCTGCTGTAGGTGACCTACTGCAAGCGCAGGCCAACACCGCTATCCGCCAAAAGCACCAGCCATCACCGCCTATGCGGTGCGTCCACAGCAAGACTTGAACTTCTTGCCCGACCCACAAGGACAAGGATCATTGCGGCCAGCAGTCACCGGGGCTTTTCTGACGGGGGCCTTCTGCATGGCCTGCTCGAAAGCCGACTGGGCGGCCGTTGCAGCAGGCGCCTGGGTGTTATCTGCCTCTCCTTCGTTCGCGCCGAGGTGTCCCTCGGAACCGAGCAGATCTTTCTGCATAAGGTGACGCGGGAGGGAGGCGAGGAGTTGCTCGAAAGCCTGGAGATTGGTCGTGCTACGGAAGAGGTTGTTCATGACCTCGTTCTTGATGCTCTCCATGAGCTCCACGAACATGGCGTAGGCCTCGGTCTTGTACTCGGTGAGCGGATCCTTCTGGCCGTAGGCGCGGAGGTAGACGGCCTCGCGAAGGCCGTCCATGGCGTAGAGGTGCTCCTGCCAGAGGCGGTCGACGGCATTCAGAATGACATACTTCTCGAGACCCGAGCGGGCGGCTTCATCCTCGATTGCGGCCTTGCGGTCGTAAGCCTCGACGAGTGTCTTCGCCAGCCACTCGCCGTTCTCTTCGATCTCGCGGGTCTCGAAGGCGCACTTCTCCTGGGTAAGTCCCACGGGGAAGGTGGAATTGACCCACTGGAGAAGTCCTGCGACATCAGGCTCGGAATCACTGCTCTCGGTCGTGAGGAAGGCGGCGACCTTCTTCGGCACGACTTCATTAATGACTTCGTGGATGAGAACGCGCGGATTCTCAGAATCCATGACCTCGTTGCGATAGCCGTAGATGACCTCGCGCTGTTGGTTCATGACATCATCGAACTCAAGGGTGCGGCGACGCATGAGGTAGTTCCTCTGCTCGACGCGCTTCTGGGCTGTCTCGACGCTCTTGTTTAGCCAGGGATGCTCGAGCTCCTCGCCCTCCTGCATTCCAAAGGTCTCCATGATCTTGGTCATGCGGTCGGCGGCGCCGAAGTTACGCATGAGATCATCCTCAAAGCTGATGTAGAAGCGGGAACGGCCCGGATCTCCCTGACGGGCGCAACGGCCGCGCAGCTGGCGGTCGATGCGGCGCGACTCATGGCGCTCGGTACCGAGGACGAAGAGTCCTCCGAGTTCGGAGACGCCCTCACCAAGTTTAATGTCGGTACCACGGCCAGCCATGTTCGTCGAGATGGTGACGGCTCCGCGCATACCGGCCCGAGAGATGATCTCGGCTTCCTGCATGTGGAACTTGGCATTCAACACGGTGTGGGGAATGTGTTCGCGCTTGAGCATGCGGCTCAGGACTTCGGAGGCCTCGACGCTGGCGGTACCGACAAGGATCGGCTGGCCCCGGCCATGGGAGGCCTTGATCTCCTCGATGGCGGCAGCCATCTTCTCGCGGCGTGTCTTGTAGATACGATCATTCTCGTCGAGACGGGCGACGGGACGGTTCGTCGGGATGACGGTGACGTCGAGTCCGTAGATGTCGTGAAATTCGTTCGCCTCGGTTTCGGCTGTTCCGGTCATGCCGCCGAGCTTCTCGTAGAGGCGGAAGTAGTTCTGGATGGTGATCGTGGCCATCGTCTGGGTCTCGCGATCGATCTGGACCCCTTCCTTCGCCTCGACAGCTTGATGGAGTCCGTCGCTCCAGCGGCGACCAGCCATCTTGCGGCCAGTGAAGGTGTCGACGATGACGACCTTGTTCTCTTCGACAACGTATTCGACATCCTTCTCGTAGAGGCAGTAGGCCTTGAGCAGCTGAGCAATATTGTGCATCCGCTCGGCGGAGTGGTCGCACTGCTGCTGGGCGGCGGCTTTCTTGGCGGCCTTCTCGGAATCTGAGAGCGTGGTGTCCGTCTCGATATCGGCGAACTCGGTGAGGAGGTCGGGGAGAACGAACGCATTCGGGTCGTCGGGATTGAGGAAACTCCGGCCCATCTCGGTGAGGTCGGCCTCTTGCTGCTTCTCCTCGATGGTGAAGTAGAGTTCCTCCTTCAACGCCACGAGCGCATCCTTGGAGGTATCTTGATAGAACGAGAGCTCGGCCTTGTCGGTGAGGCGGCGCAGCTCGGGATCCTCCATGGCGCGGAGGAAGCCCTTGTTGCGGGGCTGGCCGAGCTTCACCTTAAAGAGTGCCATGCCGGCGGCTTCTTTCTCGCCCTTGGCGAGGAGTTCCTTGGCATCGGCGACGAGTTTATTGACGTGGGCTGTCTGCTTGCGGACGAGCTGTTCGACAAGCGGCTTGAAGCGGTCGTACTGGTGCGTCGAGACCGTTGCAGGACCGCTGATGATGAGCGGGGTGCGGGCCTCATCAATGAGGATGGAATCAACCTCGTCCACGATGGCGTAGTAATGGCCGCGCTGGACCTGCTGCTCGCGGCTGGTTGCCATGCCATTGTCACGGAGGTAGTCGAAGCCGAACTCGCTGTTCGTTCCGTAGGCGATGTCGCACTCGTACTGGGCACGGCGCTCCTCAGGGGACTGGTCGTGCTGGATAATGCCGGTGGTGAGGCCCAGGAAGGCGTAGAGCTGGCCCATGCACTCGGCGTCACGCCGTGCGAGGTAATCGTTCACCGTCACGACATGGACGCCGCGCCCGGTGAGGGCATTGAGGTAGACGGGGAGCGTGGCGACGAGGGTCTTTCCCTCGCCGGTGGCCATCTCGGAGATGCGTCCCTTGTGGAGCACCATGCCGCCGACCAACTGGACGTCGAAATGGACCATGTTCCAGGTGTACTCGTAGTCACAGACCATGAACTGCATCCCGACCATGCGTCGGGCAGCGCTTTTCACCACGGCAAATGCCTCGGGGAGGATTTCGTTCAGGCGTTTCTGGAGAAGGGCCGGGTCTTGAATCTGAGAAAGCTCGGCCTTCCAGGCGGCGGTCTTTTCGCGAAGAGCTTCGTCTGGAAGCGACTGAAGGGACTGCTCGATCTCGTTGATCTTGGCAACAAGCGGGAGCATCCGGCGTACTTCGCGCTGGTTTTTCGATCCGACGATTTTCTTTAAGATCCAGTTAAACATGAAATTGGGCCCTTTTTGGGGAAAAGTCACTAAACCTTAAGTGGGCTGTTGGAGCAACGCCGAACAGATAAAATATGGAACTCAGGAACTCAGGAAAACCTGATAAATTTAGCGGTTTGAAAGCCGTTGCACTCGCAGACACGTGTCCGAACCGCGGGGTAATCTAAATGTGTCATGTACCCTTGAAGCCACAATTCCTGAGTTCCATATTCATTCCGCCTGTCCGCGTCGTTCAGCGAAAAAGGTTTTGAGCAGCTGACCACTCTCCTGTCCGAGCACGCCACCTGTGATTTCGCACCGATGGCTGAGTCCATCCATCTGAAGGATATTGATGCTGCCGCCGGCCGCACCTCCCTTCGGATCATGGCATCCAAAGATGACTCTCCTGACCCGGGAATTCACCAGGGCTCCGGCACACATCGGGCAGGGCTCCTTGGTCACATAGAGGTCGCATTCGTTCAGGCGCCAGTCGCCGATCGAGTTCTCGGCCTGGGTGATGGCCAGCATCTCGGCATGGGCGGTGGCATCCTTGAGCGTCTCCACAAGATTCGAGGCGCGGGCAATGATCTTTCCCTCACGGACGACCACGGCACCAATCGGGACCTCCTCGGCCTCGTAGGCTTTCAATGCCTGGCGAATCGCCTGACCCATGAAGTAGTCGTCACTGGTCAGATCAATGATCGGATCGTCATCGGGAGGCTCGTTGATAAAGATCTCCATGGCCTGCTCCCTATCCCCCTTTACCTGTACCCTATCACCTATGCTCGGAGGGCGCGGATCTCCGCGGCCCGATCGGCGGCCTTAAAGACCGAGGTGCCTGCGACCATGACATCGGCTCCGGCCTCACGGCAGAGAGCAGCCGTCTCGACATCGATCCCTCCATCAACCTCGATCAGGAAACCAAGTCCCAGATCCGTGCGGATTCGATCGGCCTCGCGGATCTTGCCGAGCATGTCGTTCATGAAGGGCTGTCCTCCAAATCCAGGCTCGACCGTCATGATCAACAAGATGTCAAAGCGGCCGAACAGCTCCTTAGCCTGATCGAGCGGGGTTCCGGGCTTGATGGAGAGGCCGGCTTTTTTCCCGGCGGCTCTCACCGTATCCAGCGTGACTCCTGCATCGTGGTTGGCCTCGAGGTGTGAAGTCACGGAAGCAACCCCTGGGACGCTCATGAATTGCCCGATGTAGCGGTCGGGCCGCTGGATCATGAGGTGAACGTCGAGGGGAAGACCAGTATGGCGTCCGGCAGCTTTTACAATCGGCTCACCGAAGGAGATGTTCGGGACGAAGTCGCCATCCATCACGTCGCAGTGGATCCAATCAGCGCCCGCTTCCGTCACGCTCTTCACCTCGTCCCCCAGGCGACCGAAGTCACAGGCAAGGATCGAAGGCGCGATGATGGATGGGCGCTGAGCTGGCATGTGAATCGTCCGGAGTGGTTGGGTTAAATATGGATGGCGTGACCGAGGGCAGCCTCGGTTGCCTCGAAGACCGCCTCGCTGAGTGTCGGGTGTGCGTGGATCGTTGAGGCGATGTCGTCGTAAGTCGCCTCGAGGGTGATGGCGAGGCCCATCTCGGCGATCATTTCGGTGGCGTCTGCTCCGATGATGTGAGCTCCGACGATTTCGCCATGAGGCTCATTGAAGAGGAGCTTCACGAAACCATCGGTCTCGCCGACCGCCTGGGCCTTGCCGCTAGCCTGGAAGGGGAACTTCCCGATTTTGACCTTGAGGCCCTTTTCCTTGGCGGCGCGCTCGGTGAGTCCGACGCTCGCAACCTGGGGCTGGCAATAGGTGCAACCGGGGAAGGTACGCTTGCGGGCGGGGGTGCGCTTTCCAAACATTCCCTCAACAGCCTGAACGGCCTCCCAACTCGCAACGTGTGCGAGCCATGGGGGCCCGATGATATCTCCCGCTGCGTAGACGCCGGGGATGCTGGTCTCATAGCGGTCGTTGACGGCGATGTATCCGCGGTCGTCGAGCTTGATGGCGGCCGCACCACCGGGAAGGAGAGGAGAAACGCCGATCGCCACGAGGGCGACGTCTGCCGTGAGGGTTTCATTGGCTCCGCCGGAGACGGTGATCTTGACACCCTCTTTCGTGGCCTCGGCCTTCTCGACCTTGGTGCCGGTGAGGATGCGGATGCCCTGCTTGACGAGCGACTTCTCGAGCGCCACGGAGACCTCGGTGTCTTCGACCGGAAGAATGTTGGGCATCATCTCGACGATGGTCACCTTGGTGCCGAAGGCATTGAAGAAGTAGGCGAACTCGACGCCGATCGCGCCAGCACCGATGACGATGATCTCCTTGGGCTGCTTGGCGATGGCGAGTGCGTGGCGGCTGCCGATGACACTGGTTCCGTTGAACGCAAAGCCTGGCATCTCGCGGGTGACGACGCCGGTGGCGATGAGGATCTTCGACGCAGTGAGGGTCTGGTCCTTGCCATCAGCCCCGCGTACATCGACAGTTCCTGCCTTGGGCACGCTGGCGTCGCCCTTGATATAATCGACCTTGTTCTTCTTGAAGAGGAACTCGATGCCACCGGCGAGCTTGTCAGCGACCTTACGGGAGCGACCGATGACCTTGTCCCAGTCGTACTTAAGGCCCGAGACCTCGAGTCCGAAATCGGAGGCGTGGTGGCCGATCAGGGAGTAGAGTTCGGCGTTCTTGAGCAGGGCCTTGGTTGGAATGCAGCCCCAGTTCAGGCAGGTGCCACCGGCGCGTTCCTTCTCGACGACAGCAACACGCTTGCCGAGTTGGGAGGCGCGGATCGCGCCGACATATCCGGCGGGGCCGCCGCCGATGACGATGAGGTCGTAGGGTGTCGTGGACATAAGTAAAAAAGAGATTCTTTGCGGAGGGGCCGTGCGTCAAAAAGATTCTCGCTGATCCTTTGCGTTCGCTCATTTCCAAGAGACTTTTCTATTCCGTGGGGTATCGTGAATTCATGGAAATAACCCTGTCCTTGATCGGAGATATTCCGGTCTTTCAGCTCAATGGGCGCCTCGACATGACGTCGAGTCCGCTACTGGAAGAACGCCTCAAACCACTGCTGAAGGAGCCAGGACAAAAATTGATCTTTGACTGCGCTGGGCTGGCCTACATCAGTAGCGCGGGGTTGCGGGTCTTTCTCTCGTCCATGCGTCATCTCTCTGCCCAGGGTGGAGGTGTCGGTTTTGCACGACTCAGTGCCCCAGTGGGCGATCTTTTCCGTCTGGCGGGCCTCGAGGACCTCTTTCTCATTACCCCTACGGTTGAAGAAGCCGCCGCACGTCTGCAGAGCTAATCACTCACAGCAGGGAGTTTTTGCTCCTTCTGTTTGCTTTCGAATCCAAACCGAGAGCACCGAAATGTCGGCCGGCGTGATGCCGCTGATCCGCGACGCCTGTCCCAGAGTTTCCGGTGCGAATGCTGTGAGTTTCTGACGAGCTTCCAGACGAAGGCTGGGAATCGTGTCATAGGTCATCGTCCGAGGGATCTCGGATTCCTCCTGATGACGCTGGCGCTCTATTTGATCCTCCTCCCGGCGAAGGTAGCCCTCGTACTTCAGGTCGATTTCCAATAAGCTCCAAATTTCCGCTGCATAGCGTCCGTAGAGATCCGAAGGAAGTTTCTCTGGAGTATTCTCGGAACGCTTCAGCCATTGGGCGAGGGGGATACCCTCATGATGGATGGACAGTGCTTCCCCTCGCAGGGAGGAAAGGGCGAGGCTCTTCATGGTGAAGGCCTGCCTCCGGTAATCGCAGGCCATTCCTATATCTAAAGCCTTACCAGTCAATCTGATATCACAATTATCTTGTCGCAGTCGCAGGCGGTATTCTGCACGGCTAGTGAACATCCGATAGGGCTCTGGAGTTCCCCTGGTCACGAGATCATCGATCATGACACCGATGTAGGCCTCTTCACGTCCGAGGATCAGGGGCTCTTTTTTCTGAATCTTCAGGGCCGCATTAATGCCAGCCATCAGCCCTTGGGCTGCCGCTTCTTCATATCCCGAGGTTCCATTAATCTGACCGGCAAAGTAGAGACCCTCGACCTTCTTGGTCTCAAGGGTGGAATGGAGTTGGTGAGGCGGACAATAATCGTATTCCACCGCATATCCCGGCCTAAGAATCTCTGCCTTCTCCAGAGCGGGGATGGACCTGATGAACTCGTACTGAATCTCGTAGGGGAGGCTAGTGGAGACCCCATTCACATAGACCTCTCCGGTATGGCGCCCCTCCGGCTCCAAGAAAATCTGATGGCGACTCTTATCGGCAAATTTCACCACCTTATCCTCGATAGAGGGGCAATACCGAGGACCCACTCCCTCGATCGCTCCCGCATAGAGAGGAGATTGGTGGAGGTTGGATCGGATAATCTCGTGTGTCTGTTCTGTGGTATAGGTGATCCAACACGGGATTTGTTCCACATGGAACATTCCTTCATGAAAATGATTGAGTGTATGGAGATCATCCTTCGTCCGCGTAATGCTTTCGGAGATGTAGGAAAACCGTGGTACTGGCATCTCTCCGTCCTGTCTTTCGCACTTTCCGAAATCGATCGATTTGGCTAGGAGGCGGCAAGGAGTTCCAGTCTTGAAACGACCTACATCAAAGCCAAGTTCCTTAAGATGATCGCTCAGTGTGGAGATAGTATCTCCCATGCGACCACCGGCCTGAGTTTGCATTCCCACATGAAGAAGCCCCCTCATGAAAGTTCCTGTGGTAATAATGACCGCTTTCCCTAGAAAGCGTAGCCCTAGATTCGTTTCTACTCCGGACACTTGATCCCCGTCGACTATCAGCCTGGTGATGTTGGCTTGTTTGAGCGAAAGATTCGGAAGATTTTCCAAGATCGCCTTCATGCGAAATTGATAGGCCTTCTTATCGCATTGGGCACGAGGAGCACGAACACTGGGGCCCTTCGATGCATTCAGCATTCGGAACTGAATCCCTGTGGCATCGGTATTCAAACCCATCAACCCGCCTAAGGCATCGATCTCACGAACCATGTGGCCCTTCGCCAATCCACCGATGGCAGGGTTACAAGACATTTGTCCGATAGTATCAGCATTCTGAGTAAGAAGTAAGGTATTTGCTCCAAGACGTGCGCATGCATGGGCCGCTTCGATGCCAGCATGACCGGCACCAATAACCACAACATCATATTGCTCTGGATAGGTGTACATTTGCTATGTTCCACATGGAACTTTAATATAAGTTTCTATATTATAGATACTTGTGTATTATTTATTGAAATTCTTTGTTTGAGAACTCTTTTGGGGATTCTTTGTGGATGAATGGCGTTCTCTGCGTCTTCTTTGTTCCATGAAACATTATTTGATCCACTTCACCACATCGGGTCGTTTTTCATTCACACTCCTCGTTCTAGGCGTAGGCACCGAAGATAGAATGATTTGCAAGTGATGAGATCCTCTTGTTCACACAGTTATTATTAAGAAGAACCTGAACCAAAGAAATTTTTATCAATCCATGATGTGAACAAGCCAGCGTCTTGGACGTTGTCATTAAAAGGATCTCGAAGAATTCTTTCAGTGTCGGCTTCAAGCAAATAGAAAAGAACCTCTCATGGGAAGCGTATCGTTAAAAAGACCGCGGGCCGTAACAAGATCTCTTTTCGTGTGGATCTTTGTTGCCTGCTTCTTCTGCTCCCTCCTAGTGCATCTTCTGTTTCTGAGAAAATCAAGGACATGGATCCTCCCCGGATTCTCTGCTGCCAATTACGATACGATCGTGCCGAGAACCTTCCGAATGAAACGCCTCGAGATCGATCCAAAAACTTTGGAGGATACTGATCCTATCATGGAGAAGAAGGAACGGCATGAACCGGTCGTCATTTCCCAGGATCGTCCAGCGAGTGATAAAAAGACTCTCTTGCAGGATCAGCCACACGTCATGCAACAGCCCAAAGAAAACCTCCCTGAGGTGGGGGTGAATAGGACAGTAGAAAAACTTCCAGATTCAGAAAGCATGGCAAACACAGCGCTTTCGAAGGTTCCTTCCCTTCCTGAGACTCTGTTGGAGCCAATGCCTATAGTCGATAAACCAGCACTCATTACCTCGACGAAGGACCGAAGTCAGGATCGGGCCGGAAGTATGGCACAAGAGGGACAAGCAAGTGGTGAAAGATCATCAACCAATTTCAGCAATCTTGATGAGTTGTTGAATGGAACGACGTCGATCTCTCCGACGACAGCTCCTATTCTTATGCCTACAGATTTGCTGTTTGAGTATGACGCTGACTCGTTGCGAAAGGAAGCAGCGCAGTCCCTTTCAAAACTCGGTGACCTGATCAGAAAGAATGGACAGGCATCGTTTCGGATTGAAGGTCATACCGATTCCTTTGGAAGTGACGACTATAACAATCAACTCAGTCTTAGACGCGCTGAAGCAGTCAAGGCTTGGCTGATCCAGAATGCCGGATTGAATCCACAACAGATCACGACGGCGGGACTTGGGAAAAAACATCTCCTGGCACCCGCGACCGGCAGTGTTGCTGAACAACAGCTCAACCGGCGCGTGGAAATTGTCATCACCACTCAGTAACTAAGAACCACTTCATGGAAGGAATCATTCCGCTTTCGGAACATCGCGCGAGAATACAGAAGGAAGTTGCGCGCAAGCTCTCGGATGTCCTCGAGGGGGAAAAAGAATTACCCATTGCCAAACTCCAATCCTTTCGCAAAAAGGAAGAGCACAGACTGAAGATTTGGCATCGCGCTGGTGGAGGTGGAAAAGAAATCGCGGGGAGAAGAACTGAAATTGTCGATATTCTGGTGAGGGAGATTTTTCAGTTTGCTACGAGCAAGGAATGTGGAGAAAAGGAAATTCCGGGATTTCTCGTCAGTGCATTTGGTGGGTATGGACGAAGAGAACTCAATCCCTTCAGCGATGTGGATATCACGTTCCTTCATGAGGGGAATAAACCTACCGAGGGAATGGAGAGGATCATCTCGACCTGCCTCATGGCATTATGGGACCTCGGTTTTAAGGTGGGTCATGCCACAAGATCGGTTCAGGGAGCGCTGAGTCAGGCGAACGCCGACATGATGACCAAGACGGCGATGCTGGAGAGTCGATGGCTTGCCGGAGATAAAAAACTGTTCCAAGAGTTCCGGAGTCAGTTTGAAGTCACCTGCGTCAAGGGGAAGGAGAAGGATTACATCGCCTTTCGTATCGATAATCTCAAGGATCTACGGGCGAAATACGGGTCGAGCGTCTTTATGCAGGAGCCGAATATCAAGTCTGGTTGCGGCGGCCTCAGAGACTATCAGAACCTTTTATGGACAGGGATGTTTCATTCGGGAGCCTATACGGGTAAGAAACTCGTTGAGGAAAAAATCCTGCGGGAGAGGGAGCGGAAGTCGCTGGAGGAAGCACACGATTTTCTTCTACGCGTACGCATGGAGATGCACTACCAGACAGGGCGCGCCTCCGAACAACTTACCCTCCAACTCCAGGGTAAGGTCGCAACGGCCTTGGGCTACCCGGAAAAAAACATCCTACGCCGCTGTGAGGCATTCATGAGGGATTATTATCGCCATACACGCGCGATCCACCTCATCAGCACGCTGGCACTCGGAAGAATTCGCGAGCAGCAGGGAGGCACCCTGAATCTGCTGAATAAACTCCTCGGCAGACAGCAGAACTTGGATGAACTGATCATCAGAAACGGGGAACTATTTCCCAAAGCCAGGGATATTTTCAACAAGGAGCCGGCACGCCTCATGCGGGCATTTCAGATCGCGCAGACACGCAATGTGAACTTCTCCGCGGAGCTGGAAGATCTCGTGAAACGTAGGCTAAACCTCGTGGACCGAACATTTCAGTATGATAAAGAGAACCGCACGGTCTTCCTATCCATCCTCTCAAGGAAGGGTGAGGTAGGGCGTATCCTCCGTCTCATGCACAATCTCGGGTTTTTAGGCAAATACTTGCCGGAGTTCGAACCCCTTACCTGCTTGGTTCAACATGAATTCTTCCACCGGTACACGGCCGATGAGCACACGCTCCTCTGCATCGACAAAATTGACGCGCTCCTTTTGACGAAGGAGCAAAAGCTTTCCCGGTACCGTAAGCTCTTTAGAAACTTCGAGGATCCAGCGATCCTGTATCTTGCCATGCTGCTCCATGACACGGGCAAGGCTGCAAATACAAAACATCATGAGGAGGCCAGCGCGCTTGCGGCCCAACGTGTGGCCAGAAGACTTCAGCTTAATCCGACGCGAAAAAAGATGCTCATCTCGCTCGTCGACAACCACGGGGAGATGAGCGGAACCGCACGCAGTAGAAATGTGGAGGATCCAGCGACGGTTGAAGAATTCGCCGAAATCATCCGCGATCCCGTCATCCTTGATGCGCTCATGGTGATCACGCTCGCCGATGGCATGGGGACAAGCGATGAAGGCTGGAGCGATTGGAAGGAGCAAATGGTCTGGTCGCTGTACAACCAAACCCGCGGATTGCTCACCGACAGCATCGGATTCCGAGAAGAGCAACAGCAACGTAGGGAGGAACTCCGACGGAAAGTCGCAGCAGCATTGCCTGATTTGTTTGAGGAGGAGACCACCGCTCATATGGAGCACATGCCGGATCGGTATTTCCATACGAAGGATGCCGCGGAAATTTACCGCCATATTCGGCTTTTTCATCGCTTCTTTGAGGAGGGGATGAATATCGAAGGACCGAACCTCTCCACCGTCATCGAGTGGGTTGACCATCCGGAGGCGGGATATGCCGAGGTACTCGTCTGCGGCTGGGATCGGGAGCGCCTGCTCGAGAGGATAGCAGCCGCATTTCTCGAGGCCGGGATCAATGTGCTTGGTGCAGACATCTTTACTCGCAGCGACAATCTTGCCCTCGACATCTTCAAGGTTACCAACCATCGCAGCGAACCACTGCCGAGGGAGCGAGAGCGCAGAGTGTTCGAACAAATACTCCGTGAGTCCTTGATCGCCCCCGGACATCGGCTGGTTCCTATACCGAAAGAAAAACCAGGGATGAGTGCCGATAGGTCATTAGGAAATGAAGAGGACGAATTGCCCGTCTGGGTGGTGGTCAATAACAACGCTCATCCCACCTGCACGATTCTCGAAGTTCAGGCTCCCGATCGTATGGGTCTTCTCTATCATTTGCTGAGGGCGATTTCCCATGGCGGCATTACAATCGAGGCAGCCCGCATTGCCACCGAGCAGAAGGCGGCGTTGGATGTTTTCTACCTTCGTACCAAGGAGGGAGGTAAACTCGAGGATCATCATCAGCTGATGCGGCTCGAGCGCAGACTAAGAACAGCTGCCGCCCGCGCCGGCAAAAACAACGGATGATCGTGCAACCTCAAGGAAGAATCTTCTGGAGAGGGAGCATCCGTCCCATGCTGCTCCGTCCGCGAGCAGCGATGCTCAGCATCCTGAGTATCGCGCTCGGTGTGGCCGTCTTCCTGGCCATCACGATTGCCAACCGTGGTGCGGTCGAGAGCTTTCACCGGGCGTTCGCCATGATCACGGGTAAAGCTGATCTGGAAATCCGGGGACGTGTCCCCGAATCTGTATTACCAGAGGTGATCAAAACCACCGGAGTCGCTGAGGCCACACCAATGGTCGAGGCGATGGTGACGCTACCTGATTATCCCGGAGAGTCACTCCATCTCGTCGGCATTGATCCTTTCACAGCGGCGGGATTGCTCACGCTCGCACCAACTTTCGGATCCGGAGAGAAAGATGGAGAGGGGGACCTCGCGGAGTGGCTGGGCGACGATACGGGGATCGCGCTCCTTCGGGAATTCTCCGGGAGGCACCATCTTAAGCAGGGGGATACGATCAGGCTCCAGGGAGCAGGTCCACCCCGTCAGCTGATCTTGCGCCATCTGATCCGGACGGATGACGCCTCAGCAGAGGGGCGCGGAGGGATCGCGGCACTCGATCTGGCAAAGGCGCAGGAATGGGTAGGGGAGTCTGGATACCTCAGCGCGATCCTCATCAAGCTGCGTGATCCCGCAGAAAAGCAGGCTGTCACGGAACGGCTGCAGCAGCTTTTGCCTCAGGATGTCACGGTACAACCCCCGGCGAGGCGAACGCAGCAGGTTGATATCATGCTTGCGGCTTTCCGTCTCAACCTCACGGCGTTGAGTCTGGTCTCCTTGATGGTAGGGATGTTCTTTGTCGGCAATTCTGCCGCCGCATCGGTGGTTCGTCGCCGCGTGTCACTCGGGATCCTTCGGGCCCTTGGCACCAGCAGGCCGATGATTCTTGCCATGGTTCTAGTGGAGGCGGCTCTTAGCGGATGCATCGGATCACTCTTGGGAATTCTCGCCTCGCCTCTGATCGCTGGAATTCTGGCTGCCCCAGTGGCCCAGACCGTGACAGCACTCTATTTACCAGTTGATGCCCATGGCGGATGGCCCTCCCCTCTGGAGGCGGTCGCCGGAATAGTCGCTGGAATTTTGGCTGCTCTGGTGGCGGCCTGGATACCTGCCCAACAAGCGGCGGCGGTCGATCCCACCAAGGTCCTTCATCCAGGAACGGCACCCGAGATCTTTCCCATGCCTGCCCTACCCCTCGCGTGCTGGGGAGCGGGTGTACTGCTGCTTGGATGTCTCTGCTCTCTCGGCGCTTTGTATGGAGGGGTGGCGTTGCTTGGATTCGGTGCAGCATTTTTTGTCCTGGCAGGGTTTTCGCTGATGGTTCCGTTGGTGGCGGTAGCGGCGGCCGGGCTCTTGCGGAGGGTTTTGGCCCGTCCCCTCTTGGCGCGAGGGGCCATCCTGAGGATAGCCCTCGAACAGACCATGCGCTCTCTGCATCGGACGGCTCCGACGATTGCAGCGCTTGCAGCCGCGGCGGCGATGACCGTCGGTATCAGCGTCATGATTCATTCCTTCCGAGGGAGTGTGATCACTTGGACAGGACGGACGCTGACGGCGGACCTGTTCATTGCACCTGCGGCCAATGAGCTGTTGGGACTCGAGCACACGATGCCCGAAACGGCGACGGAGTGGTGGAGGAAGCAACCCGCCGTTTCCGCCGTGGGAACGTTCCGTGAGGTGGAGACCCGCAGCGTGGAGGGAGCACAGGTGACGCTCGGCGTGATCTCGGGGCCCGCGCGCGGATCCATCGATTTCCTCCATGGAGAGGTCACTAAAAAAACGAAGGCGCTGGGGCGCGGTGAGGGAGTGGCGCTTTCCGAGAGCCTGGCGCGTCGACTTAAACTCGGCCCGGGTGATAAGCTGGTCCTCTCAGGGCCGAGAGGACCCCTCACGCTAAACGTGATAGACCTCTATCGAGATTACACGCGCGATCGAGGCATCGCGATGATTGGAGCGGATTATTTTGCCAAGGTCTGGGGGGCCCAAGGGGTGCACTCTCTCGCTATCGAGTTCACTCCTGGAACACCTGAGAAAGTTCGAGATGATGTGATCGCGTCGTTTTTCTCTGCCTTTGGGGGCAAGGAGGCGTTCATCTGCTATAGCAACCATGCGCTGAAGGCCCGCATTCTGGAGATCTTCAACCAGACTTTTGCGGTGACGGCTGTGCTTAAAACCATTTCGATAGCGGTAGCGATCGGAGGAGTCATGTTGACGCTCGGCATCCTGGTCATAGAAAGGACTCGCGAGTTGGGCGTGCTTAAGGCCATCGGCGCATCACGTTGGCAGATAGTGCGCGTCATGCTTGCCGAGGCTTCGCTGATCGGCCTGCTCGCCAGTCTAGTGGGTATCGTGAGTGGAGCAGCCCTTGCCCTGGTACTGACATGGGTCATCAACAAAGCATTCTTTGGATGGAGTATTGATCTTGCCTACCCGTGGCCCGATATCGCGGTGCTTCCGCTATGGATGACAGCAGCAGCTCTCGTGGCAGGATTGATTCCCGCCCTCCACGCATCCATCGTCCCCCCTGCCTCCGCGCTCAGAATGGAGTGATTTCCAGGCGATGAAGAAAAATGGTTAAAAACGAAGGAGCGCACAGTAAAAAATGATACTTTTTGAAAAAAGAACTTGCACAACGGTAGAAATTCTATAAGTTTTTCTTATCGAAAGATTGTTCTGGGGGGAACAACAGGCCGTCGTACCATATGGTGCGGCGGCCTGTATCTTTTAGTGCTATAACGGCTGCAAATAGGGTTTTTTAGGGTCTAGCTAGTTTATAAAGGCGGCCTGTGGATTTATTCAGCGGTTCCCAAGAGCGCAGGGAGTAGGCATACTATCATGATCAACGCCCAGATCCTTCATGCCCCCCCGTTTTAAAAACACCGAGGATCCAGAGCATCCTCCCGCCATGTCTGGAACACCGACGGCATGGAGAACTTTGGCTTTACTGGCCTTAGGAATAGCGATCTGGATTTTCTTCAACCCAATGTCCAGCGCAGTGCTAAGAGGTGGCCTTTCACTTGCTGCTTGGGGGTATGGAGGGGAGTTGCACATGGATCAACTCTCCATCGCTGACGATGGATGGATTCAAGCGCGGGGGATTACTTGGCTTTTAGGCCCGCCTAATCACCGAAGCAGTTTCAAATCGGATGCGATAGGGGTGCGACTCGCCTCGTGGAAACAACTGCTTCATATTTCGGAGGGTGGCCCGCAGAGATTGGTAAGAGAGATAATGGTGGGCAAGACCAAAGTGCTGCTGGATACCAGAAGCGGCACACGCGCAGTCAAGCCGCTGATGAATTTCCCTGTAAGGAACATGCTTTCCTTGATACGCCCCTCCCTTTTTCTTCCTTCGGCATCCTTCACGTTAGGATCTGCTGATTTGGTAATGATTGGAGATCATCACCGAGTTGCAGTAAATGGACTGGCGCTTCGTCTCCCGGATCGATGGGCCGGCCGGATTTCGTATGCGGATGGGTCGCTGGATATCGGGACCTGGCATCGCATCCTGCCCAAAACTTCCGCACCGGCTTCTTGGGAAGGTGGAACCCTCAGGCTGGGAGAGTTGGATTTGGGAAACGAGTTGCTCTTCAGAGAAACGACACTCCGACCGGTGAGCGACGGCATTGATTTTGGAATCCGGGGAACAGTAGGCCAAGGACTGATACGGGGTGACGGCACTGTGAGTTCACTTTTAAATCCTAATCATCTTGAGCTGACGCTTGTTGGGGAAGGTCTGGCGCTTGAAGCACTCCGTGAATGGGTGAAGGAGGAAAAGAAAGCGACCGGAGTCATCAGCCAGGCTCGTTTGACGTTTCGCGGTGATCCCACCAACCCAGTAGATGCCGACAGCTCACTACGCTTGATCGCCAGGGATTTCCGTTGGGAGGGAAAGGGATGGGAGTCACTGCGGTTAGTTGCCACCCTAACGGGGCGTAATCTCACCCTCTCCGAACTTCATCTCCAGCAGCAGGAGAATGAAGTGACTGCATCGGGTCAGAGCCATCTCCCGTCAGATTGGCACGCGGCGCTTCGTGCCCCGTTCGCGGGAAAGTTTCATGCGGAGCTTGAAGATGCCAGTGCACTGGCGGGACTGGCCGGTCCGGAGTTTTCCCAGCTCGGCGGAGAGCTGCTTCTCGAGGGCGAAATCCACGGAGCGGAGAACATGGCCGAGGGTTATTGTAATCTCACAGGCACGGGCATGACCATTCGGAAGCTGCCACTCGATTGGGTGAAAGGATGCATGATCTTCGCCGGTGATCAAACTCGGCTGACCTCGCTGGAAGCATGGAGCGGGCGCGATCATCTCAATCTCAGGGGGCAAGTGGCCAACAAAAGACCCCATGCTTATAAGGCCGAGGCACAAGCCGATGTCCGCGACCTGACCAAGCGGCTTTCGCAGTTGGGAGTCACCACCGCGTCCGTGATTGGCGGCGGCGCCGTGAAGTTCCGCTGGCAGGGTGAGGGCACTGCGGATGGCCACACGGGATCCTTCCAGATGGAGGTTAATGATTGGGTGAGCAAATGGACGACCACAGGGATGTCGGGAGCCTTTGAGGGAACCTATGCACCTGGCAAAGTCGAACTCTCCAAGGCTAATTTCAAGCAGGACGACTTGACGTTGGGTCTCAAGCTATCGGCAGCGGCGGCCGCTTTCCGCGCTTCGGACATCGTGGCTACACGTGCAGAAAAGTCGGTGCCGCTGGTGAAGGGAGATCTGCTGCTTCCATTCAACGCGCTAGAATTCTGGCAGAGCGGAGATCTGCTCAAGACCATCGCGATGGATGGCCCGGCAGAAATCAATCTTACTTTGCAGGGGATCAAGGCTGAAGAGATTGCAGGGTTGTTGGGGCAGCAAAATCCTTTTGTGGGAACACTGGATGGCTCGATCACTGCAAAGGGAAGCCCGGCGAAACCGGTGATTCATTCCGCACTGAGTATCCATAACTTTTCACCGAAGCAAGGCGGGCCGAAAGCAGACCTATCCATTGCAGTGGAGGCCGGGGACGGGAAGGCTAGTGCAAAACTCCTTCAGGAACCCGCGTCTGCGTCGCCTCTCTCTGTCGATCTCGAGGCGCCGATGCACTTGATCAAGGAACAAGGGACGATTCGCATGGGAGATACGGATCAGCCAATCCACGGATCCGCAACATTCCAGCATGTTCCTTTGGACGGGTGGGTCAGCCTGATGAGGTTGGACTCCTGGCCGCTTAAGAATGCACGCGTGGATGGGAAAATCCTCTTCTCCGGCGCTTGCCGACAACCCGTCATGGAAGGCGGCTTGCTGCTTGAAGCCGAGAAAGGACTACTGTTTGGCTCCCACACACTGGAGCATCTTTCCCTGCCCATAACGTTGTCTTCCGCCAAAGCGGTATTCGGATCTGGAAGTGCTGTCTACCGCGACAAGCCCGTGATGTTATCAGGAGAGCTCTCATGGGAACAATCCCCATGGAAAGGCGGACTTCGTCTCCAGGGAAAGGATCTACCGTTGACGCTTGGAAGTGGACTGGAAGCTTTAGCGGATGCCGATCTGGTGTTTGGTGCCACGACTCCGCAAACGCCCTTGTTGAACGGATCCCTGCAGTTGCACGGACTCACTGGAGTGCTGCATCCCGATCTCACACCCTCCTTTGCCCAGCCAGCTTGTCTCCTTTCCTCTTCAGCGGCTGAGAGTTCCCGGAGTCCGGCGAGTGACAACGGATTAAAAAATCTGCAAATCGATCTCTCGCTCCGCACCGATGGGCTGGTGTTTCTGGATCAGCAAACGAACAGCGCCATTGCCCTAAGTGTGAAAGCAGGTGGGGCCGCTCTTGACCCCTCTTTTTCAGGAACGGTCCAGGGAAAGAACATGGAGCTTACCCTTCCATGCGGCACTTTTTATGCGCCGCAAGTCAACGTGCTCCTCGAGGACTCGAGTTATACGCTCTTGGGTGACTACGCTTATGGACTTACCAAAGGTGGTTTCTGCCTCCTTTCCCTGAACGGTGTCTTTCCTCATCCGAAGATAGCTTTTGAAGGAGAGCCCGGGGTCATGGCTCCGGATCTTCTGATGGCTATGGCCGCCGGACGAGCCGAGTGGTTAAAGCGATATCTGACAGAAGGGTCATCATGGTGCCGGCAGAGCCTGATGTTTCCCCTCCCTGCGAAGAAATGGATGACCTCCCGCATGGGAGAGTACGAACCAGGAGCCCTCGGCTTCTACGGTGCGCCATGGGTCTGGAATTTTTCGACGGGAGGGAAATCTCAATAATAAAATTATGGAAAGCATGACAGGACACGGTCGCGGGAGTGCGCTCGCTGATGGTTGGCGAATCAGTGTGGAGTGCAGCTCGGTGAACCGGAAGGGGATCGAGATTGCGATCTCAATCCCGAAGCCCCTCTCCATGCTGGAGCCGAAGCTACGGGAAATAATTCAGAAAAGAATCAGCCGCGGGCGTATCAACATCACGGTATCGCTCGAGAATGCCACCAGCGCGGAGGCATCGCCAAGCGTCATCGACAAGCAAGCTGCCCGACGTGTTCTCAACGAACTCCAGGCCTTGCAGGCGGAGCTGGCTCTTCCTGGGGAGATTTCTCTGGAACTCTTGCTCCGATCCCCCGGTGTCGTCAGAAACGTTGGAGAGGAGACCCCGGATGCCGAGAAGCTCTGGCCTGTAGTGCAGCAAGCACTTGGCGAAGCGCTGGATCGGATGATTACGATGAGGAAAAAGGAGGGGGCCCACCTCGTCACGGATACGCTCAAGCGCATCAAGCTTCTTGAGTCCGCCGCTAAGGCCATTCGAACCCGCGTTCCCGGAGTCCTGAGAACGCGGCGAGATCACTTGAAGACACGGCTTGAAGAATTGGGCCTTCCTTTGCCGGCGAATGATCCGGCACTTGCCCGCGAACTCGCGTTCATGGCCGAGCGTAGCGACATCACCGAGGAATTGACCCGTCTGGAGAGTCACTTCACCCAATGCAGAGAGTCACTGAACGGGAGAGAGCCCGCCGGAAGAACCCTCGATTATCTGGCGCAGGAAATGTTCCGCGAGTTCAACACCCTCGGCAACAAAGCCGGTGATGCCTCTATTTCCCAACGGGTCGTGCAATCCAAAGCAGAACTTGATAGAATACGAGAGCAGGTCGCCAATCTTGAGTAATCCTCGTGAATAATTCATCCCAGCACTTCCTTCGCTCCGGCATCCTTTTTGTAATTTCCGCGCCCTCTGGCGCTGGAAAGACCACGCTCTGTACCGCGCTCAGGCAGAAGCCCGATTTCGTCTGGTCCGTTTCTTGCACGACCCGCTCCCCCAGAGCCGGTGAGATCGATGGTGAGGATTATCACTTTCTATCGCGTGAGGAATTCACTCGGCGTCTCGCCTCAAACGAATTTCTGGAGCATGCCGAGGTGCATGGAAACCATTATGGAACGCTGAAAGGGCCCGTGCTTGAAAATTTGAAGAATGGCATCGACGTCCTCCTCGATATTGATACGCACGGCGTCGACAACATCCGTGCCTGCGGGGATCCCATCATCCTTCAAGCCCTAGCCGATGTTTTTATCATGCCGCCAGATCTTGAGGAGCTCCGCCGCCGACTCATGCGCCGTGGCACAGAAACAGCCGAGCAGGTTGAGATTCGGATGAGCAATGCAGCACGCGAGATGGAATGCTGGCGTGATTACCGCTACACGATCATCAGCGGCTCGATGGAAGAGAACATAGAAAAGTTCCGGGCGGTCATGCGCGCCGAGCGATATCTTAGCCGACGGATGTCCGTCGTGACGGAGGGGACTGCGTGAACGGAGAGCCGAAGTCCACGGGGAAAACGATCGTTCTAGGAATCAGCGGCTCGATCGCTGCGTATAAAGCATCCGAGATTGTCAGCCAGCTTCGTAAAGTGGGCCACGATGTCTTTGTGGTGATGACGCGTCGCGCTACCGAATTCATCACACCCCTTACGCTGGCGATCCTCTCGCGTCATCCCGTGCTTTGTGATCTCTCCGAAGAAAATGCCGGCGCATGGAAGCCGGGTCATATCGAGTTGGCGGATCGCGCAGATCTCCTGCTGATTGCTCCTGCGAGCGCGAACACCATCGCACGACTCTCGCATGGATTTGCGGATGACGCGCTCGGCGCTGTTGCGCTTGCAACACGCGCACCGCTTCTCATCGCACCGGCGATGAACGGAAAGATGTGGGATCATCCTGCGACAAGAATGAATGTCGAGACGCTGAATAACCGCGGAGCCGCATTTGTCGGGCCTGCGGAAGGCATGCTTGCTTGCGGGTACGAAGGTCTCGGAAGGCTTGCCGAGGTTTCGGAGATCATTATGCACGCGGAAAAAATTCTCGCTGCGCAGTAAGCGAGCGATCACTCCTCACAGTCGAGGGGCAAGTGTGAAGAAAAATTATCAGAAAATCCGTTGACGCACATCATCGAGCAACTTATTCACATTCAGCAGTGACTTATTCACAAACTTTTCACACAAGCCGCCCATGCGGAACAAAGGAGGTGGATTGAAATGCCCGTTAAGAAAAAAGCACCTGCAAAGAAAGCCGTCGCGAAGAAGGCCCCTGTAAAGAAGGCCGTCGCGAAGAAGGCTCCTGCAAAGAAGGCTCCTGCAAAGAAAGCCGTCGTGAAGAAGGCCCCTGTAAAGAAGGCCGTCGCGAAGAAGGCTCCTGCAAAGAAGGCCGTCGCGAAGAAGGCTCCTGCAAAGAAGGCCGTCGCAAAAAAGAAGTAAGTCCCTCCCGCCGGAACACCCTTTCGGCGACGAGCTAGAACTTGGGGGAAGCGCTACAAACGCTTCCCCCAATTTTTTTGTATGGAGCAGATGAATCGTGTTCTCTGTTCTCGCCGTTCCCTACTCGACCACACCCTATCCCTCCGCTAATTACTTTTCATGGACGAACTGATACTCACGACCGCGCGCGACGCGGCACTTGCCGCCGGTGGAATGATACGCGGCCACTTCGAGAAGGAACTCAATGTCGACGCGGCTGAAGCGCACGATATCAAACTCGAACTCGACCGCCGTTCCCAGGCGCTGATTGAGGCCCTCGTTTTAGGGACCTTCCCCGACCATGCGATCTATGGGGAGGAGGGGATCCGCGGCGATCAGAGCGCGTCGGATCAGTGGATCATCGACCCGATCGACGGCACGGTGAATTTCTTCTACGGCATTCCTCACTTTGCGGTCTCCATTGCCCATCGTCGTAATGGATCACTCACCACAGGAGTAATCTATCAACCCATGACCGATGAGCTTTGGATCGCCTCGAGAGCCACCGGACAAGTCACGCTCAATGGGCGGCCCATTCACGTCAGCAGCCGCACCAAGCTCGCCGATGCGATCGTCGCCGTGGGAGTCTCGAAGACCGAGGCTGCTATTGAGAAGGGCCTGCCTATTCTGGGAGAGATGATGCGCTCGGCTCGCAAGACCCGCATGATGGGCAGCGCCGCACTCGATATAGCCTTTGTCGCATGCGGGCGTCTCGATGCCTACATCGAGAGTCAGATCAGCCTCTGGGACATCGCAGCCGGAATGCTCATGGTGGAGCTCGCCGGTGGCAAGGTCGACCTAAGGCCTCATGACACGATCCCTGACAAATACTCCTGCGTTGCCTGCGGAGGCGGAATCCCATTCGACCATCTTTAAATCTCGCGCAGAGAAAGATAAAGACGCTGTTAGGAATCATCAGAGAGCCTCAACTTCTAGAAAATCATCAACCTATGCCCGAATTTAGAATCACCCGCAGCGGCATCGGCTACGACGTTCACCGTCTTGAGCAGGGAGAGTCTGACCGCCTGCTCGTGCTTGGTGGCGTGACGCTCCGGCATCCGCAGGGACTCACGCTCTCGGGCCACTCCGATGCGGATGTCCTCTGCCATGCTATTGCAGACGCACTGCTCGGGGCTGCAGGCCTGCAGGACATCGGCCATTACTTTCCGAATACCGATGCCTCCATCCGCGGCATCTCCAGCTTGGAGATCCTGCGTCGGGTCTCCGCGATTATTGCCGATGCCGGAGGAACGATTATCAATGTTGACTCCACGCTGGTAGCCGAAGAGCCGAAGATCGGGCCATATGTCCTTGAGATGAGGGATAAGATCGCAGGAGCAATCGGGCTCGACTCCTCGCGTGTGGGTGTGAAGGCAACCACCAACGAGTGCTTGGGATTCCTGGGACGCGGGGAAGGTATTGCCGCACTGGCCACAGCATCCGTGGAGACCGCTGCCGAATAGAGCTCATGGTGACCGTTCAGATCCTCAATACGCTCACCAAAGAGCTGGAACTGCTCGAACCTCGCGAAGGCGAAGGAAAAAAACTTTCCCTCTACACCTGCGGGCCGACGGTTTATGCCTACGCGCACATCGGGAACTTCCGGGCCTATGTTTTCGAGGATTTACTCCAGCGTCACCTGCTGGAACGCGGCTTCACCGTACGGCGCGTGATGAATCTCACGGACGTGGATGACAAGACGATCCGTGGGGCCCATGCCGCCGGGATCGCACTCGCCGACTACACACGCCCTTTCAAGGAGGCCTTCTTTGAGGATTCTAAGGCACTCCGGCTTCTTCCTGCCGAAGCATATCCTGAGGCCACAGACTCGGCGCAGATCGCCCGAATGATTGAGATGATTGGGACGCTGATGGAAAAAGGCCATGCCTACCAGGCCGAGGATGGGTCTGTTTACTTCCGCATCGCCTCCTTCCCCGGTTACGGGAAGCTCGCCCGCGTCGATCTGGAGAACCAGCGGAGCAGTCAGCGCGTTGCGAGCGATGAATACGACAAGGAGGCCGTCGCTGACTTTGCACTCTGGAAAGCCTGGGTCCCCGAGGATGGAGCTGTCGGGTGGGAGAGCCCGTGGGGCAAAGGGCGTCCCGGATGGCACATCGAGTGCAGTGCCATGGCGACAGGTCTGCTCGGTGAGACCATCGACATCCACTGCGGAGGCGTCGACAACATCTTTCCTCACCACGAGGCCGAGATCGCCCAGTGCGAGTGTGCCGGTCGTGGCAGCGGCCCCTTCGTCCGGTACTGGATGCACTGCGCCCATCTCATGGTCGAGGGATCGAAGATGGCCAAGTCGTCGGGAAATTTCTTCACCCTCCGTGATCTCTTGGACAAGGGATGGACCGGTCGTGAAGTTCGCTATGCCCTGATCTCCGTTCACTACCGTGGCGCCTTGAATTTCACCATGGATGGTTTGGGAGCCGCGCGGGTCGCACTGGGTCGCCTTGATGCCTGGCGGGAACGACTCACGGAGACTGCGGGAACAGAAATCACCGCAGAGACACCCAATCCTGCGACGGAGGGATTCTTTGCCTCACTTGATGATGATCTGAATATCTCCAGCGCCCTCGCTGTGCTCTTTGAAACCTTGCGCGAGAGTAATCGTCGGATGGATGAAGGAACGCTGTCGCCCGCCCAGGCCCGTGGTCTTTTGAACTGGCTGGCTCGTGTCGATGGTGTCCTTGCCTTGGAGCCCGAGGCCAGTCAATCGATTCCCCCCGAGGTTGAGGAACTGGTGGCCGCCCGTGCCGCTGCCCGTGGCGCCAAGGAGTGGAAGAAGAGCGACGAGATCCGTGATCAAATCGCCGCACTCGGCTGGATCGTGAAGGATACAAAAGACGGACAGAAAGTGATCCGCGGCTGAAGCCACAGAAAGTATGAGGGATGAAGTATGAAGTATGAAAAAAGGCCTCCATCAGGCGGACCTTTGCCGAAATCCCTTCATAATTCCTAATTCATAAATCATCATTTCTCCCATGTTCTCCCCTGACGCCCTTCTAGATCTCGACCGCACCGAGCACAGTGTCATCTTCGAGAATGTTACCCATGCCTGGGAGGCCCTCGCTAAAATCTCGACCTACCTGCAGTTCCGTCTCAAGCCGGGCATTCATGGCAAACTAATCGGCAAGCCCTTCATTAGCGGAGCGGTTTATATCGGAGCCGGTACGATCATCGAGCAAGGGGCGATGATCAAGGGACCTGCTTGGATCGGCGAAGGATGCGAGATCCGCAATGGAGCCTACATCCGGGAGAATGTCGTCGTCGGTAACGGTGTTGTCCTTGGGAACTCCTGCGAGTTCAAGAACTGCCTTATCTTCGACGAAGCGCAGATCCCGCATTTCAATTATGTCGGCGACTCCATCCTTGGTCACAAGGCGCATCTCGGTGCCGGAGCGATTCTCTCCAATGTCCGTTTGGATCACGCACCTGTTGCTGTCCATTCAGCAGAGGGTCCAATTAATACGGGATTGAAAAAATTCGGTGCCATCGTTGGCGACCGAGCCGAGATCGGGTGCAACTCGGTCTTGAGCCCTGGTTCCATCATTGGACGCGACACGATTATCTATCCGGGAACGTCCTGGAGGGGAGTACTTCCATCCAATTCCATCGCCAAGACGGAGCCTCAGACGCTGCGCATTCTCCCCCGCCAGACTCGGGATTAGGGAAGGCTTGGGATTTTGGCGCAGGGCGTTGTTCGCCTGCGCTCGCAGTAGTTCACTACAGCTTCGCTTGTCGGCCTAGCGCTGCATCCAAACTTCCAAGCCCTACTGAAGAGAACAGAAAAAGATCAGCGACGACCGAAGGGCGTTCGCTTCATCGCTTGGTTAGGCGCTTCGTGGTTGGACTTTGGCATTGCGAAGTTCTGGGTCTGCGAGAAAACCCATGTGGTATCGCCGATGCTCGTAACAGTCGCGGAGAATTGCGTGGCGGCGCTGAAAGTAATCGGAACACTGACGAATGACCTCGGCTACTTGGTCGATGGTCGATGGTAGGTTTTTCTCGGTTATGTTGTATTCGGGCATTGCGGCTGCGGTAATAAGTGGCCCGCTCATCCATGCGTGTGTATGAGGAAAGTTTCCGTCTGGCTTCCGACGAGGTAACCCTTCAAACGTGATGCCGCAGTTGAGATAGAAACGCCAAGGGTGGTCAGGGCTGTTCCATGCGCTGCCTTGGAGTTGGAAGCGCTCGGTGTAGCCATCGTGAGAGCGTACAAAGGTGCGCCCAGTCTTCTTGAAGCCGAGAGGCTTCAGATGAGTCGTATGAAGTTCCAAAGTAAAAGCGTCGCCGAGTGTGTTCATACGCCTAACTAGAAATAGGTGAAAGCCAGGTTCGGCTATTACAGTAGGGGTTAGAGGGAAGGAGTTGAAAAAGTGAACGCACGGTTGGGACTCGGGCCCGCAGAATTACATGCCTATTCTGCGATATCGCCACACAGCGAAATCGTTGGTTTCTAGCACTTTAGTTCCTGTATTGAATTGTGATTCGAAGTCGGGGAAGTAGGTGTCGCCCTCGATGACACGGGGGACTTTGGTGACATAGAGTTCCTGGATCCGTGGAAGGAGCAATCGGTAGATCTCCTCGCCGCCGATCACAAAGAGGTCACGGCCATCATTTGGTTCCTTGAGATCGTCGAGGGAGCGAATGACCGTGACCCCTGTGGTCTCAGGCATGGTGCGGGAGAGGACGATATTCTCACGTCCGGGTAGGGGCTTGCCGATCGATTCGTAGGTTTTCCGTCCCATGAGGATCGCATGACCCATGGTAGTGGCCTTGAAGAATTTGAAATCCTCGGGTAGATGCCACGGGATCGTGCCGGCATTCCCGATGACCCGGTTTTCCGCCATCGCCACAATCGCCTTAATCATCTGGCTTGTTCTTTTGCCGTCATGCGGCTTTCTCGTCCTTCGCGGTATGCCCTATACCGCTACCAGTCCTCGGCCTAGCCTGCTGCCAAAACTCCTGCGCTATCGGGCATGATCTGAATCCCATTCCTGAGTTCCTGAGTTCCATATTCATCGCTGCGGTCTTCAACCTAAACGGCGATAGGGGCCTTGATCGCGGGGTGGGGATCGTACCCCTCGAGGATGAAGTCTTCGTAACGGAAATCCTCCAGCGTTTTAACCGCAGGATTGAGCAGCATTCGAGGCAGCGCACGCGGTTCACGAGAGAGCTGTTCGCGTGCCTGCTCCAGATGATTCACGTAGAGGTGGAGGTCACCGAAAGTATGGATGAATTCCTTCGGTTTCAGACCACAGACCTGCGCGATCATCATCGTCAGTAGGGCATAGGAGGCGATGTTGAAGGGGACTCCGAGGAAGAGGTCTGCACTACGCTGGTAGAGCTGGCAGCTGAGTTCGCCATTCGCCACGTAGAACTGGACGAGGGCGTGACAGGGGGCCAAGGCCATCTTGTCGATCTCCCCGGGATTCCAGGCACTGATGATGTGGCGGCGGCTATCGGGATTCTTTTTCAGATCCTCAACGACGCGTGCGATTTGGTCGATCTCCGCTCCTTCGGGGGTACGCCACCGGCGCCATTGGGCACCGTAAACTGGACCGAGATCGCCGTTGGCATCGGCCCACTCGTCCCAGATGGTGACGCCGTTCTCCTTCAGGTAGCCGATATTGGTGTCGCCTTTGAGGAACCAGAGCAGCTCGTGGATGATAGAGCGGAGGTGGAGCTTCTTGGTGGTGAGCAGGGGGAAGCTTTGTGTCAGGTCGAAGCGCTCCTGGGCACCGAAGACAGAGAGGGTCCCTGTTCCGGTGCGGTCTTCCTTCCGCGTTCCATGATCGAGAACGAGTCGTAGAAGACGCAGGTAGGGGGTCATCGGGGAAAGAAAGGATGAATTACGAAGTTTGAAGGACGATGGGAGGGGTTGGAACGCAACATCCGATGAAAAAACTTAGGCCTTATAGACGCTGTTGGGATTGAAGAGCGGCTCCTCCTGCGGTGGGAGGTCGTTGCCTTGCTTGTCGAGCTCCGTGTAAAAGCAGCTCGCATAGCCGGTGTGGCAGGCGCCGCCGATCTGCTCCACCTCGAAAAGGAGAGTGTCCCGGTCGCAGTCAACGAACCAGCGAAGGATCTTCTGTGTGTGGCCGCTCGATTCGCCCTTCTTCCAGAGTTTCTGACGGGAGCGGCTCCAGTAGTGCATGTAGCCGGTCTCGACGGAGTGCCTCAATGAGTCTTCGTTCATCCATGCCATCATGATCACGCGGCCACCTTTTTCGGCGCTTTCTTGCACGATCGCGGGAATCAGGCCGCGGGCGTCATACTTCAAGTTCAAGTTCATCGGTTCATTTCGGGGGGGAGGCGCTTCCGGCGCAAGAAGATTCTGGGGCATTGATTCTCGATTGCGGAGTGGCCTCACTTTCGGGAGGATCAGAAGGTGGCACTCGCATCCAGTATCAGCTCGGCACCCCGGCATCGTTCCCATCGTTTCTTCGAGGAAGCGCCGACGATGATCACCGTGCCGCTGGCCGAGTTACTGGACAGGTTGCCCGCGCAATATCGCAAGGAGGCTCCCGCCGACCAGACAAGGGGACGCATGGTGGAGCTGCCGTGCAGTGATCTCCTCGCAGGGAACACGCCACGTCTTTCTCTAGGCCAGCTGAAGGATCTTGTACCAGACCTGGTGGTCGTTTCGGAGGGGGATGACCAATCGCAGCGTGTGATTCTCCCATCCGGCTGGCTGGCTCTCCATTACCGACTGGTGACGAGGTTTGAGGAGATTCTCCCGGAAAAGCAGAGTTCGCCGCCGACTGCCATTCCGCAGGCTGCTCCCCTTCGCGCTGAAGAGAGCGCCAAGAAAACAGTGCCGGTCAGAGTGCTTGAGGCCGAGGTGATTGCGAAGATAAAGAGCGAAGACGCATCCTCCATGGAAAAATCAATCATGGAAAAGCCGTCAGCGCGGAACGAGCAGTCCGATAAGACGGAGCAGGTCGGTGAGATAAAGGAGGGCGATAAGGCCGCCTCTCAAAAAAACAAGCCTCCACAGCCCGACACCCCGGAAGAGGTACCAAGTGCTGAGCCGAAGCGCGGGTTCTTTGCCTCGCTCCCGATCTTTCGCCGGAACGTTAACGCGAAGCCTCCAGCAGAGGAGCGCGGGCTTGTTGTTCTCCCCACCGACACAACGGAAACGACCAAGCCGCGCTCTTTGAAGTCCCGAGAGCCCCTTGAGTCCCTAGATGCCTTAAAGCCACTAACCCCCCTTTGGAAACTCGATCCTCTCGATCAGCTTGCCGACCCGGCGGCGCTTCAGGCCCTTTTCATGACGGAAGAGAAGCTGACCTTGGACCGTGTTATTGCCATGGCAGGTCAGCTTCCGGGCCTCCGGGCCTGCATCCTGGCCCACGGCGATCAGGTAGTCTGTGCCTCGAATACGCCTCCTGGGGTCGATCTTCAGAATCTGAGCGGCCAGGCGATGACGATGCTGGCCCAGATCCGTGAGTCCTCCTCGAAGATGGGTTTTGGGAATGTGCCCGGGGTAACGTTGCACGCTGATCAGGGGGCGCTGAGTTTCCTGCATAATAAGGAGCTCTGCCTACTCGTCCTGCATGGGGACCGGGGGTTTTTACCGGGGGTGCGAGAACGCCTTCAGGAAATGCTGGGGCATCTCTCCTGTGCCGAGGCGCTTCCTGGCGGACCCTCCCCCCAAACCAGTTTGCCAATCTGAGGAAGCGAACTGGCCACAAGTATTCTTTAACCTTTTTAATGCTTTCTCTCCGCAACTAGTATTTCGCCATGCTTGAACTCTTGCAAAAAGGCGGTCCCCTCATGTGGATCATCCTGCTCTGCAGCGTGGTGGCGCTAGGGGTTTTCTTTGAACGACTGGTCTTTCTCCACAAGGCTTCCATCCGTGTTGGAGAGTTACTCGGGGGTCTCTCGTTGCTTATTCATAATGGTCGCGTGGACGAGGCGCTTGCCGAAGCATCCGCAAGTCCGGGCCCGGTGGCCCGTGTCCTTCAGGCTGCGTTGCTGAGGCCTGCCGCTGAGCGAAACACCCTGCAGTCGCTGACTACCGATGCCGCGCTCCTTGAGATCCCAAAGCTTGAACGAAACCTTCCGATCCTGGCCACGCTTGCCTATGTCACGCCGCTTGTGGGGCTTCTCGGCACGATCCTTGGTCTGCTCGATGCGTTCCTGATTCTCTCGGCCCACGGAGGCTTTGCCACAGCTGCGGAACTCTCCCGAGGCGTCTATGAGAGCATGCTTGATGCGGCGGCGGGGCTCGGCGTGGCGATCCCTGCCTTCATAGGACACAGTTACCTGACCGCGCGGGTTAATGATATCATCCATGACATGGAGCGAGCGGGCATTGAGATCGTGAACCTGCTTGTTGATGCCGCCGACCGGCGGAATGGCCCCGCCAACGGATGAGGCTTCCCCGCAGCAAGGGAGTGGGAGAGCCCCTGCTTCTGATGGCACCGGCGCTCGGCACGCTGCTGAGCCTCGTCTTTTTCCTGCTGCTGGGCGGCTATTTCATGCTCCAGCCGGGCATCACGCTGAAAGTTCCCGATTCGCCCTTCCTACTGCTGCCACAACAAGATCCCCAGGTGGTCAGCGTGACCGGAGCGCCGCTGCCGCAGATTTATTTCGACCGCCAGGTGGTCACTACGGCGGAGCTGGAGACCTCGCTTCACAACCTGCATAGAACGGGGAGCCTCATCATCAAAGCGGATCGACTTGCCCCCTATGATCTCCTCCTCCAGATCATGACCATCGGAGCACGCTGTGGCTTCACGGTTGTGCTGGCCACCGGTTCCGGCCCGTCATGACTCAGCGGCTCCCCCTGATACCCAAGGTTCTCCTCTCTCCAAGGGAGCTGGGGGAGTTGGCCCAGCTCGCTTTTGAATGGCCTATCCGTCAGGCTCCGCGCCTCATGCTGCCTCTCTGCATTCTGCTAGCAGGTATTCTACAGGCCATGATGATGGTGCTCTTTTCGATCAGCTACCGGGCTCCATCCGAGAAAATGCCGGATGTGCCGCTCTTTTATTTCCTGCCTGCTGATAGTGCTGCCGCTCGGCAGTTAGCACCATGGTTGGAAGCCAATGACCCTGCGGTCTTCTCTCCTCTTCGTGCCGCTCGGGCTGCTTTGCCCGCCCTGCCTCCCCTGAAATACAGGCCAAGTTATGAAGAGCCACCACCCGCCCTGCGTCCGCTGCGAAGTGAGTCTGTTGAAGTGATTAAGCCACCGTTGCCCCCAGCGACGGCTTCATACCAGCGAGTGACAAAGACTTCGGGATCAACCGGTGTAGGTGAGACAGGATCAGGGTCACAACTCACCACAGTCGTTCGATGGCAGGATGATCTTGCTGCACGACGCTTGGTCGAGGGTCCCAGCCCTGTGCTCGGACCAGTCGCTACGTCCGGGAGTATTCAGCCAGCTCTCTATGAAGTAGGCGTCAACGCAGATGGAATCCCCTTACACTGCGTCCTGATGGAATCCTCCGGAGATCCCGTCAGTGACGAGGGTGCTCGTGTCTGGATCATGGCGCGGCGTTTTCAGCCACAGTCCCAACCAAGGGAGTCCATTTCGTGGGGACGGGCGCTCGTACTCTGGGGGTGCTCAACGATTTCCAAGGAAACGCCAACGGCTCATCCCAGTACGAATCCCATAGCCAATCCCACGGCCAAGCCATGATTCCCATCACGCTTTCTTGGTTTGTCTGTTTCTATCTGGCCCTTTTTCTGGCGGGTGTATTGATCCTTTGGATTGGTTATGAAATTGTCCGCAAACGTCACGCCAACATTCTCGCGCGGAACCGTGTTTTTTGCAGGATCTGTGGCTCGCGTTATAACGACATATCGAGCGCCGACATCCTCCACTGCCCCGTCTGTGACAGCCTGAACGAACGATCCTCCTCCAAGAGGTAACGAGATGAAAAAACCTCGTGACAGATTTCAACATGGTTACTGGATCGTCCCGTTGATCCTCCTTACGCTGACCCTTGCCTTCCTCTTGGTGCTGATTGTTAGGTGGCTGGAGGGTGGGGAGTTCCGCTCCTTGGTGGAGCTTAAGACAACAGAGCGCCTGCACGCCAAGGCAGTGCTTGCACCGATCCGATGGGGTTGGTCCGAACTCTCGTCGGACAGTCTTCGTGCACTCGGATCGGCCGCCACCGTACTGAAGCGCATCGAATCAACCGGCGTGCACGCAAAGCTCCATCCAGCAGCGCTTTTTCAGGGCCAACTTGTGGTTGAGGAGATTGCCATGGACCGGATTGAGATCCATGTTGGCCCTGTCACGGAATTCGGTAGCGAAGTGATCGAAACGGTTGCCGAAAAACCGTCTGGTCTGCCGAAATGGCTCCCCACGCAGTTCGAGGTTCGGAGGATTCGGAGTGGCACAGCCGATGTGTTGATCGAGCAACCAAGGAATAGATCGTTTGATATCCTGGGAACCAGCTTGGAATCCGTACCGGAGGGAAATGAGATCCGCTTTGAGGCCCATGGAGGGCGGTTGGTAAGCGCTCGTTTTCCTGATATGAAAATCGGGATCGATTCAATCCGATGCCGACTTTCCGGCCAAGGACTCGATCTTACAGGTGCCGATCTTTCGTTTCCGGGCGGGGGAGCCCTTCGCTTGGAGGGAAACTTTCCGAGCAATGGAACAGAGGCCCGTCTGAAGGGGCATTGGGAGAAGGTGAACCTAGCCTCCCTGATGCCGACGCTTGAGGGCCATGTCTTGGGCAGCTTGGAGGGACGAGGTGAGGCCGCATGGGGTCGGGATGGGATCCATTCGCTTTTAGGCACGGTCAGTGCGAAAGACGTTACCCTCTCGGAGCTTCCCAGCCTCGAGAAGTTGGCACTCTGCACGGGCATGGATCAATTTCGTCACCTTCCGGTTCAAGAAGCGCACGCCTCCTTTTCCGGAGATGCAGAAAAAACCTTGTGGCGCGACATCGTGATCGAATCCAAGGGACTGCTCAAGCTCACCGGAGAGGTCGAGGTAAGTAAGGAGGGATCCCTTCAAGGCTCGTTTCAGGTCGGCATCACCAAGGGGCTCGTTTCAATCCTTCCCTTTGCCCGGGAGGTACTCGGTCTGAGCGAACATGATGGCTTTATCTGGATGCCGATGAAGGTCGAGGGAAGCCTCTCCCATCCCAAGGAGGATCTTACGCCACGGCTCGCAACAGTTATCGCTGCCCGGGCTGAAGGTATGGTCAAGGAGGGGATCCAAGAGGGTCTGAATCTTTTGGGTATCAAGTCGCCGGATGCTACGCACGGCGCTACCAATACGACGGCAACGAACCCCGTCAAATCGCTCGAGCAGGATGCGGGGAAAGTAATTGATACGCTTGGCGGCCTCCTAAGGTAGCCATCTCCTTAGGAGGCTTGCGATTCAAGCAATTGCAGGGCCTTGGCGAAAGCCTCCTCGGGATCTGAAAGCAAGCTGAGGTTCAGCTCCTGAAAGTCATGCTGATTACGGAACCATGTCATCTGCCGTTTGGCATATTTTTGGGTGGCTGAGATGATCGACACGATCGCCTCCTCCCTCGAGGTTTCCCCGCGAAGGAGCGCTTGGACTTCTCGCAGGCCGAGCGTCATCGAAGCTGTTGGGCCGATGGCGGCATCCGCAAGAGCCGCGACTTCGGCGACTTCGTCCTCAACCCCTTGGTCAAACATCCCCCGGACATTCGCCTCAATTCGCCCACGCAACGCCTCCCTATCGCGTGTGATAAGCAGTGTAGCGACATTGGTCTGGGGGGGGGTTAAGCCCTTACGGGATTCGGCAAGCGGCTTGCCTGTCAGCAGGACGATCTCGAGGGCACGCTCAACACGCCGCCGGTTTGCCAGATCAATTGACGAGATGGCAGCAGGATCGATGGACTGAAGGCGGGCGAGGAGATCCTGCAACGTCGAGGACTGGAGTTCTTCGCGGAGGACCGGGTCACCCTTGGGAAGCTCTTGAAGACCACCTAGCAGGGCCTTGAAATAAAGTCCCGTTCCCCCAACCACGATGGGTCGTTTTCCCCGGCTAGCGATCTCACGAATGAGAGGAAGAGCCTCGTGCAGGTAGCGACCAGCATCATAAGCCTCCGCAGGATCCACCGAGCCGATGAGGTGATGGGGAATTTCCCCACGAAGCGATTCCGAGGGTTGGGCCGTCAGGATAGGGAGTCCGCGGTAGATCTGGAAGGCATCCCCGCCCACGATCTCACCATGAAGGTGTCCGGCAAGCCGGAGAGCGAGATCGGTTTTGCCGGCCCCCGTGGGGCCGGCAAGAAGAATTGTTTCCGCAGGAAGCACGGAAACGGAAACCGATGATAACGAACTAGGCCGCTGCGGCCTCGGACTCGGTGGAAGATTCCGAAGAGCTCGCCGTGTCACGTCGCTCGGAACGTTCGCTGCGGCTCTCGGCCACGGCTTTGGCGCCACTGACCACCAGCTTACGACCCATGTATTCCTTGTCGTGAAGCTCGTCGACGGCACGCTTTGCCTCTTCGACGGAGGAGAGCTGGACGAAGCCGAATCCCTTGGAGCGCTGGGTCTCGCGGTTGCAAACAACCTCGACGTTCTGGACAGAGCCAACACCGCTGAAGAGCTCTAACAGGTCGCTTTCGCTTGCATCGAAGGAGAGGTTGCCGACGTAGACGCGGGGAGTCGTCACCTCGATACGCTCGGGCTTCCGGGACTGGCGAGAAGAAGAGGAGCTTTCACGGCGCTCGGAATGCTCGCCACGGGGCGTGCGTTGTGGCTTTCCGGAGGACTGGGACTTCTTTTTGCCGCCGAGTCCGAGGACGGAGAGGAGCTTTGCGAGGAAGCCCTGCTTCTTGGCTGGCTGGTGCTCGCGGCGAGGACGGTCTTCGCCGTGGGAAGCGCCTTGGGAGCGACCCTGGGATCCGGAGGAGCGGCGGCGGCCGCCACCGCCACTGCGGGAACGACCACGATTAGGGGAATAATTTGAGGACATGGGATGTGTTGTGTTAAGGGATCCCCGCGATTAGCGGTCCGGGACACTGGGCCGGTAGGGACGGGGATCAGGACTGGGTATGTTTATCGTTGCGTTGTGTTTTTGTGCCCGTGCGACTCGCCGTATGTGGCCTCCTGTGTGTCCCATCCCTGGAATCTTGCGAAAAGGGGCGTTGTGGAGGCTGTTTCGGCTTTCAATGCCGGGGGAGGTAGCGGAAATCCGCACCACCTTGCGACGGTCGCCGATATCGGACTTATCTCTCTCTCGCACCGAACCGACGGCGAGACAAGGCAAATCGGTCGGCGTGGAAAGAGAGAGGTTTCACTTTGCCGGTGAAGTTTGCTGCAACTTCCTTACCTTCGTGGTGTTGTTACCAGTTAATGATCTTTTTTCTCTCAACCTTTCCGAGACGGCAGCTCTATCTAGGTGGGATCGCCCTGTTGCTGGCCATCCTCCTAATCGTGCGGTGGATCGCGAATTGGGGGCTGGTCACCATTCATGTCAAGGATCAGCCGCTCTCCAAGGTGATCGCCTCCATTGCCCGTCAGGGTGGAGTTCGCATCGAGACTTCACTTGACCGCACCAAGCTCGTGACTATGGAAGTGGTCAAGGTCACCCCAGCGACGGCGCTGGAGACCCTAGCAGTGGCGAGCGATGCCAGCTGGTGCGTTGTATATCTTGCGGCACCTACGAAAACCTCCCTTAATGAGGCGATCATATCGATTAATGGCACCGGTAAAATCGACAACTGGACTACCAGCTACTATCCGGGTCCAGGTGGAGGCTGGGGAGCTGAGTATGGGCAGGTGATGGATCCCGGATCCCTAGAGATCACCATGGAGGGAGCGGATCTGGAGCTGGGCAAATTGCTCGATGAGGCGGCCCAGAAAAGCGGAGTGATGACCTCCCTTCCCAAGGAGTGGAATCCCGTGGCCAAACTTCCCAAGCCGCAGAAGTCTCTCAGTGTTCGCAAGGCCGTTTCCTCACTCGTCAGCTCGGCGCATGGGAAAATGGCGGAGTTTTTCTTCCTTTCGGAACGGCGACGTCGCGGCTGGGGAGATGGAGGGCTCGGAGAAGGAGAAGGGGGTCCTGATGGGGCTAACGGATCTAGTGGAGCTGCGGGCCCAAGACCATCAGAGTGGGGGGCCCAGACATCCAGCACATCTCCAGCAAACAGTGACAACCATGGTCGTGATGATAGCCGGCCCCATGCTAATCCCGAATGGCTGGAGCAACGCCAACAGGCCCAGATTAAGAAACTTCCATCCGAGCAACAGGCGCAGGCCAAGAAGGACCGTGAAGAGAGGAAGGCCTTCTTTGAATCCCTCAAGGGACTCCCTCCGGCGGAGCGTATGGCGAAAATTCAGGAGATGATGGCCAATTCCGAGATGGGTCAAAAAATCCAGGATGCACGTCTTCTGCAAGATGCCAAACAAACCGTAGAACGGCGTATCACCAGAGCGGTTAATTATCTCAATCGCAAAGCGGCTGCAAGAGTCTCTCAATAATAAGGATCCTAATGACGAAATCCATCCTCAACGCTTGGAAAGGTTCCCGCGCTTTCTCCTTGGTGGAGTTATTGGTTGTGATCGCCATCATCAGCATGCTGGCCTCGCTACTGTTCCCCTCGATCGAGTCAGGTATCCAGAAAGCCCAAACTGCAAAATGCCTTAGTAACCTGCGGCAGATCGGGGGAGCCGTTCAGCAGTACGTTGCTGACCCGGAGAACGGCCATCAGTTTCCCCCTATTTATAACGTCAGCAGTTCCAATGCCTCTTCCCAATCCGGAGTAAACTCAAACGCACCATCCGGCGTGCTCCTGCCTCTGCAATGCTTGGGCGCGTATGGGGTCACGATGGGGCTCCTTACCTGTCCCATGGATAAGACACCTGACACCAATTACGGCAGCTATCTCTGGTCCCCAGTCCTCCAGTCGGAGCACCCCGAGGATGTGCATGTTTATACGCGCGGAGGCGTCTTTACGATCAGCAAACTCAGCACCATGACCGTTTGTACGGATAAAGGAATGCCGCATCTTGGGAAACTGAACGTCCTCCGTGCCGACGGCCACGTAGAAACCAAGCCCTAAAGAATCCTTAGATTTCTTCCTCAGGTCGCAGATCGCGTCCCATCAGAGATTTCATGGCCTCCGCAGACGTTTTCCTACCCTGAAGAATTTCGGAGACCTCGTTGATGATGGGAGTCACCACGGAGAGGCGACGAGCCGCTGCCTGAGCGCTCATCGTGGTAGGAATGCCCTCCGCCACCATGCTGCCCATCGTGGTGATGATCGACTCGAGTGATTCCCCACTTCCGAGTCTGAAGCCTACCTGATGGTTGCGACTGCGCGGGCTAAAGCAGGTGACCATGAGATCGCCGATACCACTCAGTCCTCCGAAGGTGTCACGACTCCCCCCCATGGCGATGCCGAGACGGGTCATCTCGGCTAGCGAACGCGTGACCAGCCCCGCCCGGGCATTTTCTCCAAGACAGAGGCCATCCGAGATACCAGCCGCGATCGCAAAGATATTCTTCAGAGCTCCACCTAACTGGATGCCCCTCACATCACCACTCGTGTAGGCGCGGAAACGCGTGCCAACAAATAGTTCCTGAACACGTGCACGTGCCGTAACATCATGACAGCCAATGACTCCAGCTGCGGGAATGCCCTGGGCGATCTCCCCCGCAAGATTCGGGCCTGAAAGGACAGCAATAATGGCAGAGGGCATCTGCTCTGAGATGAGTTCACTCATCAGAAGGCCCCGTTCCAATTCGATTCCCTTGGTACACGAGACCAGAATGGGGCTGCGGCTTCCGCAAAGAGCGGCAAGTTGAGAGACAATCCCAGCCAGATATTTTGAGGGGATGGCTAAAAAGAGGATTTCTGATTGAAGAGCCCGAGCAAGATCCGCTGTTGGCCTGATGGAGGAGGAAAGCACCACCCCTGGGAGATACTTTGCATTGGTCCCTTCCTTGGCCAGGGCTTCCACATGAGCTGGATCATGCCCCCAGAGAACGACTTCCCTGTCTGGGCCTGAAAGGAGCCGAGCCAAAGCCGTTCCCCACCCACCCGCTCCGAGAATGCTAACGGATGGCACGCTCATTTCTTTTTGCCTTCCGTCTTCCTCTCAAACCGAGGCTCCGTTCCTGTTCGAAGCCGAGCGATATTGGAGCGGTGACGCCAGATGGCCAGAGCGCACATCACCACAGAGACGCCGAGTGCTAGCCAATCAGTCCGGTGTGTTGCGAAGAGAATGCCTACGGCGACCGGCAGAGCAACCGCTCCTCCGATTGAGGCCACGGAGACATAACGCGTCGTGGAGAAGAGCAGGAGCCAGACTCCGAGACAGAGCAGGAAAGCCGCCGGAAAGAGCGCCACCATCACCCCAGCGGAGCTGGCGATCCCCTTCCCCCCTTTGAACCCAAGCCAGACAGGAAAGCTATGCCCCAGTAACACGAAGAGCCCGGCGAGGGCACCGGGGGCCGACGCTGGAAAAATACCCGCATAGGTTCCCCACTGGCCAGCCAGTATCACGGGCAGCAGACCCTTTAGGAAATCGCATAGGAACACTGCATAGCCCCACTTCTTACCGAGCACGCGGAGTGCGTTCGTCGCACCGATGTTACCGCTGCCTTTCGTGCGGATATCGATACCGCAGATTTTGCCTGCCAGAAAACCGAAAGGGATCGAGCCAAGAATGTACGAACAGATCGCAATCAGGAACCATGGAACGAGCGAGGAAAGCACCCTGAGATCTCATCAGCCGATACGTACGGAACAAGTCAAAAGAATCGATATTAATATGGAACTCAAGAACTCAGGAAAAGCCGCTGCAGCATTCCAGTCATGGAGATGATGAAAACCATTAAGATGTAAGAAGAGGCACAAATTGAGTCGATGCGTGTTTGTTTGTGCCATTCCTGAGTTCTTGAGTTCCATATTTTTCAGATCCTTGTGCTATGGTCTATGCATGCATCTCCGTCATCTCTTGCCCGCGGCCCTGCTGCTTTCTATTGTTCCGTTCATGTCAGCTCAGGTCCCTTCAAACGATACCAATACTGTCGCCGTCCGCCTCATTGGAGCTGACGGCCAACCAAGCGCTGTCGTGCAGAGCCCCCGTGTCGTGAAGACCGATGCGGAATGGGAGAAGCAATTAGGCCCCTCGGTCTATCGCGTCCTGCGAGCCAAGGGAACCGAGGCACCCTTCTGCGGCAATCTCCTGGATAACCACAAGGATGGCATCTACTTCTGCGCTGGATGCGCTCTGCCGCTCTTCGCTTCCAATTCTAAGTTCAATTCCGGCACAGGGTGGCCCAGTTTTTACCGCCCCTTTGCCTCGGAAAACATTACTGAGATCCGCGATGTCTCCTTAGGCATGGTCCGAACCGAGATCCTCTGCGCCCGCTGTGGAGGTCACCTCGGCCATGTCTTTGAGGATGGTCCAGCCCCGACGGGACTCCGCTACTGTCTCAACTCCGCCGCCCTCACCTTCAAGGACGAAGCCGAGGTGAAGAAGATGGGTGCCGAGGCTGCGAAGTAGATTTCCTTAAAGCCAATCGATGTGGCGCGAAAGCATCAGATCCTCATCAAAGTGGAAGTATCCGCGGAACCGCTTTCCCTCAAGCATCCCCGGCAACCAGTACTGATCATCCTGCCACATGTCGTGATAAGGAATGGTTGAGGGTTCCATCCAATGGGGGATCGCTTCATCGGTTTCGATCGGTTCGCCAAGGCATCCCTCGGCAGTAAAAACGATACAATGAAGGGCAAGCCCATCGATAAACTGGAAATGGAGCTCTCCTCGCTCCGAGAGATTCAGGGGGGTGACGCAAATCTCCTCCTGAGTTTCGCGGATTGCGGCCTCAAGAGCCGTCTCGCCGGTTTCCAAGCGACCGCCTGGCCCATTGATCTTGCCAGCGCCCAGCCCTCTTTTCTTTCGGATCATCAGGATCTGACCCTCTCTTAGGATAAAACAGAGAGACGCTCGCATGGTCGGCTGCCAATTCTGCCAGAAGGCTTGGTCGAAGGAATCCATCAGTAATGAAAGTGTTAAAATGTTAGAAAAGTTACAAGGGGAGGGATGCAGGTTTTTGCCAGATCCCGCCATTTTTAACGATGTACTCTTTTAACCCTTTTAACCTATGACCGTATTGAATGTCGCCGCATTGTCACAAATCCCCCCTTGACCCTGCCATCAGACATCGCACCATAGAGGTTCATGGAAAAAGGGCATCACTCGCACTTCATCAACCGGGGACTTAGCTGGCTGGAGTTCAACCAGCGCGTGCTCGATCAGGCGCTCGATAAGGAGAACCCGCTGTTGGAGCGGCTAAAGTTTCTTTGTATCGTCAGCTCGAACCTTGACGAGTTTTTCGAGGTGCGCGTGGCCGGTCTCAAGCAGCAGGTGCAGATGAACTCCATCGCGCTCGCCCCGGACGGCATGTCGCCTAAGTCGGAGCTTGCGGCGATTGCTAAGCGTGCCCGCAAACAGGTCGACGATCAGTACCGCTGCTGGAACGAGGAAATCGAGCCCGGTCTCGCAGTGGAGAACATCAAGTTTCACAACTTCCCCGAGGTTCCCGAGTCGGAGCGTGCTCACTTCGAGAAGTTCTTCCACGAGCGCATCTTCCCCGTGCTTACGCCGCTCGCCATCGATCCTTCACACCCCTTTCCCCAGCTTCTCAACAAGAGCCTGAACATCATCGTCCATCTTGAGGGAGAGGGTATTAATACCGACCTGGCTGTTGTCCAGGTGCCGCGTATCCTGCCTCGTGTCGTTCCCTTCTCTCAGCAGACCGAGGAGCAGGGCCACGATTTCGTCTTCCTTGGGAGCATCATCAAGCACTACGTGGGAACCCTCTTTCATGGAGTCAAGGTGCTTGGTGCGCATCTCTTTCGCGTCACCCGTAACAGCAACCTCTACATCGATGAGGAGGAGGCCGAGAATCTTCTGCATGCCATTGAGGAAGAGTTGCGCCATGTGAACCGTGGGGCTGCAGTGCGTCTGGAGGTCCAGGATGATTGTCCCGATGCAGTGGCCAATCGCTTGCTCGAGATCTTCAACCTAGGTCACGGAGACCTCTATCGGCATAACGGACCCATCAATCTCACGCGCCTCATGCCTCTGGCGCTCTCGATTGACCGTCCCGATCTCCGCGACAAGAGATTCACTCCCGCGACCGTCGTCTCCCTGAATGAGGAGGCCGACATCTTCTGGCATATCCGCAAGGGCGATATCCTGATGCAGCATCCCTATGATAGCTTCCAGACCGTGCTCGACTTCCTCGGACAGGCTGCCGAGGACCCTCATGTCCTGGCGATCAAGCAGACACTCTATCGTACCAGTTCCGACTCGCCCCTCGTGGCTTCCCTCATCCATGCGGCGGAGAACGGCAAGCAAGTGACCGTCATCATCGAGCTGAAGGCCCGCTTCGACGAGGCTGCCAATATCAAGTGGGCCCGCCTGATGCGCGAGGCCGGCGTGAATGTCATCTACGGCATCGCGGGACTCAAGACTCACGCCAAGGCGATGCTTGTTGTTCGCCAGGAGGGAGAGATCATCCGCCGCTACGCGCACCTTGGAACCGGCAACTACCATCCCTCAACGGCGCGGCTTTACACCGATCTCGGTTTCCTGACAGCTCGCGATGAACTCACCTCGGATGTGGCCACGATGTTCAATATCCTGACCGGTGTGTCCAAGTTCCCAGGCATGAAAGAGCTTCTCATGGCCCCTTACGACCTACGCGAAGGAATGCTGGAACTCATGGACTGCGAGATCGAACACGCGAAGGCGGGTCGCCCAGCAGGTATTTTCGTGAAAATGAATGCCTTAGTCGAGGAGAGCATGATCGAGGCTCTCTATCGTGCCTCTCAGGCAGGCATCAAGGTGCAACTCCTGATTCGCGGCATCTGTTGCCTGCGACCCGGCATCCCCGGAGTGAGTGAGAACATTGAAGTGCGCAGCCTCGTTGGGCGCTTCCTGGAGCACAGCCGCATTATTCGATTTGAGAATGGTGGAACACCCGAGATCTACCTTGGTAGCGCTGACTGGATGCCTCGGAATCTCTTCCGCCGCGTTGAGACCGGCTTTCCTATTCGTAACCCCCGTGTGCAGGAGCATATCCAGGAAATCATTGATACCTTCTGGAAGGATAACGTGAAGGCTCGCGTCATGGACACCGACGGCCTCTACCATCTACGACCCGTGGAGGGAGAAAGGTTCAATGCCCAAGAAGAGTTTGTTGCCGACTCGCAGCGGCGACGCAAGGCAAAGCCTGCGTTGGCGCAGTAGAAAGTCAGGCTGAAGCGGTTTAGGCTGAAGGCTGTTAGGAAGAAGATGAGTTAGCGGCAAACGCTTTGCTCAAGGAGTTGCAGACAGGGGTTTGAAAAATCTGGCCAACAGCCCCAGACACAACCATTCACTCCCGCCTCGCCACCTGCCTCTCTGACCGTTATCTGTCAGACACCGTTTTCCCCCATGGCACGCCCAAAGAAATCCTCCTCTTCCTCCACCAAGGACTCCTCCGCCAATATCGGCTTCGAGGGGAAACTGTGGCTCGCCGCCGATAAGCTCCGCAACAACATGGACGCGGCCGAGTACAAGCACGTCGTCCTCGGCCTCATCTTTCTGAAGTACATCTCCGACAGCTTCGAGGAGCACCATGCCAAGCTCATCGCCGGAGAGGGCGAATACGCCGGGGCCAATCCCGAGGACAAGGACGAGTACCTCGCCGCCAATGTCTTCTGGGTCCCGAAAGAGGCCCGCTGGTCCTTCCTCCAGGCCAATGCGAAGCTCCCCACCATCGGCAAGCTCGTCGACGACGCCATGGTCGCCCTCGAACGGGACAACCCCCGCCTCAAGGGCTCCCTGAACAAGAACTACGGCCGCGCCGACCTCGACAAGAATCGCCTCGGCGAGCTCATCGACCTCATCGGCTCCATCCAGCTCGCAGATGCCGCCAGCCGCTCCAAGGACCTCCTCGGACGAGTCTTCGAGTACTTCCTCACCCAGTTTGCCAGTGCCGAGGGCAAGAACGGCGGTCAATTCTACACCCCCTCCTGTGTCGTCCGCCTCCTCGTCGAGATGGTCGCCCCGTACAAGGGACGCATCTACGACCCCGCCTGCGGCTCCGGAGGCATGTTCGTCCAGAGTGAGAAATTCGTGGAATCCCACGGCGGCAAGCTCGGCGACATCAGCGTCTACGGTCAGGAGAGCAACCCTACCACCCGCCGCCTCGCCATCATGAACCTCGCCCTCCGGGGCATCGAGGCAGACTTCGGACCCGAGCACGCCGACACCTTCCGCCGACCACTCCACCCCGACCTCCGGGCCGACTACGTCTTGGCCAATCCTCCCTTCAACGACTCCGACTGGTTCCGCAAGGACGACGACGTCCGCTGGCAGTACGGCGTCCCGCCGAAGGGGAATGCGAACTTCGCCTGGGTCCAGCACTTCATCCACCACCTTGCACCGCAGGGAATGGCCGGCTTCGTCCTCGCGAATGGCTCCATGTCCTCGAACCAATCCGGCGAGGGAGAGATCCGGAAAGCCCTCATCGAGGCTGACCTCGTCGACTGCATGGTTGCGCTCCCCGGACAGCTCTTCTACAGCACCCAGATCCCTGTCTGCCTCTGGTTCCTGACTAGAAGCAAGAACGACGGAAAGCGTCGAGACCGCCGCAAGGAAACCCTCTTCATCGACGCCCGGAAAATGGGCACCCTCATTGACCGCGTCCACCGAGAGCTCACTGATGAGGACCTCGGCAAGATCGTCACCACTTACCATGCATGGCGTGGAGACAAGCCCTCGACACTCGACTCTGGACCCTCGACCCCGTCGGCGTATGCCGACGTGCCTGGCTTCTGCAAATCAGCCACGACTGCAGAGATCTCTGCCCATGGCCATGTCCTGACACCGGGCCGCTACGTCGGAGCCGAGGAGATCGAGGATGATGGGGAGCCCTTCGAGGAGAAAATGCCCCGACTCATCGCCGAGCTAAACGCCCAATTCGCCGAGTCTGCCCGACTGGAGGCCTCAATCCGCGCCAACCTGAAAGGACTCGGGTATGCCCTCTGAGAACGCCATTCCCAGAAAAGAAGAAACCCCGGTCCCTAGCACCGACACGAAGTCGGGAGAAGGTCACACGGGGCTTACGGGGATACCAATCGTGGAATGCTTGCCATAATGCAAGAGTCTTTTTTCACAGCACTGCGACAGACTCTTTCTCAGGAGCGCCTTGAGGTCTACGGTTCCGATGGAGCGGCATCGGCCACGGTTGCCGCACGGTATCTTCTGAACATGGCCCTCTGCGAGAGCCTGTATTCACCCCTGCAACTTTGCGAAGTAGCCCTGCGCAATAGTATCCATCGGGAGTTAACCTCTTTTGTAGGAACCGAGTCATGGTATGACTCATCGAAGTTACTACTGACCCCCTGGGCTGTCGAAGAGGTCGAGCGGGCAAAAGCCAAGATTTGTCGACTCAAGAAGCCGATCATTCCCGGTCGGGTCATCGCCGAACTCCAATTCGGCTTTTGGACCTCCATCTTCGAAGCCCACTACGAAGAGATAGCCCGATTTTTACCGAAAGGAATCAAAGGCGTCTTCCTGCACATGCCAAAGCAGTTGCACAACCGCCACCGAATCAAGCGGCGACTCGAGCAGATCAGAAACCTCCGAAACCGCGTTTTTCACCACGAGCGCATCATCCACTGGACGGACCTCGAACAACAGCACGAGGGCATCCTGGAAGTCATTGGCTGGATCAGTCCGGAACTCTCCGAAATGGCAAAAACCCTGGATCGATTTCTTGTTGTCCGTAAAGCCGGGATCAAACCGTGGAAAAACAAACTCCTTAGCCATTGGCCGGAGAATGCCTCGCGGGAGACGTCCTCCCGGAATCAGAAAGCCGCGATCCACACCATTCCCGCACCCTTTGATGCCACCAATGGAGCCGAGACACCCTTCGGCCACCGCTGGGGAGGGGATATCCTGGAGATCACCGAGGAACACCTCATGTCACTCCAATCGGGCGAGACCCTTCTCCTCGATATCCAAACCGAATATGTCGCCTTCCTCAAAAAGTCGGATGACCCCGGCGCAAACCTGAAAGGATTGGGGTATGGCGAGTGAATGGGAAGCTGTTGAACTTGGGGAAGTAATCACGCTTCAACGTGGGTTTGATTTGCCGTCGCAAAAGCGAAAACCCGGTAAAGTGCCTATAGTTTCTTCATCTGGTGTTAGTGACTATCACTCCGAATCAGCAGTGAAAGGACCCGGTGTTGTGACTGGGCGGTATGGTACGATCGGGCAAGTTTTTTTAATAAAAGAGGACTACTGGCCACTGAATACAACACTTTGGGTAAATGACTTTCACGGAAACGATCCGCATTTCGTCTCGTATCTGCTGCGGACGGTCGACTTCCAATCGTGTAGCGATAAAAGCAGTGTCCCCGGCGTAAATCGGAATGACCTACACCGCATTCCAGTTTTGTGCCCACCCCTCGCAGAGCAGAAACGGATTGCCGAAGTGCTGGGGGCATTGGATGACAAGATCGAGTTGAACCGGCGGATGAATGCCACCCTCGAGGCCACCGCCCGGGCACTCTTCCAGAGCTGGTTCGTCGACTTCGACCCCGTCCGCGCCAAGCTCGATGGCCGCCAACCCTCCGGCATGGACTCAGCCACCGCAGCCCTCTTTCCCGACTCCTTCGAGGAATCACCTCTTGGCCACATTCCCAAGGGGTGGGAGGTTGCCACCATTGAAGAGGCCACCTCACTCATCATCGACTATCGAGGCAGGACCCCGAAAAAAATGGGAAGCGATTGGTCACCGACGGGTATTCCGGCTGTCTCAGCGAAGAACGTGAAGGGCGGCAGGCTAGTGCGGCCAGACACATTCAACTTCGTGAGCGAGGAACTCTATGAACAGTGGATGAAGGACAAACTCGCGCTAGGGGACATACTTATGACCTCCGAGGCTCCACTCGGTGAACTCTACTATCTGGCACTGGATGCCCGCTATTGCTTAAGTCAGCGCATCTTTGCGCTGCGGGCCAATCCTGCGGTGTGCGTCTCCGCCTTCCTCTATTACTGGCTCGAATCTCCTGCCTGTCAGACTGACATTGTCAATCGAGGAACAGGAACAACCGTTGAAGGCATCAGACAGTCCGAGCTTCGCCGAGTGTCAGTGCTTCTGCCGCCGCTCCCCATTCAAAAAGCCGCCGCAAAATTCCTCGAAGCCTGGACGGAGCAGATTCACCGCAACGAAGAACAATCCCGCACTCTCGCAACCCTGCGCGACACCCTCCTCCCAAAACTCCTGAGCGGGGAGCTTTCTCTCAAGGAGGCGGCATGCGCCTGACTGATCATTAGGAGAATCCCATGAGTGACGAGACCCCTCAGAAAGAACTCACCCGCGAGGAACTCTACGAGAAGGTCTGGTCGACACCGGGGACGAAGCTAGCCGAGGAGCTGGGGATCTCGGATGTGGCGATCACGAAGCGCTGCAAGAAGCTGAATGTCCCCCGTCCCTCCCGCGGCTACTGGGCAAAGCTGGCGGCGGGGAAGAAGCCCCGGAAGCTCCCGCTGCCTCCCACTCAGGATGAAGTTTTCCTCAAGTCGGCGGAGCAATCGGTCGGTACAGAGCTGCCCATGCCGGGAGTATCGGAATCTCTCCATGAGCTTGCGACCGCGCTGATCGCTAAGATCAAGAAGGCACATGTCGATTCTGACAAGCGTGCCAGCTTTTACGGTGAGCGCACGCTACCCGAGGTCAAGGTGTCGAAGACTCAGGCGGAGCGGGCGGCACAGGCATTCCATGTGATTCTTCAGAAGGTGAAGCCGCTGGGGATTCCATTCCGGAAGGCGCAGAGTTCCTATGGCCCCGCTTATTTCCAGAAAAGCCATGACCGGCTGTATCTCAAGATCGAGGAGGAGATGGTCGAGAAGGCTCCCTCGGCGAGGCGGGGTCGGTATTCCGGATATGGCTATGGACTGAGGGAGGAGAAGGTTCCCTCGGGGCGGCTGATCTTTTCACTGAAGACGGATCGCTACGGATCGCGTGATGAGAAGGAGTTCACCGAGAGCGAGAAGCTGCCTCTCGATAAGGTTCTCGCGCGTGTGGTCAACGAGATCCGCAGTCACTATGTCGCCGCGCAGAAGCGGCGGAAGGCCGAGGCGATCCAACGGGAGAAGGATCGGATCGAGTCGGAGATCCGCCATAAGAAATATCTGGAGCAGCGAGCCATCCAGGAGGCGGAGGAGGCGAGGAAGAATCATGCCAAGGCCCTCAAGAAGACCGCCAAGAAGCGGCAGGATGATTTTCTGAAGGCCTCCGAGTGGTGGAGGATGTACGAGTCGGCGAATGCATTCACCGCGGCATGTGAGCAGCGCTGGAAGGAGGGGCAGGGTGGGGAACTAACCGCCGAGCAGGTGGAGTGGCTCGCCTGGGCACGGAATATCTCCAATGACCTTTCGCCTTTTGCCCTCGGATACCCTGAACCATCGAAGGACGGAGCCTTTGACCCGGATGAGGTGCCCTTCGGAGGTCCCTATCCCGAGATCCGCGATTTCCCCCGGCCCCCGACGATGCCCAAGATCCCACCCCCGGTCGTCCAGCAGAGTGGATACGGCTACTCCTCAACCCCCGCGCCTGCTCCAGCCCCGTATCCCTTTTGGCTGAAACACCAAGGGCGATGACCAAGCAACTTCCTAAACCACTGGGAACCAATGGAATATGACACAACTACTAATTATAAACGTTTTAGTAGTTGATTGCCAAGATGGCGGGATCTACTAATTGTAAACGTTTTAGTAGTTGATTAACCATATCCGATGAAGATCCCCCAGACACCCCCGCCGCTAAGTGAGCTGATGACTCGGCTTCAGAAGCCGGATCGGATGATGCAGCTCTTCTCCCTGATGCAGGCCCAGAAGACTCGGGGGGAATACCTGCACTGGGACAAGCTGAGGAGGCATCCGGTACCGGACGGCTTCACGCATGAGGAGTGGTGGCTGGCGACGAAGCTCTCGCGGATGGATGCGCTCCGCCCTATCGGTCTGAAGGATAAGCAGGGAAGGCCGTTCTTTTTCTCCGTGCCAGAACTAGTCATGGAGGAGCTGCACCAGATCGATCTGGGCTCGGGAGGGCAGGTGAGTCTGCCTGATCAGATTACCAATCCACAGACGAGGGATCGGTATCTGGTGAGCTCGCTGATGGAGGAGGCGATCACCTCAAGTCAGCTGGAAGGTGCGGTGACGACCCGTGAGGTGGCTAAGGAGATGATCCGCACCGGGCGGAAGCCGAGGGATAACAGTGAGCGGATGATTCTGAACAACTATGTGACGATGCAGCGGATCCGTGAGCTGAAGGATCGGGATCTGACACCGGAGCTGGTTCTGGAGATTCATCGGCTGGTGACCGACGAGACGATGGAGGATCCGACGGCTGCGGGGAGGTTTCGGCTTCCCCATGAGGAGCGGGTGGTCGGCGATGACTACGACAAGATCGTCCATATTCCCCCACCTGCGGAGGAGCTAGAGGAGCGGATGCGGGCGATGTGCGCCTTTGCGAATGCCGAGACCCCGGATTACTTCATCCACCCCGCTGTGAGGGCGATCTTGCTGCACTTCTGGCTGGCCTATGATCACCCGTTCTATGACGGGAACGGGAGGACGGCGCGAGCGCTCTTTTACTGGGCGATGATCCGCAGGGGTTACTGGCTCTTTGAGTTCATCTCGATCTCAAAGATCATCAAGAAGGCTCCCATGAAATACAGTCTGTCATTCCTGCACACGGAGACTGACGACAATGATCTGACCTATTTCCTACTCGCGCAGACTCGTGTGATCCGGCAGGCGATCGCGGAGCTGCACGCCTACATCCGGCGGAAGACAGAGGAGTTTCATGATGCCGAGTCGCATATGAAGGCGCTCGATCTTTTCAATCACCGGCAGGTGGAGCTCCTCCTCCATGCGATCAAGCATCCGAATCATCGCTATACATTCGCCAGTCATGGAAAGAGTCACGGGATCGTTTATCAGACGGCCCGGGCGGATCTCCTCGATCTGGCTGAGCGAAAGATGCTGGAGTCACAAAAGAAGGGGAAGCAGTGGATCTTCATCGCACCATCGGATCTCTCGGAGCGTCTGATGAAACTTGCTAAGGAAGCGGATGCCCAAGCCTGATTTCAAACCATGTCCCTGAACGAATCCCATATTGAGGAGGCCACTCTGGAGTGGCTCGGTGAGCTGGGCTATGCCATCGGCCATGGTCCCGAGATGGCTCCGGGGGAGTCTGCCTCGGAGCGTGACTCCTTCTCCGATGTGTTGCTGAAGGGGCGGCTGCGTGAGGCGATCCATCGACTGAATCCAACCATCCCTGAGGAGGCACGGGAAGAGGCACTGAGGAAAGTCCTGCGCCACGAGACCACTTCGCTGATCGGGAACAACCGCTCCTTTCACCATCATCTGCGTGACGGGGTGCCGGTGGAATATAAACGCTCTGACGGATCGATCGCGGGGGATCGGGTGCGTCTGGTGGATTTCGCCGATGTGCAGGCGAATGACTGGCTGGCGGTGAATCAGTTCACCGTGATCGAGGGGCAGCATAACCGCCGCCCCGATGTGATCCTTTTCCTCAATGGTCTGCCACTGGCGGTGATCGAACTGAAGAATGCTGCCGATGAGGAGGCGACGATCTGGAGCGCCTTCTCCCAGCTCCAGACCTACAAGGCGGAGATTCCCTCGCTCATGAGCTACAACGAGATCCTCGTGGTCTCCGATGGTCTGCAGGCGAGGATCGGATCGCTGACGGCGAATCAGGAGTGGTTCAAGGTCTGGCGGACGATCGAGGGGGATGGTGATGCTCCCAAGAGCGCTCTGGAGTTGGAGGTGCTGATCCGTGGGGTCTTTGAACCGCAGCGCTTCCTCGGACTGCTGGAGCATTTCGTGACCTACGAGGAGGATCCTGACAACGGGGCGATCTACAAGATCATGGCGGGGTATCACCAGTTCCATGCCGTGAATGCGGCCGTCGAGGAGACGATCCGGGCGAGTGGCATGGCCGAAGAGGGGCGAACCAAGGAAGATGATGGAGCCTACTGGTCGGGACCTATGGAGGAGGGAAAACCGGGTGATCGCCGTGCCGGTGTCGTCTGGCATACGCAGGGAAGCGGCAAGAGCTTCTCGATGCTCTTCTATGCCGGACGGATGGCCCGACATCCGACGATGCAGAATCCTACCCTCATCGTGCTCACGGACCGAAACGATCTGGATGACCAGCTCTTTGGGCAGTTCCAGCGGTGCCATGAGACGTTGGGACAGATGCCCATTCAGGCAGAGAGCCGGGAGCATCTCAGGGAACTCCTCAACCGCGCCAGCGGCGGCGTCATCTTCACGACGATCCACAAGTTCGCCGCCGAGAAGGACTCAGCCAACAAGGCTCTTTCCGAGAGACGCAATATCGTCGTCATCGCCGATGAAGCCCACCGGAGCCAGTATGACCTGATCGATGGCTTCGCCCGTGACATGCGGGATGCGGTGCCCAACGCGTCGTTTATCGGATTCACCGGGACCCCGATCGAGAAGACCGATGCCAATACCAGGGCGATCTTCGGGAATTATATCTCCGTCTATGACATTCAGCGGGCCGTGGCCGATAAGGCGACAGTGCCGATCTATTATGAAAGCCGGATCGCCAAGCTGGGGCTCAATGCCTCGGAGCTGCCGAAACTGGATAAGGAGTTCGAGGAAATCACCGAGGGTGAGGAGGAAGGGAGCCGCGAGAAACTCAAGACCAAGTGGGCTGCTCTGGAAGCGTTGGTTGGTGATCCCAAGCGGATCGCCTTGATCGCCAAGGATCTCGTGGAGCACTTTGAGAAGCGTCTGGAGGCGATGAACGGCAAGGCCATGGTCGTCTGCATGAGCCGCCGCATCTGCGTTGATCTCCACGAGGCGATCCTGAAGCTCCGTCCCGACTGGGCCAGTGCCAAGGATGACGACCCTGATTCCGAGAAGGGAAAAGCCTGTGTGGTGAAGGTCGTGATGACTGGCAGTGCCAGCGATGGCCCCGAGTGGCAGCAGCATATCCGCAACAAGGAGAAGCGCCGGAAGCTCGCCAACCGTTTCAAGGACAGCAAGGACCCCTTCCGGATCGTGATCGTCCGCGACATGTGGCTGACGGGATTCGACGCTCCCTGCCTCCATACCATGTATGCCGACAAGCCGATGCGAGGTCATGGACTGATGCAGGCAATCGCTCGGGTGAACCGGGTCTTCCGTGACAAACCGGGTGGCTTGATCGTCGATTACCTTGGGCTCGCTGATCAACTGAAGCAGGCACTCGCCACCTACACCGAGAGCGGAGGCAAAGGCCATCCCACCTACGATGAGAAGCAGGCGATCGCGGTCCTCCTTGAGAAGCACCAGATAGCCTCGGACATGCTTCACCAGCCTGCGCCGGTGCCGGAAAGTTCGTACTACGTCTATGCCGTCCTGTGCTCTAATGGCAGCGTTTATATAGGGCAGACAGACAATCTCATGAAGAGATGGGTGGAACACCGCAGTGGAAGAGGAGCTGAGTGGACCAAGAAGTATCCGCCAATCCGGATAGCCCATTACGAACAAGCAGCGACTCGAGAGGAAGCTGTAGCGATGGAGAAGGAGTGGAAGACGGGGTTTGGTCGAACACGGATCAAGCGGTTGATTGAAAATGGAACGGCGCGGCAGGCAGGTGGATACGACTGGAGCAAGTGGACGACTGGCAACTCCACGGAGAAGCTCCAACTCATCCCCGGGGCTCAGGAGCACATTCTTCAGCAGGAGGATGGGAAGAAACGGTTCATTCAGGTCGTAACGGAACTCTCCCGGGCTTTTGCCCTCTCTGCAGCCAGTGACGAGGCCACGGCGATCCGGGATGACATCTCCTTCTTCCAGACCCTTCAGGCTGCCCTCAACAAACAGGCGAGCAAGAGTGGCAAGAATCCAGAGCAGCTCGACGCTGCGGTCCGTCAGCTGGTCTCCAAGGCGATCACCACCGAGGGACAGGTCATCGATGTCTTTACCGCCGCAGGACTGCCCCGGCCTGACATAGGCATCCTTTCGGACAAGTTCCTCGCCGAGGTGCGGGGGCTGAAGCACAAGAACGTCGCCGCCGAGCTACTGGAAAAACTCCTCAAGGATGAGATCAAGGTCCGCTCCAAGCGGAACTTCGTTCAGGCGAAGCAGTTCAGCGACAAGCTGAAGCAGACCCTCAACGGCTACCACAACAGAGCCATCTCCACGATGGAGGTGATCGAGGAGCTCATCAAACTGGCCAAAGAACTCGACTCCGCCACCAAGAGAGGCGTCGATCTCGGACTTACCGATGACGAGGTGGCCTTTTACGATGCCCTGGCCGCCAACGAGTCAGCCGTCAGGGCTCTGGGCAACGATCAACTCAAGGTCATCGCCGCAGAACTCATCACCCAGGTCCGCAAGAGTGCGACGATCGACTGGACCCTCCGTGAAAGTGCCCGGGCCAAGATCCGGGTCATCGTGAAGAGGATCCTGAACAAATACGGGTACCCTCCCGACCTTCAGGACCAAGCCGTCCAGACTGTCCTGCAACAAGCAGAACTGCTCTGTGCGGAGGTTGTATAAAATGAATCCAGAAGAGATATAGTACTTAGAAAACGCTCCACCTTCCTAAAACGAAAGGTGGAGTGGAGCGGGTAGAGGGAACACCGAGTGCCGGGGAGGCACGGTGTAGATTGACCGAAGGTCAACCCGTTAGGGCGAGGGTCGTGGGAACGAACGAACCAAGCCGATGGGAAGCGGCGCGGTAGATCCTGCGACCGCAGGACCCTGAGAGGGCTGCACGGCTTGCCGGGAGGCAAGTGCTGTCAATCAATCGAACCCATCGTGTTAAGAAAACGATCAACCCTTCTAAAACAAAAGGTGGAGTGGAGCGGATAGAGGGAATCGAACCCTCTTTTGGGTCTTTTTGAGACTTCGTGTGATTGCGTGATTTTGAACACAAAGTCCATAGAATCAGTATATAAAAGGCTCTTTGAGGTATAGAACCTCAATGAAGTCCAGCGCAGTCAAATACAGTACCCCGTGTCCCAAAGTGTCCCAAAAATATGAAGGCTGCGATTGGGTTTGTGTGGACGCTCCGTAAAATGGGGTTTAGGGCCGAGGATTTGCGGAGACGAGCATGAGGTAACAGAAGATAACGCAGGGTGCAGGGAGACCAAGGAGCGAGCTTGTCGAGCGAAAGGACTACCGTCGCACCCTTGTTATCTGCTGGATACCGGAAGCAGGAGGAGTGACGGCTATATGCAGGCACGACTCTGCGCGAGGTGACATTGTTGATCCCTAGGCCTTCCAGTTGGGCGTGGAGTTACCGACAGGGCAACCCGCAAGTGAGGCCGAAGGACGAGCGAAGCGGAGAGAAATAAAAGGATGCTTTTAGCATTGCCGGCCCCCTACGCGCACCCACTCCCTCAAAAAGAGCCTGGCGGGGCTATACGAGCCAGAAAAGTGGTCTCTAGACTTTTTCAGAATAACCGGAAGAAGGTAAAAAATCTTTAGTTGTGTATTTTTGTATGACGAGTAGTTGTGTTTAATCTCCCATGAACAAGAACATCTTAATTGTCTTTGCATTGTCATTGGCCTTGGTTCAACAAGCGCCTGCTATTGTTTCACCTATAACTTACAATGAATTTGGAACTCACGCTGGCAATACTTTTATGACTGGTTGGGGTAATACAGCCAATGGCACCCTTTCGCTCAATGCCAACACAACTGGCCAATGGAATGTTGCCTATGGAATCCATGCACTTTTTGCCAATACGACTGGATGGCAAAATGTAGCTATCGGTGCTGAAGCACTTAGCCAAAACGCAACAGGTGATGGAAATACGGCAAGTGGTTATGATGCGCTCCATCAAAACAGTACAGGATCGGGTAATACGGCTAACGGATTCTCGACTCTCTGCGTTAACACGACCGGCTCTAACAATGCGGCTAGCGGAGCTTCCGCGCTTTATTCTAACACGACCGGTTCATTCAACACGGCCAATGGCGCATATGCACTTTATGCAAACACGACCGGTTCATTCAACACGGCCAATGGGGACTCAGCACTTCAAAATAATAAGACTGGAACCGAAAATGTGGCCAACGGCGATCAAGCACTTATCAACAATACAACTGGTACATATAACTCGGCAAACGGAGCACAGGCGCTTTACAATAACACAACAGGGTCTTTTAACGCGGCAGACGGAGCTCAGGCGCTTTATAATAGCACAACTGGTTCGAGTAATATCGCCTTGGGTATGGGAGCAGGGCAGAATCTGATCTCAGGAAGTAATAACATTTATATTGGTAATGATGGTGTAAGTTCTGAATCAAAGACCATTAGGATAGGAACAAAAGGAGTTCATACATCAATTTATTTAGCGGGAATAGGAGCTAATAGCGGCGGTATTGTTACGGTAAATTCAAACGGAATGCTTGGAGTTGCTAATGTTAGTGCACTAACTGGCCCTGCTGGCAAAAATGGTACCAATGGTGCAACAGGCCCACAGGGTCCTGCAGGTAGCAACGCAGTTTTCATCCCATCAACGATTTTGACTAACACAGCATTCTTACAATCTTTAGCAACTAACAAAGTGTTTTTGAATGCTTTAAAGAATGCTTTAAAGTAAAAACACCCACTTTAAAGAAAGCCCATCTCTTTTATGAAGGGGAGGGGTTGTGTCACTCTGTAACCCGTGTTTTAACAGAGTAGATTACTGAAGAGTTACATTCCTCTACAGAGACAAACGCTTGTCATTGGTGTCACATGATCACTGATTTCTGTATCCCATGTCACGCTGTCACTTGTTGTATGGGTTTACTCTTTAGGGAGTGAAACGGATGCAATGCTTGGGCGGGTTACGAACGAACCAGTTCCCTAGGGAATCTGATTCGTTCGCTCCCAGTGAAGATCACTTTAGTTGGTAGTATCCGTCATCAGTAATTTCAAAGATGTGGGAGAATTTCCCATCCTCTTCTAGAGCTTTTTCACAAGTCCGTTTGCCAAGGCCAGACTCATCCACTAGGCGGGTGATTGCTCCTTTCCTGTCCACAGGTTCCGAGAGAGCGGTTCGCACAAAACCCTCTGTCATGGTAGCTCTCACTCTCGGCCCCTCGTCGAAGGCATCCCACTCGAACCCTTTAATCTGACTGAATCCATCCTCCTTCATCAGCCATGCCGACCTCTGGGATTCTAGACCATTATTGTTTTTTGGGTTGAACCACACCCTCCTTTTGTCCGTTTCATCAATCTCGTTGGCATGAATCATGATGAAGACCGAACGAGGCTTGCTGGAAAGGATGTAGCTCCCCGCCAGAAGGTTCATCATGTGATTCCCTCCGGTTCTGGTTTCCTCTGCCTTAGGCTTCCTTGTGTGGGCAACAATCCCAATAGCGGGCTTTTCAGCTCCGCTGGGAAGCGCCCCTAGAAGAGCCTCGAAAGCCGCTACATATTCCCTCATGTTGTCGTCCTTTGCTACCGAGTTCCATGGGTCTAAGATTATCACATCAGGCTGAAAGGATTTGATTTCCTTTAGCAATTGATTCCTGAAGATCGGATCAGTGAATCTCATTCCGTAGGGAGGGGGTTCGGATACTCGGATCTTGGAGTCCAACAGCGGAACCAGTTTTTCTCGGCTATTGAACTCATTCATCAGCCTTCTCAAGCCATTCTCATTCTGGATGATCATGGTTTTGAATGGGCAATGCACCTTCAATCCGAGCCAATCCTCTCCAGTCACCCCGCAGATCGCCAATTCCGTAGTTACCCTGGATTTGCCAATCCCCGGAGAGCCTCCAATCATGAAGATCTCTCCCTTCACGATGTGGTAATCACCGACCAGTAACTCATTGTCTGGAGGTTCATAGCGCACAATAGAACGTGGAGAATGAAATCTGATCATGGTTTTCTGATCCGAATTTCCGTCCGGGGTTTGTTGTTTCTGGGGGTCATCCCCGATGGGTAAGGTAATCATGCGATACCTCCCGTGGTGATGGCGTAGCGATCCATAAGTCCCAGAATGTGGGAACGCCTGAATCTCACTGCGCCGGTTGGCAATTTGATGAAGGGCAGGATACCTTTCCTCATCCACTCATCTGCTGTCCTGACCGAGATGCGAAGCGCATTGGCGGCCTCTTTCTTGCTCAGGATTTCGTCTACTGTTTCTTGATACTGCATGGTTCGTTGTTTGGGTTGTGGGCTTGGATTGTCCTTGCCCTTCCCATGCAGTTCACCGCGAACGGGCTCATGCCGAAATGTCCCCAAAAAAGAAACTTTTACCCCTAAAATCCCACTCTAGAAAATCGCATCGGCAGGGATGACAAAAAAATCACGGAGTGCTGCGTCCACGGTCTTTTTTGCCCGGGACCACTCCGGGGCGTTGGAGTAAAGTGGGCGGCGTTTGAGTCGATGCTCGAAGGTGTCGACAATCCCCCCAGCACTCATTTTGCTCATTGTCATTAGGCGATATGCGCCAAGTGCCTTGAGCAAGTAATAAGCCTTGTCTGTCTCGCTGGTTCTACCTCGTCGCTCCGCATCAACGATGCCAGCCCTTTTCCTTTCCTTATCCAACCACGCTTTAAAGCCCTTCAGAACGTCGGGAACCCTTGCCTTTAAATCAACGGCGAAAAAGCCACAGGTTTCCCTTCTCACGTCCATACCAAGGATTACGTTTGCTGCACGTACTGATTGGTTGAACTTCTCATAGAGTTTGCCGGGCTCATAGGGTGGATTTTTGAGCAGAGCCAACCCTTGGCCCCAGTATAGCAGCTCGTCTGACTCCTCTGCATCGCTCTTAAGGATTTCTGCAGTCACTCCTTTTTTGCCTTTGCCCAGGCTGGGACGCTGACGGACAGGCTTCCTCTTTTTGATCAACTCCTGTCTCTCTTTTTCCAACTGATGCTGGAACCCGATCCATGGCAACTCATCCATATACGGATAGACTAATGCCGAGCTGGAGGACTTTGTTTTCAAGCACGAGTTCATTTGCTGCCATAAATCCCAGTAGACTTCACTGTCACCGGATGCGTGAGCTGCTTGCAGTTTCTTGAGTGTGCTTGATGCCTCCTGAGATCGCCTGATCAGTTCCCGAGCGTACTCATACAGCAGACACTCATGGACAGATTTGCTGGGGATGGTTTTTTCGTTTAAATCCCACTCTGCGTTAGCAATCCCGAAAATTCCTTTTTTGCGTTCTCCACGGGGTTTTGAGGATGCATCGTTTTTCATGCCGCCTCCATCTCAATGATGTTCTTGGGTCGCTTAACAGGGACAATCCCAAACCATTCCTTCGCCTCCTTCTCCGTCACCAGTTCCAGATAATTTGACTGGATGACCCGAGGGGAATTTCCCGCCTCAAGGGATGTTGCCGCCATGTTCTTCGACTCAGCGACCCTGTAAGAGATGAAACTGTGACGCAGGGCATTCTTCTTCCAAGGCACACCCGTCTTTTCCGCTAACTTCGCCAGTTGCTCGTAGTACTCGCTCTCGATCACGGGCCATACCCGATTTTCATCACCTTCCTTTTTCTTTAAGCGCAACCATGCCGAGAGGTTGGTCTGGATTGGAATGAGTCGCCGGGAAGCGGTCTTGGCCTTCGATGCCGATACCTCAACATAGCCCTTACGCCTCTCCAGATCATCCCATGTCATCCGCATGAGTTCGGCAGTGCGGATGCCGGCGAAGGCCTGGATGGCAATGGCCGTTGCAAGGCGCGGGGTTGCCGCATGGAGGAGCTTACGGAGTTCCGATGGGGTAAAGATCTCTATGTCTTGTTTGGCTTGGTTCTTCTTGGTTACCCGCTCCATGAGATCGACATCCTTGGAGAGCCATTGGCGGGTCTGGCAGAAACCGAAGAAGGTGCGAAGTAGCAATGCCGTATTGTTGACTGTCCGAGCAGTGACATCCAAAGTCTCAAGCCAATCCGCGACATCCTGTGCGGAAAGTTGGCGCACCTCGCAGGAGAAGGCTTTCGCGAAGGTTCCGACTCGGAGTCTGATGTCCTTCAGGTAGAGGGGGCTTCTCTGTGCCTTAGTTTTTGCGTCCAGGAAAGACGCAAAAGCCTCGGAAACCGATTTACCCGTGATGCCATGCCCATGATGCCTCATGTAGAATCTGGCGGCATCTAGCAGGGAATTGTTCTTCAGGATCTTCCTTGCCTCGGCGTAATCGATGGCAGCTGCATCAAGAGGCATTTCAAGCGTTCTGATGGCTTCCAAGGCCCTCCCGTAGGCGAGACGATCCTTCCCGTTCAACTGCATGGCATCCACATCGCCTCGGGCAAGCTGGGCCGCTTTTGCCGCCGCCTCGTTCTTGGCTTCATCAAAGTCGGCGAAGGATGGTCTGTGGCGTTTCCCTCCGAGGTGGTACGAGAGCTTGTAGTAGATCGAGCTATCGGGCCGGCTCTCCCGGTAGATTTTTACGACGGATGACCCCGCCTTGATGGTCAGAGGGAACTTTTCGGCCTTGGTTTTCCTCGGGGCGGAATTGCGTGAAACCATGCAACGAATGTCCCAAAAGTGTCCCAGATTTCAAGAAATGCTTTCCTTGAGAAGCGCAACCCGCTGAAGCGAAGAGGGTTGTGGTGGAGCGGGTAGAGGGAATCGAACCCTCATGGCCTGCTTGGAAGGCAGGAACTTTACCACTAAGCTATACCCGCATTGACTTTCTGAAACTTAGCACAGGCCCCTGGCGCGGTCAACCAGTGATGGACGACTACTTGGAGGCCTCGGGTTGGGTCTGAATTCCAGCGCGCTCCAAGGCCTCGCCGAATTGCTCTGAAGCGCGGGTGATCACTACTGTTCGGTGCCCCTTGGATCTCAGAAAGCAGAACTCTGCAGCAGCTGCGCCCAGGAGCAGAAGACCAAGAACGATCAATACCTCGGGCTTTAGGAACAAGAGGCGACGGTCCAAATTATAGGAGGCTCCAGGACGAATGATGGCACTTTATTCCAGAGGGCCTTCCTCTTCCTGTCCTGTGGCAATGGCCACAGCTTTCTTTGCAAGTGAAGTAATGCCGGCCCAGTCACCGGCCTTGATGAGGGAGCGGTCGGCGATCCAGGATCCACCCACGGCGGCAACGCCGGGAGCAGCCAGATATTCTTTCAGAGTGGTGGCGCTGACTCCGCCGAGAGGGATGAACTTCACGCCCGTGTGGCCGTAGGGACCCGAGAGCGTCTTGAGCATCTTGATGCCGCCGGCGACATCAGCCGGGAAAAACTTCTGAACCTTGCAGCCGAGTTCGAGGGCTCGCTCGATTTCCGAGGGAGTCATCACACCGGGAATGAATCCCATGCCCCGCTCGTGGGCGGCTCGGACAACATTGGCATTCAATCCTGGAGCGAGGCCAAAGGTTGCGCCGGCCTCGGCTGCCTGAACAACCTGCTCGCCTGTGAGCAGCGTGCCTACACCGAGGTGAACCTTGTTTCCGAAGGCGGCCTTGATCCTCGCAACTGCTTCCGGCGCGGCTGGGGTGCGAAAGGTGACCTCAAGGGCATTCAGACCGCCATCCAAAAGGGCCTGAGTCAGCGGCTCGGCATCCTCGGCGCGATCGATGGTGATGACGGAAATAATGCGGTTGGCAAGGACGGGTGTGAAATCAAAGGATGGCATGAATCATCTTTTAAGGAGTAACCCCGTTTTATCCAAGCAAGCAATTGGGAGGGGATGTCCAACTCCCTCAAGAGATCCGCCCGAGAGATGTCCAGAAACCACTATATCTTGTGGTGGCGGATTGACTGAGCCCCTAGGTATTGTGTTTTTTGTTGTGACTTCGAGCTTACAGAGGGTAGGATTCAGTACCCCCATTCAACTCTTTTTCCCATGTATCTTCAATCACTCGAACTGATCGGATTCAAGTCCTTCGCCCCCAAGACCACCCTGCGGTTCCATCGCGGGGTGACAGCCATTGTCGGCCCGAACGGTTGTGGCAAATCGAACGTGCTTGACGCCATTCGGTGGGTGCTCGGTGAGCAGTCGGCAAAGGCTCTCCGTGGCGGCGAGATGGCCGATGTCATTTTCAATGGCACCGACACGCGCCAGCCACACAATATGGCCGAGGTCTCCATGACTTTCGCCGAGTGCGAGCAGGAGCTGGGAGTCGAGTGGAACGAAGTCCGCATCACCCGCCGCGTCTTTCGCGACGGCAAGTCGGAGTATCTGATCAATGGCACGCCCTGCCGACTCAAGGACATCCATAATCTCTTCATGGATACCGGCATTGGCCGAAGCGCCTACTCCATCATGGAGCAGGGTCGTACCGCCCAGCTGCTGAACAGTCGTCCGGAGGACCGCCGCGCTATCTTCGAAGAGGCTGCTGGCATCACGAAGTACAAGGCACAGAAGAAGGAGGCACTACGCAAGCTAGAATACACAGAGTCCAATCTTCTTCGTGTCTCCGACATCATCAAAGAGGTGAAGCGCCAGATCGGCTCCCTGCAGCGTCAGGCAGGGAAGGCGCGGCGCTATCAATCGCTCATGGAGGACCTCCGTGTTCTCGACACGCATCTTTCGCACCGCACCTATATCGACCTCGAGCGTTCCATTACCGAGGTGGCCGAGCAGGTGGAGAAGAGCGCTGATGCCCGTGCCCTATACGAGCGTGAGATTGGGGAGCAGGAGCTGGAGGTCGCAGGAGCGCGCGAGCAGGTCACAGCGCTTGATGCCGAGACAGGCGGGGCCCGTGACAGCTTGCAGACACTGCGGAACCGGATCTTCTCCGGTGAGAACCGCATCGAAACGAACGCTGAACGCTGCGGAGAGTTCCGGGAGATGGGCCTCCGCGCCCGTGCTGATATCGACGCCACGCATCTCCGCATTCGTGAGCAGGAAAACGAGATCGAACAGACGGATGCCCAGCTTGTTTCCTTGCTCGAGGTGCTTCGTGGGGAGGAAGAACTGCTCCAGGCTGGTGCTGCCCGTCTCCAGCAAGCCCAGCAGGAGCGCCAGTCTGCCGAGCAGGCCACCGAGTCGCTGACCGGTCGTCTCCATGGTCTCGAAAACCGACTCACCGATGTCCGAGGTGAGCTCTCTACCGCCAGTGCCCGCCGCGATGCCGAGAGGTCCCGCTCCCTCCAACTCCAGGAGCAAGTTTCAGTCGCCGGCCTTGCCGTGACGACTGCTGCTACACGAGCGGAACAGACGGGAGCGGCGCAGGCCTCCACACGAGCCTCTCTGGATGCTGCCGAGCAGGAGCTGCTCGCCGCCCAGCAGGGGCACGACGAATCGCAGAATGCACGCCAGACCGCCGAGACCGAGTGGAACAATGCTGTGAAGCAGCTCTCGGAGCGTGAGCATCGGCTGGAAATTCTTCTCCAGCTCGAGCGCGAGGGCGAAGGTCTCGGAGAGGGAGCCCAGGCGATCCTGCGCGGTCTTGATCGCCCCGAGTTTTATCAGGCCGGTATTCTCGGCACGTTGGCTTCACTTGTTGAGGTTTCTCCTGTCGAAATCCCTGCGATCGAAGCAGCGCTTGGAGCCGCCAGTCGAGCTATCGTCTTCGCAGATGCCGGGATGGCCGAATCAGCCCTTCAGACGCTTCGTGAGGCCGTCCAAGGACGCGCATCGGTCGTTGCCAGTGACCTTCTTCCGATCCCAACTGTTCATGGTGGACCGCTCCCCGAGGGCGCTATTTCGTGGGCAGTGGATGTTGTCCGCGCAACCGGTTCCGCACACGGACTCATCGCACGTCTTCTCGAGGGAGTGGTGATCGTCCCCGATCTGCAGACGGCTTTCCGTTTGAAGCGAGCCTATCCCGGACTTGCCTTCGCGGCACGCACCGGCGAGTTCCTAGGTCGTGATGGTGTTGCCCATGGCGGCGCCACGGGCGAGGCAACCGGTTCTGCCCTCCTGCGTCGATCCCAGATCGCCACGCTGGAGCGTGAGGTCTCGGTCATGAGGGAGAGTGCCCACCATTTGTCCCTTGTCCGCGAGGGGGCGCTTGCCTCCCTCGAAGCCGCCGTGAACCGTCTCCGTGATGCCCGTGAAGTTCTCGGCAATACGCAGGGACTGCTCGCGGCCGCGCAGGCTGACAACCTCTTGGCAACCCGTGAACTTGAGAATGCCCGACAACGCCACGAGTCGCTCGATGGAGAAATCTCCTCCCTTCAGGAACATATCCAGCTTCTGGAAGCACAGATTGCCGATCGCGAGCAGCAGCTCGAGACAGCCTCACTCGAGCTCAACACAGCGCGCGAAGAGCGATCTGCAGCCAGCTCCAGGATTTCATTCCTTCGTGATGCCGAGACGACCGCAGCGGCAGAGCTTGCCGAGGCACGCCTGCGTGTCGCCACCGAGCGTCAGCGTCAGCAGTCGCTCGCAAACCAGCGTGCGCCTATGGAGGCCCGTATCCGCGAGCTGGCCGAAACGATCGCAGTCCGCGAACGCGACATCATCACGCATGAGGAAAAGATCAAGTCGTTGGAGGCGGAGTCAACGGGACTTGCCGAGAGCGTGGAGACTTGGAAGATCGAAAGCGCCGAAGCCGAGGCCCGAGTGTTGGAACTCGGTGTGCGCCGCGCCGAACTGCAATCCGGCGTCGAGGCTTTGGAAATCGCCCTGCGAGGCGCCCGTAAAAACCTTTCCGACCTGCAGGATAACCGTTCCAAGAACGAGGTGCGCCTTGCCGAATTGAGGCTCCGCGCCGAGTCGATCCGCGATCATGTCTCCCGCCGCTACCAGCTCGACCTTGCTGGCTTTGAACCTGACCGCTACGCACTGCTGAAGGCCGTGGCCCAGCAGAAGGAAAAAGAGCGCCGCGCCGCTCTTCCTGAGTCAACCGAATCGTCAGCTGAGGGGGAGGTTCCTTCCAATGAAAACCCCGAAGTGGTCACGGTGGAGTCAGTTCAGGCAATCAGCGGTCCCATCCCCGCTGAAATCCCGTGGGACAGGATCGAACTGGTTGTTGCCGAGTTGACCGAACGCGCTGATTCGATGGGCCCCGTCAATCTTGATGCCATCCAGGAATATGATGAGTTGGAAGAACGCTATAAATTCCTCGAACAGCAGAATAATGATCTGATCAACGGCAAGGCCGAGTTGATGGAGGCGATCGCACGCATCAACAAAACGACCAAAGAACTCTTCTCGGAGACCTTTGAGAAAATTCGCGTCAACTTCCAGGAGATGTTCACCCAGCTCTTCGGCGGGGGTAAGGCGAATCTCCTCCTCATGGATGAGAGCGATCCGCTCGAGAGCGGCATCGAGATCATTGCCAGCCCTCCCGGCAAGAAACTGCAGAGCATCTCGCTCCTCTCCGGTGGAGAGCGCACGATGACGGCGGTGGCGCTGCTCTTCGCCATTTATATGGTGAAGCCCTCTCCCTTCTGCGTGCTGGATGAAATGGACGCCCCGCTCGACGAATCGAACATCGGCCGCTTCATCAAGCTGCTCGACCGCTTCATTGGCCAGAGCCAGTTCATGGTCATTACGCACAACAAACGTACCATGTCGCGTGCCGACTCCCTCTACGGCGTCACCATGGAGGAACGCGGCATCAGCAAACTTCTGAGTGTCAAGTTCACTGGTCGCGATGAACAGCTTCCGCCCGCCGCCGCTACGAACAGCACCCTGCGCGACGAGACTCAGGAAGTTGTCACGCAGTAAAGAGCACCTTCCCCCCCGCCCAGAAGCGGCGCAGGATTGATTTCCTGCGCCGCTTCTTCATTCTGTTAGACCATGATCGTCGAAGGCTCCGCCCAGTGGCAGCAGTACATCTTTATCGGGGCGACACTTTTCCTGCTCTGGGAGGTCTGGTGTGGCTGGAGGCTTGGAGCGGTGCGAGGACTCCTGAGATTGGCAGCTTTATTCTGTGCCTGGATCGGAGGCTCAACGGCTGCTGGAGCCACAGGGACGGTCGTTGCCTTTTTTTCCAAAGTGCCTCCGCTGATCGAGCCGGCCGTGGCGGGCCTGACTGTCGGAATTGGCATTTATATCGGCATCTCTTTTGTTGCCGGACTCCTCTTCAAGAAAACGGAGGATCATACGGGCGTGATCCGACTCGGTTTCGGATTGGGTGGTGCCGTTTGCGGAGCGATTTTCGGACTCCTTTTTCTTTGGGCCGGGATCACTCTGATCAGGGGCATGGGGGCTCTTGGGGAACTACGCGTCGTCCAAGCCCGGAATGAGGGGAGGTCACTCTCCACGGAAAACAGCGCCCTTTTTCTGATCAAGCTGAAGGAGTCTCTGGAGCTGGGAGTCACCGGCAAGACTCTCAAGAAGGCGGATCCCCTCCCCACGGCTTTCTACGATGACATCGTGAAGATCTCCATGGTGGCTGGTTCGCAGGATGCCATCGAGCGCTTCGTTCAGTATCCCGGCACCCTGAAGATTATCGCCAATCCTCATATTGCAGCCCTGATTCAGGATCCAGCGCTAGAAAAAGCTGCCGAGAAAAAGAACATTCTGCCTCTTTTGCAGAACAAGCATGTCCTGGCGGCGGCCAATGACCCCCAGTTGCTTGCCCAGTTGAAGGAGTTCGACCTGACCGGGGCCCTTAACTATGCTTTGGAGCCACCGACTCCTCCTCGGTATGCTACCGGCCCAAAGCTAACGGCACCCGCCTCTCCGAACTCGCATCGAGCGAAAACTCACGCTACAAACTCCTCTTCCCAATCCATCACGACTCCCCTCCCCGCCAACTGACTGAGAACATCACCCTATGAGTACGGAATACAGCGTAACGATCGGACTTGAAGTCCATGCCCAGTTAAAAACCAAGAGCAAGATGTTCTGCGGTTGCAAGGTCGAGTATGGAGCCGAACCGAATACGCACACCTGCCCAACCTGTCTTGGACTGCCCGGGGCGCTTCCGGTGATGAATGGAGAGGCGCTGCGTCTCACCGCGCGCGCTGGGTTGATGCTTGGCTGCAACATTCCCGAGGTCTGCAAGTTCGACCGCAAGAACTACTACTACCCGGACATGCCGAAGAATTATCAGATTTCCCAGTATGACCAGCCGCTCTGCCTCGGCGGCGGAGTCCCGTTGCACGAGACGGCCTATCCGAAGGATGCGCAGAAGACGATCGCGACTCCCGGCAAGACGATCCGCCTCACTCGCATCCATCTCGAAGAGGATGTGGCCAAGAGCTTCCATCTCGAGACAGCCAGCGGCATCGACTTCAATCGCGCCGGCACCCCGCTCATGGAGATTGTTTCTGAGGCCGACATCGCATCGCCCGAGGAAGCATTTGCCTACCTCACGGCGCTCCGGCAGATCCTTGTTTATGGCGATATCAGCGATGCCGACATGGAGAAGGGGCAGATGCGCTGCGATGTGAATGTCTCCGTCCGCCCTGTAGGCCAAAAGGAATACGGCACCAAGATCGAGCTGAAGAATCTCAATTCCATCAGTGGTGTCCGCAGGGCCCTTGCTTTTGAGATCGAGCGACAGATCGCCTTCGTTAAGGCTGGTGGCAAGCTCGATCAGGAGACCCGCCGCTGGGATGACGACCGTGGGGAAACTACTCTCATGCGTATCAAGGAATCGGCACACGATTACCGCTACTTCCCCGATCCCGACTTGCTTCCCGTCCGGACTGCCAATCTCGTCGAGTCTGCGAAGGCGGGGATGCCCGAGCTTCCGCAGGCGAAGCGCGACCGCTTCGTCGCCGACTTCGGCATCAGCGAGTACGATGCGGCGGTTCTTGCCGATGATGCAGCGCTGGCCGATTACTTCGAAAAAGCAGCGAAGGGGTCTCCCAAGCCGAAGAGCGTTGCCAACTGGATCATCAATGATCTGCTCAGTGCTCTTTCCACCGCATCGCTTGATCTCTCGGAATGCCCCATCCAGGCTGCCTACATCGGTGAACTCACGGCTCTTATCGAGGGAGGAACCATCAGCGGCCGCCAGGGTAAGGAGGTCTTCGCCGAGATGATGGTGAGCGGCAAACAGCCGGCTGTGATCGTCGAGGAGAAGGGACTCAAGCAAGTCAGCGACACGGGGGCCATCGAGGCATTCTGCGACGAGGTGATCGCAGCCAATCCGGCCTCCGTAGCCGACTTCAAGTCGGGCAAGGAAGCAGCGCTCAATTTCCTCAAGGGTCAGGTCATGAAGCTTTCCAAAGGCAAAGCCAATCCCGCTCTCGCTGGAGAAATCCTCGCAAAGAAGCTCCAGTCCTAGGCACCTACGACACCATCGATCTAGACCCGCAACCCAGATTCTTTCAGGGCTGCGGCGAGTCTCAGGATCTGCTCCTGGGGATGCGCACTGCTCAGCGTGATCCGAAGACGCGCCGTATTCCTTGGAACGGTCGGATAGCGGATCGCGGGGATAAAGAATCCTGAGTTCTGAAGCCGCGCTGTCTCGTGAAGCACACGCTCCTCGCTGCCGAGGATTAATGGGACGATGGCACTTGGAGATGCAGCGATCTTCATCTCCGAGGCAAAGAGAGAAAGGTTTTCCTGAAGACGGACACGAAGGGCCTCTCCCTCAGGTGACTGCACGATCCTCAGGGACGCCCGACCGGCGGCTGCGACAGCCGGTGAAGGTGCCGTGGAGAAAACAAAGCTTCGGGCGCGGTTGATTAGAAAATCGATCAAGAAACGTGATCCTGCGATGTAGCCTCCTGAGACGCCAAGAGCTTTTCCGAGAGTTCCCATCTGGATCTCAATTTGGCCTCCAAGACCGAGCTCACCTGCCAGCCCCTGAGCTCCCGTGCCGCGGACGCCTACGGCATGAGCCTCATCCAGATAGAGGATGGCACCATACCGCTCCTTCAGCTCAACGATTTCATGCAGGGGAGCGAGATCGCCATCCATGCTGAAGACCGATTCGGTAAGGATCATCACGCGCGCCCCGGTGCTGGTCGGATGTTTTTCACGGGCCCATTTAAGATGGGACTCGAGCTTTTCAAGATCGTTATGGGGATAGACACGGAGAGTGGCCTCGCTCGCGCGGGCTCCGTCGATCAGGCAGGCATGAGCGAGCTTGTCCATGATGATGACATCGCCTTTGCCTACCAGCGCGGGGATGGTCCCCGTGGCAGCGGCGACGCCTGTTGAGAAAACCAGAGCTGCCTCGGTTCCCTTGGCTAAGGCGAGTTCCTCTTCCAGCGCGGCATGCTCTGCAGTGGTTCCGGAAATCAGGCGGGAGGCTGTCGATCCGGATCCCCACCGTTGGGCCCCCTCTCCCATCGCTGCCGCAATGGCGGGGTGAGAGGCGAGCCCGAGGTAGTCGTTAGAGGAAAAGTTAATCAGCTTATGCCCACCGATCGTGATGCGTGTGCCGTCCGTCTCCTCAACCACACGTAGGGAGCGTAGGAGTCCCAGCTGTTCCAGCGTGGATAGATGCTCCTGCAGCTGCGAATTGAAGCCTTCCAAAGCGTCACCCTCTTTCTTCTCTGTCTTCTGAGATTAGATGCCTGCGGGTGTTGTGTGAGGCTTTGCCCTGTGCTTTGGAGAGGGAGAAGGAGAAGGAGTCGGCGTTGGCTCAGGAGTGGGAGTTGCCGTCGGCGTTGGCTCAGGGGTCGGTGTCGGAACTGGGGTCGGAGTGGGAGTGGGTGTAGGAACAGGCGTTGGTGTCGGTGTCGGTGCAGGAGGCACCTCATGATGCCGCTGTAAGAGGCCGCCGAGGCGGGTGCTGCCGACGAACAGGAATCCAATGACTAAGACGGCCACGAGAAGGCCTCCCACGATTTTTCTAAGTATTGCCCGTTGCTCGACCTGTGGATTTTTACCCTCGAGGTAATTCCTTCCGCTCAGCGTCACGTAACGGACCTGTACCTTGGTGGGCTTGCCATCGATCCCCTTGATCACATTCGCCTCGATTAACCCAACCGATTTCAACCGGAGGATCTCCTCGAAAATTTCCTCCAAGGGGATTTCTCCATGGGGAAAAGGACATTGTGCCAAATCAAAATCCGCGGGCAGCTTATGTGCGGGCTGGGAGAGAATGTACTCCAGGACGCTGATCGAGAGACTCTTCGTGGTGGACATGACTTACTCTTCCCAGACCCAGCGCTCGGGTCGATCAATTTTCCACGCAACCTTCCAAGCGCGTGCTGAACCGGGAAAGAGGGGGGTGTTAGTAGCGCCGTGACTTTGTTGGCGCAGGCTTTGGCGTAACTGTTGGAGTAGAGCGGACAGCGTCGAGTTTGCTCATCAGAGGGGCATCGCGTTCGGTCACGAAATTGACCACGAGTCCCGTGCGTCCGGCGCGCGCCGTGCGACCCACGCGATGCAGGTAATTTTCCATCTGCTGCGGCAGGTGGTAGTTAATGACGCGTCCCACATGCTCCACATCGAGTCCACGGGAGGCGAGATCCGTGGAGATCAGCAAGGCGACCTCACCTTCCCGGAAAGCCTTGAGATTCCTACGCCGCTCGGCCTTGTCCATTTCTCCACGGTAGATCACGCAGGGCCAGCCGGCTTCCTCCAGTTCCTCGGCGAGCTTGTCGCACTGCTCGCGGGTATTGGCAAAGATGATGGTCCCTCCCTCCACCTTTTTGTCGAGGAGACGTTCGAGCAGTGGAAAGCGCTTGCCTCCGACGACAGGCAGCTGTGTGGTCGTGAGTGTCGGGACGACACGGTGGCTCCCTTGGCTGCGGATGACTTCCGCTCCAGTGAAGAGATCCGCAATGAGCTTCTCCACGGCTGGAGGAACTGTTGCCGAGAACAGGGCGAGCTGCCGCTCGGCAGGACATTCCTTCACGATCCGCCGGACATCGGGCAAGAAGCCGTGATCCAGCATCTGATCCGCTTCATCGAGAACAAGTGTATGGACATCACCCAGCGTCACGAGCCCTCCCTCCATCATCTTGATCAGACGTCCGGGCGTGGCAACCAAGACCTCGAAGGGGCCCTGAAGACTGCGCTTAGCCTGTTCCATGGTGGTGCCGCCCAGGAGCGCGCGCACGCGGAGACGCGTCGTATGCGTGAATGGCTTGAAAGCCTTGGCGACCTGCTCACCCAGCTCCCGGGTGGGAACAACCACGATGGCCCGGGGCTCACCATAAACCTTAACCGGTTTACCCTGGAGCTCGAGGGTCTTGAGTCGATGGAGAATCGGAAGCGCATAGGCCAGTGTTTTTCCACTTCCGGTCTCGGCCACCCCGACCACGGAATGCCCCGCGAGCAGTGCCGGCACCGCTTGGGTCTGGATATCCGTGGGAGTGGTCAGGTTCCTTTCGACGAGGGTCTCCTGAAGGGTGGGAAGCAGGGCGAGATCGGCAAAGGAGTTCATCGTTGGGGATGAAGGTAGCGGATTCTCAGCCAGATGGGAGAGATTATCCATGCCTTGGGCGAAGGAGGCCTGGTGATCGAACGGAAGTCTTTCATCCCTCAGAAGGTAATGTGTTGCTCTTCGAGCAAAGATCCGGATGGGGAGGGATTATCCCCAGCTTTGCTGAGGCTCGACAGCATGGCTTCGCAGAGATCTTTTGCCACTGATCGCGGCATGGTCGTCGAACTGAAGTTCTCATCCCTCAGAAGGTAATGTGTTGCTCTTCGAGCAAAGATCCGGATGGGGAGGGATTCGAACCCTCGTTACCGATAAAGGTAAACACGCTTTCCAAGCGTGCGCGATCGACCACTCTGCCACCCATCCTGGTTAGAAGAAAAAACCTAGGCTGTAACCCCGCCGGGTGCAAGCCGTGAGCTCTGTCCGGCAGTGGTTTTTCATTTCACGACATATTCACGAGGGCTTCTTCCTTGCCGCCGAGGGTCGCTGGGGTCATAAAAGGCGTCTCTTTCCCAACACAGGAAAACCTATTTCTAAAAAAACGATGAGCGCCACCGCCACCACAGCAGAGCCAAAAGTAGAAAGCGTTGCCCAGGCCGTCCCGATGATCAATGTTCAGGTCGACGGCGAGTGGAAGCAGTTCCCCAAGGGAACCCGCTTGATCGAGGCTTGCATGAAGGCCGGCAGCTACGTCCCGCACTATTGCTATCACCCGGCACTTAGCTCCCCCGGAAACTGCCGCATGTGCTTGATCGAGATGGGCACGCCCAAGATGACTCCAGACCGCAAGCCGGAGCTCGGAGAGGATGGGCGACCCCTCATCAACTGGAGCCCTAAGCCCGCGATCTGCTGCGCCATCGAGGTCTCCGAGGGGCTTGCGGTACGTACAAATTCCCCGCTCGTTGAGGATTGCCGGAAGGGCGTCATGGAGTTCCTCCTCATCAATCACCCCCTCGACTGCCCGATCTGCGACAAGGCCGGCGAATGCCGTCTGCAGGAGTTCTCCGTGGAATACGGCAACGATCACTCACGCTTCGAGGATCCCAAGGTCAAGAAGCCGAAGCATGTCGACATCGGCGAGCGTATCGTTCTCGATGACGAGCGCTGCATTCTCTGCTCCCGTTGCATCCGCTTCATGGATGAGGTGGCCAAGGACGATTGCCTTGGCTTCGTCGATCGTGGTGGCCACACCCACCTTACGGTCCATCCCGGCAAGCGCCTCGATAGCAACTACTCGCTTAACACCGTCGACATCTGCCCCGTTGGCGCGCTCACCTCCAAGGACTTCCGCTTCAAGATGCGCGTCTGGTTCCTCAAGGAGACCAAGACCATCGACACGAACTGCGGCACGGGTAGCAACATCGTGATCGGCAGCCGTGAGAACAAGATCCACCGCATCACCCCACGCGAAAACGAGGCGGTGAATGCCTATTGGCTCCCCGATTCCCACCGTCTCAATTACACCTACATCCACCGCGAGGATCGCCTCAAGGAGCCCCTTGTCAGCGGAGGATCCGTTCGGTGGAAGGATGCGATCTCAGCTGCCGCCGAATCGATCAAGGGCCAGTCCGGTGCCGCGACCGCAATTATTGCCTCGGGCCGCATGACCAACGAGGAGCTCTTCCTGGTAAGTCGTCTTGCCAAGACGGTGGGAACCGAGCTGATCGACATCCGCCCCCGTGCTCAGAAGGGCGACGGCTTCCTCGTCTCCGATGATGGCAATCCAAATACCCGCGGAGCCCAACTCCTCGGCGTAACCTCCACGACACCCGGCTCCCGACTTGCCGAGATCGCGACGGGCATTGCTTCCGGCAAGATCACATCCCTTGTGGTGCTGGGCGAGAATCCTCTCCATTGCGGCCTGAGCGAGACGGATCTCAGCAAGCTCGCCTCACTGGTGACGCTCGATATTCTGCCGAATGAATCGCTCAAGTTCTCCAAGGTCGTTCTGCCGGGTAGCGCCTCCGCCGAGAAGCGCGGGTCGATGGTGAATATCAATGGCCGCCTCCAGCGCCTCAATCGTGCTCTCACGGCTCCCGGCCATGCCCGCGACGATTGGGAAATTCTCAGTGACCTGCTAAAGGGACTGGGTGCCGAAGGTGCTTCCTCACTCGAGGATCTCTTCAAGCAGATGGCTGCCGCCACGCCAGCACTCTCCGGACTCAACCTCGGCAAGATCGGCGATCTCGGCGTCACGCTGTAAGCTCGCTTATTTCACCGATGGACCCGCTGGAAGAGTTAACGTCCTTCCTGCGCTTTCCCAGCGTCTCCACCCAGCCGGAGCATGCGCCGGATTTGGTTTCCTGTGCCGAGTGGCTGAGGGAAAAGCTCGCGGCGATCGGACTTACAGCAACGGTTTATCCTACACCCGGCTCTCCCGTCGTGGTTGCAGCAACCACGCGCGATCCCGCCAAGCGGACGGTGCTGATCTACGGCCACTACGATGTTCAGCCACCCGAACCGCTCGAGGGCTGGACCACTCCTCCCTTTGAGCCTCGGATTGCGGAAGGGCGCATCTATGCCCGAGGTGCCGCTGACAACAAGGGACAGATCCTTGCCCACATCCTTGGCGTTGCGCAGACACTTCGTGAAAAGGGCTCCCTGCCGGTCAATGTTATTTTCCTGATCGAGGGTGAGGAGGAGATTGGGAGTCCGAATCTTGCCGACTTCCTGCGTGAGCATCGGGAAGAACTCGCCTGTGATTTGGTGGCGATCTCGGATACTGCAATGGCACCCGGCAACAAGCCCGCCCTGACCTATGCTTTGAGAGGCATTGCCGCGATGGAACTCCTCGTCCGAGGTCCCGCTCGCGACCTGCATAGCGGTCTTTTCGGAGGCGCTGTGGCCAATCCCGCCACGGTGGTGGCCCGCCTGCTTGCATCGCTCCACGACGGCGAGGGGAGAGTCCTCATTCCAGGATTCTACGATGCCGTGCGACCACTGGAGCCATGGGAGCGTGCAGCTGCAGCCGACTTGGAAAAAGCCTCCGGAGGAGATGAAGCCATCAAGGAGCTGGCTGGAGTTACTGAACTCTTCGGCGAAAAGGATTTTACGACGATTGAGCGGATCGGAGCTAGGCCGACAGCCGAGGTGAATGGCATTGGCGGCGGCTATCAGGGAGCTGGAACCAAGACGGTCCTCCCCAAGGAAGCCTTTGCCAAGTTGACGTTCCGTCTGGTTGCCGATCAGGATCCCGCCGTGATTCTGGCCGCTGCCGAGGAATATCTCCGCAATCAAACACCTGCCGGAGTTCTCCTCGAAATCGTCACCGGTCACGCAGGCGCCGCCTATCAGTCCGATCCGAATTCCCCGGATGGTCTAGCCGCTCGCAAAGCCCTCGCCGGAGCCTTCGGCGCAGAACCCCTGCTCTTACGTGATGGGGGAAGCATCCCGATCCTGGCCACGCTCAAGGAGATCCTTGGCGTCGATTCCTTCCTGCTCGGCCTCGCCAATCCCGATTCCCGCATTCATTCCCCGGACGAGAACATGCTGATAGAGAACTTCCTGGGAGGCATACGCATGAATCAAATCCTTCTTGAGGAGTTAGCTCGGGATATCGGCGTATAGCTGTGTTGGGCTGCAGTCGGAGTAGTTCACTACACCTTCCTTTGCCCGCCTTGCTCTCCATCCTATCTTCCGAGCCTTTATATGTCCGAATTTGTGGAAATGCCCTACTCTAAACAGTAGTTTTTCCTGATAATGCTTAGCAAGTCTCTACAATTAAATAACTTTTTTAAGCACGTAGTACCCCACAGAGTCTATAAAATATCTGTAGCCTTTACCCTCACACCAACTAACAAGTAGGTTTTTGGACGTAAAGTGATTTGTAGTGGTCGGGTAGTCTGATCGGAAAGCTTGTTCCCATAATTTTACATCGATCCTCTGATCAATGAGATTGTTGATTTGAAGTCCATCCTCAATCGCTTGAAGAATCTTTTCGGTGCGTCTCATTACTTCTCTTAAGTTTCTTTCAAGATTGGTTGAAATAATTAATTTCGTTTTATTTAACCGTAACGCTACGGGTGGCATTTCCGGATGCGTAGTTTCCAGTTGCCGCGACTGTAGCAGTGATAGTAGCTGTACCAGTTCCCTTTACCAAAGCAGTGCTGCCAGAGATTGTGATCACATTGGAGCTACTGGATGAGTATGTTACATTACCTCCCGAAGTTGAGGTTGTGCTAAGTGAGAAAGACTTCCCTGCCGAGTAGGCCACGGGTGAAATAGGCTGCGTGAAGCTGATCGTCGGAATGATTGGAGTGACCGTGACTAAACAGCTAGCGGAAGCAGAAGTATAGTTTCCAGTTGCCGCGACTGTGGCAGTGATAGTTGCTGTACCAATTCCCTTTACCAAAGCAGTACTTCCAGTGATCGAGATCACATTTGTGCTACTGCTTGTGTATGTTACAACACCGCCTGATGTTGAGGTTGTGCTAAGTGAGAAAGACTTTCCCGCCGAGTAGGCCAAGGGTGAAATAGGCTGTGTGAAGTTGACCGTTGGAGTTGGTAGGGGCAAGCTGAATGCAAAGATTGCTCCGACACCACAGGCACCCCCACGCGATGTTGTTCCATAAAGGGTTTTTCCATCGGCTGAGAGGGTTAAAGCAGAAGGTGCTCCGACGTAGCCATTATTGTAATACTGGCTAAAACTATAAAGGGTTGTCTCTGTGCCAGTGCTAATATTGTAGGCAAAGATTGCTCCGGCGCCATATGCACCCCCATTCGATGTTGTTCCATAAAGGGTTTTTCCATCAGCTGAGAGGGTCAAAGCAGAAGGTGCTCCGACGTAGCCATTGTTGTAATACTGGCTGAAACTGTAGAGAATAGATTCGGATTGTGCTTCAGCAGAAGCCATAAAAAATAATGCTATAAAAATAGACAAGATCTGGATTGTTGATTTAAGCATGTCCACATGTAATATGAAATATGACTCAAGGCGACTAAAAATGCGTATGCCATTTTCAATACCGCTTACAGCGTGCTTTAATTCGGCCAACTCTTAGACTCTCTTCTAACGTAGTAAGGATTAATCAGGAGGATAGCGCAAATCATATAGCCGCAATCCCAATCCAACATTTTTTGGCGTGTTGTTTGCTGCATGCAGACTTGAACCACTCATCCCATTAACTATTCTTCACTGATGTCCGCCGATCCTACCGCTCTCTATTCCCGCAAAAATCCTTTTCACGCGAAGCTCAAGAAGAACCGTAAGCTGACTGCCGAAGGTTCCGCCAAAGATACTCGCCATTTCGAAATCGATCTCGCGGATTCAGGTCTTGCCTACGAGGTCGGCGATTCACTCGGAGTTTTCCCGACGAATAATCCCGCTCTTGTGGAGGAGATTCTCAGTGTCCTTGGCTTCAGCGGCGAGGAACCAGTGGTGGATCCAAACGGCAACACGGTCTCGATCCGTGAGGCCCTGACCCGTAGCTATGTGATCACCGAGAAGGACAAGAAGCTCCTGGCGGCCATTGCGGAGAAGGATTCCACAGCCGCTCACTTTATCCCGATGACGACCCCTGAGGGACGCGCCGAACTCGAAGCCTACGTCTGGGGCCGTGAGGTGATCGACCCTTTGCTCGCTCATCCCGCAGCGAAGTTCACCCCCGAGGAGTTCGTGAAGTGCCTGCGCAAACTCCAACCCCGCCTCTACTCGATCGCCTCATCGCAGAAGGCGAACCCGACCGAGGTCCATCTCACGGTGGCCGCCGTACGCTACGAGACTCATGGTCGCAAGCGCGAGGGTGTCTGCTCGACGTTCCTCTCCGACCGCGCCGATAACGCTCCTGTTCCCGTCTTCGTGCATACGGCCAAGCACTTCCGCGTCCCCGAGGATCCCTCGATCCACGCGATCATGGTCGGTCCCGGCACGGGAATTGCCCCCTTCATGGCCTTCCTTCAGGAGCGCAAGGCAACGGGCGCCACGGGTAAGAACTGGCTCTTCTTCGGCGATCAGAAATCCTCTACCGACTTCCTCTACCGTGAGGAACTGGAAGCCTGGCAGCAGGAGGGTGTCCTTCATAAGCTCTCCACGGCGTTCTCCCGGGATCAGGCAGAAAAAGTCTATGTCCAGCACCGCATGCTGGAGGAGGCCGAGGAACTTTTCGGATGGCTCGAGCAGGGTGGCTATTTCTATATCTGCGGCGATGCTTCCCGCATGGCCAAGGATGTCGACGCGGCTCTTCATCAGGTGGTCGAGAAGGCTGGTGGCAAGTCCCCCGAGGAGGCCGCCGCCTACGTCGAGGAGCTGAAGAAGTCGAAGCGCTACAGGAAGGACGTCTACTAGGACCTTCACGAGGGGAGTCGGTAGGAATTTTAGGCCGCAATTCCAGCAGCTCCTTCGGAGATCCTTCTTGTCTCTGATTGGCTGATGGAGTCATGCTCATGTTCTATGTCCTACACTTTGCCTCCACTTCCCTACGCTTTTGACGCCCTCGAGCCGCACATCGATGCACGCACGATGGAGATCCATCACGACAAGCATCACGCCGCCTACATTAATAACCTGAATGCCGCCCTCAAGGATCATCCTGAGCTTGCCGCCAAGCCGGTGAATGAGCTGATCGCTGATCTCTCCGCAGTGCCCGAGGCGATCCGCCTGGCTGTCCGCAACAATGGCGGCGGACACTCCAACCACACCTTCTTCTGGGAGATCATGGGTCCGGGCAAAGGTGGCGCCCCTGTCGGCACGCTCGCCGAGGCGATCACCAAGACCTTCGGCAGCTACGACGAGTTCAAGGCCAAGTTCGAAGAGGCTGGAGTCAAGCGCTTCGGTAGCGGATTCGTCTGGCTCATCGTCAACAAGCAGGGCCAGCTTGAGATCATCTCTCTCCCTAATCAGGACAGCCCCTACATGGATGGCGATAAGCCCGTCATCGCGAACGATGTCTGGGAGCACGCCTACTACCTGAACTACCAGAACCGCCGCCCCGATTATCTCAAGGCCTGGTGGAACGTGGTCAACTGGGATCACGCCGAGCAGAACTATCTGACCGCCCTCAAGGGCTAGTTCTTCTTAAAACGTTTCAGATTACAAAAAAAGCCCCGCTCCGGAAACGGCGCGGGGCTTTTTATTTTTTAAAGGTCGGCTACAAGCTTCTCCCAGAAACACTACTTAGCCGACTATGATCTTTCGGGCCGCCGAGTCCGCCGCGATGAGTTCGTTCAGCGTCGGGTGCTCCACAAAGGGAACCGTATCCATCGCCAGTTCCACGCTTTCCCAGATGCCTGGGAACGAGAGTCGTCCGGCTAGGAAGGCATCCACGGCCGCCTCGTTGGCTGCATTCAGTACGGCGGGCAAAGTACCTCCCGCTGTTCCGGCGCGGCGGGCCAGATTGAGCGCAGGGAAGAGATCGGTCCGAGGGGCTTCAAAATCAAGCCTCCCTACCGAGGTGAGATCGAGCGGTGCGCAAGGGCCGGCATAACGCTCCGGATAGGTCAGGGCATACTGAATCGGCAGGGCCATATCGGTGGTGCTCATCTGGGCCAGAATCGATCCATCCACAAACTCCACCATGGAGTGGACGATGCTCTGGGGATGAATCACCACATCGATCTTCTCCATCGGGATATTGAAGAGCCAGCGCGCCTCGATCATCTCGAGGCCCTTGTTGAAGAGGGTGGCCGAGTCGATGGAGATCTTCCGACCCATGGACCAGGTCGGATGTTTGAGTGCCTGTTCCGGAGTGACTGAGGCAAGCTCCGTCGAAGTGGCCTTGCGAAACGGACCACCCGAGCAGGTAAGAATGAGCCTCTTCACCGTCGCCGGATCCTGTCCCTCGAGGCACTGGAAGATGGCGTTGTGCTCACTGTCCACCGGCAGAACCCGTCCACTCATCCGGGCGGCGGTCTCCATGACAAGTTCGCCAGCCATGACGAGGATCTCCTTGCTCGCCACGGCGAGATCCTTGTCCGATTCGAGGGCATGAAGCGCGGGCTTCAAACCTGCGGTTCCGACGATGGCGACTAGGACGAGTTCTGTCTCCTGCAGGGAAGCGAGTTCCATGAGACCCTGTTCCCCGTGAAGTACGGGACGACCGACCTTATGGCTTAGCTCCTCTGCTCCGGCAGCAACACCAGCGCAAAGACGCGCCGTGGGAAACTCATGGGCGAGATCCAGCAGGCGAGAGGTATTATTCCTTCCGGAGATGCCGACAATCTCGATCTTATCGGATAGGGCACGGGCAACGCGCATCGTGCTTTCGCCGATCGATCCGGTGGCTCCCAGGACGACGACTCGCTTCTTCATGGGCGCAGCAAGAAGATGAGCAGGAAGTAAAAGAGGGGTAACGTGAAGAGCAGGCTGTCGATCAGGTCGAGTCCACCGCCAATTCCGGGCAGGGCGTGGCCCGAGTCTTTGCTTTGCACCGAGCGCTTGAGCAGTGATTCAGCCAGGTCGCCCGCTACTCCGGCAATCGCGATAAGGAACGACAGACCACAGACCAAGTTCATGGAGAAGGGCGGCAGCTGATGAGCGAAGAAGTGAAATACCCCGATGCCGACCAAGACGCCGAGCACGATCCCCGCAAGGATCCCCTCGCAGGTCTTCTTGGGACTGATGTTTGGGAAGAATGGGGTGCGCCCGAAGATGCTGCCCCCGAGAAAGGCTCCCACATCGGTGAATTTCGTGACGGCGACGACGAAGAGCACCAGATATTGTCCGGTCAGATGACCATCGGGTGAGCGCGGAGTGAGGTAGAGCAGCTTCGCCATGAAGAGGAAGAGCCATGGAATATAGACCACTCCGAAGAGGGTGAAGGTAATCGCCTCAGCCGTGGCGCGACCCGGATCGTTACGGCCATATTCCCTCAGAAAGAGCGCCATCACGAGGAAGGCCATGACGAGCGTTTCCAGAGGGAAGATGGCGAATTGGCGGAAGAAATCCGTCGAGTGCAGCACCCAGAAAGTCATGCCGATCAGCACGACCGCCGCTGTCATGCCCATACCGCGGTGATGGGAGATGCCGCCTGATTTGAGCAGGGCGAAATATTCCCAGAGGGAGCCAAGTGCCGGAATGCTGATCATGAATGCAAAGGCGACCTCCGAGCGGAGAATATACGCCACGACAAGCGCCCCCCATAGGATCAGGGTGCTGATGAGGCGGGGCAGGAAAGAGGAGGGGAGTGAACGCATTCCGAGCCGCCAAAGGTAGAAAGACGCTTCATAAACGCAAGCCGCCGTTTTCCATTTGCGCCGTTGGCGCGGAAGTCTACCTTGATGATTCACCGAACCCACCCACTTATTTCCCGAACCATGGCCAAAGACGACGCATCCGCCGCAGAAAAATCCACTGACAAGGCAACCGACAAAGCCGCCACCGCGCGCGCCAAGAATCTCGACCTCGCGATTCAGGCAATCGCTAAGGACTACGGTGACGGAGCCATCATGCGCCTCGGCGAGGCCGCCGCCGTCAACATCGCCTCCATCCCGACCGGCAACCTTGTCATCGACCGCGCTCTCGGCGTCGGCGGATTCCCGAAGGGACGCATCATCGAGGTCTTCGGTCCTGAGTCCTCGGGAAAGACCACTCTTACGCTCACCGTCGTAGCCCAGGCCCAGAAGCGTGGCGGCGTCGCTGCATTCATCGACGTCGAGCACGCACTCGATCCTGCCTATGCCCGCAAGCTTGGCGTGAATCTCGAGGAGCTCCTTGTCTCCCAGCCCAGCTCCGGTGAAGAGGCCCTCCGCATCTGCGAGACCCTCGTTCGTTCCAATGCCGTCGACGTGGTTGTCCTCGATTCCGTGGCGGCACTCGTCACCAAGTCCGAGCTCGAGGGCGAGATCGGCGACTCAGTCGTCGGTGCCCAGGCCCGCCTCATGAGCGCCGCCATGAGGAAGCTCACCGCCTTCATTTCCAAGGCTGACTGCTGCTGCATCTTCACCAACCAGATCCGTGAGAAGATCGGCGTCATGTTCGGCAATCCCGAGACCACCCCGGGCGGTAAGGCTCTCAAGTTCTACGCCAGCGTCCGTTGCGATATCCGACGCATCGGCGCGATCAAGCAGACCGACGGTACCGTCACCGGCAACCGCACCCGCGTGAAGGTGGTTAAGAACAAGGTCGCTCCTCCCTTCACCGAGGCTGAGTTCGACATCATGTACAATGAGGGGATCTCCTCCACCGGCTCCTTGCTGGATCTTGCGCTCGAGAAGAACATCATCGAGAAGCGTGGTTCCTGGATGGGCTACAAGGGGAACAACATCGCCCAGGGTCGCGATGCCGCGAAGGATCTGCTCAAGACCGACACCGCGCTCTACGCCGAGATCGAGGAGGCGGTGAAGGCCGCCCTCGAGGCCGACGCCCTTGGGAAAAAGTAGCAAGAAGTAACTGCAGGTATTATTTGGAACTCAGGAACTCAGGATAAGACCTGAGCAATTCCGAGAATACAGGCCTCACTCGGTAAGCGGGTGGGGCCTCTTTTCTGCCATTCAAGGGTTTTTGATTGCATGCAGTTCCTGCATTCCTGAGTTCCATATTATCTCTTCTCGTTGATTGCTTCTGGCTTGCCGCCCGAGGCCGATTTCGGGATAGTTTCCGCTTGCCGTCCTCTCACCAGTGGATGGAAAAGCCCATGGCACGCACGCTTTCCCTACCTTCGAAATCCAAAAAGACCGCCGCTAAAAAGGTGGCCCGTCCCGCAGCCCCCAAGGTTGCCACCAAAAAAGCGACCCCGAAACCGGCACAAGCTGCTGCCAAACCTGTTAAAAAGGCTCCCGCCAAGGTTTTGGCTCCGAAGGCTGCCCCCAAGAAGGCCGCTGCATCCAAGGGCAAGGCTGCTGCCTCCACCACTGGGATTGCTGCACCCGCCAAGGTGGCATCACTCGATTTCTCCAAGTCCCCCTTCAACGCTTCCCTCAAGCCTGCACAGAAGGTAGGCTTCCTCCGCGAGATGCTTCGCATCCGTCGGTTCGAGCAGCAGGCGCTGAAATATTACAATCAGGGGATCATGGGGGGCTTCCTCCACCTCTATAATGGCCAGGAGTCGGTTGCCGTCGGCACTGCTTCATTGATGAATGGTCACGACGAGATCATCACCGCCTACCGCGACCACGGCCACGCTTTGGCAGTCGGCATGGGGATGAACGAGTGCATGGCCGAGCTCTTCGGCAAAGGCACCGGCTGTTCCAAGGGCAAGGGTGGATCGATGCACTTCTTTGCACCCGACAAGCACTACTGGGGTGGCCATGGAATCGTCGCCGGCCAGACCCCGCTCGGCCTCGGTCTTGCCTTCGCGATCAAGTACAAGAAGATCAACGGCTGCGCAGTCGCTTTCCTTGGTGACGGTGCCGTGAACCAAGGTGTCTTCAGCGAGTGCTTGAACATGGCCGCGCTTTGGGATCTCCCCATCGTCTATGTGATCGAAAACAACGGCTACTCCATGGGCACCAGCCTCGAGCGTTCCTCCGCCGTGAATGGCTCCCTTGCCAAGCGTGCCGAGGGCTTTTGCGTCGAATGGGCGACCTGCGGCGGTTTCGATCTTTACGAGCTGCGTGCCAACCTTGGCGCCGCCATGGAGCGAGCCCGCAAGGAGTCCAAGCCGATGGTTCTCGAGGTCTCCACCTACCGCTACTACGGCCACTCTGTCGCCGACGCGAACGCCAAGAAGTACCGCTCTCCTGAGGAGATCGAGCGCTACAAGACGGAGTATGATCCGATCACGATATGGCAGAATCAGCTCCTCAAGGAGAAGGTCGTGACCCAAGCCCAAATCGAGAAGATTGATGCCGAGGCTAAGGCCGAGGCGGCAGCAGCAGCCGAATTTGGGATCTCGAGCCCCTGGCCCACCGAGGAGAGCATTTTTGAGGACATCTACCACGAGGTGGATCACAAGACCGAGGCAGGCCAGACCGGCCGCTTCTTCTTCAGCGAGTAGGATGCCCGCCTAATAGACTTCAGCCGAAACCGCTAAACACCTTCCCGTATGCCAGTCATCACCTACCGCCAGGCCCTGAACGACGCGTTCGCCGAGGAGCTCACCCGCGACGAGAATGTCTTCCTCATGGGAGAAGAGGTCGCCCAGTACAATGGCGCCTACAAGGTTACCGAGGGACTCTGGGAGCGTTTCGGATCGAAGCGCGTCATCGACACCCCGATCAGTGAGGCGGCCTTCCTCGGTCTCGGCGTTGGAGCTGCCATGATGGGGCTGCGCCCGGTCGTCGAGCTCATGTTCTGGAGCTTCGCCTACGTCGGATTTGACCAGATCATCAACAATGCCGGCTGCATTCGCTACATGTCCGGCGGTCTCATCAATGTCCCGATGGTCGTCCGCGGCCCCGCGAATGGCGGTACAAATGTCGGCGCCACTCACTCCCACACCCCTGAGAATTTTCTGGCAAACACCCCGGGGCTGAAGGTCGTCTGCCCTGCCACTCCGTATGATGCGAAGGGACTCATGATCGCCTCCATCCGTGACAACGACACTGTCTGTTTCATGGAGAACACGCTCCTCTACGGTGACCTCGGTGAGGTTCCTGATGGTGCCTACACCATTCCTCTGGGAGTCGCCGAGGTGAAGCGCGAGGGCATCGATGTCTCCCTCATCGCCCATGGCCGCGCGGTCCTTACCTGCCTCGCCGCCGCCGAAATCCTCGCAGCAGAGCATGGCATCGAGGCTGAGGTCGTCGATCTTCGCTCCATTCGTCCGCTCGATGAGGAGACCATCCTCAACTCCGTGGCAAAGACCCACCGCGCGGTCCTCGTCGACGAGAACAAGCCCTTCTGCGGCGTCAGTTCCCAAATCGCAGCCCTCCTTGCCGAGCACGCTTTCGACGATCTCGACGCCCCCGTTCTCCGTGTCACCGCCCTCGATGCACCAGCCATCTACAGCATGCCGCTTGAGAAGCTACAGCTCCCCGATGCCCAGGCCGTCGTTGCAAAAGTTCTTTCATCGTTCTGATCTCGCATGAATAGCTTTTCTTATTCAGAGACCGAACAAAACATTCTCCCGCGGAGACGCAGAGGCGCAGAGAAAACGGAAACAAAAGATTCCCAATTCCTTTCCTGAGTTTCTGAGTTCCATATTAATTTTCACCCTTCTGCCCTAACAGCCTACCCTTCACGACCATGCCAGAGATCACGATGCCCAAGTTGAGCGACACCATGACGGAGGGAACCCTCCTGCGCTGGCGCAAGAAGAAGGGGGACAAGGTTGAGGTGGGTGACATTCTGGCCGAGGTCGAGACCGACAAGGCGACCATGGAGATGGAGTCCTTCGAGGAGGGGACGCTTGCTGATATCTTCGTTCCCGAAGGTGGTAAGGTCGTCGTTGGTGCTCCCTTGGCACTGGTTCTTAAAGAGGGTGAGAAAGCCAGCGATAAACCCAAGTCAGTACCAGCTGCGCCTGTCGCTGAAGCTCCTGCCTCGCGTCCGTCCATTTCAAGCGGTCGTCCGCTCACTCCTAGGGCACGCGCCGCAGCTCTCCGATCTGGGAATGGAGGTGGAGGTGGAGGAAATGTGAATGAGGGTGTTCGCGTCAAGGCGACTCCCCTCGCCCGCAAGATCGCCGACGCCCGCGGCGTCCGCCTCGCGGGACTCCAGGGCACCGGCCCCGGCGGTCGCATCATCGCTTTTGACGTCGAAAATGCTCCTGTGGGTGCAGGCAGCGTATCGGCTCCTGCAGCAGGCGGATCCTCTCCCGTGGCCGCCATTCTCCCGACCCCAATCGCCGGGATGTCCGAGACCCGCGTTCCACTCAGCGGCATGCGCCGCGTCATCGCCGAGCGTCTGCTCGCGAGCAAGACACAGATCCCCCATTTCTATCTCTCCATCGAGATCGATGCCGCTCCGATGATGGCTTTCCGCAAGGAATACATCGAGGCCAGCGGTGGCAAGATCACCTTCAACGACATTGCCCTCTCTGCCGTGGCCCGCGCCGCGATGCAGAAGCCAAAGGTCAACGCTGCCTTCGCCGGCGCCGCCATCATCGAATACGGCAGCGTGAACCTTTCCGTCGCAATTGCCGTCGAGGATGGCCTCGTTACCCCGGTCATCCGCGATGCCCAGAAGCTATCGCTCAAGGAAATCAGCGCCGCCGTCAAGGACCTCGCCCTCCGCGCCCGTGACAAGAAGCTCAAGCCCGAAGAATACGCGGGCGGCACCATCACCGTCTCCAACCTCGGCTCCTACGGCATCGAGCAGTTCTGCGCGATCGTGAATCCTCCCCAGGCCGCCATCCTCGCGGTCGGAGCTATCGTCAAGAAGCCCGTAGTGAATAGCCGCGACGAGATCGAGATTGGTCACCGCATGAGCATTACGCTCAGCGGCGACCATCGCGTTGTGGACGGAGCGGTGGCGGCGGAGTATATGGGGGCGTTGCGGAAGTTGCTAGAGTCTCCCGCCCTTCTACTTCTGTAGGAGGAAGGCTCGGGATTTTGGCCCAGGGCGTCGTTGCTGCTCGGTCGGCGTAGGACTACTACGCCTTCCCTCGCGACTTTTAGCCCTGCATCCAAACTTCCAAGCCTATACAGAGGCCGCGCAAGGCAACTTTTTCATTAGTACTTCCGAGAACTTAGAAAGATGCGGGTGCCATAGACCACTCTGAAAGGGGTAGAGCATAGAAGCAAAAGATTCCTTGCGGGGTGACCACCCTTTGCAAAAATTTAACACCAATGGGATCAGCCCCGGCTTTTAGATCATAAAAAGTGAGCACATCCACCCTCAAAAAATAGCTCCATTGAACTCACACTCTGTAGGCGAAACGATTGTCACCTTTTTGTTGCACTACCTTTTGGATTGTTTTTCAGCGCGGCGGCAATCGCTTGTCTTTTGTTCTTATGGAGAACTAGAAAGGAAAAGAAGGACCTTCAAGAGTGGCTGTTCAGCCTGGTGGTTTTACTAGAACTTGGCTACATTTCGGGGATCTTGGGCTTGGGTGGTATTAAGGAAGTAATCGCCTTTTTCAAATGAAGGTCCCCTTGCTGATTTGCAGTTTTCACGGAAAAAGGGAAAACAGGAAAAAGGGTCGGCCCGTGCATTGCTTCAAAATAATCCCTGAGAGGATGAAAACAGCGGGGTGCCAACAGTTTCCCCGATAGCTTCTGACCTAAGAGCCTACAGCCTAAACCGCTAACTGCCTCTGGATCTCCCCTCAGCTTCTTGCAAAAGCGAGCAGGGGGCGGTGATCGTGCTGATCCGCTGCTTTCAGGGAATCGATATAGCGTTTGCGGACATCGGTGGGCGATTCGAGGTTGGCGCCACCTCCCCAGGAGAATCGGTTGCCGCCAAGTTCCATCACGAGGAGATCTGCAGCGAGACGGGCATGACGTCCATTGCCATTCGGATAGCAATGGATCCAGACGAGTTTGTGATGAAAGCGGATCGCAAGTTCGTCAGCGGTGAAGACTTTTTCATCACGCCATGACGTTGCGTCACGGCAGAGGAGCTCCAGTTGGGAGCTGATCATCGGCCAGTGGACTCCGATGTTCCGATCGGCCTTGGGATAGTGTCCTGCCCATTTCCAGATATTGCCTAACATACGGCGATGGAGTGTCTTAAGAAAGAGCGGATCAAGGGCGCTTGCCCGCCTCTCTCTGGTCTGGAGCCATGTTTCAGCTTCGAGGATGTTGGCCTGCTCCAACTCGTTTAGTTCGCTACGCAGAGTGATATGGCTCGGGATCAATCCTTCCTCCTCTGCAGGCGTCAGAGGTGTGGCTCCTTCGGGATGGTCTTGGTTCATTTCCAAAGGGATGAAGGCTTCTCAAGAAAGGACTTAATAATGGTTTCACGCGACTGTTTCCTAGCTGCAAGCGAATCAACGCCCTGAGCCTCCAGTCGCATGGTCTGGTTGACTGTATCGAGTATTTCGTCTGCTTTGGAGCAGGCACGTTGTTCCAAGGCTGAGGCAAGTTTCTTTCTCGGTACGAGTGCATAGACAAGGTCACAGTCCAGAACTTCTGCTGCTCTTCGAAGGCTCTTGAGTGAGATTGTTCCCGCGGCTTCCGATTGTTCCAGAGCGGAGGCGCTTGCTGGAGCAATTCCAAGACGATGTGCAAAATCGACCCCTTGCATCCCGAGACTCGTGCGGATGGACCGGATCCAACCGCAAGGAGGTACAGTCCGGTTGACGAGTGCCCTCCATGGGGTGAGCTTCTCGTCAACTTGCTGACGGCTCAGGGCTAGAAAGGCTGCTTTCACGCATAAAGATTAGACCAGGAGCTGAAAGATTCAACTTTCTTTTAGCCTATACCCTAAAGACTAACAATTATATTTAGACTGTAGTCTATTGATTTGTGAAAGTTGGTACGACTTGGGAGACCCTTATTTCAGAAAGGTGCGTTTTTTAAATAGCGGGTTCCGTTATGGCAAAAATTCACACTCTTGGGGGTAACAGTGGTCAGAAGAGGGAATGGCCGCTCCCTAATCCTCTATGACCTAAGAGCCCAGAGCCTAATCCCCTAAAAGCCTTCCGCAAAAACTGCACCGCACGGGTTTCCGCCCAGTATTCTTTCCCGAGGGTGAGAAAGCCGAGGTGACCGCCGCTCTCCGGGATTTCGAGATAGAGGTGAGGGTTAGCTTCGGCTTCTGACCTTGGAAAACATTCGGGACCGAGGAAGGGATCGTTGAGTGCATTCACGAGAAGTGTCGGCACGATGATCCCTGCCAGTGATGGCTTGCTGCTGGCTTTTTCCCAGTAATCTTCGGCACTCAGAAAGCCATTCAGCGTGGCGGTATAGGTTCCGTCAAATTCACGGAAGGTCCGAATGTGATCGAGTCCCTCCGTAGAGATCCCGTCAGGGAATGCCGTGGCCTTCTCACGGATTTTTCGACGGAGATCCCGCATAAAGTGTTTCATGTAGATGCTGTTGATACGCCTCTCCAGCGCCAAGGCACTCGATGCGAGATCGCATGGCACGGAGAACGCCACCGCTGCCTTGATGCTCGGGTGGATCGCTGCACCATGATCCCCCAAGTATTTAAGAGTGAGGTTTCCTCCGATGCTGAAGCCGACCAAGACAATGTTTTGGTAAGTACCAGCGGCATGGTTGATCACGCACTGGAGATCTTCCCAGACGCCACTGTGGTAGGTGCGAAGGAGACGATTCATCTCCCCGCTGCAGCCTCGGAGGTTCCAAGCCAAGGCATCCCATCCGGCTCGATGGAAGGCGGCAGCCATTCCCTGCACGGAGGCATTGGCGGAATTCCCTTCGAGTCCATGAGTGATAATGACAAGGGACTTCGAGCGCTGATCGCGGTTCCAATCAAGATCGAGAAAATCGCCGTCAGGAGTCTCGATGCGTTCCCTCTCGCAGTTGATCTGTGCAACCTGACGGAAAAGCACGGGCAGGATCGTCTGAAGGTGCCCATTCGCCAATCCCCATGGCGGTCTGTAGGTGGAGGATGCAATCAGGGGCATAAAACCTACACGCTAACATCCTTCCGCGATTTGACAATCTAGCTAGTCTGGCTAGACTAAAACCATGAACTGGCAATTACAGGATGCAAAGAATCAGCTGAGCGAGGTGGTAAACCGAGCTCTGACGGAAGGTCCGCAGACGATCACGCGTCACGGGCATCCCACAGTAGTGGTCGTCGACTTCAAGGAGTTTGCCCGCCAATCTGGCCGCGAGAAGCTCTCCACAGTTTTGCAAGAATGCCCTGTGAAGGGATGGTCCATAAGCCGTGATAAGGATACGGGTCGTACGATCCGATTCTCGTAAAAACTCATGGGCTATCTTCTGGATACGGATGTCCTGAGCGAGTCATCCAACACGCGGCCGGACAAGCGAGTAATCGCGTGGATGGATGAGCATGATCACGAAATCTATCTTTCCACGATTTCGCTGGGTGAAATCACCAAGGGGATCGAACTGCTCTCTACGGGGAAACGCCGCAAAGAGATCGAGGCGTGGTTTTCACGATTGGAGGAGTGGGCGGGGACGGGAGCCGGGTCCAGGCTTTTGGCACCAAATGAGCAGGTAATGCGGGCGTGGGGAAAACTCTGTGCGAGGCAAGAAATTCTGGGGCGCCGACTTCCCGTGCTAGACAGCATTATTGCTGCAACTGCGATCGCCAACGATCTGAAGCTTGTAACCAGGAATACCAGCGATCATCCGCAAGGAATCCCTATCCTTAATCCTTGGGATGAATAACTTTATTAGGACATAGCGATGGCCAAATCGCCCGTTCTTATTCTGACGCTTGGATTCCTAGCCCTCTTGGTAGGGCCGTTCCTACTTCCCCCGACAGCTTGGCTACCGGTGACGGCTTGCTATTGGATCTACGAACTCTTGGTGACGCTACTAGTGCTTATCTCGACCTTTTATGCACTGCGCAAAGAGAAAAGTCGCAGAATGGTTTCATCATCAGATATGGGAGTGAGGCCTTCAGCGAGTATTCTGATTGCAGCTCACAACGAGGCCAGCTTTATCTTGAAAACCCTGGAGAGTATTGCACATCTGGAGGGGGTGGAATGCGAGGTGATCGTTGCAAGCGACGGATCGACTGACGGTATGAATGAGCTGTTGGAGCTTCGACACGATATCACGCTCCTCAAACTCCCGAAGGTGGGAAAGGCTGCAGCGTTGAATGCCGCACTTGAAATCGCCCGCCACGAGATCGTGGTGACTCTGGATGCTGATACGCGTCTGGAGCCTCATTCGGTGGAAAGACTGATCAAGGCATTTCGTGGGCCGGAGGTTCAGGCCGTCGGAGGCTGGGTCTTTGTACGCAATCACGGGTCATCGTGGCTCACGCGCTGGCAGTTTTTGGAATACATCAGAAATCTGCTCTGGCGGAATGGTCTAGCTCATCTTGGAGTCCTGCTCCAGGTTTCGGGAGCTTTTGGTGCTTTTCGACGGGAAACTCTGCAACGGCTGGGAGGATTCGATCCTTCAAGCCTCACGGAAGATTACGAAATCATCTACAGGATTCACCGCGATTTTCGTAGTCGCGGCGAGGACTACCGGGTTCTCACAAGGAGCGACGCGATCGCCTATACCGAGGCTCCCGAGGGTTTTCGTGATTTCATCGCCCAGAGAACACGTTGGTTAGCCGGCTTTATCAGGACTCTCTGGACATACCGGGAAATGATAGGCAATCCGGCCTTCGGTCGCCTGGGATTTCTCATGCTGCCAATTAAGACGCTCGATGCTCTCCTGCCCCTCTATGCCGTGCTGACATGGTTTGCACTGGCGGCGGCCTTTATCCATCCGCAGTGGATGATGCTTGGCAATCGGACCAACGTTCTGCTGATCGGATCAGCTTTCCTCCTGAAATGGGTTGCCGACATGACGGTCTCTGCATTGGCCTGGCAGTGGCATCTGGAGCCAACAGGAGAAAAAGAGGGTGCCCGGCGTGAGATCCCGTGGTTGGCGGTTGCGAGCGAAAGCTGGTTCTTTTCATGGTTTCGACAGATCGCCGTACTCGGATCCTACGGGATGGCCTTTGCAAAGACGGCTAGCTGGAAGCAGCGTCGGTGGAATGCCCAGAAGGTGCCGGTCTGGCCTTTGGACCAAAGACCTAGTGCCTAATCCACCCTATCTTCTCTACTCAGAGGAGCGGCCCAAGCGTGGCAATCAAGTTATGCCAGAGGCAGCGGGAGAGTGGCCACTCCTCCACAGCTTCCTTGGTGACGCGATGGGAATGAGCAAGGTAGTGCTGTTGGCGCAAGATCATCGACTCGGTGAGTTGTGAGTCAACCAGCAGGATGTTGTTCTCGTAGTTGAGATCGAAGCTTCGGCGATCCATGTTTGCAGATCCGATGAGAGTGACCTTCCCATCCATCGTCAGGGATTTGGCGTGCAGCAATCCCCCTTCGTATTCGTAAATCTTCACTCCTGCATCAAGCAGCTCTCGGTAATAGCTCCGGCTGGCAGCTCCCACGACCCAGGAGTCATTTCTGGCGGGGAAGATGATGGTGACGTCGATCCCGCGGTAGGCCGCCGTGCAGAGCGCATTCTGCAGCGAATCGTCGGGTACATAATAGGGCGTGGTGATGATGATCTCCCGCCGTGCGGCAAAAAGAATGGTTTCAAAGACTTCGGACATGGCCGAGGCTCGCACTGTCGGGCCCGTTCCGATGACCTGAGCGCTAAAGCCGCCGGGGAGTGGGGCGGGCAATGAGGCCGTGAGGAGGTGATCCAGATTCTCATTCACAAAGGTCATCCAGTCGCTGGCAAAGAGGTATTGGTTCTCGCGGACAACGGGTCCCTCGAACCGCATCACGGCGTCGACCCAGGGGGCGTACTTGGCCTTGATGAGGAATTCGGGATCTGCGCAGTTCTGACTGCCGCAATAAGTCGCCTTATCATCAATGACGACGATCTTGCGGTGGTTGCGGAGGTCGATCCTTCCCTGGAGCGGTCGCAGCAAGGGGTTGCCGATGGGATAGGCCACGGCAACTCGGACGCCAGTGTCGCGCATGGCTGACCAATGCGGGGAGGCGATGAGGATGCGGGATCCCAGGGCATCAGCCATGACCCTGCAGGTGACACCACGCAGGGCCGCACGTCGGACGGCTTCCACAATTTTCAGACCATTGTGATCAGGCAGCCAGATGTAGAAGAGCAGGTGGACATGATCCGTTGCGGAGTCAATGTCAGCAACCATCGCATCAATGGTGGCATTGGAGTCCGGCAGAAGACGGGCCGTGTTGCCGGCCAGGGGTGCGAATCCGTTAATCGACTCTCCGAGTTCAAAAAGATGCCGGTACGGTTCGGCATCACTTGAGAGCGGTGCAGGTGCCCTTTCAAAGGGAGGCATCGTTGTGAGGACTTCGCGCAGGCGTCTGGAGCGCTGATGACCGATATTCACCTCTCCCAGAAACAGGTAGGCGATGATCCCGATTGCGGGGAAGGTGGCTACAAGAATCATCCACGCGATGCGCGATGCAGGGTCGCGATGGGGCCGTAGTAGGATTCTCGCCATCACGACTAGCTTCAGCACCACGATGAGTGTTACCAGAAGGAGCGAGTGGTGGTGGGGTTGGGTCATGGTTGGGAAAACCTAAGACCATGCGGGTATCCGATCTTCTTCAAGACGAAATGACAAAGGATTGAATCACAGTATCGCCGTCCTGTACCCCTATCCCGTAATGAGCAATCCCCCAGCGTCATCATGCTTGCCGATAGGAAAAGGAGGGTTAAGTTGATGAACGATGTATCCCCCACTCGCCGAATTCATCGGCACGGCGCTGCTCATCATTCTGGGCAACGGCGTCGTCGCAACCGTCCTCCTCAATCGAAGCAAAGGCCAGAACTCTGGCTGGATCGTGATCACCGCGGGATGGGCCCTCGCGGTCTTCGTTGCCGTCTTTTGCGTTGCCCGCGTCAGCGGTGCCCATCTGAACCCTGCGGTTTCAATCGCCATGGCGATCTCGGGTAATTTTCCATGGGCACACGTTCCTGCCTACATTACCGCCCAAATTCTGGGAGCAATCTTCGGATCCTTCGTGGTATGGATCGCTTTCTATCCCCATTGGAAAATCACCGAGGATGCAGACCTGAAGCGCGCCTGCTTCTGCACTGCTCCGGCCATTCGTTGCATTCCCGCCAATCTGGTCTGTGAGATCATCGGGACCTTCATCTTGATTTTCGCAATATTTTGCATGAAAGGAGCCGTCGGCGCCCCGAAGAGTGATGCTGTCTTTCCGATCGATCTGGGAGCGCTCGGAGCACTCCCCGTCGGCTTGCTGGTCTGGGCTATCGGCCTTTCTCTCGGCGGTCCCACCGGATATGCAATCAATCCTGCGCGTGATCTTGGCCCCCGCATCGCTCATGCGCTGATACCCATTGCCAGCAAGGGTGGCTCCGACTGGAACTATGCCTGGATTCCGGTGGTCGGTCCCGTGATTGGTGCCGTGCTGGCAGCGGTCGCCTACATGGCACTCGGTAAGTTTTAACCCCCCCATGAAATACATCCTCGCCCTCGATCAAGGAACGACCAGCTCCCGCTCCATCATTTACAACGACCGACTGGAGGTCGTCGCTTCCGCCCAGCAGGAATTCACCCAGCATTTTCCTAAACCGGGATGGGTCGAGCACGATGCGCTCGAGATCTGGGAGAGTGTGCTTGCCACGGCACGCGAAGCAATCTCCAAGGCCGCAATCCAGGCATCCGAAATTGCGGCTGTAGGGATCACCAACCAGCGTGAGACTGTCGTCGTCTGGGATCGGAAAACCGGTGTGCCCGTTCACCACGCCATCGTTTGGCAGGATCGACGTACTGGGGAATCGATGAATGCCCTTCGCGAGGCGGGTAAGGAAGCACTCGTTCAACAAAGGACCGGTCTCCTGCTCGATCCTTATTTCTCCGCGAGTAAGTTTCGGTGGATTCTGCAGGAGATCCCTGATGGGCAGGAACGCGCTGAGGCAGGTGAGCTTGCGGTCGGAACCATCGACAGTTGGCTGATCTACAAGCTGACCTGTGGGGCTTCCCACCTCACCGATGTGAGCAATGCTTCCCGCACCATGCTCATGAATATCCGTAGCGGCGACTGGGATCCCGAGTTGCTGGCGCTCTTTCATATCCCTCGTTCCGTTCTGCCAGGCATCGCATCTAGTAGTGGTGATCTTGGCATTGTTGACACCTCGCTTTTCGGTGCCCCCATTCCTATTCGGAGCGCCATCGGCGACCAGCAGTCGGCGCTTTTCGGCCAACTCTGCACCAAGCCGGGACTGGTCAAATGCACCTTTGGCACGGGCTGCTTCCTTCTGGAGTTTACCGGACCCGATGCCGTGGCTAGCTCGAACAGGCTACTCACGACCGTTGCATGGAAGATCGGCGAGGGGCCACTGCAGTACGCGCTCGAGGGGAGCGTCTTCATGGGTGGTGCCTCCATCCAGTGGTTGCGTGACGGACTTGGCATCATCAAGAGTGCTCCGGAAGTGAATGCCCTGGCCAACAGCGTTTCGGATAGCGGCGGTGTCACGCTGGTTCCTGCCTTCACGGGACTCGGCGCACCTCACTGGGATGCGGATGCACGAGGCACGATCTTCGGCCTGACGCGTGGGTCCACCGCTGCCCATATCGCCCGCGCCACGCTGGAGGGGATTGCCTTTCAGGTCGCCGATGTGGTCTCCGCGATGCAGAAGGATTCCGGCAAAAGAATTTCCACGCTGCGGGTCGATGGTGGCGCCTGCGCCAGCGACCTCCTCATGCAGATCGAGTCGGATACTCTGGGATGCACGGTCGAGCGACCGGTCAATATCGAGAGTACGGCCCTGGGCGCGGCCATGCTCGCGGGTCTTGGTGCGGGGATCTGGCCCAATGTCGAGGCGCTCGCGAAGATCCGTTCCGTGGATCGGAAATTCGAACCCGAAATCACCGCCCAGACCCGACGCGCGCGTACCAAAGTATGGAAAAAGGCGATCAAGCGCGCCAAGAACTGGGAGACTCAACCATGAACCGCAACCAACTACTCAAGAAACTGGAGGAGACTCCCCGCTGGGATGTGATTGTCATCGGAGGAGGGGCCTCCGGCTTGGGGGTTGCTGTTGACTCGGCGACGCGTGGTTACAAGACACTGCTTCTGGAAGCCTCTGACTTTGCCAAGGGAACCTCAAGTCGTAGCACAAAGCTGGTCCACGGAGGTGTCCGCTATCTCGAGCAGGGTGACATTCCTCTGGTTCTGGAAGCGCTTCGCGAGCGTGGGCTGCTGCATCAGAATGCCCCGCAACTTGTTCATCATCTCTCCTTTCTCATCCCTCGCTATCAGTGGTGGGAGGGACCCTTCTTCGGGATCGGCTTGAAAGTCTACGATGCATTGGCCGGAAAACTGAACCTCTCTCCCTCTCAGCTCGTTTCCCGCGAGGAGACGTTAAAGCGGATTCCGAACATCGAGAGGGAGCACCTTCAGGGCGGAGTGGAGTATTTCGACGGCCAGTTCGACGATTCACGACTTGCCGTCACCCTGGCCCGGACGGCGGTGCATCACGGCGCCTGCGTTCTCAACTACACGAAGGTTACCGGCCTCACCAAAAAGGATGGGATGGTGAACGGAGTCACCTTTACCGATCTGGAATCAGGGAGAAGCCACACGGTGGAGGGATCCGTAGTGATCAATGCCACGGGAATCTTTGCCGACGAAGTCCGCACGATGGATGATCCGAAGGCGGTGCCCGCCGTTCAGCCGAGTCAGGGAGTCCACCTCGTCTTTGATCGGTCCTTTCTGCAGGGGGATTCCGCAATCATGGTGCCTCATACCGATGATGGTCGTGTTCTGTTCGTCATTCCATGGCATGACAAAGTTCTGGTCGGCACCACCGACACCCCGATGCAAGCGCCCGAGATCGAGCCGAGGGCGCTCAAGGAGGAAGTCGGCTTCATCCTCCGTAACGCCGCGCGCTATCTTGCCCGCGATCCCCAGGAGAAGGATATCCTGAGCATCTTCGCCGGCCAGCGACCGCTCGTCCGCAAGCCGGGCAAGGATGGCTCCGCCACCAAGGCGATCTCCCGCAATCATGAGGTACTTGTTTCCGACGCCGGCCTCGTAACGATTGTCGGAGGCAAATGGACGACCTACCGCAAGATGGCGGAGGATACGGTCGATCACGCTTCGATCATTGCGGGTCTGCCTGACAAGCCTTGCGTTACGGAACATCTTCAACTGCAAGGATGGAGAAGTCCCAACGCGGGGGTGTTGCCCGACTGGATTTCGGTCTACGGCAGCGATGAAGAGGGTGTGCGCGCGTTGATAGCGGAGAATCCCGCCTTGGGAGAAAAGATGCATCCCCGTCTGCCCTATCCTCTTGCCGCCGTGGTCTGGGGTGCTCGCTATGAGCAGGCTCGTACGCTTGAAGATATCCTTGCGCGCCGCACCCGTGCCCTCCTTCTTGATGCTCGCGCGACGATCGAGACCGCTCCGGTGGCCGCCTCGGTGCTGGCCTATGAGCTTGGCCGCGAAAAGGCTTGGGAGGAGTCGCAGGTTAAGGAGTTCATCCAGCTAGCTAACGGGTACATTTATGATCCCGAAGCCTAATGATTCGGGTGAGTTAGCTAAGAAAGAAGCGACGATCTCTCAACGAACGTTGGGTTTGATTGTCATTATCAGCCGCTAAATTCTGTTTACCGATGCAGGGAAAACTTCTCCCAGCTCTCCTTGCGCTGATCTTAGGGTTCTTGGCTCCAAATCTTTCGGCCCAGACGGATGCGAATAGACTGATTTATAATTTTTGCGTGCAACATCAGGGCCAACAGGTTGGGGATGGAATCTGCCAGACGCTTGTGGATTCCGCCCTTCGTTATGCCGGATTGCCGCCGAATCGCTACGGGCAGGAGGTCTGGCGCATTACTTCGGATTCCCGTGGCGTGGTGGTCTCCGGCGACTTCAACAAGGTCCGTCAGGGAGATATCGTCTACTTCCACGATATTTTTCCAGATCGATACCGCTATCAGGGAGAGACTGGAGTCGGGGGGACAGCGCTCCTTCCCGAACACCCGAGACAGAATCACATAGGCGTCGTCGATAGCATCACCCTCGACGGGGTACGCTACTTTGATCAAAACGCGGGACACCAGCAGATGGTAAAGCTCGATTACTTCTCCTTCAGGGACGACATCAAGGTCGTCGATTACGTGGTGATTTTCCGGCCCTAAAGATAATCCCATGACCCCATGACCGGCATCGTCACAGCATTCAGCCTCGGATTTCTCTATTTCATCAGTGCCATTCCAGCGGGGGTGGCTGCTCATGCGCCCGTCTGGTTTGCTGCAACCGCCGCGTGGCTCGGTTATTCGGGAGGTGGATTGGTAGTGCTGGTGGCAGGTGCCCCCTTGAGGGCGTGGATCACTAGAAAGATGAAGATCGACCTAAATCCCGATCCCGCAAAACTTTTCTGGAAGGTATGGCATCGCTTCGGTCTCTGGGGACTCGGGTTGATGGCACCAGTCACCATCGGTCCTCAAGTCACGGCGGTGGTCGCTCTGGCGCTCGGGGAGTCTCCCGGAAGAATCCAGATCGCCATATCGCTAGGCGTCCTCCCTTGGGTTGTGGCACTTGGCTTCCTTACCGCCTTTGGGGCTCACGTCCTAAAATAAAGCACGCAAGTCGTGGAGACTTAGGAAAATCATTTTTTGCATAAGCCCTCGGGCGGATTAATGTAAGGCTCGATCACCTATCCGATCTCCATGAAAACCATTCGTATCCTAGCAGCCATCACGATGGCGCTACTAATCAGTGCCTCGCTCGTTCCCAAGGCTCAGGCTTATCCCTATGGTGGATATGGGGGCGGCTATCGAGGTGGTTGGGGAGGATGCCGCGGCGGTTGGGGTGGCTATGGTGGATGTGGCGGTTGGTATGGCACCGGAATCCCGAATGGCTTGGGCTGGACCATGTTCGGTCTCGGAACAGCAGCTACCGCTGCTGCCATTGCCGCACCCGTGTATGCCTCCTATGCACCGGTTTATGCCAAGCCTGTCTACGGGACCCCTTATGGAGCCAGCTACGCAGCTCCTTATTACCCACCGGTTGCCTCCCAGTCGGTGGTGGTGGAGAAGAAGGTCGTTGAGGAGAAGGTGCAGGCTCCCGCGCCGAGCGGAACTTTAGCCAAGGCACAGGAGAAGCTTGCGGGACTCGGCTACTACCATGGGCCAGTGGATGGGAATTATGGCCCAGCAACTGCCCAAGCCGTGCAGCAGTTCCAGGCAGATAACAGTCTGCCGGTCAGTGGGCGGCTCGATCTCAAGACTCTTGCTAGCCTTGGAATCACTCTTTAGGCCCGACTCGGCGGAAGTAATCCAACGCAGCTACCACAACGCTCTTTCATAGCCGAAGTGCCCGGAGCATTCGGTTGAGGAATTTTGATTCAACGGTAGCGGGGCGAGCAGTGTCTAACTCATCGGAAGACAACCCTTCCGCTCCCCTCCCCATGAGAAATCACAAAACACCCGAAAGGGATTGGTTGTATGCTCAGACCGGCAATAGCGAGAGAGTCGTCTCCTGCTGGCATCCCGCTCCGCCAGGTCCTATTTCGGGTCCGATAGAGAGTCACCACGAACCCGATGAACCGTTGAGTGACTATCGAGATGAGCGGCGTTGGTCTGATGAGATCATTGCTTGGTCCAAAGACCACGCGCAGGAACTCAGTCTTGAACCCGTAACTTACGAGGAATAGGTGCCGCGGGCTGTCCTGCTTGATTACTAATCGAGCAGGATAACCGTGAGCCTTTTCGGGCCGTGTGCGCCGAGCACTAGAATGCGCTCGATGTCACCGGTGCGGGATGGGCCCGTGATAAACGAAATAAAGGAGGGAAACTTTGTTCCATACTTCTGCTTCACGTGCTCGAAAGCCGCCGTCAGATCAGGAACCATCTGAGAAGTCCGTGCGATCACGATGTGATGGGGTGGGAGGACAGAGAGAGCACGACCGCCGGCACTTTCCACTGAGACCATGATGCCGCCGGTCTGGGCAACAAGAACCTCACAACCAGTGACCCCGGCTTCGCACGACTCAAGATCGTCGATTGCATACCCTTTCTCGGTACGGACAACGGGGAGATTGATCCCTTCCAGCAGGGCATCAGTGTCGTGGTGGGAGTGGCTAGCGATCTTTTTCCACCCGCTTTCGGCAGCCAACTTCACGAGCAACTCACGGGCTGCGGTGATTGTGGGAACCCTATGAAACTCGGTCGTCAATCCCTCGGAGATTTTGGCGAAAAGATCAATGCGCTCGGGAAGCGTCTGACCGACCTTGGGTAGCCACTCGCGCTGAGCATGTCCGTTATGATCAGCCGCAGCTTCACTCTGGGAGTGAGAGGTATGCGGTCGCGGTGCGGGATTGTTCCGGAGTGCTTCGCGGATACGGCCCAAGATGATGGCGCGCCCCCCACTCATGGCTTGCCTCCTCGCTCTTTCTTCCACTGCTCATGGAAGGACTGCGGTGCCAGAGTCGGAAACTTACGGGAGCCGGTCCACGCACGAAGAGGATCGAGGATTGTCCCGTTCACCAAGTTCTGGAGTGGCTGGAAAATCCGTCCGAAAACCACGGCCAAGCGGTAGAGGGCCGGGTTGCCCATCATCAGGGAGAAGCCGCCGAAGGCGACCTTCTCGGCCGGAGATGGGGAGGCCTTCGCCCCATTACGGCGGTTCTGCAGGAGATGATGATGGAGATCGATCTTAACAGGGCAGGCCTCGGTGCAGGCGCCGCAGAGGGAGGAGGCCGCCGAGAGATGCTTCCAGTCCTTGAGTCCCCGCAGGTGGGGAGTGATGACCGAGCCGATCGGGCCGCCGTAGGTGGTGCCGTAGCTGTAGCCGCCGACGTTCTTGAAGATGGGACAGACATTCAGGCAGGCGCCGCAGCGGATACAGCCTAGGGCGTCACGTTGCTCGGCATCAGCCAGGAGCTCGGTACGGCGATTATCCAGAAGCACGATATGCATCTGCTCGGGGCCGTCAGGCTCACCCGGCTGGCGGGGGCCAGCATACATCGTGTTGTAGCAGGTCATGGTCTGGCCAGCACCGGCGGTGGCGAGCATCGGGAGAAAGAGCGAGAGGTCCTCCAGCTTCGGCAGGACTTTCTCGATGCCGAGAAGTGCCACATGAATCTTTGGCAACGAGGTGGTGAGACGGGCATTCCCCTCATTCTCAGTGATCGAGATCATCCCGGTCTCAGCCACGGCGAAATTTGTGCCGCTGATTCCCATGTCGGCTTCGCAGTATTTCCGGCGCATCACGTCACGGGCGATCATGGTCAGCTTCTCGGGCTCATCGGTCGCCTCGGAACCAAGCTCCTTCTGGAAAAGATCGCTGATCTGCCCACGTGTCAGATGCATGGCAGGGAAGACGAGGTGGAAGGGAGCTTCTTTGCGGAGTTGCACGATATACTCACCAAGGTCGGACTCGAAGACCCCGAAGCCTTGTTTTTCGAGAGCATCGTTGAGATGGATCTCCTCACTGGTCATCGTCTTCGACTTGATGATCGAGCGGACGTTGTTTTCCTTGGCAACCTTGAGGATGTAGTCGCGAGCCGCCTCGGCATTCTGCGCCCAGAAAACCTTGGCGCCTCGCGCAGTGATCTTTGCTTCGAATTCGAGCAGGTATTTATCGAGGTGATTGACAGCCTCGTACTTGGTCTCGGCAGCAAGATCGCGTGCGCCTTGCCAATCCTGGAAGTTGGCCTTGTTCTGATCGCGCTTTTGGTAGTAACCGCTCAATCCCTTCTGGATGAACGCGCGGAATCCCTTGTCTGCCGTGTAGCGGCGGGAGAGTGTCTGGAAATCGGCGGACTGGGTGGCCATTGTTTACTTCGAGGCGAGGATTTCGGCCAGATGAAGGCTGCGGACACTGCTCTTCTCCTGCTCAAGCATGCCCCGGATCTGCATGAGACAGCTTGAGTCGTTGGAGACAACGGTATCGGCACCCGTCTTAAGGATCGATGCACACTTTACCTCATCCATAGCGGTTGAAATCGGGGCATACTTCACGGCGAAAGTGCCACCAAAGCCGCAGCAGGTCTCAGCCTCACACATTTCGATGAGTTCGAGTCCCTTCACATTCGCAAGGAGGGCGCGAGGTTCGCTCTTGATGCCGAGTTCCCGGAGTCCGTGACAGCCGTCGTGGAACGTGACCTTGCCGTCGAATTTGGCCCCGACATCTGTCACTCCAAGGACGTTCACAAGGAAACTGGAAAACTCGTGGGTCTTGGCCGCAAGTTCGCGTGCTTCCAATTCATCGGGCTCTCCCTTGAAGAGATCGGGGTAGAAGACCTTGATCATCGTCACGCAGGAGCCGGAGGGGCCGACAACCACCTCGGCGTCGCGGAATGCCCTCATGGTGACGCGGGCGGCGGAACGAGCCTCGTCCCAGTAGCCGGAATTGAATGGAGGCTGGCCGCAACAGCTCTGACTCTCGGGAAAGACTACTTCATGCCCCAATCCCTCGAGAACGCGAACGACGGACCAAGCCACATTTGGGTAGAGCTGGTCGACGAAACACGGAACGAAGAGGGAGATGCGCACGCTTGCTAGGGGTTTAGGCTGAAGGCTTTTAGAAAATTAGCATAGAATGGGGTTGCCCGGACGACAATTCATCCGGGCAACCCGCAAATCCGTTACCGCAGGAAGGCCTCGTGGAGACCGCCGTCGACCGTGATGACCTGGCCGGTGGTCTTGCTGAGGCGCTGGCTCACAAGGAGGAAGTAGGCTTCCGCCTGATCTGCCGGTGTGATCGGAGCCTTCGTGAGGGTACGATCGGCGTAGAACTGCGCCAACTTACTCACCAGCGACTCGGTCGCCTCATGCTCGGTATAGGGGATGTTGTACTTGGCCAGCGAGCCGATCACGCGGTCGCGTGGGAACATGGCGCTTCCCTGGACGACGGTCGCCGGGGCAACGCCGTTAACACGGACGAGCGGTGCGAGTTCCATGGCGAGTTCGCGCACGAGGTGGTTCGCGGCAGCCTTTGAGGTGTCGTAGGCTACGCTCCCCTTCTTTGCCACGGCGGCGTTGGCGCTGGTGGTCAGTACCATCGCTCCGCGCAGACCCTGCTCCTTGAATGTCTTGAAGGCCTCGTCAGCGACGAGGTAACTGCCGGTGACATTGATGTTGAAGGTAAGGGCCCACTTATCATCAGGGATGTGACCGGTCGTGTCGCTTGGGACGAAGATACCCGCGGTGATCTCGATGGCGTCGAAGCCTCCGTAAGCGAGGGCGACCTGATCAAGCATCGCGCGGATGCTGGCACGGTCGGTGATATTACCACCGAAGCCGATGGCTGGTCCGCAACCGCTGACACCGGTGCCGGCGACGCCGATACCAATGCCGTACTTGTCGGTAATCTCCTTGGCAGTCGCCTCCGCTGCAGCCTGATTGAGGTCGACGCAGACGATGTGGGCACCTTCCTTCACGAGGCGATGGGCGGTCTCCTTGCCGATGCCGGATCCGGCGCCGATCACGATGTGGATCTGCCGTGCGAGTTCCTTCTCGGCCGGCATGCGCTGGAGTTTGGCCTCCTCAAGGAGCCAGTACTCAATGTCAAAGGCTTCCTGCTGCGGGAGCGAGACATACTCGTCGATCGCCTCGGCGCCGCGCATGACCTCGACGGCGCAGTTGTAGAACTCGGCGGTGACGCGGCTCTCGCTCTTGTCCTTACCCCAGGCAATCATTCCAAGTCCGGGGATCAGGATGACGGTCGGGTTCGGATCGCGCATTGCGGGGGAGTTCGCGTGTTTGCAGCGGTCGTAGTATGCGGCGTAGTCGGCACGGTAGGCATCGAGACTCTTCGAGAGCTTCGCCTTGAGTGCCGCGACATCCTCGGTTTGAGGATTCCAGTCCACGAAGAGGGGCTTGATCTTGGTGCGGAGGAAATGGTCGGGGCAGGAGGTGCCGAGTTCTGCAAGGCGGGCGGCATCCTTGGAATTCACGAAACGAAGAATCTTCTCGTCGGACTGAACCGTACCGACAAAGCGCTTCTGCTGGCTGACTTCGCCGCGAAGCCAGGGAAGGATGGCGGCAAAGATGTTGTTTCGTTCAGCCTCGTCGAGCGACTGGTACTTAGCACCGCCGAAGGCTGCAGCGTCACCCCCCTTGGCATCATATTTCTCCTCGATATAAGCGGCGGCCTTGTCGATGAAGGCGAGGGTCTTGGTGTAGCAGGTCTTGGCATCGTCATCCCAGGAGATGAATCCGTGCTGGCCCATCATGATCGCCTTGATGGCGGGGTTCTTCTTCTCGATCTCCTGCATGGCGAGGCCGAGCTCGAAACCGGGGCGCATCCATCCGACATATTCCATTTCACCGCCGAAGATCTCCTTGGTGAGCTCCTGACAACGCTTGCTCGCGGCGACCGCGATGACGGCGTTCGGATGCATGTGGTCGACGCACTTGCCAGTCAGGAAGCTGTGGAGCGGTGTGTCGATCGAGGAGGGACGGGGATTCAGGTTGAAGGTCGTGTGTGCGTAGGCACCGACCATGTCGTCCTCAGCCTGGGACTTGAGACCCTTATCGGTGCGGGCACCGTAGCTTTTTTGGAGGCCGATCAACTTCTCCTGGTAGAGGGAGGAGAAGTTCTCGCGCTTGGAGGTGCGAAGATCGCCGCCTGAACCCTTCACCCATAGGATCTCGACCATCTCGCCGGTGAGGGGATCCTTCTCCATGATCTTGGAGGAGGTGTTGCCACCACCGGTATTGGTGATGCGCTGGTCGGAGCCGAGCAGGTTGGAGCGGTATACGAGCTGGTCGACGAGATCGAGCTTGGAGGCTTTGGCGTCATCCCAGAGGTTGGGCAGTGGTGTGTGTGGCATGGTGTTGGTGAGGTTAAAAAGGTGAGAGGTTAAAGGGTTAGAATGTGACGATGGGTTGCTGCTTTTTGGTTTTCAGGGGTTGTCGGTTTGGCTTTTGAACTTTGTAACGATTGAACAGTTTTAAGGTTTTAACTCGCTTTACGGCAAAGCCGTGAAGCGCTGGTATGCCACTTCCCAAACGGAAGGCTCCTGCGGCTCGTAGGTCTTCTGAGGGAAGGAACGGGCCACAATCTGACGTGCTTCGTGGAGCGAGGAGACAGCTCCCCCAGCGAGTGCTTGGATCAGAATGTTTCCAGCAGCGGTTGCCTCCACGGGGCCGGTGATGACCTTTCGACCTGTGGCACTGGCGGCACACTGATTGAGGAGATCATTACGAGTGCCTCCGCCGACGATGTGGAGTCGGTTGATCGTTTGACCGGTAAGTTGCTCGAGTTCCCCGAGGCTCTTCCTGTAGAGGAGGGAGAGACTTTCCAAGATGCATCGTGCAATCGCGCCGACGCTCTCAGGAACGGGCTGGGAAGTCTCCTGGCAATACTCGGCGATGCGGGCAGGCATCCCTCCGGAGGCCGAGGTGCCGCCGGAACGGAGGAAGCGTGCGTCGCCTGGATTAATGAGCGAGACGAGAGCGGGTGCCTCGAGGGCCAGATCGACAAGTCCGGCATAGGTGTGTTCGTGGCCGCTCTCACGCCAGAAGCGCATGCACTCCTGAAGGATCCAGAGGCCGGCAATGTTCTTGAGCAGGCGGACCGTGCCGCCGTAGCCGACCTCGTTGGTGAAGTTGAGGCCGCGCGCCTCCTCGGTAAGCACGGGTTTCGGGGATTCCACGCCGAGCAGAGACCATGTGCCGGAGCTGAGGTAGGCCCATCCGGGTTCATCGATTGCCGGAACGGCGGCCACAGCTGCGCCCGTGTCGTGTGAGCAGGTTGCCACCACGTTGACTGCTCCAAGACGGGTCTCGGACTGAAGCTCCGGCGTGAGGGTGCCGATAACCGTGCCGGAGGGGACGACCTTCGGGAAAATCGACTCGGGAAGGCCGAGTTTGGCGATGAGCGGGCGGGCCCAATCCATCTTCGCGGGATCAAAGAGCTGGGTCGTACTGGCAAGGGAAGCCTCGGCGACGGGATCTCCTCCCAGCAGATGGTTCACAGTGTCACCGATGAGAAGGAAGCGATCGGCAAACTTGAGGATCTCGGGCCGCTGCAGCAGGTCCGTATGGAGCTGGCAGAGCGTATTGATCGTCATGAACTGAATGCCGGTTGACGCGTAGATCTCCTCACGGGTGACATCACCGAGACGTTCGTAGGAGCCATCTGTCCGCTCGTCACGGTACTGGAAGGGAGTTGCAAGGAAAGGTTCGGAGCCCTTCATCAACGCATAGTCGACCCCCCACGAGTCCGAACTCAGTGAACGAATTGGCAAATCACGCGCGCCTGCCTTACGCAGTCCCTCGACGATCTCGGCGTAGAGATGGAGGAGGTCCCAGCGCCGGGATCCCTTGATGACAACGGCCCCATTGGAGAAGCGATGGATCTCCTCCAGGGTCAGGCGTCCCTCCCAAAGCGTGCCAAGCATGACGCGGCCGCTCTCGGCACCGAGATCAATCGCGAGATAATGGGAGTGGGTGGGCATTGCGGGTGGCTGAAGGGGTTTAGGCTGAAGACTGTTGGGCTGTTAGGTCAGAGACGGAAGACAGGACGGATTGCTTTGGCGTGTTGGGTTTGGATTTCCCTAATAGTCTTCAGTCTTCAGCCTAATAGCCTCGCAATCCATCAGAGCTTGAGGACCTTGCGACGGTAGTGCTCGTCGGAGCGACCTGAGATGCGGGCGACATTCTCCGGGGTGAGGAAGACGGGACCGCCGAGTGCGGCGGCGCCAACAAAGATCTTCGCTGCCTTCTCTGCCATCATGAGCGAGGCCATGACGCCGGCGGGACTACCGCCGAGACCGATGATGCCATGGTTCTGGAGCAGGATGATGCGCGGGGCCTCGCCGTGACGCTCCATGAACTCCTTCACGCCGGCTGCGATCGCGCGTGCGAGATGGACGCCGGGGTCGGTGTAGGGAACGAGCACCGACTCGGTACCGCAGCAGACGATCTCGTCGGGGAAGGTGCGCTTGGTGGCGTAGTCCTCCGCGCGGGGCGAGCAGAGGATCTGGTTCACCGCGATCGCGTGGACATGCCCGACGAAAGAGACTCCCGGAAGCGAGAGCAGGTAGGCGTGGAAGAGTCCCTCGACCGAGGGCTTCGCGGCGTTCTGGTCGACACGGCTCTCGAGGAGCAGGCGCTCCACATCCTCATCGGCCCAGGTTCCCTCGAGGAGTGGAAGGAGTGTCGCAAAGCGGCAGAGGGTCAGACCCGGCTCGCCGAGCGTGCCGAGGCAGTGTCCGCTCGCCTTGACGAGGAAGGTCTCCTCGTCGACGCGGGTGGAGGCATTCCCCTCGCCGAGGATCGCCATGCCGCGCTCCTCGCGGCCGAGGTCGTGGCAGAGCCCGATGAGTTTCTGGGTCAGTTCGGAAGCCATCTTAGATCTCCCCGCAGATGGCGACCTTCATGCCGAGCTCGCGCATGGCGGCGGCCTTGGCGTAGAGGCCCTTCTTGGCACCTTCCTTGTCGGGGGCGTAGACGACCTGGATGTGGTTGGCCTTGTGGCGGGCCATCATCTCGTCGCGGCTGATGCCGGGCAGGATGGTGTGCATGATCGGCCACTGGGGCGTGGAGAGCTTCCAGCGGTCCTCGGTCTCGGCCTGCGGCAGCTCGACGATCTCGCCGAGTCCGGTGTCGTAGCAAAGCTCGCCACCGTCGATGAAGATGCGGCTCCAGACGATCCAGCCCGGCTTGCTGACACCCTTGACGGTGCCGCCACCGAGACGGAAGTACATCGAGGGCTGGCGCTCGCTCGAGGTCCCCTTGAAGCCGCCGATGAAGTGGGCCGGAGGTGCGGCACCGGAGATGAGGAACACCCAGACATAGGCGTCGAGCGTCTCGGAGAGATTCTTGCCGCCGGGGCCGGTGTAGTGGCGGCCCCAACGCAGATCATGGAGCGTATTCTCGGGAGCGAAGCCGAGCTGGCGCCAGAGCTTGTAGGTGATGAGTCCGTCGAGGCCGGAGCACTCGTCCACCTCGTTGAAGTGGGGAAGCGCTTCGCCTGCACAGAGTTCCGCGCCGGTCTCCTCGTCATAAACGGGGGGACGCTCAACGTTGTTGAGGAGTCCCTCGACGAGGTCGGAGGCGGGGGCGAGGTCCTTAAGGCCCTGCTGGTATTGGATGCCGATCGTGGCACAGCCGAACTCTGCGGCGATGCGGACGGCGGCGATGTACATCTTGCACTGCTGGAGGACCTGGTTCTCGGTGAGATCCTCTTCCTCACTAGGGCCGAACTTGAAGGTCATGCCGCGGTCGAGGAGCCACTGGTAGACCTTGCGGGCCTCGTCGTCCTTCACGGTGAGCATCTTCGCGTAGAGGGCCGACTGGCTGAGGCGCTCCTTGAAGACACCGGTCTTGTGGATCAGCTCGTCGGGGATGATCGCGTTGTACATGCCCATGCAGCCCTCGTCGAAGACACCCATGATCTCCTTGTGGTCGCGGAACTTCTTCGCGAACTCGGTGCCGAGCTTCTCGGCATCGGCGGGGACGCCCGCCTTCTCGTAGGTCTTCACGTGAGGGGTGGCGTGCGTGACGGATCCGGTGGTCAGCCACGAGCGGAGGCCCTGAAGGAAGGCCTCGTCGCTGAAGTCGTCGCTCCAGAGGGTACTGTACTTCACGCCTGCCTTGGTCAAGGAGCCGTTGAGATTGAGCATGCCGACGAGCCCCGGCCAGGTGCCGCTCCAGTTGGCGACGGTCAGGATCGGGCCCTGGTGGGTGAGCAGACCCTGCAGGAGATGGTGGCTATACTGCCAGACCGCCTCGGCAACGATGATTGGCGCATCCTTCGGGATATTGCGGAAGACCTCCATGCCGTACTTCTGGCTGTCGATGAAACTGTGGCCCCTCTTGGCGTCGAATCCGTGTCCGCGGCGAATTTTGCGGCCTTCTTTCTCGATGGCCTTGATCAGCAGAGCCTCCATGGCCTGCTGGGCTTCCTCGCATTTTTGGTTGGCCGAGGTGCGGAGATCGCCGTTGGCGATCAGGATGATCTCTTGGGTGCTCATGTGGGTTATAGGTTATTGGTGATGGATGATGGGTGATGAAGAGGTGTCAGGATTGGGTGGGAAGAAGGACGCCGGGTTTCAGCGAAATGCCTGCCTGGCGAAGCTCGGGAAGGGATAGCTCACTGATGAGTGTGCTGACTTTTGGCCATGCGGTAAGGTGTTCGGGGGCCGTACGGCCGAGCTTAGACCGGTCGAGGCAGAAGCAGGAGCGACCTGCGCGCTTCATGACCGCCTGCTGGAGACGGATGATGTCGCGCTGGGAATTCCAGAGTCCCTGGGCCGTCATCCCTTGGGCACTAAGGAAGGCCAGGTCGATCCCCTGCGCCGCGGCGGCCTTCACCGCCTCGTTTCCAAGAAGAACGGATTGGCGTTCAAGTAACTGGCCACCGAGTAGGATCGTCTTGGCACCAGGAAGGGAACCGAGGGTTTCGAGCAACGCCAGGTTGTTGGTGATGATCGTGATCCGCTCGGGAAGATGGCGTCTTAGTTCCTGAGCAATGGCAAAGGAGGTCGTTCCGGCATCGAGGTAGACGCTCATGCCTGGTTTGATGAGTGAGACGGCAGTGCGGGCAATCAATCCCTTGGCTTCGGTTCCCTCGCGGAGACGCTCACGGAAGGAGGTGAAATTGGCGTTGAACTCCCCGAGGGCTCCCCCGTAGGTGCGGGTGATGCGCTCTTCGCTTTCCAGCACGGAAAGATCGCGTCGTGCCGTGGCCTCTGAGACGCCAAGTTCCTCGCAGAGCTCACTGATCGGCAGATATCCCCGCTCCAGTAGGAGCTCTGTCAGGCGAGAGCGCCTGGCTTCGACGACTTGTCGGGGAACACGCATGGTCTGGAAGTATCCAGCCCTATATGATTGAAGTCAATCATTTAATGGTTGGGATGCTTCTCCGATTGCCAGATGGTTATTTTAGGCAGGGATAATCCGTATACCCCTGCTCCGTGCCTCCGTAAAAGGAAGCATCATCTGCTTTGTTGAGCTCTGCATTCTTGCGGAAACGTTCAGGAAGATCCGGGTTGGCAATGAAGGGGACTCCGAAGGCGATGGCGTCGGCCCATCCCTCAGCTAGGGCCTGATTGCCAGACTCCAGAGTGAATCCGCCCGCGGAGACGATCTTACCGTTCCAGAAGGGCTTCAGTTCCTTGGGGCCCACACCAGCCACCGCACCATGGGCGATATCTTGAGCAGTCACTTGAGTGATATGGGCATATGCAAGATGGAAGCGGTTCAGCTCTTTCAGGACATGTCCGAAGGTCTCAATCGGATTGCTATCATGCATGTCATTGAAGACTCCCGCAGGGGAAAAGCGGATGCCAACGCGGTCAGAGCCCCAGACGCCGCAGACGGCCTCAGTGACCTCAAGGGTGAGACGCGCACGGTTCTGGACAGCTCCACCATAGCTATCGCCACGCTGGTTTGTACCGTCACGCAGGAACTGATCCAGCAGGTAGCCGTTGGCATTATGGATCTCCACGCCGTCGAAGCCGGCCTCCTTGGCGAGCTTTGCCCCATGGATGTACTCCTCGATGATTCCGGGAATCTCTTCTGTCTCCAAAGCGCGCGGGGTCACGTATTCCTCCATCGCGGCTCCCGTGAAGACTTGTCCTTTCGGCTTCACTGCAGAGGGTGCGACCGGCTGTGTTCCATCCTCCTGATAGGCGGGATGCGAGATGCGACCGACATGCCAGAGCTGGAGGTACATATGACCTCCTTTGGCGTGAACCGCACTGGTGATCTTTTTCCATCCAGCCACTTGGGCCTCGGTGTGAATGCCGGGAGTGTTGGGATAGCCGTAGCCGCGCGAGGATACGGAAGTAGCCTCCGAGATAATCAGTCCCGCCGAGGCGCGCTGTGCGTAATACTCGGCATTGAGGTCATTGGGCACATGCCCTTCCGAGGCGCGGCATCGGGTAAGCGGCGCCATGAAGATACGATTTGGGAGCTCGAGAGGTCCGAGCTGAAGCGATGAAAAAAGATCCGGTGTGCTCATGGGAAAAGAAGTGCTGAATCAGAACGGCAGTCCGGGGATGCCGAGTCCGGCGGTCAGCTTGCCCATCTCATCCGCAGCAAGCTTCTTGGCATCGTTCGTTGCCTGACGGACAGCGCTCAGGACGAGGTCCTCGAGCAGTTCCACATCGTCGGCATTGACGACTTCAGGTGCAATCTTGATGGAGAGGATATCACCGGCGCCGGAGGCTTTTACGGTCACCTTGCCGCCGCCCGAGGAGGCTTCGACCTCACGTTTTGCAAGATCCTCCTGGATTTGGGCCATCTTCTTCTGCGCGTTGGCGGCTGCGCTCATCATCTTTGCAATGTTCATAATGTCTAGTGGATCAGGTGGTTTTTGTACTAATTGGTGAAGCTAGGATCTCAGCCTTGAAGATCTCGAGAGCCTTTTTGATAAGCGGATCAGCCTTAAAGGCTTCCATCTCTTCAGGAGTTAGACCTGGGGAGGGTTCCTCTGTTTTGAGCGGCGCAGCTGGAGTGGCAGTCGACTTGTATGCTGGGGAAGCAGCGGAAGTGGCTGAGGAAGGTTTGGCAACAGAAGGTGCTGCCGGCTCTGGTTCGGGGATTGGCGGCGGTTCCTCGCCAGTAAATTGAGGCACGAAGGAAATACGATCACCAAGCAGTCTGGAGAGTTGCTCCTCGATCTTCTTCACGGCCTGAGGCCAGAAAAGCGTCTGCGTGTGCGACTCGAGTGACGGAGGGAACTCCACCGTGATCGTACTGCCAGAACGGCCAGCAAAACGCCCATCCTCCACCCAGCCGAACTTAAGGGGAGAGTCCCCGGCCAGTTTCATGGAGACGATGTGCCATGGATCATCGATGGAAGAAGGGGGTTGCGAGCTGGCAACTGGTTCGTCAGCGGCAGAACCAACAATCAGCTCAGGTTTTGGAACCTCAGCAGGCGCTGGGGGCTGGGGTGGCTCAAGTTCTGCTTTTGGATTGGGAGTTGGGGTAGGAGCAGAAACTTCTTCAGTTACGGGAGGTGGCACCACAGCAGACTCGGGAGGGGAAGCTGGCTTCTCGGAGGTGAGCGGAACTATGGGTTTCGCCGTTGGAGTGGGTCGAGTTGGTCGTGCTGCTACAGGTGCCTTGGGGGCGCTAGATATCTGACGCTCTGGAAGGGGAGCGCCGCTGCGCAGTGCGCTGAGGGTATCCAGCACCTCGGAGAGACTCGCCTCCTCGAGCAGATGAACAGCCTTGATCAAGGCGACATCGAGCTGGAGCTTCTTGTCAGTAGCCCAGCGAAGGCGGCCTTCGGCTTCGCCGAAATGATCGAGCAGAACGAGGAGTTTATCCTGTGCGATCGACTCTCCCAATTGGGACTCATCCGTCGCGCTCGCCGGGGGGTGAACCTTGGAGATGAGTACATCGCGTAGCAGGCTCACCAGATCACCGAGCAATCGGGAGAGATCCTTCCCGGCCTCGGCCTGAGCTTTCACCACGGCGAGGGCGGTAGGAGTATCGCGGGAGGCTAGAGCATCTCCCAACTCGAGGACTGTCTCCCGAGGCGTGAATCCGAAAACACTGTGGACATCGGCGGCGACGATCGTGTTGCCGCAGAAGGCAACCACCTGATCGAGCATCGACTCGGCATCGCGCATCGCCCCGTCGGCTCCTTTGGCAAGGGCTTCGGCAGCTGCTGTTTCGAGGGAAATGCCCTCGTTTTTAGCAATATAGAGCAGATGGCCTGCGATCTGTTCGGCCGTGAGTCGGCGGAGATCGAAGCGTTGGCAACGACTCAGGATCGTGGCTGGCACTTTCTGCGCCTCGGTCGTGGCGAAGAGGAATTTCACATGATCGGGTGGTTCCTCGAGTGTCTTCAGCAGGGCGTTGAAGGCCGCCGTCGTGAGCATGTGAACCTCATCGATGAGGTAGACCTTGTAGGGACCGCGCGCCGGCGCATAGGCGGCGTTCTCGCGCAGAGTCCGAATACTCTCGACGCTATTGTTGCTCGCGCCATCGATCTCCATGACATCGAGGCTGCGCCCTTCCGCGATCTCGACACAGGCATCACAGATGCCGCAAGGATTGTCCGAGGGGCCATTCTTATTGGCCTGACAGTTCAGCGCCTTGGCGAGGATGCGTGCTGAGGAGGTCTTCCCAACGCCGCGCGGCCCGACAAAGAGATAGGCTTGGGCGAGGCGATTTCCCGTGATCGCGTTTTGGAGAGTCCGGGTGATGTGTTCCTGCCCGACGACCTCCTCGAATTTCTGAGGTCGGTATTTTCGTGCAAAGACGCGGTAGCTCACAGGAGGCAAAAGTTAAGAGGCTGCTCGCGGAATGTCGCGGACAAACTCGGCGATGTGGGAACATGCCAGCTTGATCTGATCCATGCCCGTGGCATAGCTACAGCGGACATACCCTTCACCACTCCGGCCGAAGGCCGTTCCGGGAACGACGGCGACTTTCTTTGCGTCGAGAAGCTTGAGAGAGAAATCCTTGCTGGAAAGTCCGGCGCCTCGGATATCGGGGAAAACATAGAAGGCCCCCTTGGGCAAATGGCAAGGGATGCCGGCATCGTTTAGCGAGGAGACGATATAGTTTCGACGGAGGCGATATTCCTCCTTCATGCGCTCCATGCTGCGCTGGCCGCGTTCGAGTGCCTCGCAGGCGGCCTCCTGGCTCATGATGGAGGCGCAGAGCATGGAGTACTGGTGGATCTTCATCATCGCCTCGATGATGTCGGCAGGCCCGCAAGCATAGCCGATACGCCATCCGGTCATCGCGAAGGCTTTGGAGAATCCATGAAGGAAGAGGGTTCGCTCTTTCATGCCGGGGAGGGCGGCGATGGAGTGGTGCGGAACGTCATCGTAGGTGAGCTCGCTGTAAATCTCATCGGTCAGGACGACGAGGTCGTGCTTCACGACGAACGCGGCGATCCTCTTCAACTCCTCGAGCGGCATGACCGCGCCGGTCGGGTTGGTCGGGAAATTGAGCATTAGGACCCGCGTCTTCGGCGTGACGGCTTTTTCCAAGTCGGAGGCCTTCAGTGAAAACTCATCCTCGGCGCGTGTAGCAACGGCCACAGGGACGCCCCCGGCCAGCTGGATGCTAGGGCTGTATGAGACGTAGCAGGGCTCGTGGTAGATCACCTCATCGCCGGGGTTGAGCAGGGAGCGGAGTGCCAGGTCGATCGCTTCGGAGACGCCGACAGTGACGATGATCTCGTCATGCGGGTTGTACTCCACGGAGAAGTGCTGCTCGACATACTGCGCGATCGCTCGGCGAAGACGCGGGGAGCCAAGGTTGGAGGTGTAGCCGGTCTTTCCCTTCTCAAGGGAATAGATGGCGGCCTCGCGGATATGCCACGGGGTGACGAAGTCGGGCTCTCCGATGCCCAATGAAATGACCTCCTTCATCGACTGGACGATCTCGAAGAAATCACGGATACCCGACCGTGGAATGTTGCGGACGTGCTCCGCGATGCGGGAACTACTCATGAACGAATGGCGTTAAATCACGGAGTTACCGAGAGACGCTCAGGAGCCTCCTCGATGGCGTGGAGCATGCCGTTTTCCTTGTAGGTTTTCAGGCGGAAGTGTGTAGCGCACGACAGGACAGCCTCGATGGTGCTGAGTTTGTCGGCCACAAAAGAAGCGACCTCGCGAAGATTGCTCCCCTCGACGACAACCATGAGGTCGTGACCGCCGCTCATGAGGTAGACGCTCTGGACCTCCTCGAAGCCGGCGATGCGGTTGGCGATGCGGTCGAATCCACCTTCACGCTCCGGGGTGACGCGCACCTCGATCACGGCAGTGACGGCATCGGTGTCCCACTTTTCCCGGTTAATGACGGCGTGGTAGCCGAGGATGGTCCCGTCGGCCTCGAGTTTTGCGATCTTAGCAGCAAGTTCCACTTCGCTGAGGCTAAGTTGGCGGGCGAGATCGGCGCGAGGGATCGCGGAGTTTTGCTTGAGAAGGCGGATCAGGGAGTCCATTGGAGGAAAGGATGAGGGATGAAGGATGAATTATGAAGAGTAAAAGGATGCAACCAGCGACTCATGCAAGCCGTTCCAACAATCCGGGGGGCCTTCTTCCCTAATCTTTCTAATGACAGCCGCATCCCGAACCGCAACCTCCCGAGGAGGGCCGCTGAGGTGCCGGGGCTGCACTTCCCTTGGAAACAAAACCAAAGCCGCCGGTGATGACACGACGCACTGGAATGCCGGTCTCGGGATGCTGGGTGAGAGGAGCATCTTTCATGCTCTGCTGAATCTCGAAGGTCTCAGTCTGATCGCCCTCCTTGGAAGGGATGGTCTCGTAGAGATAAGTAGCCATGGTGGAAAATGGTGCGCGATACAGGGTTCGAATACGTAGTTTTTACAGATAAGAACTCGCTATTTGACCCAAAGGTAACAAAAAGGTAACAATTGGGGCATGAAAAGACCCCGTGGTGCAGCGAAGGCGAAGGGACGTGGGCCGGTGGAGATCATCAAGGAAAAGACCGCCAGCATTCCGATTTACGATGCTGGTGGTGGCCGATTCATAGCCGC